>Ga0187783_10000766_pt1 | contig 23580 bp, 14 predicted proteins | sample 1015_SJ02_MP02_2_FD_132471 | JGI IMG/M metagenome (GOLD analysis project Ga0187783, IMG submission 132471) | Tropical peat soil microbial communities from peatlands in Department of Meta, Colombia - 1015_SJ02_MP02_20_MG | ecosystem: Environmental > Terrestrial > Soil > Wetlands > Peat | place...
GTTTCCAAGCGCTGCATAGCCCCGGGGAGAATTATGCCCCAGGGACCGACCTAGCCGCAGAAAAATGCACGCCGGTTGCCGCAGTAGGAAGTGAACGAGGATGGGAAAGCGTCTTTTCCGTGGCCGGTAAGAGGGTTCATTTTGAGCTAGAATCCTACCCTTGCGGTTGCGCCCCCGCCGGCAGCCGTACGGAAGCCGCAGTTCAACTCGATGTTCCCGAAACAAGATGCAACCCCTAGCGCAAGGCGCGATTGAATCACAGAAAGTCGAGGAGTCGCGAGATGGGGCGCTCGGAGCGAGCAAGCGAGCGCGTCAAGCATCGGTGCGCGCATTCCGCGCGTGCCTGATCCTGCTCTGTGCGTTCGCGATCTACTTCGCCCTGCGCCAGGGAATCGGGGCCTGGTACTTTCACCAAAATACACCGCCTGCGGTCGAAAGGGCGGCACAGTGGGATCCAGAAAACGCACAGTATGCGGACGTGCTCGCCAACCTCGCCCATTTCTATTCGGCGAATCCCGACCCCAGCCAGATCGTGGCCTTGTGCGAGAAGGCCGTACGCCTCAGTCCGCACGACGCGCATTACTGGGCGGACCTAGGATCTGCTTATGATTGGGCCGGACGTCCGGACGACGCACAGCGTGCATTCGAACGCTCTCTCTCTCTCTTCCCAAACTCTCCGGAGATCAATTGGCGCCTCGCGAATTTCTATGCCCGCACCAACAGAGCCGACGACGCGCTTCCTTTGTTGCGACGGGCGCTCGTCGCAGGCGGCGTGGACGACAGACAGGTTTTCGCATTGGTTAGCCGCTCTGGTTTGAACAATCAGACAGTCATGACACGCATGCTTCCGCCGGATGGGGCTCTCCTGGTCGATTATCTCGATTTTCAGGTCGATTCCGGACGTCTCGATCGCGCGGGCGAAGTGTGGGATCGGCTCCTGCGATCCGGACTACCGTTCAGGATCGCCGATGCATTTCCCTATTTCGACGCATTGGTCCGGGCCAAGAACGCCGACGCAGCCTCCAGAGTGTGGGACGGGCTCGGCAGGCGATTCCCGGCCGAACTGGCCCCGCGTACGGCGGATGGGAATCTCATCACCGACGGCGATTTCGAACTTCCCATCCTGAATGGTGGTTTTGACTGGCGCGTGAATCCAGTACGGGGAGCCGCGGTGCGAATTGAGCCGGGACGGGCGGGGGGTGGCGGTTTGCTTCGAATCGATTTCGACGGTAGGGGGAACCTCGAATATGGAGATGTGCTGCAGCTCGTGCCGGTCCGGCCGTCCACACACTACGTATTCTCGGCGGAGGTGCGTGCACAGGGAATCACGACAGACAGCGGGCCGCGTTTCGAATTAGTGGACGCCGATGCTGTACAAGTCACCGAAGACTTGATTGGCACATCGGGCTGGTCTCTCCGGCGGATTGGTCTACGGACCGGACCGCTCACGCGATTGCTGTGGGTGCGCATCGCCCGGCCGGCAAGCCACAAGCTCGATGACAAGATCTCCGGGACCTTTCTTGTCCGCCGGGTCTCGCTCAAGCCGCAGGACGAGCGGCGGACGGCCAAACAACCCTCCCCTGATCCTCGATAACCCCGAGGAGGATCTCCACGATTGCACGGTCATGATTACGGTAGATACCCGATACACGCAATACGGCCCTAACGGCGTTGAACCGCGCAACAACTCGCGATAAAATTTGTCGCGACGTCACCCTGCCGGCCACGCCCCTAGACCACGAGGCAAGATGGCAGACAGTACCGAACAGGGTCCTGAAGGGAATGGAATCGCGGAGAGCCGCGCCTATCCGCGCGCCGGCGTGCACTCGCTCGCCTACATCGAGCTTGGTGACGGGAATGCTGGAATTGTCCTGAATATCAGCGAAACCGGATTAGCCGTTCAAACCATACAAATCCTCAGCCGAGACCAATTCTCGCAAATGACCTTCCGGCTGCCGAAGACCGACGAGCCGATCGAAGCCTCGGGAAAGGTAGTCTGGCAGATACGGGCCAAAAAACAGGCAGGAATCGAATTCGTCGGACTGCCCGACGCCACCCGGGCCGCAATCAAGAACTGGATGGCCGAACAACTGCGCCCGCTCGAGACGGCTGCGGAGGAGGCCCCCGCCGCACTCGGACAGGTCGGACCCGCGCCGCAGCAGCCCACCGATCCCTTTGCGCAGATCGGGGCAGGAGCTGCTATCGCCCAGCCTCGACCGGGGGCCCAAGATGCGGTCGATGCGATGCAGGAACCGGCAACGCCTTCGACCGTGCCGCCGATAGAGAATCCGCTCAGCCTGCCATCACCCGGGGTCGACGCGCCGGAGAGTTCAGTCGACCGAGACATTAGGCGGCTGCTGCTGGGGACGCCCGGCAGCGTTCCCCTGCCACATTTCGGATACATGCCACCGGGTACGGCTGCTCGGAACTTGAAGAATCCCCGGCCGTGGTTGACCTTCGCCGCCACGGCTGGATTGCTTGCCGCCGCCGCCTTTGTGGCCCTGACAACATTCGTTCCGGGCGCGATCACACGAGCCAAGATGACGGTTTTGGCCCACCTGGAAGGCCCCAGGGCAGGCGAACAGACGGCCGATCAGACCGACCAGCCCCAAAACACCGCGCAGGAGCAAGCCGCCAACACCCCCCAATCCGGTTCTCCGGCTACGGCGACACCAGACGCGCAGGGTGGTTTGCCGACTGTCCTGCCGGGCGACACCGACACAGCGTCGGATTCGCGCAACGGAGTCGTGCCAACTTCAAACCAGCCCGAACAGAACCCCGCCGTTCCCGCTCAGACGACCGAGCAGCCGTCTCGGTCGAGCGCTACCGGGCAGGAGAACGCTCGAACGCAACCCCAATCCGCTGTGGCGCCTGCCCATACGGGCGCTTACCACCCTCTGAATGATTCGATCGCTCCCCAGAACCAGACCGAGTCGCACGTGGGGACCACTGGCCGGACCGAACCCCAGACCCGCACAGCCTCGGGGAACACCTCCGACCAGTATGCGAACGGAACGGCCGACACCCCCAGCCCAACAACAGCCGGCAATTCTGACCGCAGGAACGCCGAACGGGAGGGTGCCACAGCCGGTCCCAGCGGAAACTCTCCGGGGACGGCGCGGACTTCGCAATCGCCGTCGGTACCGCCCACCGAAGGGCAGGCGGCGCTGAATGCGTGGCGCGCGCAGACTGCGCCTTCTTCGGGATCATCGACCAATTCGAGCCACCGAACTGAGCCCGTCGAGCCGGATCAGGATTTGTATGCACGCCGCGATAGCGCGTCAAGCCCGGGCATAGGCACAAATCAAAACACGAGCGCAGCCCAGCAGGCAAAATCGTTCGAAATGCCCAACTCCTATAGTTCGCCCGTCGAACCGAGCTTGCCTTTATCCGGAATTCCAAGTGGGTCGGTTGCAGCAAGTTCGCAGTTCCGCGGCATCGTCGGACAGAACCCAACCGCGGGCCAACTTCAAATCGGCCAGCTCGTATCGAGTTATTCTCCCGCCTACCCGATCGAAGCGGCACGCGAGGGAATTGAGGGCACGGTCAAGCTTTCCGTACTTGTGCGAAGAGACGGGGCGGTTCGAAACATCCGCATCGTAAGCGGTCCTGCGATCCTGACCTCCGTTGCCGCAGCGGCGGTCCGAGACTGGCGGTACGGCGAGACCTTCCTTGCGGGGCAGCCCATCGAAACCGAGCAGTACGTAACGATTGTGTTCAGACTGTCCGGGAAATAGGCCGGGGCGCCGGGCGGTTCTTACATCGAGGAAGGGCTGATCGGATTGCTGTGACCTCCGCTCGCGGCGATAGCCGCAGCGGCAGCAGCTCCTCCGCCGCCAGCTAAAGCGAGAATGATCCAGGCGGTAGGTTTTTTCTTCTGCGCGGTGGCTTGATTTTCGGGCGCTTGCGACGCTTCCTGCGGCGTCCCCAATGCACCGGTCGAGGAGATCCCGACGGTTTGCCCGGCCCGCAGGACTTGGCCTGTCACACCATGCAAGGGAATCACGCCGATACTGCCGTCCAGGCAGGCGATCGTAAATGAGCCCAGGGCAGTCCGTTCGATCCTGGTCGAGGATTGCTGGGTCTGGATCACGGCAGAGATAACGAAGTCCCCCGCCTTCAGGCTTACCTCGGTTGCCTCGGCGAATGAAGTCATCACCACCCAGCCCGAGGTCAGTTCCGCCAAGTACCGCGGGTCACGACTGAAGACCAAGTGCGTATCGGGAGCAAGCTTCAACGAACCCTTGCCGCTCATCGTGAACGTCGCGGAACCGGTGTCGCTCGTGAGAACCGCGTCACCCGAGAAGATCGTAGATTCCGAAGGGGCTGGCCCGCCGTTGATGTATACGGTTCCCGTCGTGCTCAGCGAGCCCAAGGCTTCGTGCTCCTGCCGAGGCGGGGCAGCAGCACCCATAACCGTCGCTGCGGCACAGAACAAAGCGAGCGACAATACAAGCTGGAGAGCCCAGGATTTTGCGCTTTGCCGACGGCAAGAAATCTGCTCCACCTACGACTCCACAAGGCACACTGACGAACTGCTGCTTACTTACCATTTCGGGGCCGGATTGTCTACACTTAGGGCGGGCCGGAGTGCAGATGAGGGTCAGAAGAACTCGATGAAAGTCCTTCACATCGTCAAGACGGCGGTCGGCGCAAACTGGGCCTATGAACAGGTCCGAGTTCTCTTGTCCTTCGGATATGACATCACTGTCGCGCTGCCTTCGACTGACCAGGGCCTTGCTTCGCATTATCGCCGAGCCGGGGCAAGCGTGATTGCGGCCCAGCTCGACTTTCCGACACGCGAACCATGGAAGATTTCACGAACCCTCTCGACATGCCGCCGTCTCGTTCTCGACGTTCAGCCCGACCTCATTCATACGCACCATCTGGGAACTACGCTCGTCGTTCGACTCGCGTTCCGGCGAAGTCCCCCTGCTCCGTGTGTGTTCCAAGTGGCTGGTCCGCTGCATCTGGAATCGCCGTTCTTCGCACAAGTTGACACGCAACTTGCCGGACCGAAAGATTATTGGATTGCCACCTGCGAGTGGACTTGGAGGAGATATCTTTCGCTCGGCATCGCCCCCGAACGTGTGTTTCTGTCCTACGCCGGCACTGATATCGGCCGGTTCGGGCATCAGCCGACAGGCAAACTGCGCGCTGAACTGGGTATTGGACCTGAGGTTCCGCTTGTTGGTATGGTCGCCTACATGTATGCGCCCAAATGGGTTCTGGGCCAGGACCGTGGTCTGAAAGGTCATGAGGATTTCATCGCGGCCTTGAGTCTGGCTCGCGAGGAATTGACTTCTGTAACGGGTGTTGTCATCGGGGGACCGTGGGGGAAGGCAGCATGGTATGAAGACAGGCTGCGCTATCGCGGTGGAAGGGTGTGTGGGGGTTCGCTAATATTTTTAGGAACCAGGCGGGACGTTCCCGCCCTGCTGCCGGATATGAATCTGGCCGTGGTTCCCTCGCATTCAGAAAACTGTGGCGGCGCTGTCGAGCCTCTGCTAAGCGGCGTTCCCGTGGTGGCAACGAACGTCGGTGGATTGCCCGACGTGGTTCGCGACGGCGAAACCGGTTGGCTTGTGCCCGCGCGGAATCCCACGGCGCTCGCGCACACGATGCTAGAAGCGTTGCGGGATGGCCGTGAGGCGCGTCGCCGCGTAACCGAGGGGCAAAGGCTTGTGAGGAACCTCTTCGACGTCCAACGCACAGGGCGCGAAGTAGCCGTCGCGTACGAACAGATACGAAAAGGCGTTCTGCCCCGGCCGGCAGGAACAGAAATCAAAGAGCCCTTTGCCGTTCTGAGCGCGAGAGGATAGCCCGAGAACCCGAGCCTTAGCGGCAGGGAGCGTCCGCATGGTTGAATTTACATGACGAGCTTGTCACCTTGAGCGGCATACCCTGGGCAATTCCGCAACGGCCAGCCCCGCATAACGGGGCTTCGCTTACGAGGGAACGTGCGCATCCAGCGCCGCCGCTCGATTACCTGATAGCAGGCTGTGGCACAGCTCTGACCGCGCTTGTTTTTTGTGCTGTCAAGCCCGCCGAAAGACATTGGTTTATCGTACCCGTTGCGGTCTGCGGAATTGTCGCGGGCGTTGATGTTGTGAGATGGCTGCGCGGCAGACTCGATCTGTTTGATCCGAGAACCCTCATAGCCTCTGTGGCTCTTTACGGATTTTTCGTCGCGCCGCTGCTGAATGTGTATTGGGACGCCTTCGGGGTTGGCGATCTTCCTTTTTGGGGCGATTGGCGTCCGTGGCTCGGAGCAATGGCTTGTCTGAATGCCATGGGACTTTGTGCCTTTCGATTCGCCCACAATGTGCTGTTTGCTCAGACAGGTCCCTGCCTCCAGAGGTGGGAAATCAATCAGAGGCGCCCCTATCCATTCTTCGCCTTCGGTGTTCTGATTTCAGTGGCGGGAGCCACCGCATTCCTTTGGCAGCTGAACGGTGTTTCGGGGATTCTGCGCGCGTTTGAGAGCAACCCGGACGCATTCGCCGGCAAGGGCTGGTTACTGGTTTTCGCATGGCCGACCGCCGTGTTGTCGTTCATCGCAGTCGTCTACATCGTGACGATCCGGCAAGAAGAGACCCGCGGACATCGTACCCTAGCGATCGCGCTCCTTATCCTCATAGCGGCCGGAACCACTCACTTTGTGCTGGTCGGGTCATACGGAAGCCGTGGATCTACAGTATGGGCGCTATTCTGGATGTTTGGCATTGTGCATTTCCGAATCCGCAAGCTTCCCAACAAAACGGCGGTCGTGGCCTTGGCATTCCTGATCGCGTTTATGTATTTCTATGGCTTCTACAAAGAGAAGAAAACCACTGCGCTCGAAATCCTTCGTGCTCCTTCCCTGTGGGTGAACCCCGAGGGCTACCAGCGGAATTTGACCTTCTTGCTTCTAGGTGACTTGGCTCGATCCGACTCGGACGCTTTTATCCTCAGGAACCTCGTTTCGACTCCCGATGATTACGATTACCGATGGGGTCTCACTTACGCGAGCGGTTTCACCGTGCTGATTCCGAAGAACCTGTGGCCCGACCGGCCCGAGGTGAGAGTCGATGCGGGCAGCGAAGCCCTTTGGGGAAAAGCGACACAGCTAAGATCCAGCAGAATGTACGGGCTAGGCGGAGAGGCCATGCTGAATTTTGGCCCCTGGGGTGTGGTTCCCATGTTTGCCGTCTATGGGGCTTTGGTGGGATGGTATAGGCGCAAACTGGCCAGCTGGAACGGTATGGACGCTCGAATGTTCCTGGCCCCTTTTTTCGCGTCGATCTTGCTGAGGGGCCTGATGTACGACAGCGACGTCTTGTTATTTTCCGTGATCACGGAGGCCAGCTTTATCATTCTCGTCCTGTCTCTTGCATCCAAGCGCATTCCGCGCGTCCTGAGCGCAAAATGAAGGTGTTAGTGACGCTCGAAGACCACCTATGGCGGCATGCGCCTGAGGGTGTCTGCGGGCACGGTCCAGCCGGGTACGATTCTTGGAGCGAACTGCTCGAGGTGTTCGAGCAGGTCGTGCTGCTTGCGCGTGTGCAGTTAGAGCGAGAGCGCTCTCCGGATGGCTTGAGAATCGACGGACCGTCAATTTCCGTTGCAGAACTTCCCGATTATGTGGGCCCCTGGGAATACCTAACAAGGCAACCCGTGCTGCGCCACCTGGTCCGCAAGGCGGTGGCCGACTGCGACGCTTTCCTCCTGCGCGTGCCCGGGCTAGTGGCCTACCTCGCCTGGCACGAAGTCAAGAGAAGGGGTAGGCCCTACGCCGTCGATGTCGTGGGCGATCCCTGGGATGCATTCGGGCCGGGAACAATGACAGATCCATTCCGCCCCCTTTACCGCTTCTGGGCAACACACAGCATGAAGGCGATCTGCGCGCGCGCTGATGCCGCTCTCTATTGCAGCAACGGAGCGCTTCGGGAACGCTACCTCGTGGCCAGGGATGTCCATAGCGCCATCGCGCCGCGAATACATCTGTTGAATGGTTATGCGTCCCCCGAATTGATGGCCAAACGGTCCGGCCGGAGTTATCGATGGCCCACCGAACGCCGGCCTCTGCGACTCGGATTCGTCGGCAGCCTGGCCCAACTTTATAAGGGCCCAGACATTCTGCTTCGTGCCACCCGCATCGTTGTGCAGGCGGGGATAGACATTGAGGTGTTTCTCGTGGGCGAGGGGCGGTACCGAGAGCGCATCGAATCGCTAGCCCAGGGTCTCGGCATCGACAAGCGGGTCTTTTTTCTTGGCCAACTGCCGTTTGGCAAGGCAATCTTTGATTTCTTGGATTCCCTGGACCTTTTCATTATGCCGTCTCGAGCTGAGGCGTTTGGGCGCGCCCTGCTCGAGGCCATGGCGCGCGGATGCCCCTGCATTGGGGCGGATGTGGGCGGGATCAGGAGTCTGCTCGATCGCGCTGATTTGTTTCCCTGTGGAGACCCTGAATCGCTGGCATCAAAGATCTTGGAAGTCACGGCAAGACCTGAACGGATGGCACAAATGTCGGCTCGAAATCTCGAAAGAGCCAAAGAGTTTAACCCAGAAGTCCTGGCCAAGCGACGACGCGATTTCTTCCGCGCGGTCAGGATTTCCTCTGAGCGGTCGGCGGCTGCAGGATAGGAGAAGAGCCCCTGCTGATGTCGGCAAGATTATAAGACGGCTCTGCTCTCGGGCTGGCGACTGGCGGCGGGTCAAATGTACGACATCAAACCACGGTTGGGGTCAGAGCTATGCCAGGGCGTTTCCCGCCGCCGCCGCCGCAAGCATTCGCATGGCAAGTTGGTTGTTGAATCGGGCTTCTGCCGAGTCCCAGCGACCAAAGTCGATAATGTCGCCCGACCTGATTGCGGCACTGATCTCGCGCACTCCGGATTCGACGCTTTCCCTGCAAGCGAATCCGAGCGTCCGCCTGATTTTGTCAAACGAGACGCGATACGTTCGGCGATCAGCCTTGTTCTCGATTACGGCAACTTTTGTACCCGGGATCAAACTCGCCACAATGTCTCCAAGATCCTTGATCTGAAGGTTTAAGAAATTCGAGCCAGTGTTGAACACTTGGCCCGAAACCAAGTCGGTCTCTGCTTCAAGACACGCCAGAAATGCACGCGCCGCATCCCGCACGTGCAAAAGGGGCCGCCAACTGTGCCCGTTGCAAATGGTAATGCGGCCGCTCGACACCGCACGAGCCACGAGCAAATTCACAACGAGATCGAATCGCATGCGCGCGGAAATGCCGAAAAGCGTGCCTAATCTCAAGACGGTCGGTGCAAACTCCTTCGTTCGCGCCGCGAGAAGGGCCTTCTCGGATTCGATCTTGCTCTGGGCGTAGACCGAGAGAGGGTTGAGGAGGGAGTCTTCGCTCAACCGTCCGCCGGACGATCCGTACACGCTGCACGAGGAGGCAAAGAGCAGGCGCCGGATCCCGCAACGGGGCGCGGACTCAGCAAGCATGCGCGTAGCCGCGCAATTGATTTCTGTGGCCAGCTGCCTGTTCTCTTCGCAGGCCCCGTCGCCCACGATTCCCGCAAGATGAATCACGCTGTCGAACCCCAGCGCTGCCCGCAACAACTCCTTCCTGTCTCGAACGTCGCCGCGAACCAGTTCGCAACGGCTATGGAATCGCACATCTCGCAGAGACTCTTCGCCAAACAAAAACGAATCAAAGATCCGTACGCGAAATCCGCGGGCCAGTAAACCCGGGACGAGAACCGAGCCAAGGTATCCGGCTCCGCCGAGCACCAGCACATTACTCGCTCGGGAATCGGATCCCCCGCCGGCCCCGTCCGGTCGTCCCGCGGATTCACGCCCCCCCACCCGCCATCCCGCGAGGGAGCGGTGCAGAACCGAGCGCAGAAAGGTGCTCATAGTCCTGCCCCCGTGGCTTTTGCTCCCGCAACATCAGCCGCGCGAAAAACGGCTTCACACACCAGGTCAACATCGGCGTCGGGCAAGGATGAATAAATCGGAAGGTTGACCACGCGATCGGAGAGGTAGTCCGTGACCGGCAGCGGGCGAGTGTCCCCCATACCCCGATACAGTTTCTGGCGGTGGACGGGCGGCCAGAAATAGCGTCGGACATCAATATTTTCTTGTCGCAACACGCCCAACAGCCAATCGCGGTTGCGTCCGAATTGCTGCTCCTCGACGATTAACGAGAAATCCTTGCAGGTACTGCGATTCGCCGCGCAGATCTGTTGAAAACGGATCCCCGGAATCTGGCCAAGCCGGCTCTCGTATCGACAGCGAATCCGATTCCTGCGTTCGATGCGGCCCTCAATCCCACCAAGACCTCCCAAGGCCAGGGCAGCATGGAACTCGCTCATTCTGGCATTCAGCCCGCGCGCTTCCGGGTCGCCGTCTCCCGCGTCGCCGTAGTTGCGCGCGGCGCGCAGGCGTTTCGCTATCGTGCGATACCGCGTCGCGATTAAACCTCCCTCACCGGCCACGACGAGCTTCGTCGGCGAAAAACTGAATATCTCGGCGGTACCAAACGTTCCCAGTTGCCTCTCGCCGGCTTTGCCGCCGAAGGCATGGGCACCGTCATAGACGATAGGAACGCCGGCGCTGCGCGCGATGTCCTCGAGTTCAAGCACGCTCGCGGGATTTCCGAATAAATGCACGGCAAGGATGGCCGCCGTTTTTCGCGTGATGCGTTGGCGAACCGAATTTGGGTCAATACAGAACGTGCGGGGATCGCAGTCTGCAAAAACAGGCGTCAGACCGTTCCAAGCTACGGCGTGCGCCGTGGCGTGGAACGTAAAACTCGGAAGAATCACCTCGCCCCTGAGGTCTAATGCGGCAAGCGCAAGCACTAACCCCAATGTGCAGCTGGAAACCGCCACGCAGTAAGGTACCCCCAGGTAGCTCGCGGCCGCCCGCTCCAGTTCGCGGACAAACGTGCCATTGGTAAGCTGTCGGCTCTCTAGAATCCTCCGGACATCCTGAACAAATTGTTCGTCCGGGATCCCCTCGGGCGAGACGATGGGCAGCAGGGTGTCAAACGCGCGGCCGCGCCGCCCGACCGGTTCCGAACGTTCGATTCCGCATCTTGCGATGGTCCCCAATCCTATCCCCCTTCGGGTCAGCCCTTGAGCGAGACGGCTCGTTCGATCTGCTGCTCCCTGATCACGCGGCAGGGAACGCCGACGGCGGTGACGTACGCAGGGATATCCGAGGTCACCACGGCACCCGCCCCGATTACGGACCATTCGCCCACGCTCTTGTTCTGAATGATGACCGCGCCGGTGCCGAAATACACGCCATCACCGAAACGCACGGCCCCGGAGATTTGACACCCAGGATTGATGTTCGTGTACGCGCCGATCACGCAATCGTGCCCGACCGTGCTGTTCAGGTTGATGACTGTGTGCGCCCCTATTTTCACCTGCGTGGTCAGTACGCAACCGGCCGTGATGACGGTGCCCGGCCCCAAATCGACCCACCTGGAAATGCGAGCCGAGGGATGGACGATCGTGGCAAAGCGAAACCCGAGCGCCGTCGCGCGCTCCGCAAGGGCTTGGCGCGCACGCGGGCTGCCCGCGCTCGAGATCACCTGGGTGCTCTTCCCGCGATTCCGGCCGAGCCACTCGATCGTGCCGAGCACAGGCACATCACAGATGAGCTGGCCGTTCAACTCGGGTTTATCGTCCAGGAAGCCCAGAACGTTCCACTGCCTCTTCTGCTCGTTGGCCTCGAGAAACACCCAGTACAGTTCGCGCGCAAAACCTCCGGCGCCCAGAATCACCACGTCGTTCACAGATTCCTCCGGCTCGGCGCGGGGATATCGTCGCGCCCGGAAAAGAAGAAACGATCGCGCTCTGCATAAAGACCATGCCCTGAAACCCACACGGCCAACGTTCGCAGCAGGATGCGCGCATCCAGCCAGAGAGAGAAGTGGTTCGCGTACCATACGTCCAATTCAAGACGCTCTGGCCATTTCAACTGATTTCGGCCGTTGACTTGACTCCAGCCGGTGAGACCGGGGCGCACGGATAGCCGTGCCGCTTGCCGCGGAGTGTAGTGTTCGACGTGGTAGCCCAATGCCGGCCGCGGCCCCACGAGACTCATTTCCCCCACCAGGACATTCCAGAGCTGGGGCATCTCATCCAAACTGAGCCGGCGCAGGAACCGTCCCACCCTCGTAATTCGCGGGTCGGACCGGGAAACATAGAAACCCGAACCGACTCGCTCGGCATTCCGGATCATCGTTCTAAACTTCAGCATGCGAAATCGGTTGCCGTTTCTTCCCACTCGGTCCTGCACAAAAATGGGCTTGCCAGGCGAGTCGATGCAAATGGCCGCGGCAATGACGGCAAACAACGGGATACAAATGACGAGCGACACCCCGGCCACTACGGCGTCGAACAGCCGCTTCAGGACAAATTCAAGCTGCCGGCTCAGGCGGCCACCTCCGCGGTGGCTCCCGACACCGGAGCGACCGCGATTCCCAGGATCGTCGCAAGCATCAGGGCGTTTGCGGGAATATGCAGATTAAAATCCGCCAAGCTGTGTAGAAGGATGGCGGCGATACTCCCGACGCAAGCGAGCGAAACATATCGCTCGAAACGACTCGCCGTCACCAGAAATCTCCGCAGCGCAGAAGCCGCGACGACACCGATCGACAAAAAAAGCACGGCCGCAGCGGGAATGCCCAGGTCGCTTGCCGTCTCGAGATAATCGTTGTGCGCATGATTCACAAACTCGGTCAGGAAGGTTGTTTGAAAGGGCGTGTAGGCAACCGGAAACGTTCCCAACCCTGTGCCCAGGAAAGGGTGGGCGCGAATCAACGCGGCCGCACCCGGCCAAATGGAAAGCCTCGATTCCGGTCCGGAGAACTCCTGCCGTACAGTTTCAAACCGGGTGAACGCAGGCCGCACCCCAATCCAGGCGGCGAAGCTGAAGCTTAGAATCAAAAACACAATGGCAACAGCGGTGGGCGCCAGGCGTCTGGCCAAGGCGATCAGACCAACGACGACGACCAAGGACGCCGCGGCCGCGAGCATCCCCATCCTCGAGCGTGAGAACACCAGAGCGGCCGCGAGAACGACGGCCACGGCCAACCAAAGGACTACGTTCGACCAATTTGATCCGAGCCTCCTTCGATCACGTCTCCTCCTCGTCGACCACACCTTCTCGCCTTCATAGAGCGCAAGACAAACGGCAAAAGGCAAGATCATCTCGAGCAAACCCGCGAAGTGATTGCGATTGACATAGGTGCCGGTCGCCTCTTCGAGGTCATACCTCTTCGGATACCAAAGAATCATCTGCCAATGGGTCAGATACTGAATCAGTCCGTAGCAGGCCTCGCTCGCCCCGAGCACCGCGATCGACCGGACGAGAAAGAGTTTTCGACGCCGTTCGGACGCGCTGAGAACGGCGAGAATGAACGCAATTGAGCAGGCCAGCAGAATTAGGAGCTCGGATCGGGTCTGGTACGGCACGATGCTCAAAATGCCCCAATGCGAGTCGCCGCTCGCGCCCGCTCCACGCAACGCGCGGGTCAATCCCGCCGGCAACGGACACAGCTGCAGGAGCGCAACGGCAACCAGCAGGGATGGAACGGCGAAATGCCGCGGCCGCAGAATGCCCGGCCGAACGCTTGGTTGGAGCGCGATCCAGGCCGCCACGACGAAAAACAAAGTCTCCACCGCAGCCAACGAAACCCCATTCGTACCTCCGAACGATGCGACGGTAAGCACGAGCCCCGAAATCAGCGCGGCTTGAGCGGCCCTGGTTGAGGCTCTGCTCATTTCGAGTTCCCGTTTGTCTGCGCGCGCTGGTACCCGTAGCTGTAGTAGTCATCCGTCGCGTCTGCGAAGTTGATGGTCGCTCCTAAAATATGCGATCCGGCGTCAACAGCCGATGAGCAGGCCCGATGGGCCAGATCGCGCGGAGTCGTCCCGCTGCCAACCACCAGAATGACGCCGTCAACCAGTGTGGCCAGGATCCTGCTGTCCGCCAGATTGAGCAGCGGCGGTGAATCGAGCACAACGAACTTGTATTCCTTCGCAGCCTCGCGAATCAGGCTTGGCATCGATTCCGATGAAAGCAGGTCCGCCGGGTTCGGCGGAACCGGGCCGCAAAACAGGACGGACAGTTCTGGCATCGGAGCGTGCCACAACAGGCTGCGCCAATCCAACTTTCCGGTCAGGAAATCAACCAGCCCTGCACCACTTTCCACGGCAAAGAAATTATGTAAGCTCGGCCGCCGCAGATCCGCGTCGATGAGCAATACCGATTCGCCAAGCTGAGCGAGCGACAATGCGAGGTTAGCAGCAACCGTGGTCTTGCCTTCCCCGGCCTGCGCGCTGGTCACCAATAGCGATGCAGGGGGCCGTTTGGCCCTCGACAGCAATACCGACGTGCGCAGACCATGAAAGGCCTCTGCCAGCGGAGCATGCGAACCGCTTCCTTCAATGCGGTTCCAAGACCCTTTGCCGTTCGAGCCGCTTCCGCTCCTGTCGTGCAGCAGGTGCCGCGCTCGCCCATAGATTCCTTGCGGATGGTTCGAATACTGAGAGTCGATGACCGGCACAACGCCCAATGCCGGCACCTGCAGGAACCGCTCGACGTCCTCCGTCGTCTTGAGCGTGTTGTCGAGGTGCTCTTCGAGAAACGCCGCGCCGGTTCCGAGGCACAATCCAATCAGCAAGGCCAGGGACAAGTTCAGGATCACGCGAGGCCGGGCTGGCTTCTTGGGGGGAAAGGCAGGATCCACAACCCGGATGTTTGTGGCCTTCAGGCTCTCTGAGACGCCTGTTTCCTTCAATTTCTCGAGCAAGCTGACGTACAGCTGCTTGTTCGTGTCCGCTTCTCGCTTGAGGATGTTGTACTGGACCGACCGCTCGGCGATTTCGTTTGCCTCTTTTTGCTGCCGTCGGAACGCGGCTTCGAGCATGGTTTCGCGATCGACAGACGCCTGGTAGTCTTCCGCGATTCGTCGGGCCGCCTGATCTCGCCCGGCTTTGAGCACGGCCTCGCTTTCGTCGATCTGGCTCTGCACTTCCTTGACCCGCGGGTAATCGGCGGTGAAGGTGGCGATCAGTCGAGCGCGTTCGCGCTCGAGCTCGGCGAGACGTTCAGAAAGGTCCTGCATCAGTTTATTGTCGAAAACCCCAGGAATCGAGGAGTAATCACCCTTCTGAACCAGCCGGTAGAAGGACTCCTTTTCGATCCGGTTCGCCTCCGCCAGGGTCAATTGTTGCTGCAGCTCGCGCAACTGCTGAACCACAATGTTCTCGGTTGTGCCCTTGTCCGTCTCGAGGAAGAGCAAACCATTGCTGCTCGCGTACTGTTCGAGCTCGTCCTCTGATTTTTCAAGCTTGGCCTTCAATCGGTCCAGCTCGTTCGACAGCCAGTCGCCGGCTTTTTGCGAAGCGTCCCATCGCGCCTGCAGGTTGTCATCGATGTAGGCGGCGGTCAGGGCATTCACGACATTCGCGGCGAGTTGTGGATCATTGGAATCAAAGGTTACCTCGATTAATCGACTCCTCTTGACGGGTTCGACGCTGAGGCGATCCTCGAATTTCTTGAGCACCTCATCCGACACACTGGCCGTCGTAGTCCGTGCTTCGGGCGCGACAAATACCTGGGCTGTTTCCGGGTGCGCAGCCGGCCAGGTCGCGGCCGGCGTCGTGGTCTCCTTGGAGGCGAACTCCGCAACTTGGCTGAGGCCTAGCTGTTCGATCACCTTGCGGGCCAGGCTCTCGCTTTTCAGTATGCGGTTCTGGGTTTCCAGATAGGTGTCGGAGATGCTTTCCACCTGAAAGAGTTCCTGGAGCGTCGGAATATCAGGATTTTCTTTTTGAATCTCGATCAGCGCGCGCGCTTCGTAGACCCGCTTTTCCCTGACCGTTGCAAACAGGGTCAAGCCAAAAACGACCACCAGCACAGTTACGATCGTGGCTCGGCGCTTCCTCGCGACGCGCCAATACTCAAGCAGGTCCGGGATTCTGCTGATTTCGCTGTCGTAAACAACCCTTCCCTTCACCTCGCGCTCTTTCAAGGACGCATCGCGCTCGTCGTAACGCGTGATCTGTGTCTCAGAGTTCCTGGGAATCATGGCAACCATCAATACGGACGGAAAATGACCACTCCGCTGGCTGTAGCAACCGCCGTTTCCGTGCCCTTGAAGAACGCAGACTTGCTGTTGCTGTTGGGGACGAAAACAATGTCGGCAGCCCGCAGCGGGACGTCGGGAATCTTTCCGGCCAGAACTTTGCCCAGATCAACCGGAATCTCAGAACGGTGTCCGCTCAACTCGTCGGTGCGGATAATCCGCGTCTTGCGTTTGGCCGCGGTGGGCGTCAACCCTTCCGCCAGAGAAACCGCTTTGAGCAGCGACATTCGCTCGTTGGTTTGGATCGTGAACCCCCCCGGCCTCTTCACACCCCCAACCACATAGACGATGCCGGCTCGCGTTACCTTGATGATATCGCCCGGATAAATCGGCACGTTATACGCGGGATTTCCGGTGTCGAGCAGCAGCCTCAGATCAACTTCGACCGTCTGGTGAGCGAGATCCGCTGCGCTCGCCGTTTCGGTTTCGCCCGCGCGGCTCGTTTGATCGGGTGGATCCGGTCCGGTCGCGTCTTTCCCGTCGTGAGGTTCAGAGCCGAAGCCGGCGCCGCGCATCACGATTACTTTGTCGCCCGCATTGTCGGTCAGGCCCTGCGCCATGGACAGCATCTCAAGCAGCGTCTTCGGACCACGCACCTGAAACACGCCTGGCTTCGTGACTTCGCCGATCACCGACACCGGGTGGCTCTCGATCGAAGATACAAACACTCCGACGTGCGGCTCGTTCATGTACGCCCGCAGTTTGGTTTCGAGCACGCGTTCGAGCTCCCGTGCGGTTAGTCCGGCGGCTTCGACCGACCCGATCAAGGGTATGGATATGTCGCCGGCCGCAGACACGCGTACCTTGTGATTGAGCTCTGGGGCGCCAAATACGCTCACTTCCAGCACGTCGTCGGCGCCAATGCGGTAATCGGCCGCATTCGACGACTCGCGCGCGAGCGAGGCTCCGAGATCCTCGAGCCGTCGATTGAAATCCTGAGCGGTATCAAGCGTTGCGCGGTCCTCTCTCCGCACGGGTTGCCGCGCATTCTGCGCAGGGAGGGGTGAAGCCAGCAGAATGAATTGAGCCAAAACAACCGTGATTCGCATTCCCGTTTCGGAAGGTTTCCCGACGAAGCCGCCTCTACCAGCAAAACCCAAATATAAACGAGCCGACACACCCAGTCCCGGACGCGGGCGTCACCCTAGGGCTAACATGATTCCTCTGTCGAACCGGTTCTATACAGATCGTCCGGTATTTTCGCCTGGGAACGAGCTGCATGAGGGTGGGTTATAGCAGGTTCCGCGAATCGACGTCAACCGCACCGAAACAGGCCGCGGCGGCCCCCACTCGCTCACTCGTGGCCCGGTTTGAGGGCTTGGGCATTAGGTGCGGGCCGCCGCCGTTTGACAGCTCGCCGCTTGTTCTCGGGCGACGGGGATTCCGTCGCGCAATGTCAGGGCCGCTCCCGAGTTCGCCGCCACGCGTTCCCCGGGAACCAAGATTCCCTCGAGATTTAACGGATCGGCGGCCGAAATCGTCACCGTTTCGCCCTGCTGCTCTTGTCTCCGCATCGCGCGCAGAGACTCCACGGCTGCGGGGATGGCGAACTGCTCGCCCAAGAAACCGCTGACGAACCGCCCCCCGCGAATCTCGCCGCGATCCTCGAGTCTTCTGAAGGCCACGAGCAACTCGCGCCATTTCGGCGCCATGTTCTCGCGTTCAAGGATCTCGCGGAACACGACTCCGTAGCGCCCGAGCAGCACCCAGCAGGTCGACGTGAGCACTGCTGATCGCTCGAGAGGGGCGCCCGTATTCAGCACCGACCAACGCCCCCCGCTGTGTCTTGGCCGCGCGATCCGCCCGGTACCGCGGCCGGCGCGCCTTCGCGGGTCAATCAGGGCGCGCAGATTGTCAAAATCGTCCGCGGTGATCATCCCAACGGCAACCAGTTCCCAGAGTGCCGTCTCCACTTCGGACTTGAGTTTCCGTGTGCCGCGCACAATATCCGCAAAGAACGAGGCGCCGCGTTGCCCGAGAAATTTCAACACCTCGCGTCCATTCGGGCTGAGTCCGGGCGCGTCGTCATCTGTCTGAGGCAAATTTCGGACGTCCATCCAATCCGCATCTTCACGCACAAAGAACGTGATGGGGGCCGCGCTCGTGGGCACAACCCGGCGAGAGGCGCCACCCGCTTGGCGCGCCGTCGCCGGATGGGGTGAAAGCCGCCCCCACCCCACCACCCCTGTCAGGCATAAGCGATCGAGGACTTTCCCGTCGTAGTCCGCGATCCGGGCGCGCAGGATTTGCTGCTCCCACGCATTCGAGGGCGCTTCAAACCCCTGGAGCTGACGCAGCACTTCGAGCGTTCCGCGCTCACCGAAGCACTTCGTTCCTTGTGAGAGGTGTTGCCAGCGCACGAGCCAGTGCATGAACTGCGCTGCGCTTACCGGCTGAATCTCATGGCGCAACTTGCCGACAGTAAGCCGGTGAATGCGGGCCAGCAGCCGGCGCTCGCACCATTCCGTTTCTCTCGAATCGTGGTCGGTGAACTGCCCCCGCAGAATCGCCCCCGAATGTTCCATGCGCAGGAGTGTCTGCTGGGCTTGCGCCTCCGGAATTCCGAGCAGCAGAGCCAGTTCGCGCGCGGTCAAGGGGCCGGTGTGCGCCATCCAACCGGTCAGGGCCGCCAGCGCGGCCTGGTCAGCGGACAGGGGCACTCCGATTTGAGGCAGCACCGATTCGAATACAGCCGAGGGAAATAGGGCCGTGAAACTCTTGGACCGCTCCGTCGCCACCCAGTAGGCGCGGCCCTCGACGGTGGCCCGCGTCGCGCGTCGCGCGGATACCAATTCTGAATAAAACCCGCGCCAAGCGGACCACGATTCCCGCAGCCGGGTGCCGAGCCAGGAAGCGCCGTCTGAAGGTGTTTCCGGCAGGGCCACCAGCGTCAACAACGAGTCGTGCAACTCATCCGCGTTGCGGACATCCGGCCAGGCCTCCTGCCGCACTTCCGCAATGGCTCCCGGATCAAGCCGCCCCACCTCGGACAGCACCGCCTCGGGCAGCACTCGTCGCATCTCAACGGCTCGCGCCCGCCGCTCTTCGAGAGGTGCATCGTCTAAATAGGCGTACGGATTCGCGTTCAGAATTTCGTGCGCAAATTGCGACGGAACCGGCGTGTCCACGGCGAGGCAGCGAATCCGCCCCTCGCCAATCGCGGCCAGTACTTCGCGCAACCCTTCGACGTCCATGGCCTCGGTGAGCGTTTCCTTCATCGCTTCGCGCACGAGCGGATGATCGGGAATTTGAATGTCGCCGACGATGTTTTCCTGGCAGGCCAGAGCCTCGGGAAAAACGGCCGCGAGCAGATCGTCCGACCTCATGCGCTGCAGTTGCGGCGGCACTTTCTTTCCCTGGCTGAACCGCAGCAAGGCAAGCGCGCGCCCGGCAACCCAGCGCCAGCGGGTCGTGAATATCGGGGAGGCAAGAACGGCCTGTTCCAAAACCAGCCCCAGGGACTCGGGGTGGAGAAAATGAAATACATCGGCGAGCGGAAAACTGTGCTGTTCGCTGAGCGAGATGTTCAGCCCGTTGTCCGTTGCGGCCGCTTGCAATTCAAAATTGAACGACCGGCAGAAGCGCTTGCGCAGAGCCAGCCCCCAGGCCTTGTTGATCCGCCCTCCAAACGGCGCGTGAATAATGAGCTGCATCCCGCCGCTTTCATCGAAGAACCTCTCGGCGACGATGGTCTGCTGGGTAGGAACGGCACGAAGCACCGTCCGTCCCGCGATCACATATTCGATCGCCTGCTCGGCGCCCGCATCATCCAGGCCGCATTCCACCTTTAGCCAATCGAGCCCGTGGGCGACCCAGGGCCGTCTGGCCGTGAGCGTTTCCCCAGGGCCGTGCCCCATCGGTCGAGCAAGCTCGTCCGAGGCCGGGCAGAGTGAATCAATCTTTTCCCGAAGTTGCGCGATCCTACCCGACAGCTCGGCGGTCCGGGAAGGCGCCTCGCCGCGCCAGAAGGGGACATTCGGGGACGCGCCTTTGGCATCCTCGACTTGTACGGCCCCAGCTCGAACGCTGCGGATCCTCCACGATGTGTTGCCCAGCAGGAAAATGTCGCCGCGGAGGCTTTCGACGGCAAAGTCCTCATCCACGGTTCCGACGTTTAGGTGTTCGGGTTCGGCAATAACCGGGTAGAGCGCATTGTCGGGAATTGCGCCGCCACTGGTAATGGCGGCCAACCGGCTTCCGCGCCTTCCGCGGATACGGCCATTCACCCGATCGCGATGCAGGTAGGCTCCATAGCGTCCCCGCCGGGCAGCAATCCCTTCCGACAGCATCTCGATAATCGTCCCGAAATCCTCGCGCGAGAGGTTTCGATACGGATAGGCGCGGCGGATCAAGGCGAAGAGGTCATCCTCCTCCCAATCCTCGGCGGCACAGGCGGCCACAATCTGCTGTGCCAGAATGTCCAGGGGCGCTTCGGGAATACAGGTCTTGTCCAGCTCTCCCTCGCGTATCGCCCACACGAGGGCCGCGCATTCGATCAGTTCATCGCGGGTCGTCGCAAAAATCCGTCCCTTCGGCGTCGCTCCGCGCCAGTGGCCCGCCCCCCCGATGCGCTGCAGGGCCACCGCAATCGATCGCGGTGAGCCGATTTGGCAAACCAGATCGATGTTGCCGATGTCAATCCCCAGTTCGAGCGAAGCGGTGGCGACTAAGGCGCGCAGTTCTCCGGCTTTCAGCTTTGTCTCCACGGCCAGACGGCGCTGGCGAGAGAGACTCCCGTGATGCGAAGCAAGCGCACCCTCGCCCAACAGTCCAGTCAGATGATGCGCAACCCGCTCGGCCAGCCGTCTCGTGTTGACGAAGATCAGCGTCGAGCGATGCTGGGTCACCAGCTCGGCGAGCCGCTTATAGATCTCATCCCACATTTCATTCGAGGCGACGGGCCCCAGTTCGCTGGCCGGCACCTCGACGGCAAGGTCAGGCCGGCGCCGGTTCGCAATCTCGACGATTACCGGCTCCTTCCCCTCACTCCCGGAAAGGAATTTGGCAATCAACTCGATGGGCCGCTGAGTCGCCGACAGCCCAATGCGAACGGGCGGAGTGCCGACCAGCGCATCCAACCGCGCAAGCGAAAGAGCCAGATGAGCCCCTCGCGCGTCGTCTGCGACGGCGTGGATTTCATCGACGATCACGGTCTTGACCGTGCGCAGGATTTCGCGGCTCCTGGCGGCAGTCAGCAGGATGAATAGGGATTCCGGCGTCGTCACCAGGATGTGCGGCGGGCGATCGAGCATGGCGCGGCGCTCGTGCATGAGCGTGTCGCCGGTGCGCACAGCCGTGCGGATCTCAGGCATCAGGAGACCGCGCTCGGCGGCCAGCTCGAGAATCCCCCCCAAGGGGATTTCGAGGTTCTTGCGAATGTCGTTGCTCAGGGCCTTCAGCGGAGAAATGTAGAGAACTTCCGTTTCGTCGCGCAAATCTCCGATGAGCGCTTTGCGCACCAGCTTGTCAATGCATGCCAGAAATGCGGCGAGCGTCTTGCCCGAACCCGTGGGGGCGGAGATCAGCGTGGTTTCGCCGGCCAGAATCGGAGGCCAACCCTGTTCCTGCGGCTCTGTCGGCGTGCCGAAGCGGCCGAGAAACCATTCGCGAACGAGCGGGTGCGCCCAGGGGAGCCCAATAGACTTTTCGGATCCGAGATCTTGGTCCATGGAGGTAGGTGGAGGCCTCGGCGGCGCGCTCACCGCAGCCTCAGCCGAAGCTCCCATTCTCGCTCGGAGCACAATCGGAATCAAATACACCCACGACGGGCAGGCACCGCGGCCGAGACAAACCGCAGCGAAGCGGACGAGTCCGGACCACGGAACGTCAGTGTCCCGGCGAAGTGGGACGGAGGTGCAGGATCAAGAGAAAACCAAACGGATGTCCGGCGTACACGGGAGTCAGGAACTCGGGCTTGCCGTACGCGATGAGTTGTCCGCCCAATGCGCTTGAGATGTGCGGCAGGAGTTCAAATTCGCGGTCGTAGCCGGCCGTGTAGGCCTCGACGCGCGCGAGAAAGGTTTCCTCGAATCCCGGCGGCAGGGGATTTTCGCCAAGCAGGAGCAGGTTCGTGCGGTCGACGTTTTCGACTCGGGTCCATGCATAGTTCCGCCGCGCAAAACGAAGCGTACTTTCGCCAAGGTAGCTCGTGTAAATCTCCCCGCCCGGAAGCGTCTCGTTACGACCCCAAATCAGCGTGCTGGCCCAGTTGCCCCAGGCGGCGAACGGGCGGTTGTACATAACCGAGGCCGTCATGCGCAGCGTATCTTCCAGCGGGAACAGCCCTTCCGGGCTGTGCAGGCGACCGATCGAGTATTGCCCGCTCCAGTTCGGCGCGGGATTGACGGTCAGGCGCGTCGACCAGGAATCGATCGCGCCGGAATCGATGGTCCAACGGTTCTCGCCCGGCTCGCGCCCGTGAAATCCCGACAGTTCGACTCGCGCGATCCAATAGGTCCATCCTACGGTGACCACGTCGTAGGAGATGTGCGTTGAGTCCTGCAAGTGGTGCCCGAGCGGCGCCAGCGGGTCCTCACTGGCTGATGCGCGGTGCGGATATGCTTCCGGACCGAGCGCCGGATCGCCAACGGGTGCCCCGTACAGGGACAAGAGCGCATGTTCGCCGATCTTGATGTCGTACAGCGCGGCGATCTCCATGATGAAGTTGTGCGGGTGCTGACCATCGACAATTGGCTTTCCGTAGGCGGTTTCGCCGAGCTGGAAAAGCTCAGGGTACTGCCGGTCCGTAACGGTAGCGGGTTCGAGGCTGAACATCGCGCGCATCGTCAACGTCCCTGGGCCAAGCGAGTGTTGCGCCATCGGCATCAGCCAGCTCGTGCTGAAGAATTTGTCCGCCCCTCGCGGGCCAGTTTGTTGCGTGTCGTTTATCCAGGCCGAGCCGTGAAACATCAACATCCACGGGCCGACCTGCTTCATGAACATCGGATGTGGGGCGGAGGCGGGCTCAGCGCTCGTTCCGGCGGTACCATGCTGCAGGATTTCATCGATGAGCGTCTGGGGCGCGCTCATGGACATGCCCGGCATCGGCCTGTCCAAGCCGGACGATCCGATCGAGTTAAGCGAGCCGGATTCGATTGCCCTCACCGCGGCAGTTGCCTTCGCGCCGTGTTGGGCGAGAAACCTCGAACACGGGCAACGCTCACCTGGGTCGCACAGGTGTTCCGGCATGGTTCCGGCCCCTGAGAGTCGGGGGATGAAAGTGATGCAAAATGCAGCGAGCAAGAAGGCTCGGGCGAAGGAGCTCGCGAGAGAGGCTAGCCTGCCCCGGCGCTCCCCAGCGTACCCATGACGTAAGGATCCGCAGCCTTCCTTCACACTTTGTCTCTCGGGAGGTACGTGGTCCTTTGTTTCCGAATCTGACACGTCGGCACTCGTCGCGGCGTTTTCCGTGGTCGACTCCAACCTTCCGTCTCCTAGCGCAGGACGTCTCAACAGAA
>Ga0187783_10000767_pt1 | contig 23579 bp, 24 predicted proteins | sample 1015_SJ02_MP02_2_FD_132471 | JGI IMG/M metagenome (GOLD analysis project Ga0187783, IMG submission 132471) | Tropical peat soil microbial communities from peatlands in Department of Meta, Colombia - 1015_SJ02_MP02_20_MG | ecosystem: Environmental > Terrestrial > Soil > Wetlands > Peat | place...
GACACAAGATTGTAAGGAAACCATCCGGGCGCGCGTTCAACGCGATCCCGGTTTTCGCGAGGCGCTTCTGCGCGAGGGGATTTGCCGAAATCGTGCCTGCGTTGCCTCCACGCCCAAAATGATGCAACTGGCGTTGTCAATCAGATAGTTATCCAGATAAGACAGGAACACTCCGACTCCCCAATTTACTTGCCCAACAGGCATCGGGATCGGTTGTGGAGACGTAGCGTGCCGCCACCGACCGTGGGGCGGGTTTCTCCTTGGCGCATTTAAGTCGCCTATTCTTAGCGAAGATTGAGCCCTGCCGCCCTGGCCAGCTTCCGTTGGCGATCGTCGAAGGTCAGAAAGCGCTGCGTTTTGAGTTCGAGGGCGCAGGCGACGTGCAGGCTGTCAAGAGTACGAACACCCAATTTCGGCCCGTAGCGCCGGCCGAGATCGACGCATACTTCGAAGGCGTTGTCGGGAACGGCAGTTTCGAGCCACAATCCGGCGAAGCGGTCACGCCTCAAGTCGTCGAAGACCTTGTCCGCATCCGTGTGAGAAATTCTGCGATAAAAGACCTGCTGGGCCACGGCATGGAAGAATTCCGCCGCATGAAGGGGGCTAAACCAAAGACGAGTACTTCCCGTGGTCCAGCCTCGCGCCGTCGCGGAGTGGACATCGGGCAGGTACAAGGACACAAAGACGCTGCTGTCGGCATAGACCGTCAATAGCGGCCCCGCTCCTGGATCAGATCCTCCACGGCGTGTAAAACGCGACCCCCGAAGATGGCCTTCGCGCGTGCGGCAAAATCGGGGTATTGCACAGGCCCATGGCCTTGCGCCGGTTCGGGAACGATTCTGGCGATGACCTTGTCTCGCTCCCGGAGTTCCACGGTCTTTCCGGCACGGAGCCAGGCCTTGAGCTTCCGGGTGTCGCGAAGCTGGCGGATATTTACCTTGGGCATAACTCATCGTGACACAATATGTGGCACATCGTCAAGAAAAAAAGGAAGTGAGTGTCGCGCTGGGTCATTTAGACTTTCCGACGATTCGCTGCGCCGACACTTGTGGCCGAAGTCCCGGCGGAATGAGCTTACCTGATAATTGCCCCGCCACCTTGCGAGCCCGAAACCAGCGCAATAACTCCAGGTGCTCTCTAACAGTTCTAACAATTGGCTTGGGCAGCGGTTGGCGACGCGCTCTATCGGCGAGACTTAGAAGTGGCGGGATGCAGCAGTTTCAATCCCCACCACCGCTACCAATCTAATCGATTCATAAATAATTAATCGATGGGCATGCGCCATCTGACTGTCTACCTCGGGTGTACCCTTCGTTTGCAGCAACCAGCTGTCTCGCGCATCGGCAGGGCGTTACCACGGAATTAATGGCAGTATGAAGACCACTCGAGGAACTGCGCCCTGCATTGGAGGGGGTGACTGGATGATGTTTGCCTTCCGCCGCAACAGAACCGACGCTTCTCAAGACGCGACTCATGACTTTCGCGGTCGAGGGCTTGAGCAAGTCAGTGAGGCTTGGTCAGGACGATCGAACGAAGGAAGCACTGTGTGGCGGAGTTTTGGGGTGTTGGTGGAGTGTAGATATAGAAGTTCGAAGCGCCTTGGGAACTTGCGCACCAGCCAGCGGTGTCGGGCGAGGCGAAGATGAGCGTTGTGTGGGTGAATGTGACAGGGGTATTGATCGTCGCGCCGTACCAGAACTCCATGGCCCAGTAGGCCCAGTTTTGTCCCTGATTCTCTAGGTCGATGCTGAAGGTGACAGTCTGGTTCGTATTCGTGTCGGTGACCGTCTCGGTCCAGACGGGGGTGTTGGGATCGAGAGACAAGTTGATCAGGAGCAGATCGCCGGGGCTAACCAGCATCGAGCTGCCCGATAGGCAGCCTGTGTAGCCGGGATCGTTGCCGAAAACGTTCACGTACTGCGCGGAAATCCACCAGGAGGAAAACGGCGTGGGCTGCGTGGTGGGCGCGCACGAAGGTCCCCAGGAAAGCACGGGCTGTATTACGCCATTGTTGATGGGATTGAAATTGGCGCTCTCGCTTGCCGGATCGAGTCCGGGCCAGAGAAAGAGCGCGGCGGCGGAGGCCGTCGGAACGGGAGGAAGTGGGGGAGTGACAAGCGTGGTTTCGAGCCCGACGTAGCGATTGTCGGAGGGGGCGACGTAGAAATTGGCCTGATAGCCCAATTCGCTCGCGGGTTCTGGAACGGAGGGCGTCGAGCCGTAGGCGGTGAGGACGGCGGAGAGCGAGTTGGTGCCCATCGTGCCGGTGCAGTCTAAGGTGTAGGTGTAGTAGCCAGGGGAACTTTGCGTGACGGTTTGCGTTCCCGCGGTCGGCTCCTGCCCACCCCAGGCGCCGGAAGCGGTGCAGGAAGACGCATTAGGCGCCGCCCACGACAGGGTCGCCGTCTGTCCGGCGGGAAGGATGGCGGGACTGAAGGAGAAATCGAAGGGGACGCCAACGCCCGCGAGGGCGACGTTGCCATTGCCGGCGCTAGTGTCGATGGCGAGCGTGGCAGAGAGCGGGCCCGAGGCGCGCGGCGTGAAGGTGACCTGGAGGACGCACGTGCCTCCCGCAGATACGGTGCCGCAGGCGCTGGTCTCGGCAAAGGACGAAGCTGCCGGTCCGGAAATCGCGATTCCGGCAACGGAGAAGGAAGTGGGGCCCACGTTGACAATGGCGAGGGTTTGCGCGGGGCTGGCGGTGGATTCGAGCTGGTTGTCGAACGTCAAGCTGGTGGCGCTGAGGGCCAGTGACACGGGAGGATAGATGGCTAAGGGGAGGCTGAAGGAGGCGCTGCCGCCGGCGTTAGTGGCCTTGATCGAGTAGACGGCCGGAGGTGAGCTGAGTGTGGGTATGCCGGAAATGACGCCGGTCGAGGTATCGAGCGAGAGGCCGTGTGGCAGGGCAGGATCGACGGAAAAACTCGAGACGGTCCCAGTGACCGTAGGCGACAGGGCAGACATGGCCGCGCCCACGGTGCCCGTTGCAGGACTCGCGTAGGAAAGATCGTTCGGCGGAGAAACGCCGCCGCTCGACGAACCGCCGCCGCAACCGGCGCTCCAGGCGAGGAGGAAGAAGAAGCCGATGCTTGCGACCGGCACGGCAAGGTGGATGACCACTCGGGATCTCATCACGCTTTTCTCCTCCACGCGATGGTCCGGAATTTCCGTTTTTCCCTTTTTGGCCAAGCGGCAACCTATTCCTGGTCGCGGCTGCAGTCAAACTAATTCACTGATTCTCCTCGGATGTGAGGAGCGCTTTGCAGCGACTAGGGCCGTGCGCTCCTCAGATTGTTCTCGACCACGGCTGTGTAGGCTACCCCCTTTTTTTTAGGGGCCGCCCTGCTCTATCGCGGAGATGCCTGTCAGTAGAATGTGACATAATCTGCCAAGCCAGTGGATTGAAGTGCCTGCAGAGGTGCTGTCATGAGGGTGGCGATCCTGTGGTTTTTGGCCGGCCTTGCGACTGTTTTTCCAGCCGATTTGAGAGCACAAACAACTGAGGGAGTGACTCACGCCCCCAGCGGGGGCTCGGAGTTAATAATTGCCAGCATATCGGTGCCGCCGATTCCGAACGCGCCTTTCACGGCCAAGGTGAGCACGCAATGGGCGCGAAAGCTCGAAGATGGCACAACGGTGACGATCGAGAACCATCGAACGATCGCCCGGGATAGCAGTGGGCGAGTTTACCAGGAGCGGCGAACGTTCCACCCGGTGGGTGACGCAGCGGAATCCATAATTCGGCAAGTGGAATACGCCGATCCGAGCTCGCACGAATTGTATGTCTGTCGTCCGGTGAGCAGGACCTGTGAAATCGAGAATTATTTTGTGCCAGCCAAGGTGGCTGTGCCTCCGCCGCCTGGCGAATTTGACGAGGGTCGAAGGTTTTTGAGCCGCGTAGGCCTGGGCACGGACACCGTGGCGGGCCTGGAAGCGATTGGCTCGCGCGAGACGATGACCATCTTTGCCGGAACGATCGGGAACGACCGAGCTGTGGAAGTGATAAAGGAATTTTGGTATTCGCCGCAACTGGGCATTAATTTGATCGAGAAGCGCCAGGACCCACGGTGGGGAATGCAGAATTTTGAAGTGAGCGACATCAGTCAGGGCGAACCGGACCCAAAGCTGTTCGAACTGCCCGCGAACTTCCGCCTCGTGGACATGCGTGGGAAGCCTCGGGGCGCGGACTCTGGTGACTCCAACTGATCCGCAACACCAGGTCGAAGCCGAACAACGGAACGTCATTCCCCCTGAGCCGCTCTTACCGAATTCAACCACGGCAATCAAGGCGCTAGTCGCGCCTGCTTCATCAAGCCAATCCCCTCACAACATCGGACATCACGGATACCAGACAAACCCACAGTTCAATCCGTCCGGGTCGACCCACCAACCGGTCACAGCGCCCCCGAGATTATTCGTGGAGGGGCGAGTGCCGGACGCACCGGCGTCCGGAGCGGCAAAAGTCACAAAGGTGCCGTCCAGGTTGCGCGAGAAGCCGTAGTTGCCGTTGTTCGCGTCGGTGTATTGACCTGTCACAATGCCAGAGTCGTTTATTGAGAAGGGAGCGGTTCGCTGGAAAGCGCCCGAGCCCGCCACGTGGGCGAGCCAGACAGCATGTACTCCGCATATGTGCGCGGCTTAGCGTTTCTGCAGCTACATGACGGCCGGGCAGCGGCGGTCGAGTTTCAGAGGGTTCTCGGCCACCGGGGCGTGGTGTCGAGCAGGCCCATTGGCGCACTGGCTCATTGGCGGCCGGCTCGATCCTACGCTTGGCAAGGTGACCCGCGGAGAGCCAAGGGCCTAACAGGACTTCTTCGTTCTTTGGAAAGACGCCGACCCCGAAATCCCCATCCTCAGGCAAGCCAAGGCCGAGTACGCGAAGCTGCATTAATGGCGCGCGATTATTTGAACGCAAAGTCCTTCCGTGAAAGGCAGGTGAGCGTCCGGTGGAGGTTCAACCCTCATCGCCCGCTCTCTGGTATGCGATTCCCGAGCAATCTACCCTGAAAGCATCCCGATCGTTCTGAGCCACGTCTCCATCAACTGAGGCCATCCTGTGATCGGATACTTCGTGCGCCGCAGCCCGAACGCATGCCCGCCCTGCGCATACAAATGCATCTCCACTGGAACACCAGCCTTCTTCAGAGCCACGTAGTAAGCGAGCGAGTCGTTTACATGGTCCACGTGGTCATCTTCCGCCTGCAGCAAGAACGTAGGCGGCGTCCGGCTGGTGACACGGAGATCGGGGTTCAACGCCAAACTCTCATCGCCAATCGACCGATCATTCGGAGGGGGAACCACAAACTTTCGGGCGCCCTGCTTAGCATCCCACTCCGCCGCGGGCAGCGACAGATGGCCCGGATAAATGGCCACGGCAAAATCTGGGCGACAGCTTTCTTTGTCGGCCGCATCGACGGCCGGATACAGACGCTTGGCAAAATGCGTGCTCATCGCCGCCGACAAGTGCCCGCCTGCCGAAAACCCAAGCACTCCGATCTTGTGGGGATCGATATGCCACTCCGCCGCGTGAAAGCGCACCAGCCCCACCGTCCTCTGGGCATCCTCTAAGGCCATCGGTGATTCCGGATATGGCCCTGACTTCGGATAATCCCCCACATCCGTCACGCGGTATTTCGAAAGCACGCAGGTAATCCCTTTGGGCGTCAGCCAGTCGCAGACCTCCGTGCCTTCAAGATCGATGGCCAGACCCTGGTAGCCCCCGCCAGGGAAGACGACGACCGCGACGCCCGTATTGTTTCCCGTTGGTGAATAGACCGTCATCGTGGGCCGCGACACGTTGCGTATCCCCACTACCGGCCTGCCGGCAATCAGTCCATCTTTCCCCGACCCCGTAGCGACCTCCCGTCCCGCAACCGGCTGCGGATCGGGCACTGCCCCCGGCCATATCGGCAATTGCATATGTCCCGGGGATGGCTCCCAGGCAGTCTGTTGCGCGCTCAAGCCAGCAAACGAGGACACGACACAGAGAACAAGGATCAAAGGCTTCATCGCAATCCAGCATTCCTTCCGGAAACACTTCTCAAGCCAGTGCTTCGTCCCTGTATTCAACAAGCGTCAAGCAGGCGGGAGATTCGCACTCTCCGGCTCGCCAGCCGGCATCATTCTGCAGTGTCGGCCGTCGTCTACACAATCGAAAATCGGCGGTCATGCTTGGAAGAGGTGCAGACCCTGGGCTCGAGAAAACCATCAAGGCAGGCCTCCTTTGCGCCAGTTTCAGCAGCTACTTGGCGGGGCGATTGAAAAGGACAAAGCTAGGCGCACCGGACCTCGCCACTGCAATGTCGGGCCAGCCATCCTCATCAAGGTCGCCAACGGCCAAGCCGTAAATCGCGCCCTTTCCATCGCCAAAGGACTGGGGGATGTAGCCCTTGCCAGTGCCGTCGTTGAAGAAAATAATGCCGGGCGCTTCGACGTAGCCCACCACGATTTCGGCGCGGCCATCCCGATTCAGGTCCGCGGCAATCATGGAGTACGGCAGCGCGCCCGGTTTCTGGAATTGAATGCCGGAAGCCAGGTTGCCGTTTCCGTCGTTCAAATAGACGAAGCACCCTAGCCCCTCGTGACATGCCGCGATGCTGGGACGACCGCTCCCGTCGAAGTCGGCAATCGAAATGGCGCGCGTCGAGGATTTCGGCGGACCCCAAGGCTGCTCGCGCGTAAAGTTGCCCTTGCCGTCGTTGAAATAAATCAGGCTTTGACATTCGTCGCGGCAGGCCAGGATGACGTCTGGAAAGCCGTCGCCGTTGATGTCTGCGATGGCGATCGATGCAGCGCTCGGAGTGTCCTTCAATCCGCGACAGTCGAAGCTCAACTGCGGGACGGTCGCCGCCGGGCCCAGCGCAGCCTTACGTAAGCCTTGATTAAAACAGACGTAGCTCGGCTTGCCCCGGTTGGCTACGGCGATATCCGGAAGGCCATCTCCGTTTAAGTCGCCTACGGCGATGTTTCTGGTTGGCCAATTCGGATCGCCGAAGGTTCCTCCTGGCATGAAATGACCTGAGCCGTCGTTGAGCAGAACGAGTTTGGGGTCGGGTGAATCATTGCTGAGTACGATATCAAGATGACCGCTCCGAGTCATAGCGGCTAGCGCGGCGGCGTAGCTGCGCCTGGGAGGGGTGGGCAGCGCCGGGCCGCGGGTGAAGTGGCCTTTGCCGTCTCCGAAAAAGACCACGCTCGCGAGAGGCCAATGGCGGCCCTTAGCCAGGACGATATCCAGGTGGCCGTCGCCATTCACGTCACCGATGCTTGCGTTGGCTGTGGTTTCCGACACTGTTTCGAGGGGAACCATCTCGAAGGAGCGAGCCGGAACTCGAGGAGCGGGTGCCTGCTCGGAGGGATGTGCACGGCGGGCTGCGGCCGCAAAGACTCCCATGCTGGACAACGCGAGCACGACGGCTAGGCCGGCGCACCGACGATTCGTAAGGGGCAAACGCAATCTCAGTTTCACGGAACGGACAGCTTAGGGCGCAGGTCGAAATGGTACTTTGCCATCGTGTGCCGACGCAACACGAGTTTGTCACGCCATCTTTCTTGCGTTATCTGTGCCTCCCTGTGGTGAAACCGCCAGGCAGAATCCGCTATCTATTGACCGCTGCCCGTTTTTGACGCACGGTGGTCATACGCGCGTATCTTTTTCATCGGCAAGGAGGAACAGAGAGGCCATCTTCTGCGTTCGTGAGATTGTTCCCCGTAATCTCGCGAACGCGAGCTGGGCAGATACTTATTCGGGCCGTATGGCGTACTATGAACCGGGCCATCGAGGAGGGACTATGGCTATCTGGATGCGGAATCTCCGGTTTGCCGCGCGACAGCTACGACGCAATCCGGGGTTCAGCGCGGCGGTGATTTTAACCTTGGCGCTCGCCATCGGCGCAAATACAGCGATCTTCTCGCTGGTGAATGCGCTGATGCTCCAGAGTCTGCCGTACGCTCATCCCGAGCGAATGGGCACGATTTACGCCCGGGTGACCGGCGCCGGTACTTCCGACGAACTGACCGGGATAGACGGCGAGAAATGGGAATTGCTCCGCGACGGCGTTCCCGCGCTGATCTCCGCCGTTTCGGGGGGCACCTCGGGAGTGAATCTCAAGGCTGGCTCCCGCGTGGAGTACGTCGAGGACGGGCGCGTTTCCGCCCACTACTTCGATGTCTTGGCGCTGCGGCCCGTCATCGGCCGGAACTTTTCCGAGGCGGAGGATCGGCCGCGTGGGCCAAAAGCGGTGATTCTGAGCTACAGCCTGTGGAAGAACGTCTTCGGCGGAGATCCGGGAATCCTGGGGCAGACCATCGACCTCCGGAGCGAGCCATACACGGTGGTCGGCGTGTTGCCGGAAGGCTCGACGACGCCCCTTAACGCAGGTGTATACACCCCCTTGCAGCCCAGCCGCGAAGGCGAGGGCAGCGGGACGAACTTTGAGGTGATCCTGCGATTGCGCGACGTCGCCAGCTGGCAAGAGGCCGACGCCCAAATCAACCGCGCATGGTCGTCCCTTGCTCAGAGATTCGAGAAAGGTAACCCGGGCTCGCAGATCACATATCACTCCGTATCGCTGCAGAGAGGAGAGACCGACTCGCTGCGTCCACCGGTGCTGGCCCTGATGGCGGCCGCCGGCTTCATCTTGCTGATCGCCTGCGCCAACCTGGCCGGTCTGACTCTGGTTTGCATGCTGCGCCGCAGGCCGGAAGTTGCCACCCGGCTGGCACTCGGGGCCTCGCCTTGGCAGATCCAGAAGCAGTTCTGGACTGAAAATCTGCTGCTGGCCGTTGTGGGCGGAGCCGTCGCGCTCTTTGTCGGTTTCCTCGCCCTCGAGAGTCTCTTGCTGTTGTTGCCTGAAAACTTTCTTCCCGTCGCCCACATTTCGCTGGACAGCCGCGTACTGGCCTTCACTGCGATCGTGTCGCTGTTGACGAGCGTTTTGTTCGGCATGCTCCCAGCGCTCGCCACGCGCAATGTGGACCTCCGTCCGTCGTTGGCTGGCCGCAGCATTGCTGGCGGCAGGAGCATGCGGTTGCGGGGGATGCTCATTGCCGGCGAGGTGGCCCTCACGGTTGTGCTGCTGGCTGCTTCCGGTCTGCTCATTCGCACGCTCATCCATTTGGAGTCACTGCCGCGAGGATTCAATCCGCATGGAGTAATGGTGGCGAAAGCATCCCTGGACGACGCCCGCTTCCACGATCCCGCCGCTTTCACGAAGTTGCTTGATCAAAGCACAGCCGCTATGCGGCGGATTCCCGGAGTCGTGGATGCGGCCGTGGGTTTGACCGTCCCCTACGAGCGCCCCTTGAATGATGGTGTCACGCTCAGCGACGGGAAAGAGGCGGGGCAAACGGTCGGGACCGACGTCGTGTATGTCACGCCCGGCTATTTCAACACTCTGCGCATGCCGCTCCTCGCCGGCCGCATCTTGACCGATGCCGATGGCCCGAGGTCCGAGCGCGTCGCGGTGGTGAACCAATCCTTCGCCCGCAAATTCTACGGTACAGCGAGCCCGGTGGGTCGCTTTCTGGACAAAGGCACGCTCATCGTGGGCGAGGTGGCCGACGTTCCGATTTCATCCGGCTTGGAACCGGTTGCGCCCCTGATGAGCGAGCAGGCGATCTACATTCCTGCCGCGCAGGTGGCAGCCGGGTATCTCTCGCTGGTGCATGTCTGGTTTCAACCGGACTGGATCGTGCGCACAGCGGCCCCCGTCAGAGGGCTGCCGGCCGAGATGCAGAGCGCCATGTCCAGCGCCGATCCCAATCTGCCCGCTTCCGGCTTTTACAGCATGGGTGACTTGATGGCGCGCACGCTGGCGACACAGAGAATCGAAGTAGCGTTGCTGGGTGCGATGGCAGCCCTGGCCCTGCTGCTGAGCGCAGTGGGCATCTTCGCCCTGGTGGCGAATATCGTCGCGCAGAGGACTCGCGAGATCGGCATTCGTATGGCCCTGGGATCGACCGTTCCCCAGGCCATGATTCACGTCGGCCGTTCCAGCATGAGCGCGTCACTGCTCGGCACTGCAGCGGGTCTAGCGCTCTCCGTCGGTGCACTGCGTGTTATGCGCAGCGTGCTGTATGGCGTGGGCATCTACGATGCGCCAACCCTGGCGACTGTGGTCGTTGCGCTTGCCGTCGTGGCCCTGTTGTCCACAACGGTGCCAACCCTGCGCATCGCAAGAATCGACCCGGCTACCACATTGCGCGAGGAGTAACCAGTCAAACTTTCAAGGGGGTAGGGATTAGAATGCCGCACCCTGTGGGGGAGGGGGCGGAGCGCTGGCTCTGACGCAAATTCCTGCGCAGCCTTTTATTTGATATTCAGCCGACAGATCCGCCAACATTCGTCGCCGTGGCGGTTTCGCTGGCGGTTGTGACCCTGGCGGCGTGCTGGATCCCGGTGAGGTTCGAATGAGGTGAGGGGCCAGGCGCCGAGCCCGAGGTCCGACGCTATTCACTCCGGAAATAGGCCTCGCGCAGATCCTCGAGCCACGCTAGTGGCTTTTTTCGAATCAAGGAGTCACCCCGGAACCCCTGGGTGTATACTACCCCCAACAGCCCAACTATTGTGTCAGTAGGTTCACGACCGATTGGTCTTACTCCCATGAAAACCGAGAGAATCCATTCTCACCGCTCATTCCATTGGCTGGATCTAGCGCGGGGGCGAACCGTGAGATGCAAATCATGCAACTCGGACAGGCGAAGCCAGTTCACGGCGGAAATCGCCATCCATTTCCCGGGACTCGAGAATCTGAACCGGCCCCAAGTGTTCATCTTTCCTGAGCTATTTGTTTGTTTGGATTGCGGTAAAGCGGAATTTGTAGTTCCCGAACGAGAGCGTCGGTTGCTTGGGAAGGGAAGTGCCGCTGCTGCGGGGAAGTGAATGCCGTACTGCCATGCGGGCTGTTGTCTCGACGCGACACCGGGCCGAGTCGGTCGTATATCGCAACCTGAGCGGCAGTGGCCTTGGGCGCGTCATGTACGGAGAAGCACTCCTCCGCGGTATGCAGACGTAGAGGATGAGCGCCGCGATCCCGGATCTGCTGTCAATTCTTTCAGTTGTTCCTGAGGCCTGACCGTCGTCTGATGTGGGCGTGCCGTGGACCCACCATACGCCTCGACCGAAGTCCGATGTGCTGCCTTTAGCCGCCGTGCACTTAGGCCCCCGGGCGGTTCCGGGACCCGTGCCGGCGATCTTCCATGACCTGAGCAAGGAGGCTCTAGCGAACATCTTCGCTGGGGCCGTTGTGCGCCGATTCGCTTCCCGTCAGACGATCTCTCAGGCCCATCAACCAGCCGAGAACATGTTCCTCATCAAGAACGGCGTGGTCAATTACTTCCGAGTGACGCCGGAAGGACAGGAGATCCTGCTTAGGCGACTTTGTCGGAACGAGGCGTTTGGCCTCGGCACGCTTCTCTCTAGGCCGGTCGAGTACATCGGTACGGCGGAGGCGGTCCGGGATTCCGAGCTATTCGTATGGGGGCATCACTCGATTTGGCAATTCTCGGAACGTTACCCGGCGATTGCCAGAAATGCGCTGCGAATCGCATTGGAGTACCTGCGCCTCTATTCGGACAGACACCTTGCCCTTGTTTCAGGACACGCAGAGGACAGAGTGGCCCGCGCGCTTGCCCTTCTCGGAAGGCGGGTAGGCCAGCACCACCACGGATGCATCGAGGTACAGATCACGAACGAGCATTTGGCCTCGCTCGCCGACGTCAGTCTCTTCACGGTCAGCAGAGTACTCAACAAATGGGCACAGAGGGGTGCGCTCGAGAAGATCCGCGGAAGAATACTCATCCGCTGTCCCGAATGCATGCTCGCGTAAGAGGAACGAAGCTCGCCCCCGTCAACACGGTGAGAGAAGCAAGCCGCGGGACCCGAGGCCACTAAGCGCGACCGAAGGGGTGTGTCTGGGCCGGCTTCAGGAAGTCGCGTATTGCGTTCGCCGCTTGTCGAGGAATCGCTTGCAGCAGGAAGTGTGGGGATTCCAACTTGACGACGCGAACCGACGGCAGGCATGCGCAGATTTCGCGGCAGGCACCAAAGGGAACAACCGCGTCCTGCGAAGCAGCCAAATACAGGACGGGAACGTCGACCTTGCGCAGCTGGCTTCGCGCGTCAATGCGCAGTAGCTCCTTAATTCTCCTCCGTAGAACCGGGCGCGAGACCTTTGCGTTCGCCTCGGCCAACTTCGCTTGAACCTCGTTTGAAACCCTGCGCGGCGATACGATGCCTCTTAGGAGCGATACGAGACGCCCCTTGACCGGCACAACCGAAGCCAGAGGCCGGAGGAGGCGAAGAATTCGCCGGGGATATCGGGCAAAGGAACAGCAGAGGATCAAGGCAACCAGACCCGGAGGTCGTGACGCCGCGATCGAGATTGCGATGGGGCCCGAAAAGGATTCTCCAAGGAGCGCGAACGGCCGGTCGATAGGCAGCGATGCCCGCGCAGTGGCCTCCAGTTGCGCATAGGTCAGCGCCTCGTCGGTGGGATAGGGAAGAACGATGGCCTCGAATTCACCCCCGAGCTCGGCAACGAAGTCGGCGAAGAGCAAACCGGTGCCGTCGAGACCGGGAAGCAGCACCAGTGCCGTCATAGTGAAATTGTACGGTAGGCGCAGGCGGGCGCCGTTGAAAAGGCAAGCGCCTTGAGCGCGACGACAACCGCATCCGACGGTATTCGATTGCTAATCCGCGACAGCGACGGCCGGTTGAGCGGTCTCGGTGCCCGCGCCGGGCAGCTCTTTGCGGCGGGTCCAGAAATAGATAGCCACGGCCAGGACGACCAACGGCAGCACGGCGCCGAATTCGTCGATGAACCAGGCCGTCTTGCCCGTCTTCGTGGTGAGCGGGGTCAAAATCGCCTGGATATAGAGGTTGTGGCTGGCGTGCAAGATGGCCCCGGTCCACAGGCTCCCCGATTTCAGCCGCATCCAGGCAAAAATGAAGGAGGCACCGAACACGAGGACGGTAAAACAGGTAAGGCCGTACCATGTTGGGGTGCCTGCGTTGTAGTCGCCCCAGATCAGAATGGGGTAGTGCCAGCAGGCCCACACAAGGCCGGTGATCAAAGCGGTGGCTGTGAAACTGGTTGTTTTCACCAACTCGGGCACGAGAAAACCGCGCCAACCGATCTCTTCGCCGAGCGTGTGTGAAAGGCTGGTAATCAACCCGAAAGTTCCCACCAGGAGGACATAGGTGACGGTCGATGCGGCCGGAGATACGTGCAAGCCCATGAGGGGGACCAGGCTGCGCATGAAACCGTGATTCGGGAATCCGCCAAGCGAGAAGCTCCAAACGATCGCGTAGGTAAGCAGGGCATAGAAGAGGGGGACATACCAACTCATCGCCGCGTATTTGGGCGCCGGCCACTTCCATCCGAGTTCGCTGAGCTTGCGCCCGTTCATTTTCAGGACGAGCATGCCGGCGAGCCCGGGACACCACATGAGGCACACCACGTACAAGCCTCCGCCGCCACGGAGTGTGTGCGTCCGCAGAATCAGAAAATAGAAAAGCGAGCTGAGAAGGAAGACCAGGACGAGGTAGGTTCCGACCTGCTGTCGCGATGATTTCGGTTGGCCCATGGTCAAGTTCACCCTATGCCTGCGGACGTCGACGCCGTCGAGAGATAAGGGAACCCGCTTCGGTTACCAGCGCAACAGGACGAGTTCGGAGCAGAAACCTGGACCCATCGCGGCGAGAATGCTCAGAGTGTCCGGCGAGGGGCGCTTGTGCATGTAAACGTCTTCGAGAACCAGCAACACGGAGGTCGAAGAGATGTTGCCGACGTTACGCAAGCAATTCCAGGATGCTTCCAAATCCTTCGAGGTAACGCCCAGGGCTTGTTCGGTAGCCTCGAGCACCTTCGGGCCGCCGGTATGCATGACCCAACTCTTCACGTCACGTCGCTTCAGCCCTTGCTCGGCCAGAAATTCGTCGACATCGTGACCAAGATGCTTGATAACGGTGTCCGGCACCTCGGGCGACAGCACGATCCGAAATCCTTTCTCGCAGATGTCCCAGCCCATCACGCGCTCGGTGTTGGGGTAAAAGATCGATTTTGTGGCCACGATCTCGGGCCCCTTGAAGGGCTTTGCCCCATTCCCGTTCGACCCGTTCGGTTTCATCTCCGAGCCGACCACGATGGTCGCCGCCGCACCGTCTCCGAAGAGCAGGGCCGAAATCAGGTGCGCCATCGACAAATCGTCGCGTTGCAGGGTGAGCGAGCAGAGTTCGATCGACAGCAGTGCAGCTGCCTGATCCTTGTAGCCGTGGACGTAATCCGCGGCGCGCGAGATTCCTGCTGCGCCGGCGACACATCCGAGGCCGAAAATCGGGATGCGCTTGATGTTCCGCGAGAGGCCCATGCGATTGACCAGTCGGGCGTCGATCGATGGCGCAGCAATGCCAGTCACCGAGGTCACAAAGATTGCGCTCAAATCCTCGGGCTCGAGTCCCGCACGCGAGAGCGCGCGACAGAGCGCCTTCTCTCCCAAATCAACGCTGTGCTTGATCCAGCAGTTGTTGGCTTGGCCCCAGGTGCTCATGTTTTCGTAGAACTCGATCTTTTCCACGGTGAACCGGCCATCGACCTTCATGCTGTCTTCCAGGCGATCAAGAATATCGGGGTTCGACAGCCGTGCGCGCCAGTCGTTCTTGAGCGCCTCGACCAGCAATTCTTGCTTATAGTAGTTTTCCGGAAACGCGCTTGCGACACTGGCAATTCTCATCAGCTACGCTCCTTGTGATCGTTTCGGTGCTCGGCCTAACGCGTTCCGTTATGCAAGACCGGCGCCGGACACTATCCCCGGGTGAGGCGCCGGATGACGACACTGCAACCTGCCGTCTGACAGCCGACAACTTACCTTTTCTGGCGGCAACGCGCAATGCCGAATCGTGTGCTGGTTGAACCACTTAGGGCAGGGCCCGGCTGTGCCGTTCGGGCCTTGAACGCGCTTTGCCCGCTAAGGTGTAGGGCGAAGCAGGGCATACCAGGCAGGGACCGCGGAAGCGAAGATGGGCACAAAAAAGCCCCGAGTGTCAGTCACTCGGGGCTGGCTCAAGAGCCGCGAATTACACGCTGAAGGAGCTGCCGCAGCCGCACGTGCTCTTGACGTTCGGATTGTTGAACTTGAATCCCGAACCCTCGATGGTCTCGACGTAGTCTATCGATACGCCGTCGAGGTACATTTCGCTCATCTGGTCGACCATCACCTTCAGGCCGTCGAATTCGTAGACGTTGTCGCTCGATTCGTTCACCGCGTTTTCGAACGCCATGTGATAGCTGAACCCCGAGCAGCCTCCACCGACCACCGCAACGCGCAGCCCCGTCGGCAAGGGTGTCTGCTGGGAAAGGATCTCCTTCACCTTGGTCACCGCAACCGGACTCAGTTGAATCATCCCAATCCTCCGTGGCTTCCCGGCGCGTGCGCCGTCTTCCTTACTCACCACTATTATATCAGATCAAGCAACTCGCTTTGGTCCGAGCCGTCCCTGGTTACTCCTCGAGCGACCGGGAGCGTAGCATGACCGACCACGCCGCACCAGTAGTTTCCCTCTCCGGAGCTCACGCAAATCACACCGGGACAGGAGAGCGGACGCTGCTCTGGGAGTCTTGGCAAAGCTGGAGGCGGACACCTGCACATCGAAATGGCAGAATCGCCGGCCAAGCAGACACTGCCACGGGCCGCTCTCGACCGTTAACAGTGACAGTTCCTCTGCGCTGGCGCGCGGTACATAAGTCATTTCAGGTCGGAAAAGGGAGGAGACGGCCATTCCTATCCTGCACCATCATCCCGCCATGCGCGCCGTCTCTATCAACCAATCGGTCCCGAGACCAAGGCCGGCGGCACTTGAGATGGCCCCGTCGACCTTCCTGGAAGGAGGTAGCGAACGTGGGTGCGGGAGCTTGGGGCCATGATTATTTGTGGGGCCTGCCGCTAGTCGTCCTGACCGTAATGTTCCACGTGATAGGGCTCAGTTTCATCCCGCGAGAGACTCGCCGAAACATGCCCTTCATATGCGACTACCAGGTCGTTTCAATCGGGGGCGTCACAGTCTCGATTACGATCCTGCACTGTGTCGAGGTGTTCGCCTGGGCCGCGGTGTTTCTGCACCTGCGAGCGGTCGACGACAAGAGGGCCGCCGTTCTGTACTCGCTGAACGCCATGACTGCTTATGCGCATACAACCGTGCAACTCGACCGTCAGTGGCAGCTCATGGGCGCGCTGGAATCTCTGAACGGTTGGATTCTCTTCGGTCTTTCGGCGGCGTTTCTATTTGTCCTGATCCAGCGAATTTGGTCAGGCGAGGGCTCGAGGTCGTAGCCGTACTACACCCGACCGGCCACCGGCATCGCGAAGCTGTTTGCCCCTCCATGAGGTCGTTAAGTTCCTCGATCCCAGGCGTTTCCGCCACCTCCCGTTTTTTCGCACCGCGTCGTTCAGGAACCTTCGCAAGGTTTCGGGGAATCCTACGCATTTCGGGGAAAAGAAAGCATGATTTCGCCGCCTCTTCGACTTGACAATCTCTTACGATACGTGTATTACCGGACAACCTATCGGGATCGCATCAGGAAATGTTGGGGGACCCTCACGAAAAGCCCCCCGATTCGGTGTTTTCTGAGTTAGCGGCTCCGCGACAACGTCGTTGGTGAGTTGGCCCTCGGGCTCCCGGCCCCTGTATTCAGACCTTGGTGAGTTGGCCCTCGGGCTCCCAGCCCCAGCAGTAAGACTAAGGATAAAACAAGGACCGTAGGGGGTGTGTTCCTCTCCGGTCGAAGCGCGGGCATTCCAGGGCACCGCTCCGGAAGCGAGCGTGGGTGTCTCGCACGCCTGCCCCGTTTTCATCGGCCCCGCGCAAGAAGGTGAGGATCGGTCGGCTATACGTGTGCGCGGTTCGAGGCACGCGGCTAAAGGCTCATTTCGCGAAGGAGGGCAGGAATGAAAGCGATCAGTACCGCTGTGGTTACCTTGTTGTTAGCTGTCATGGCGCTCGCAGCCCCGAGAATGGCATTTGCGCAACACAAATCGAGAAGCTCCCAGGATCCCAGTGATCCGGGCGTCCGAACCGGACCAATCAACGGACAGGCGAACGCTACGGCGACAGAGCCGCTTCCTCTTGCATCGGTCGCTGCAGAAAACCCCTCAGGTTCTCTTGAATTCTTCGAGAACGGCCTCGCCCGATTCCAGGAGGTAGAGGTTGTCTCAGACGGTGCCAATACCGGTCTGGGACCTAGGTTCAACATGAACCAATGTTCCGCATGCCACGCACAGCCTGCGGTCGGAGGCTCGAGTCCCGCGAGCAATCCCGAATTCGCGGTAATTGCCAATGGCATTGCTGCCGGATCAACCAACACGATTCCATCGTTTCTTGCCGCGAATGGCCCGACGCGTGAAGCCCGCTTCCCATTCTTCTTCAACTCGAGTGGCGAACCGAATACCAGCGCGCCCAACGGCGGTGTGGAGGATCTGTTTACTGTTTCCGGCCTGAGCGGCGCGGGCAGCTGCAGTCTCGAGCAACCACCCTTCGCCCAGGCTGTCGAGACCAACAACGTCATCTACCGCATTCCGACCCCGGTATTCGGCGCCGGTCTTCTCGAGAACCTTGACGACTCGACACTGATTGCCGTTCAAAACGCCGCGGCAGGAAATAGCCTAGGTATCAGCGGCACCTTCAATCACAGCGGCAACGATGGAACGATCTCGCGCTTCGGTTGGAAGGCGCAGAACAAATCACTACTAATGTTCGCCGGTGAGGCCTACAACGTGGAAATGGGCATCTCCAACGAGCTCTTCCCACAAGATCGTCCGCTACCGGAAGAAGACCAGCTGGGGAGCGGACTTCCCGCAGGCTGCCTGAACCTGTCGGGGACCGGGTATCCGGAAGACGCAACCAATTTCACGGTGCCTGCGAACTCGGACCAGGCGGCGCAGAATGCTCAGGTTCCCTCCGACATCGTTTTGTTCGCGGAGTTCATTCGGCTTCTCGCGCCACCAACACCTTCAACGACGGTTCCCGGCGGGGCCTCTGCGATCTCTACCGGCTCGAAGCTATTCAGCAGCATCGGCTGCGCGACTTGCCACACGCCGACGATCTCCTCCACTCAGCCGTCCGCTGTAACGCCATCGCTTGGAGGTGCGTCGGTGAAGGCGTTCTCCGACCTCGAGATCCATCACATGGGCACCGGTCTAGCGGACAACGTCTCGCAGGGCAGCGCCGGCGGCGACCAGTTCCGCACCGCACCCTTGTGGGGACTCGGCCAACGCATTTTCTTTCTGCATGATGGCCGAACAACCAACCTGCTGACGGTTATCCAGGCTCATTCGAGCGATGGCTCGGAGGCTACACAGGTGATTGAAAACTATAATCAACTTTCACCCACGCAGCAGCAGGACATCTTGGATTTCCTGCGTTCGCTGTAACTTGGTGCGCTTCACCGGGCGAGACGCGAAAGCGTTTCGCCCGGCTTACTCCGCCCAGCATGATGGGGACAGCGCGAGCCCTGGCCGGGCTTCGCTTCGGTGAGTAAAAATGGACTTTAAGTTTTCGCGTTTTCTTCTGCTTCTGGGGTTCTCTTTATCGCTGCTCGCGAACGCCCAAGTCCCTGCCCGGGATGGCGAAACGTCGCAGAACGCGGCGAAAAAGAGGCTGCCAACCGGAGTCCTGTTGGTCAAAGGCGCCTGGGCTAGCGGCAGCGATTCAACAACTCCTATCCCGGAGGGTGGAGGAATCCTTAACCACCTTTATAGAAACGATTATTTTGGTCTCACCTATGGCCTGCCGCAGGATTGGACTCAGAAGTACGCGGGTCCGCCGCCCTCCGACAGTGGTGCCTACGTGCTTGCGCAAATCAGGCCCGCCGACAGTTCTCCAGGGGGCGTTCGTGGCAGCATCTTGATTTCGGCTCAAGATCTGTTCTTCACGCTGACGCAAGCCGATAGTGCCCTAGCCCTCATCAATTACACGAAAGATCATCTAAGCGCGGATGATAAAGTCGAACGTCCTCCGACGGAGGTTCACATCGCCAATCATTCTTTCGTCCGATTTGACTACTTTTCGCCCGTGGCCGAGCTTCATTGGTATGTTCTGGCTACACAGATTCGGTGCCACGTGGTGCAGTTCGTTTTCACCAGCCGTGATACCGATCTTCTCAATCGTCTCATCCAACAGATGAACACGATGAAGTTGCCTGCGGAAGCAGATCTCCATGGGGCGACGGCAGACGATTGTCCCGTGTGCCTGAAGGACTATGCCAGCGGCGAGAATGTAATCGAGAGAGAGGATCCGGTTTTTACCGAGCGCGCATTCAACCCAGTTCCGGTCCGGATCATCATCGACACGCAGGGGAAGGTCAGACATATCCATTTTCTGAGCGCCTTTCCGTCTCAGGCGAAGAGCATTACCGACGCCTTACAACAGTGGCGTTTCAGGACTTATCTGCGCGACGGGAAGCCTGCGGAGGTCGAAACTGGCATCCTGTTTGGACGGCCGCCACAAACGCACACGCCTCCGGCCCGCGCACACTAAGCAAATGAGCAATCTTCTTCCCGACAGCACAACGGTTCGGGCACTGCGGTTTCTCCCCGCCTTGACCCTGATTGGTTGCGTTTTAGCAGGGGGATTGCGCGCGGACGACATCACAGGATCGGCGCGCAATGAGAGCCGCAGCCAGCTTGCTGCCGGCGATGAGGTGATCCTGGTTCGGCTGGACAATGGAAGGCAAGAGGCACGTGCGAAGACGAGCGCACTGGGAGCGTTTGCCTTCCACGTTCCCTACGCTGGAAAGCCCTACCTGGTCCGTGTCATTCATCAGGGCGTCGCCTACGAACAGAAGGCTTTTGGGGGCGATGCGCTTTCTATCCCGGTTTTCGATGCGGCACGTCAGATCGCGGGAGTGACCGGCCGTATTGAAATCCTTCGCGCGGAGGTGCAGGGAAACCTGCTTCGTGTATCGGACATGTACGAGATCACGAACCAATCCAGCCCGCCGCTGACCCTAGCGCGACGGCGCACATTCGAGGTCTATTTGCCAGCAGCCGCCCGGATTCGTGTTGTCTGGGCCGCTGGGCCGGAAAATGTTCGCGCCGTGATTTCGGTCCTGCCGATTTCGGACGTGCCAGGACACTATGCGGTGAACTTTCCGTTGCGGCCGGGAGCGACCAAGTTCGGTTTTGAGTACGATCTGCCCTACCGAGGCGACGTGACATTGCAAACAAGGTGCGTCTATCCTCTCGAGCAGTTTGCCGTCATGATTCCACCGACCATGAGATTCACCTCGCGCTCGGGAGCCTTTTTGCTTCTAAATACCGGTGACCCGCACTACCAAGTTCGGGCGGCGAACCATCTGAAGGCTGGGGAGCGTTCGAGCTTAGAGCTTTCTGGAAGCGGGCAACTTCCGCCGCTTTTGTACGAAGCAAAGTCCCAGCCAATGGGTCGGGCGGCGGCGCCCTTCTCGCCCTACGGCTCCCGCCCTACGCAAATCCAACCGCCCTCGCAAGCCGCGGTTATGGATGGAGTGATCCTGATGCTTCTTGCTACCTGCGCTGTGCTCGTTTGGCGTGCCCGGCGCAAGGGGAACGCGGCGGCGCCCACAGCAGCACGGCAGGCCCACTCGGACGAGCGGCACCGATGAGCTTACCGAGGGCCAGCCAGAGCGATCTCACAACAACCTCCACTTACCGTCACGTTCCGCCGCAGCCGAAGCGCGATGCTGTCGACCCTTTGGGTTGTTTTGGACGGAAATCAGCTGAAAACAGACGCTAGGCCGTTGCATTGAGTGGAGCGGGATAAGGGAATCGAACCCTCGCCTCGACCTTGGCAAGGTCGCGTACTACCACTATACGAATCCCGCCGAGACGTTGTTCGTCATTTATAACATGCGCGGTAAACTCGAACAAGGAGTCCTCCCCGCGCAGGGGGTTCCGTGACCTATGTCGCATCACTCTTAGAGCCAGCAATGAGAGTTATCCCGGGATTTCATTAACGACGGCGTCGCGCAGCACGCGGCATCGTCTAGGCGAAGTTCGGGAAGGGATTTCGCATGCAACCAGCATTGACTGTGGATCGAATCCGGTTTGGATTCACCATAACATATCACGACCTGTTTCCGCAGCTCACCATGGGTCTCACGTTACTGATTTTGTATCTGAAGACGAAGGCTCTGCGAACCGGCGACGGCTGATCTGGTGGGTGATCGGCATGATCTTGGTTACCGGATACTTCACCTTTGTGTATCGGTCCCTTGCGGGGGAAGGTGAGCGCCGGAGGAGATTTGCACGGTCACGGCGATTGAGTCGCGGGACTTCCTCCTCGCTCGGACGCTGCGCGGTCGACGGGTATCTCCATTCCGGTCAGCAAGGACAGCGAGTTGTGGAACTATGCGTCGACCGGATCGGAAATATCCTCTGTACCGCAGATCGCGAGGCAGACGTCTTACGCTTCGAGGGTCTTGAGATTCGGAGGTGAGGGAACCATGACAAGGATAGCGATTTTGCGCGGCAACGGACTCGCGCTGGCCGCAATTTGCGCCACTGCTCTTTTGATTCTGCCGGGGAGGGCTGCCTGCGCGCAGTCGTCGAGCGACGGGGCGAGTCAAGATCAAACCCAAACAGCACAATCGAGCTCAGCTACGGCCAAGCCGAATTTGACGGGAACTTGGATACTCAATCGCGCTCAGAGTGATAACCCTCGCGAAAAGATGCAGCAGGCGATGGGGGCTGCAAGCGGCGGGAATGGCGGTGGCGGCGGAGGTCGATACCAGGAGAACGGGCGTACCGGTCGCGGCCCGGGAGGCGGCGGAATGATGACTGAATTCGCCAAGTTGACGATCGAACAAACCAACGGAAACGTGAAAATTACCGGCGCCTCCGGACAGGAACTCGCAACCACTCAGCCCGAGACCAGCAAGGCAGAGTCGAATGAAGGAAATGAAAACCAGGCGGGCATGGGCGCCACACGTTTTGCTCCCGCCGTCGCACAATGGCAGGGAAATCAGCTGGTCGCCAAGAGCGAGGGCCGGGGCACGACGACGCGAACCTACGAATTGTCTCCTGACGGGAAGCAGCTCTATGTGACCACGAAGGTAGAAAGCCAGCGGTTCAGTCAGCCGGTTACCTATCGCCTGGTGTATGATCCGGCCAAACCAGAGAATAACAACCCGTAAATCCCGTGTGGAATCCTCCGATGCCGCAGCGGATGGTGATCTTTTCGGCAGTGCTGCTCTTGTGGCCTGCGGCGAATCGCGCCGCAGGGCCAGAGCCCCCGCTCGGCAGTCAGCAGACGGCGAATACCTCCGAGACCCAGGCCGAGGCGGCCCAGCCACGTCCGGTTACGAGCACGACGGGACAGGTTCGCACCGAAACCGGTGAATCTGTTCCCGGCGCGACGGTGCGAATCACGAACAAGGATACACAGAAGGTCTGGCTGAGCTGGACCGATGAGACGGGCAAGTTCGTTTTTCCAGAGCTTCCTGAAGGCTACTATCACATCGAGGTGACCCAGATCGGGTTCAAGGCCGCGGCCATTGACGTGAAGTTGCCAGTGACTCCGAGCGGGCCGATTCCGATTGTGCTGGACGTGGCAACGCTCGGGGAGTTGGCCCCCAGCCAGCCCCCGGCGGAAAAGCCAAGCGGTCCTCCTACACCCGCCGGGGCCAATCCAGCGGCGAATGCATCAGCGCAAAACCAGCAGGGGCAGAACCCCCAACCAGTGACAAGCCCAGGTCAGGGCGGCAATCAGCCAGCGACAGCTCCCCAGCCAGGCCAAGGGCAGGCCGCCCAGAACCGGCGGAGACCTTCCGGCCGCGGTGGGCAATTGCCTGCGGGCATTACGAACGCGATTCAGCAGGGATTCCAGCAAACCGACCTTACTGGCGCAGGCGCGGGTGGGCAGGAGAACGAAAATGCGGGTCAGCCGAGCGACAATGGGGCAACCGGCACCGCTTCCGGCGCCAACGCGCCGGGCGCGGCGGCTAATTCGTTTCTGCTGCAGGGCACCGTTGGTCAGCAAATGGCCGTGAACGTTCCGGGGGGATTTGGAGGTGTCCCGGGCGGATTCGGCGCCGAAGGTCCAGGCGAGCTGGCGCCGGGAGCACCTGCAGGGCCAGGCGGGGCAGGAGGATCGCCATTCGGTGCTGCGGGCGGGGGCGGCGGTGCGCCCGGCGGGGCTGGGCGAGGCGGCGGCCGGGGAGGCCTTGGGGGCGGAGGTCGGTTCGGCGGCCAATTTGGCGGCGGTCCCGGCGGTGCACCGCCGGGAGGAATCTTTGCCGGTCGGGCACGGCTAATGCGTCAAGCGGTGAATCGAATGCGCTTGGCCTTCTATGATCAGTATGCGAACTCGGCCCTGAACGCCAAGCCGTACTCCATTACGGGCCAGGAGTTCCCGAAGGTCTCGAATTACAACGAGCGCTTCGGCGCGAATCTCGGCGGACCGCTCAAAATCCCTCACGTTTACGACGGCAGCGACCGTACATACTTCTTCCTGAACTATCAACATCAGCTGATCAAAAACGGCGTAAACGCGTTTTCGCTCGTTCCCACCGCGGACGAGCGAAGCGGCGATTTCTGTAGCGTCGGAA
>Ga0187783_10000768_pt1 | contig 23559 bp, 17 predicted proteins | sample 1015_SJ02_MP02_2_FD_132471 | JGI IMG/M metagenome (GOLD analysis project Ga0187783, IMG submission 132471) | Tropical peat soil microbial communities from peatlands in Department of Meta, Colombia - 1015_SJ02_MP02_20_MG | ecosystem: Environmental > Terrestrial > Soil > Wetlands > Peat | place...
AGGCCCGGGAACGAGTCGCGCGTCGCTACCACGCGGGCCTGAATGATGTCGCGATTGTGCCGCGGGCCACAGAAGGGTACGCGTCGGTGTGGGCCCAATACACCATTCGCCTTGCCCCGGGTCGCCGTGACGGCTTGGCCGCTGCCCTCAAACGCCGAGGCATTCCGACCGCGATCTACTACCCAAAGCCCCTCCATCGTCAGGTGGCCTACCGGGATTGCCCGATAGCCGATGGGGGACTTGCGGTATCCGATGCTCTCGCCGAAGAGGTCTTGAGCCTGCCGATACACGCCTATCTCGATGAGGCTACCCAGGACCGCATCGTGGACGCGGTTCGAAGCGCCCTCCAGTCTTAGGCTGGATTGCCCGGCAGCAGCTGGGTGGCATCGGTCGCAATATCGCGATATCGAAGCGCGACTTTGCCAAACCCATCCTCAAACCAATCTTGAGCAGGCTGTGATCGAGCGCATCCTAACGGTCGGGGGTTTTACCCTTCTCTCGCGCCTGACCGGCTTTGCCCGGGACATTGTCATGGCCGCAGTCCTCGGCGCAGGACCGGTTGCCGACGCCTTCCTGGTCGCCTTCCGTCTTCCCAACCATTTTCGCGCCATCTTCGCCGAGGGCGCGTTCAATGCCGCCTTCGTGCCGGCCTACACGCGCATTCGCGAGCAGGCGGGGCCGCAGCAGGTAGGCCTGTTCGCGGATCGCATCTTTACGCTGCTGTTGGCGAGCCAGATCCTCCTGTTGGGCCTCGCGCTGTGCTTTACCCCCGACGTCATTCGCGTGCTCGCACCGGGCTTCGATCGCGACCCGTCGCGATTTACTCTCGCTGTCGATCTGACCCGGATCACCTTTCCGTATCTGCTGATGATGACGTTGGTGACGCTGTACGGCGGCATCCTCAACGCTCTCAACAGGTTCGCCGCGGCCGCAGCCGCACCCATCCTGCTCAATCTCGCGATGATCGCCACTCTGGTCGCCGCACGACTTTTTCCGAGTGCCGGACACGCGGCCGCCTGGGGTGTGCTGATATCGGGCTTCCTGCAGGTCGCGCTGGTGCTGGCTGGCGTGATTCGGGCGAACGCCGTGCCCCGATTTCGGTGGCCTCGATGGGATGCCGATGTGAAGGCCTTCTTTGTCGCGCTGGGGCCGGCCGTTATCGGCTCAGGCAGCGTGCAGCTGGCCCTGTTTGCCGACACCATTATCGCGAGCTTCCTGCCCGTCGGAGCAATTTCCGCCCTCTACTATGCGGATCGCCTTAATCAGCTGCCGATCGGTGTCATCGGCATCGGGGTCGGAACCGTGCTGCTCCCGGAAATGTCGCGTCGGATCGCAGCCGGCGACGAAGCGGGCGCCCATCACTCGCAGAGCCGCGCCATTGAACTCACCTTGCTGCTGTCGCTTCCATGCGTAGCCGCTTTCCTAATTGCTCCTGATCTGATCATGCGGGCGCTATTCGGCCGGGGCGCCTTCACGGCGGCCGACGCGCAGGCGGCCGGGGCGACGCTGGCCGCTTACGCCATCGGTCTCATTCCCTTCGTGCTCATCAGAAGTGTGGTCGCCACATTTCAGGCTCGCGGCGACACCGCGACTCCCGTCAAGGCGGCCCTCATTGCTGCGGTCGTCAATATTGCCTTCAAGGTTCTCCTCATGGGCCCGCTCGCACAGGTCGGGCTCGCGGTCGCGACCTCCATCGGGGCCTGGATCAATTTCGCCCTGGTACTCTGGTTCGGCACGAGGGCCGGGCTGACTCGATTCGATGCCGAACTCGGGCGATCGCTGAGCCGGCTCGGCGCCGCCGCGCTCATTCTGGCCGCCACCTTGTGGATCGGGCAGAGCGTGTTGCATGGGTTATTGTCGGCGTCGCGCGGTTTTCGGGCGCCACTCGAACTCGCCGCCCTGGCTGCTCTCGGCACGCTCTTCTATGGCGGTGCCGTTATTGGACTGCTCGGCCGACGCTGGCTCGTTGGCCTGGGAAGGCAGCCCGCATTGACCGCACGGGAACAGGGTGTTATCATTACATCAAGGTGATGATAACATGATCCGCACGCAGATATCATTTGACAAGGCGCTTTATGAGCGAGCGAAGCGAGCCGCCAAGCGTCAGGGAATCTCGTTGGCCGAATTGTGCCGCCGCAGTGTGGCCGAAGCGATGACGCGTGAGGACACGGAACATCCGTGGATGAAGTATGTCGGGATCATAGATGGCGACCCCGATGACAGCGCAAGCGTCGATGAGGTCGTGTATGGACGCGACACGCCCTGAGCGATGAGCCGGGGTACCGTATTTCTGGACTCCGGCATATTCATTGCCGCACTTGTCCGGCGCGACCGTCTGCACCCCCAGGCCGTCGAGCTATTCGGACGATCGGCCATATCGTGGACGACCTCATTGCTGGTCGTCTCGGAATGCTATTCTTGGTTTCTCCATCGTCACGGTGAGGAGGCGGCCAGGAGCTTCCGGGCATTTCTGGCCACCCTCAAGGGGCTTAGCATAATCGCGGTTACACTCGAAGATCACCAGCGGACCTTGCGGATGCTGGAGCGGTTTCGGGGCGCGAAACTGACCTACGTGGACGCAGCATCGCTAGCCTGGATCGAGCACCGGAAGATCACGACGGTTTGGAGTTCGGACCATCACTTGGGCTTGACGGGCGCGGAGATTTTGCCGCGATTTTGACTGCACCGCACAGGGACAACGCGCAGTGCAGTTGACCTCATCTCATTGGTGCGCACCCAAGCGTGAACGTCACCTTTCTGACTCGCGGCGACACTGCCACCCCGTCAAGGCGGCACTCGTTGCTGCCGTCGTAATATTGCGTTCAAGGTTCTGGGCCCGCTCGCGCAGCTCGGGCTCGCGGTTGCGACTTCCATCGCCGCCTGGATCAATTTCGGCCCAGTACTGTGGGTTGGCATGCGGGCCGGGTTGACCCGATTCGATTGCCGAACTCGGGCGATCGCTGAGCCGGCTCGGTGCCCCCCATTGATCCTGGCCCCCTTGTGGATAGGTCGCAGATCTGTAACACGCCCTCCAACAAAATATATCCATCAATATATACTTGCATCCGGGGTCGACTTTGGCCTTCATGAGAAGTCGCTACCGAATCAGATGTTTATCCGTTCCATCCAGTCGCGGCGCCCGATATTTAGATCCGCTGGCTTGTGCAACTTACCTCAAGAGTCGTGAATTTACCAAATCAAGTAACGTCTCCTCGGTTTGTCCAAATTTCCGTAAATTAAGGAAATTTTCGGGGACAGGTTGTGGCGCGACATGAAGTGAATATGCGGATGTCCGAGTCGCCCTCTGGTATCCACGATGCATTTTTCAAGCAGATCATGAGCCAGCCGCAAATGGCCGGGCGTTTTCTTCGTGAACAGCTACCAACCGAGCTAGCTGCCCAACTCAGCGTTGATCCGCCCGAATTGCAGCCCGGGTCATATGTCGATCGGAATTTGGCGCTACTGCATTCCGATTTGTTATACCGGGTCCGCTTAGCGAACGGGAACGGCGAAGCGTTTATATATGTTCTGATTGAACACAAGAGCACACCCGATTCGTTGGTTGCGCTTCAGCTCTTGCAGTACTTGCCGCGTATCTGGGCTCGTTGGTGCAAAGATGGCAATCGGCTCCCGTTGCCGCCAATCATTCCGCTGGTCGTCTATCACGGCGCTCGCGCCTGGACGGTTCCGACCGCATTCGCCGCGTTGTTCCGTGAGTTCCGGAGTGCGGTGCGTCCTTATCTTCCCTTCTTTGACTATGCTTTGGTCGACCTTGGTCGCATCGAAGACGGATTGCTTTCCGACGACGCACATCTGCGGACTCTTCTCAAGGCGATGAAGTATGTTGTTAGAAAAAACGACGACTCAACCCTCTGCAAGTCGCTTGATATCGTGCTGGCCGAGGCAGCGGCGCTAGATGAGATGGACGTCGTTCAAGTCTTGGCTTATATTAGCAAGGTATGGATTGCGCTCACTGCCGATCAAGTACGCGAAGTACTGAGGCGCCGGACGCCGGAACGCGAGGACACGATTATGCGACAACTAACGCAGCCGGCCTTCGAGGAAGGGATGGCGCAGGGGCAGGTGAGGTTGCTGACACGGCAATTAACCCGGCGGTTCGGGGATCTACCCAAGGAGGTGAAGGAACGGATTGCCTCGGCGGATTCACTGACGCTTGAGCGCTGGTCCGATTTGGTACTCGAGGCACCTGATCTCGATACCCTGCTTAACGATCCAACAGGCGACTGATCCCGCACATTGCCAATGGTTGCGCCGGGTCTCGGCGGGAAGGTGTTATCGCTCGATGAACCGGCCACGAGATTAGCGAGCGGCAGGACAGGAATCATGAGGCAACTGACGCAGCCCACCTTCAAGGAAGGCCTGACGCAGGGCCTTGAGCAGGGTATCGCCAAGGGTCAGGCGAGGTTGCTGATCAAGCTATTGACCCACCGGTTCGGGGATCTGCCCGAGGAGGTGGGGGAACGGATTGCCTCGGCGGATTCGATGACGCTTGAGCGCTGGTCCGATTTGGTACTCGAGGCGGCCGACCTTGGGACCTTACTTAACGATCCGATGGCCCGGGGCATCGAGGAGGGTATCGTCAAGGGTCAGGCGGGTTTGCTGACCCGGCAATTGACCCGCCGATTTGGGAGTTTGCCCGAAGACGTGACGGAACGCATTGCCTCGGCGGATTCGATGACGCTTGAGCGCTGGTCCGATTTGTTACTTGAGGCTACCGACCTGAACGCTCTGTTCGGCGATTTATCGAATTACTAACCGCGCACCTTCGCCGTTCAGCAGAACATTCGTTGCAGATTTCTTGGCGTGCCTGGACCGAGAATGCCGCAGGCCGCTGATGGAATCTGTCTTCGCCGAGGATTTGTACGGAGAACTTCGGGCAGAAGAAAAATGTGCGAAACCAAGATTACCGCGAACACTGTGAGGTCTGTATAAATAAAAGTGGCCCCGGCGAGGCGAAGCGCCGGGGCCGTGATCGCCGTAGAGTGTGTTTGAGTCGGTGGCGATCAGAACTTCGATACTATCGTGCGATCAAAATTTGTAGCTCACCCCGACTCGAGCCTCCTGAATCGAGAGATCACCCCAATTGAAGGTCGCAGCAAGCGCCGTGCTGCCGACAAAGTTTGCGGTCGCTGTAACACCATCGAAATGATAGTAGAGATATTCTGCCCTGAATATCCAATTATTGCTCCAAGGCGCCCAATCCACGCCGCCACCGACGGCGTAACCGGTTTTGGTCTGACTGAAGCTGGTGCCGCCGCAGTTGTTGCAGCCGTTTCGGAACGCATCGAGCGCGGTGAAATCGCTGCCGCTCCAAGCGGCGCCACCCGTCACATACAGCAAGGCGTTTGGTGTTGGAGTAAAGCCAAGCCGCGCCCGCGCGCTCGCCAGCCATTTGGTGTCGCGTGTCCAGTCAACCGCGCCCGATCCGACCGGCAAACCGTTGGAAAAGAGATTGGGAGCGGTCGCGGAGTCGTTGAGGCCAGTCCAGCTGAAATCGCCCTCGGCCCCGATCACGAAGTTCGGCGCAACCTGCCAATTGTAGCCGCCGTAGACACCGCCGATGACGCTGCTTCCATTGAGTGAACCAGACACCGGAGCCTGGTCACAGGTGGGGCATCCGATGCTCCCCACGTCCTGACGCGCCCACGCGCCACCGACGTCACCGCCGATGTAGAAGCCGGTCCAACTGAAAGGTGCGGCGACCGGTGGCGGTGCCTTGTAGACCGGCGGCGCCGCCATATCGGCAGCGACCGCGCTTACCGGAAAGCCAAAGCCGATGACGACCAACGAGCCAAGAAGCACTTTTCTCATACATAACTCCCACGCCACATCTCACAGCATCAACAAACGAGCCGATGCAGGCCAACCAGACGTGTATCACCACCAATAATGTTCCCATGTCACCTTTCCGACACAGTTGTGTCAAAATGGTAATCAGCTACTGGTTGCGCGTCAGTCATCGCCGCGCGGCAGTTGCAATAGAGTTCGTCGCGGGTCGCCTGCGCGCTGCGGCAACCTGCGTCGTCGCCTATACGAGCGGCTGCAGTGATTGCGACCTTGATGCCGAGCGGAAGGATTATCGGCTAATTGACTTCGTCGAAGGCAGCGGCCGGGACATCAAGTTCGGCCCCCCGGTCGACACCCCCGCTCGAGAGCTGGCACTGTGTTAAGCGCGCTACACCAGGCTGAGGATCGATCGGCGGACCTAACAGCTTGTTGGTCGATCACGCGACAGGATAAGCAATCCGACCATGCGGCTCGCCGAACTGCTGGCCGGCGCCTTTGCCTGAGCGGACGAGCATTTATGTCGCTCAGCAACGTCTCGACCGGAAGCCACCCTCAATTTGGGTGACCAATGTCAAAAGGCGATTCAATCACGCCTACGCCGTCCGCAGTTCTAACCTTGACGAGATGACGTCAGGCATTTGCCCGAGCAACGCGCTCCTGCGGCACCAGCTTGACCTGCAGACGTTTGCCAGTGCGCAGTATGTCGACATCAACCTGGCGACCGATCCGTTCCCCGGTGAGATTGCGCACCAGATCATCCGCGCCCGTGATCGCAATCCCATCGAGCGCCACGATCACATCGCCGGACACGAGGCCCGCGTGGCTCGCTGAGCTTCCCGGCTCTACGGCGACGATGGACACCGCACTCGTCTGATTGAGCGAGGCCGCGAGCTGTAGTCGACGCGGGATCGCAACTTGCTGGGCCGAAATCCCGATAAAGGCCCGTCGCACCCGGCCGTGACGCACGAGTTCGCCGAGCACGAAGCTCGCAGTGTTGGCGGCCACGGCAAAGCAGATTCCCTGCGCACCGAGAATGACGGCGGTGTTGATGCCTACGACTTCACCGGACGAGGAAACCAGCGGGCCACCGGAATTGCCCGGATTGAGGGCTGCATCGGTCTGAATAACGTCGTCGATCAGCCGCCCGGTTCGGGCCCGCAGCGATCGACCCAGTGCGGAAACGACACCCGTGGTTACTGTTGATTCAAAGCCGAGCGGATTGCCGATCGCGACCACCAGCTGACCTCGGCGTAGTCGTTTGGAATCGCCCAGCCGAGCCGCAGGCAGCGTCACCGAATGGTCCGCCCGCAGCAGCGCAAGATCCGTGTCGGGATCATCCCCGACCACCCTTGCCTCGAGGGTGCGTCCTTCGACCGTGGTCAGCTCAACCCGTGACGCGCCATCGACGACATGGCTGTTCGTGAGTACCAGCCCGTCCGGAGCCACGATCACCCCGGATCCGGAGCCCGCGTGGCGCGCCTTGTCCTGCTTCCAGATGTCGATGCGCACCACCGCCGGCCCGATCTGGTCGGCCACATGAATAACGGCCCGGGAATAGGCGTCGAGGACGTCCTGGTCGTCCGGACTGACGTGCGGCGCCGAAGCTGGCGCCTTCGCGGAATGCTCAGAAGCGAGCGGGGAGGCCTTGAACTTGAACATGGCGATACTGGCGTATCCTTTCTATCTATGGACTCAGACCCCGGCGGGAGATATGGGGATCCGGCGTCTTCCGGGAAAGAGCTTGGGTGCTGTCGCCACGGACTCCATCCGGTCCGTGGACGGCCTCGAAGTGCTTGCGGTCAAGAATGTCGGATCGATCGTGTGATCCGCAGCCTCGACGGAGATCTCATGCCGACGTCCAGCTTTGTCCGCTTCGCCAGCGTTGCCCTAATAACGGCGCCCTTGCTCGCCGCATGTGGTAACAGCCAGCGCTCGACCCAAGCCGCGCCGCCCCCACCGCAGGTCACGGTTGGCCGGCCTGAGACGCGGACCATCGTCGATCAGGACGAGTATGTCGGCCGCTTCGTTGCCATCGATGCCGTCGAAGTCCGCGCGCGGATCTCAGGCTACCTCGCCCAGGTGCACTTCCAGGACGGCCAGATGGTCAAGACCGGTGACCTCCTGTTCACCATCGACCGCCGGCCGTTTGAGATTGCCCTCGAGCAGGCACGAGCCAATCTAGGTCAGGCCAAGGCCAATCTCGCCTTTACGGAGAGCGACCTCGCGCGTGGTCAGCAACTACTGCGTGACCGGACCATTGCCGAGCAGATCTACGACCAGCGGGTCCAGGCCAAGAAGGTTGCCGAGGCCTCAGTTGCAGCCAACGAGGCGATCGTGCGTTCGGCCGAACTGGACTTCAACGAATTCAGCGAATTGCGCGCCCCGGTCAGCGGCCGAATCGGCGACCGGCGAGTGTCGCCCGGGAACCTGGTAACCGGTGGGGCATCCGGCAATACCACGCTGCTCGCCACCATCGTGTCGATGGATCCCATCCGATTTGAGTTCACCTTCGATGAAGCGGCCTATCTGAGGTATCAGCGTACCGCTAAGGCAAGCGGCCAGGATATCGCCGCGATGCAGGTCCGGGTGAAGCTCCTCGACGAGACGGATTTCGCGCATGAGGGGCGGATGGACTTCGTCGATAACGCCATCAGCCAGACCACGGGTACGATTCGCGGGCGCGCGGTATTTCCGAACCCTGATAGCCTCTTCACGCCCGGGATGTTCGGGCGCATCCAGATACCGGCCTCCGCGCCCTATCAGGCACTCCTGGTGCCCGATACTGCCATCCTGACCGAACAGAACCGCAAATACGTGCTGGTGACCGATGCGGAAAATACGGTTCGGCAGAAATACGTGACGCTCGGCCAACTCTCGGGTTCCTTGCGCGTCATCAAGGATGGTTTGGCGGCCGATGATCGGGTCATCGTCAACGGCCTCATGCGGGCCCGCCCAGGCCTCAAGGTGACGCCGCAGGACGCGTCCTCGGGACCAACCTCGGCCAAATCCGCTCCGGGACCGACCGCGAAGACGGATTAGGCGGGCGATCGCGATGCGGATTTCGCACTTCTTCATTGATCGGCCGATTTTCGCCGCGGTCGTCTCCATCGTCTTCATCATCGTGGGTGGCGTTGCGTTCGTCCGTCTGCCGGTCGCCCAGTACCCGGAAATCGCTCCACCTATCATCAACGTCACCGGTCAATATCCCGGCGCCAGCGCCGACGTGGTGGCCGCGACGGTCGTGACGCCGATCGAGCAGCAGATCAACGGCGTCGAGAACATGCTCTACATGTCGTCCAACTCGACGGCCGATGGACGCTTCACGATCTCTGTCACGTTTGAGCTCGGTACCAACCTCGATATCGCGCAAGTGCAAGTGCAGAACCGCGCGTCGATTGCCGAACCGCGCCTGCCCTCCGATGTGCGCCAAATCGGCGTCACCGTTGCCAAGAGTTCGCCCGATCTGATGATGGTCGTGCACCTCTATTCGCCCGACCAGTCGCGCGATACCCTGTTCATTTCCAACTACGCGACCTTGGAGGTGACCGACCCGCTCACCCGCGTCGACGGTGTCGGTTCGATCACCGTGTTCGGGGCGCGCGACTACGCGATGCGGGTTTGGCTCGATCCGGACCGCCTGCAGGCGCTGGGCCTGACCGCGAGCGATGTGACGCTGGCCCTTCAGGGTCAGAATATTCAAGTGGCATCCGGCGTTCTCAATCAGCCTCCGGTGCCAAACCAAATGGCCTTTCAGGTGGCCGTGCAGACCCTCGGCCGTCTCGCCGATCCGCAGGAGTTTGGCAATATTGTCGTGAAATCGACGGCCGGCGCGGTCGTCCGGATCAAGGATGTCGGGCGCGTTGAACTCGCGGCGCTCGATTACAGCTCCAATTCCTATCTCGACCGCGATCCCGCAGTTGCGCTCGGCATCTTTCAACGACCGGGGTCGAACGCGCTCGCCACCGCCAATGCCATTCAGCAGACGATGGAGCAGCTATCGAAGCGGTTTCCGGCCGGGCTTAAATACACCATCGTCTATAACCCGACCCAGTTTATCCAACAATCGGTCGACGCCGTCGAGGAGACGATCGGAGAGGCTATCGTTCTTGTCGTCCTGGTCGTCATCCTGTTTCTGCAGACTTGGCGTGCCGCCATCATTCCGTTGGTCGCCATCCCGGTCTCTCTGATTGGTACGTTCTTCTTCATGGCCACATTCGGCTTCACGCTCAACAATCTGTCACTGTTCGGACTGGTGCTGGCGATCGGCATCGTGGTCGACGATGCGATTGTCGTGGTGGAGAATGTCGAGCGCAATATCGAAGCCGGCTTGTCGCCACGCGAGGCGGCTCGCCGCAGCATGGATGAGGTCGGGGCGGCGCTGATTGCCATCGCACTGGTGCTGTGCGCGGTGTTCGTTCCGTCAGCCTTCATCACCGGCATTTCGGGCCAGTTCTACCGGCAATTTGCCCTCACCATTGCGGGTGCGACGGTCATTTCTCTGATCGTCTCCCTCACGTTGTCACCCGCCATGTGCGCGCTGTTTCTTAAACCTCATGGCGAGGGGCCTTTGCCAATGTGGCAACGGCCGATCCAGGGCTTCTTCAAGGGGTTCAACTTCGCTTTCAACGGGTTGGGGCGGGGTTATGGCTGGCTCGCCGCCCATGTGGTGCGCCTGGCAGTGATCATGCTGATTATTTACGCATGTATCATCACCTACGGTCTCAACGAGTTTCGCAACACCCCGCAGGGCTTCATCCCGCAGCTCGACCGCGGCTATCTGATCATCATCACTCAGTTGCCGCCCGGCTCGTCGCTCGCGCGTACCGATGATGTCAATCGCCGCGCCGTCGATATTGCGCTGAAGGTGCCGGGCATCGCCCACGCAGTCAACATCGTCGGCTTTTCAGGCGCGACGTTTACCAATGCACCGAATGCGGGAGCCATCTTCGTCACCCTTGATCCTTTCGAACAGCGTGCCAAGGATCCTCAGCAGTCGGCCGCAGCAATCCAGGGTCAATTATTCCGTAAGCTGTCGGTCATTCAGGAGGGCTTCGTCGTCGTCGCATTGCCACCACCGGTTTCCGGCATCGGCAATGCCGGGGGCTTCCGCATGATGGTGGAGGATCGCGGTTCGCGTGGTTCCCAGGCGCTTCAGGGCGTCGTCTTCGCCATGATGGGCCGCGCTGCCCAGACCCCCGGAATCACTCAGGTCTTCTCATTGTTTGAAACGGCAACCCCGCAACTCTATCTCAACATCGATCGGACCAAGGCAGAGCTGCTTGGCATCAATATTCCGGACGTCTTTAACGCGCTGCAGATTTATCTGGGCTCAGCCTATGTCAACGACTTTAATCTGTTCGGACGTACCTTTCGGGTCATGGCGCAATCCGACAGTCAGTACCGGCTAGACACCAAGGATGTCCTGAAAATCCGCGTGCGCAATGCCAACGGCAATACGGTGCCGCTCGGGTCATTCACAACGGTGCAGGACATCTCGGGGCCCTATCGCGTGCCGCGCTACAACCTCTACCCGGCGGCCGAACTCGACGGGTTGGCAGCGCCAGGCTATTCGCAAGGCCAGGCCATCCAGATCATGGAGAAACTCGCTGCCGAAACACTGCCCGAAGGATTCAGCTTCGAATGGACGACGCTCGCCTTCCAGCAGCTTCGGGCCGGCAGCACCGCGGTGTTTGCCTTCTTGCTCGCGGTCGTCTTCGTATTCCTGGTGCTGGCGGCCCAATACGAAAGCCTGACCTTGCCGCTCGCCATTATCCTGATCGTGCCGATGTGTCTTGTGGCGGCAATTACCGGCGTCATTCTGCGGGGTCAGGACAACAATATCCTCACCCAGGTAGGCTTCGTCGTGCTGATTGGCCTCGCGGCCAAGAACGCGATCCTGATCGTCGAATTTGCCAAGCAACTCGAGGATCGCGGCCGTGACCGCTACGCGGCCGCCGTGGAAGCTGCTCGGCTGCGACTACGCCCGATCCTCATGACGTCCTTTGCCTTCATATTCGGTGTGGCACCGCTGGTGTGGGCGGTCGGCGCGGGCGCCGAACTGCGCCAGACGCTCGGTACCGCGGTTTTCTCAGGCATGATCGGTGTGACCGTCTTCGGGCTCATCTTCACGCCGGCCTTCTATGTGGTGTGCCGCTGGATCGCCCATCTGGGGGTGCGGGAAAGGGCAGTTCCCAAGCCCGCCGAGTGATCCGCCGGAACGGTTGCGCGTCGCCATCGCAACGACGGCAAGCCGCGGCGCGGGATCGCATGGACCATCCGATCGCGCCAGCCTCGACCGCCCATTGACAGGAACCGCATCATAGGCGCTGTGCATACCGGGCCCGCCAACAGGATCTGCTCTGGCGGAGGCGTCCCTTTGACCTATATTCGCGCGATTATTGCCAATAGCCGTCCCTGGTGCGGGGTTCGGTATTAACCGGGCGAGCGGCGCTCTCCGCTCGAGGATGAGATCGACCCATGAACGTCATCAAATTTGGCTCCGGCCAGCCGGTTCGTCGCCAAGAGGATGAAGCATTGCTGCGCGGGGCAGGGCGGTACGTCGCCGATTACTCTCCACCGTCGCTCTGTCACGGTGTGGTGCTGCGTTCACCCCATGCGCACGCTCGGTTCACGGTGACCGATGTTGCTCGCGCCCGGGCGATGCCTGGCGTGCGGCTCGTGCTCACCGGTGAAGATCTCACCGCGCTTGGCGCGTTGCCCTGCGTCGGCCTTATCCCGGACTCCACGATTTCGGTGCCGCCCTACGAGATCTTGGCACGGCACGAGGTGCGGCACGTGGGTGATGCCATCGCCTTTGTCGTGGCCGATACTCTTGCGCTCGCAAAGGATGCGGCCGAAGCCATCGAGGTCGAATGGGAGGCGCTGCCCCATGTTGTCGATCCGGTGACAGCCCTGAAGAACGGCGCGGCCCTGGTGTGGCCGGATCACCCCGGCAATCTCGCCTTTCAGACGGAGCTCGGCGATGGGCTGGCGACCGAGCGAGCCTTCAAAGACGCCGAGCATGTCGTTTCGCTCACGCTCATCAATCAGCGCATTGTCACCAATTATCTCGACACGCGAGCAGTCGTTGGGGAATACGACGAGACCAGCAATCGCATTACTCTCACTCTCGGCAGCCAGGGCGGCCACGCGGTTCGCGATATACTTTGCAATCACGTCCTGAAGATTCCACCGTCGCAGATGCGCGTGATCACGCCCGATGTCGGCGGGGGGTTTGGCACCAAGCTGTTTCCCTATCGCGAATATGCTCTTGCGGCGGTTGCCGCACGAACGCTCAACCGCCCGGTCAAATGGGTGGCAGAGCGCACCGAGCATTTTCTGTCTGATGCTCAGGGCCGCGATAACGTCACCGTCGCCAAGCTGGCGCTCGATCGCAAAGGTAACTTCCTGGCGCTCGACGTCGATACTATCGCCGACATGGGGGCCTATCTCTCATGCTACGCCCCGTTCATTCCCTATATTGGGGCCGGTATGCTGCCAGGCGTTTACAACTTTGCGGCCTGTCACGTGCGCATTCGGGCGAGCTTCACCAACACCGTTCCGGTCGATGCCTATCGCGGTGCCGGGCGCCCGGAGGCCGCATATGTGATCGAGCGGCTGGTCGACACCGCCGCGCACGAACTCGATATGCCGCCGGATCTATTGCGGCGTCGCAATTTCATTCGACCAAAGGACATGCCGTACCGGACGGCAACCGGGAAGATCTACGACTCGGGCGATTTTGCTTCGCATTTGTCACGCGCGCAGGAGATCGCTGATTGGGCTGGATTTAAGAAGCGCGTCGCCCAGTCAAAAAAGGCTGGCAAGCTGCGGGGGCTCGGGATTGCCACCTACGTCGAGGCCTGCGGCGCCAATGGCGCCGAGACCGCAGTCCTCAAGCTCGAAAAGGACGGCACTATCACCGTGCTGATCGGGACCCAGTCCACCGGTCAAGGACATCTGACAGCTTTCGCCCAACTCATCGCCGATTACCTCGACGTGCCGCCTGAGCGGGTCCGTTTGATCCAGGGCGACACTGATCGCATCGCCACTGGCGGAGGCACCGGAGGCTCGAGCTCGATCCCGTGTGGTGGGGCTTCGGTGGCGGGTGCGGCCCGCAAACTCGGCGATAACCTCAAATCACTGGCCGCCGATATGCTGGAGGCCAGCAAGGCCGATATGGAAATCGCCGATGGTCAAGTGCGGGTCGCCGGCACCGACCGGGTCATATCGTTTGCAGACATCGCGGCCTCCCCCAAGGCAAATCCCGATCTCCTCACCACCCGGGATGCGTTTGCCCCCTCGGAGGCGACCTACCCGAATGGCACGCATCTCGCCGAAGTGGAGATCGATTCCGAGACCGGCACAGTCGAGATTGTCGATTATGTGGTCGTCGATGACTTCGGGGCGACGCTTAACCCGCTGCTGCTGGCCGGCCAAGTCCATGGCGGCGCCGCGCAGGGCATCGGCCAGGCGCTGATGGAGCGTGCGGTGTATGACGGCGACTCAGGCCAGCTTGTCACCGCTAGCCTGATGGATTACGCCTTGCCGCGGGCGGACAGCACGCCGAGTTTCGCGTTCGAAACCCGAAACGTGGCGTGCAAGACCAATCCGCTCGGCGTTAAGGGCGCTGGCGAAGCCGGAGCGATCGGTTCTTGTCCGGCAGTCATGAACGCCATCGTTGATGCGCTGTGGCGCACCTACCGGATTCGGCATGTCGACATGCCGGCCACACCCGAGCGCCTCTGGCAGGCGATCGAGGAAGCCCGGCGGGTTCACACGCTGTAAGAGGACTTCTTGCCGCCAGTCTGCAAATTTCACGCTGTCGTAATCGACTGGGTTACCCGTCAGGGCGGTTCGGAATAAGACCGAATGCCCGGGGTTGTCCGAGTGACCGGTCACGGTTCTTTAGCAGGGAGGGAAACATGCTTCGTGGTGTGCTCGTCGTCGCGGCATGCGCATTGGGTGCGACCGCGGTTTTGGCTCAACAGGACCCGATCGCGGCCCGCAAGGCCTTGATGAAGGCCAATGGCGATCAGGCCAAGATCGGCGCCGCCATGGCCAAGGGGGAGGCTCCGTTCGATCTCGCCAAGGCCCAGCAGGTCTTTGCGACCTTCAGCGATTCCGCAGGCAAGGAAGGCGGGTTGTTTCCTGAGAATTCGAAGACCGGGGGCGACACCGCGGCACTGCCCAAAATCTGGGAGACCCCGGACGACTTCAAGGCAAAGCTCGCCAAGTTTGGCGCCGATACCAAGGCCGCCCAGGCTTCAGTCAAGGATTTCGATAGCTTTAAGGCAGCGTTCGGCACCGTCGGCAAGGATTGCGGCGGATGCCACGAGTCCTATCGGGTCAAGAAGACCTGATTGCTGGTCTATCGACCTTGCGCATTTGGCACGGGGCGGCAATCTGGTTGCCGCCCTTGGTCTGTGACGCCAACGCTCTGCATCTGAAGAGCAAGGTGATCGAAGCATCGCGGCCATTTTTTTACGTGTTCGAGACGACGCGAGAAAGAGTCCCGCAGCATCACTCCAGACAACCCGTTCGCACCGTCATTGCCACCAATGCGTTCTCCGGTCGCTGCCGCCATATCGACTTCACGCACGCGCAACGACCGAGCGTTTTTGATGTGCGAGTCTCTCAAGTGATGCCGATATTAGGCCGGACATGCTGTTAATCAAACCGTCCAATATCAGGACGATCGATTAAGGACGACGGCAGCTCTCGTCGGGATTCTCCATTGATATTGGGAATTTGGCTGCTTGCGGCGAGGTTTGCCATTTGCAATGCGATTCCAGGGCGACCGCTTCAACGTGCCCAGGGGATCAACCGTGGGCGAAATGGTATGCTTTCGTGCTACACGTGAACTTTCCGACCAAAGTCCCCTGAAAACGAGGAGATTGCGGTGCTGAGCAAGGTCATTGTTCTGGCGGCAACAGTCATCGCGGTGGTTTGCGTGGCATTCTGGGTCGTCACGGTGCCAACGGTCGTTGCCGCAACCGGGCTCGGACCCTATCAAGCGGACATGGAGAATGGCAGGACCATGTTCTACGTGGGCGGTTGTACGGCCTGCCATGCTCAGCCCGGGCAAGACGACAAGACAAGGCTGGGTGGCGGAATGGCACTCAAATCGCCGTTTGGCACCTTCTACGTGCCAAACATTTCGCCAGATCCCCATGACGGCATTGGAGCCTGGAGTGAGGCGGATTTCGTGACCGCCCTGACCAAGGGCACGTCACCGGATCAAGGCCACTATTATCCGGCTTTCCCCTACACCTCATACCAGCGCATGCGGATCGAGGATGTGCGCGATCTGTTTGCCTTTATCAAAACCCTACCGCCGGTAACCGGCAAGGTGCGCGATCACGATCTGCCGTTTCCGTTCAGTGTGCGCCGACTGGTGGGCGTTTGGAAGTTACTGTTTCTCGACGGCCAGCCGTTTCGGCCCGATCCCACGAAATCTCCTGAATTCAACCGCGGCGCCTATTTGGTCAACGGCCCCGGTCATTGCGCCGAGTGTCATAGCCCGCGCAATCTGCTGGGAGCGATCGTGACCAGTCAACGATTTGCCGGTGGCCCCAATCCGGAAGGCAAGGGATGGATTCCCAACATCACTCAGCAACGGCTGAAGGATTGGTCCGAAACTGACATCGCCTATCTGCTCGAGACCGGACTGACACCAGACGGCGACTCGGTCGGGGAGGGGATGGCGGCGGTCGTTCGAAATACCTCACAGATTTCGGCGCAGGATCGCGACGCAATGGCGGTCTATGTTAAGTCTCTTGCGCCCGTGGAAGGGCCCAAGCCTCCGCCAAAGAAATAGATTTTATCTCATGAAGCACAGGGGTCCGGCTGACAGCTGGCTGTGCAGTCACCAGACGTTTTTTCAACCTCGCACTATTGCAACGCTGAAGACCGGATCAGTGACGGGCGCCACTTTGTCGAGGCCTGAATTTTGACGCAACTCACAAGTCCAGAGTGTTAGAGCATTGGCGGTTGTTTTATGTGCTCGTGATTCAATCGACAACAGATCACCGACTGAGCGTTGCCGTTCGGGTAGCCGCTTGACCAGGGCCGATGAACAGCTTGTTGGTCGCGACCACTCATTAATTTATTGATTTCACGTCGGTGCATAGAAAAAAACTATTGTTTTTAGCGGTTGGCTGTAGTCTCACTGCGGCCTAATCTGCGCGGGCGGCCGCCTACTTATCGACATGTTAGTAGAATATGTTCAATGAGCGCGAGAAGGCGGGGAGCAAATCTACAATCAGTATTTAGTCCACATTTGTTTAGTACCCGCAAGGTTGCGGTGATGAAGCCGGCACCATTCGACTACCACGACCCCACTTCGGTCGAAGAGGCCATCGGTCTCCTCGCCAGCCACGAGAATGCACAGCTGTTGGCTGGCGGCCAATCGCTAATGCCGATGATGAACTTCCGTATGGTCGCACCGGATCATCTGGTCGATCTAAACAGAGTCGAAGGCCTCGCCGGCATCGAGGTCGATGGGAGTACGTTGCGCTTCGGGGCCATGACCCGACAGCGCGACATCGAACTCTCGCCCGAGGTTGAGCGCCGCTGCCCGGTGCTTCGGGAGGCGTTGCGTCATGTCGGCCACTGCCAGACCCGCAACCGCGGCACGATCGGCGGCTCCATATGCCAACTCGATCCGGCAGCCGAGCTCGTCAACATTACGGCACTCCATGATGGCACACTGCAGGCCGAGAGCCCCCGGGGGATCCGCCGCCTGAGTCTTGGCGAGTTCGCCATCGGCTACATGACCCATGCACTGGAGCCGGACGAACTTCTCACAGCGGTCACGCTAACGCCTTGGTCGCAAGATCACGGCTACGCCTTCATCGAAGTATCGCCTCGGCGTGGTGACTTTGCCGTGGTGGCGGTCGGGATCCTCATCGAGCTCGATGAAAACGACGTGATCCGCCGTGCCGCGATAGCGGTCTCGTGCCTGGGGCCAGTGCCAATCCGATCAGCTGTTGTCGAAGCTGCGTTGGCCGGCGAGACGCCATCGCATGATGTTCTTCGTGATGCCGCCATCGAAATCGGCAAGCTCGAGGCCGTCAGCGATGCTCACGTAACCGCCGCCTATCGCCAGCATCTGGCCCGCGTGTTGACCTACCGGGCATTTGAATGTGCCGTCACCCGCGCCCGCGCCAGGAGAACCGCGTGACCGACCTTCGCCACATAAGCGTGCGCGTCAATGGCATCGCATATACGTGCACGGTCGAGACGCGATTAACCCTGGCCGACATGCTGCGCCACGAGCTCGGCCTCACCGGGACCCATATTGGCTGTGAGCACGGCGTCTGTGGCGCCTGCACGGTCCTGCTCAACGGACGCAGTGCGCGCTCCTGTCTGATGCTTGCCGTACAGGCAGACGGTTTCGAAATCGCTACGGTGGAAGGCCTCGCGCAGTCCAACGGCATGCTGTCGGCGCTACAGCAGGCATTCTTGGAATCGCACGCGTTGCAATGCGGTTTTTGCACGCCCGGAATGCTCATGACGCTGACCGAACTGCTCGCCGAGACTCTCGAGCCCGGCGAGGCGGAGATCCGCGAACGCATATCCGGCAATATCTGTCGGTGTACCGGCTATCAGGCGATCGTGGCAGCTACGCTTCTCGCCGCTGAGCGTCTGCGCCAGCGCACGGGGGCCGTCTGATGGCTGCGAAGTGGTTTGGCGCCCCCGCGAGACGTAAGGAGGATCCGGCGCTGCTCACCGGCAAGGGGCGTTTCGTCGATGATATTCGTCTGCCTGGAACGCTGCACGCCGCATTCGTTCGCAGTCCGCACGCGCACGCAAGAATTCGCGCGGTCGACGCAACGGTGGCTCGTGGCACGGCCGGTGTCCATCTGGTCCTCGGTTTCGCCGACCTGCCGGAATCACTGCGTAAGGCTGCGTTGCCGCTGCTCGTGCCACACCCGGCCATTACGCAGCCTTTCATGCCCTTCGCTCTTGCGGGCAGCGAGGCCTGCTACGCAGGCGAACCCGTGGCAGTCGTCGTTGCAGACAACCGGTACATCGCGGAAGACGCCGCCAGCGCGGTGACGGTCGACTACGAACCGTTGCCTGCTGTGTCCGACTGTTTGACGGCCATCGAACCGACCAGCGCGTTGACCCACGCGGACGCGCCCTCGAACGTCGCGGCCAACTTCTCGCTCAACCACGGCGACAGCGGCGCGGCTTTCACCGGGGCCGCCCACGTCTTCGCCGACCGCTTTCATATTCATCGCGGCGGCGCGTTCTTCATGGAGTGCCGCGGCATCATCGCAACCCACGATGCAGCGCTCGATGCCTTCACGATCTATCTGTCATCGCAGGGGTCGCACCGCATCAAACGCGCCATGCTCGACGTGCTTGACTTGCACGACAACCAAGTGCGCGTCATCACACCCGACGTTGGCGGCGGGTTCGGGCCGAAGGCCGCCCTCTATCCGGAATATCCCAGCGTCGCAGCCTGCGCCAAGCTGCTCGGGCGGCCGGTCAAATGGATCGAAGACCGCTATGAGAACTTCATCGCTACCCATCAGGAACGCGATCAGTGGTGGGATTTGGAGATTGCGGTCGATGCGGATGCGAGGATCCGTGGCATCCGTGGGCGCCTTGTTCACGACAGCGGTGCCTTCGTCCCCTGGGGCGTGGTGCTGCCCTGGATCGCCGCCAGCACAGTGCCCGGGCCCTATGTGGTGCCGAGCTACAACATCGATATTGTGGTCGCGCTGACCAACAAGATCTCGACCACACCGGTGCGTGGCGCCGGACGCCCGCAGGGCGTCTTCGTCATGGAGCGTCTGATGGATCGAGTCGCGCGCGAACTCGCGCTCGACCCCGCCGAAGTACGCCGCCGCAACTTCATCAAGCCGGAGCAGATGCCCTACCCGGTTGGCATCATGTTTCGCGACGGCCGACCCGTCACCTACGACAGTGGCGACTATCCGGCCTCGCAGGACAAGGCTCTGGAGGCTGCAGACTACGCAAGCTTCGCGGCGCGCCAAGCGACGGCCCGGCGCGAGGGGCGTTACATCGGTATAGGGATCGGCAACGCCGTAGAGGGAACAGGCCTTGGCCCCTACGAGGGCGCCACCGTTCGGGTCTCCGAGACCGGCAAAGTCATCGTCTACACGGGTGCCACGCCCCAAGGGCAGTCGCACAAAACAACCCTGGCGCAGATCGCCGCCGATCCCTTGGGCCTAAGTTACGAGGATGTGACGGTGGCAACCGCCGATACCGCCGACATCGCCTTTGGCATGGGAAGCTTTGCGGCCAGGACGGCCGTCAACGCCGGGTCGTCGGTTCATCTCGCGGCGGTCGAGGTCGCCGAAAAGATCAAGCGAATCGCAGCCGACATGCTGGAGGTCTCGGCCGGCGACCTTGAACTGCGGGACGGATTTGCCGAGGTGAGGGGAGTCCCCGGTCTGCGCAAGAGTTTTCGCGAGATCTCGGCCAAATCGGTCGGCATGCCGGGCTTTTCGATGGCGGCCGGCGCCACGCCCGGTCTGGAAAATACCAGCTATTTCACGCCGGAGCAGTCGACCTATGCAAACGGCACACACCTGGCTGAAGTCGAGATTGATATCGAAACCGGACAAGTAAAGATCCTGCGCTACACCGTCGTCCACGATTGCGGTCGCGTCATCAATCCAATGGTGGTCGAGGGCCAGGTTGTCGGCGGCGTCGCCCACGGGATCGGCAATGCATTGTTGGAACGTATCGTCTACGACAACAGTGCGCAGCCACTCAGCGTCAATTTTGGTGAATATCTGCTGCCGCTTGCCACCGATGTGCCGCATGTCGACCTGCACCATATGCAGACGCCGTCGCCGCTTAATCCGCTCGGGTTGAAGGGCGCGGGCGAAGGCGGCACGATTCCCGCCATCGCCGCGATCGTCGCCGCGGTTGAAAATGCTCTCTCTTCATTCGGTGTCACGATCAGCGAAGCACCGATCAGCGCCCAGCGCATCGTCGAGCTCCTTGGCGCTGAGGCTTTGGGGCGGACGCGATGAGCGTAAAGCCGCCAGCCCGACCTCCGGGAGCGCGAACATGAGCACGGTTGAACCGGTTGCCGGCGCGGCCAAATGGTTGGCGCCCACCGAACCAACGCGATGGGTGATCCGGGCGTCGCTCGCTTCGGCCTGTCTGGGCTGGATGTTTGATGCGATGGATCTCGGAATCTTCACCCTGATCCTGTATCCAAGCGTCAGTGAGCTTATCGGCACCACCGATCCAGCGCTCGTGGCCTATACGGGAGGCTCCATCCTGGCCAGCAAGCTTCTGGCCTGGGGCTTGGGTGGCATTGCATTTGGGGTCATTGCCGATCGGGTCGGACGGTCGAGGACCATGATCGCGACGGTGCTCATCTATTCGATCTTCACCGGACTCAGCGGACTGGCGCACAACTGGTGGCAGCTTGCGATCCTTCAGGCCTTGGCCGGGGTCGGCATTGGTGGGGAATGGTCGGCCGGTGCAGCGCTGGTTGCGGAAACCTGGCCCGAAAAAACCCGTTCGCGCGCCATGCAGGTCATGCAGATGTCCTTTGCATTCGGCGGATTCCTGGCCGCGCTCCTCAATCTCGTCATCGGACCTTTTGGTTGGCGCTGGGTTTTCTTGGCTGGCGCCTCGCCGGCTGTGATCACCCTTTTTATCCGGCGGTTCGTTCCGGAGCCCGCACGCTGGATCAACGCTCGGCGACAGTCTCAGATGCTGGCGAGTGCGGGCGTGCCGAATACGGCGATGGGAACCTTCTTGGCGATCTTCGCGCCAGACATTCGCCGCCGGACAATTGTCGGGGTTCTCATCGCCCTGACCATGATGATCGGCGGTTGGGGCACGACGACGCTGCTGCCGACTTGGATCCCCCAGCTGCTCGGACCCGACAAAGCGCCGCTCGCCATCAAGGTTACGAGCCAGAGCTTCATGCTGGCTTCAGCGGGGTCCGTGCTCGGATATCTCAGCCTGATGTGGTTGACCGATGCCATCGGGCGCCGCTGGTCCTATTTCCTGATTGTAGTCGGTTGCACTGCGACCAACCTGTTCATGTTTACTTGGATCAAAGCGATCGGCCCTCTTTTGTGGTTCTTGCCCGTCTATGGGTTTTTTACCATCGGTGGGTACGGGATTTTCGCCGCCTATCTTCCGGAACTTTTTCCGACACGGATCCGCGCCACCGGACAGGGTTTTTGCTGGAACATGGCGCGTGTCTTCACGGCAGCGGGCCCGTTCGTGTCCGGCATGCTGGTCGGGGTGTTCGGCTCGGTGCCCTCAGCGGGCATGATGGTGGCGTCGATCTATGTGGTCGGAAGCGTTGCGATCTGGTTCGGCCCAGAAACCAAGGGTGTGCCGCTTGCAGATTGACGTTAAAATCCAGATCAGTTGCCAACCGCAAAGCAATCTTTTATGACGCGATAACCACTTCGGTCGGCTCCGGCAATGCATGCTGATGCGATCAGGTTGGCCTTAATCTGGCCGCTGCCAGCAAGGTTACCAGGCACGAATTTTGAACGCTGACGACCCGAATGCCAGAGGCACGTACGCCGGCTCCTTGACCACATCAAATAGTCAGATCCCCGATCAGATGGCTGTCGAATCCGCCGAACGTCCCGGGGTATGGATAAAACGCGCAGAAGAAAATCGCGCCCGGCTCGGGCGCTCGGCGATGACTCTGAGGAGTTGCTGCGCAGCGCTTGGACAGAGACCCTTTGGTGATGCCTTGGCTGACCTTCAGAGCGACATTTCGTCAGACGCTTTGGTTGGATCGCCCGGATACCAGGAGCCTATCGCAGCAACGGTGGAATCCTCAAAAGAAGTTGCTTGCGGGCCTGTCGAGTGCATGGCAATCCGACTGTGCTCGACTGGTCGGCCAGCACCATGTTCCGGCACGCCGGATAGGTTGGCGCTTTGCGATTGTGCTTGGCACACATGTTCGGTTCGAGGGCGGCATGATCGAGCGGATCTGGTAAAGCCGAGGTCTAAATCTTTTGCCGGCTGACTCCGTCGGTCGTGTCCTGCCGAGGTTTCCCCAATCCCGTGCCCGCGCCACCTAATCGAAAGCTCAATGTTCTAAAGGGTATTCTACTCAAGGTGGCATCGGCCGCGCTGTTTGCGGTCATGTCGACCCTGATTCGTTGGATTGGCGCAAGAGCGCCCGTCGGACAAGTCGTGTTCTTTCGAGGGGCAGGTGCCATCCTACCGGTCGTGATCATTTATGCGTTGCGTCACGAGCTCTGGGCGGCGATCCGCACCAAACGGCCATTTGGCCATGTCGGTCGCGGATTGATTGGCGCCGTTGGCATGTTCTTCAATTTTGCCGCCCTTGCCCGACTGCCACTGGCCGATGCCACCGCCATCTCCTTTGTGGCCCCTCTGATCACGCTGGCACTCGCGGCCGTCATCCTTCAAGAGCGAGTGCATGCGTATCGCTGGTCGGCCGTGGTTGTTGGGTTCGTTGGCGTCACCGTGATGCTGTTGCCCTATCTCGATGTCGCGAGCTTCAGCATCACCCGGACATCGAGCCGGTCGTTCGGGGCTATGCTGGCGCTGCTCGCCGCCCTCTGCAATGCCGCGGCAGTAATCCAGACCAGGCGGCTCACCGGCACGGAGACCACATCGGCGATCGTGATGTATTTCTCGTTGATCTGCGCCGTGGCTGGCCTGCTGACCTGGCCGTTCGGATGGTATCGACCGACATGGGTCGAGCTCGCGGCTTTGATTGCAACCGGAGTGATGGGGGGCCTCTCGCAC
>Ga0187783_10000769_pt1 | contig 23557 bp, 19 predicted proteins | sample 1015_SJ02_MP02_2_FD_132471 | JGI IMG/M metagenome (GOLD analysis project Ga0187783, IMG submission 132471) | Tropical peat soil microbial communities from peatlands in Department of Meta, Colombia - 1015_SJ02_MP02_20_MG | ecosystem: Environmental > Terrestrial > Soil > Wetlands > Peat | place...
GGCGGTGCGGGAGGGCTCGAAGCCGGCATTACCATCCTCGCTCTGCGCGACCAGATTTTGCCTCCGACGATCAATTTGGAAGATCCCGACCCGGCGTGCGATCTGGATTACGTTCCCAACCACGCCCGCAAGGCGCAGGTCGAATATGCCATGTCGAACTCATTTGGGTTTGGCGGCACGAACGGGGCCTTGCTGTTCCGCCGCTGGACCGAGTGAGCCTACCGGATTCGATCTTCCCCGGTTTTCTCTGCTCTGTGGCACCACGCCGAGACGGCCCTGGCGGTCGCCGAATGGAAGCGCGAACCCGTCCTCCGGTTCATCGATTTCTCGGGATACTGGGCATTCGCCAGAGTGGACCTTGGTACTCGGACATTGTCCTTCTTCCCTTTTGCCAAGGTTTCCCCTGCAAGCCAGAATCATGCGCATGGATAACCACTTCGCATCTGCCTCGGCTCCCTCCCCCATCCGAAAATCCTCCGCCCGGGCGGCCCTGATCGATCTCAAGGATCCGGCCAGGGCCGTGATTTCCGATTGCTTCCGGCATTTTGGCATCGAACCCGTCGTCCTGGGCCCCGATTCCGCCGATCGACTGCGCAGAGACAAATTCGAAGCCTGCGTGTTGAAACTGGCGCCTCCGGCCCAGGAAGTGATGGAGTCGGCTCGTACGTCGCCTTCGAACAGCCGGATGGTGATCTATGGGGTGGGCGGTAGCGCGCGGGAAGCCCTGAGTTTTTCCCGCTACGGGATCAACGCCATTTTTCGTGAGCCGCTCGAACGATCGGCAGCCATGAAGCTGGTTCGGGCCACGCAAACATTGGTGTTGCATGAACTGCGCCGCTACGTGCGCATCCCCGTGATCGCCGAAATTACGGTGGGCATCCCGCAGGACCATCTGCGTTTTACCGCAACTAGCATCGAGCTCAGCTCGGGGGGAATGTCCATGCGCAGCACGGCCGACCTTTCGGTTGGCGATGTGGTGGAGATTTCATTCTCGCTTCTGACTCTGCCCAAGGTTCGGGTTCGCGGCCGCGTAAGCTGGCGGAATCCGGCCGGCAAAGCCTTTGGAGTTCGCTTTGAGAGTCAGGATGATCGCCGGCGCCAGATCAAAGAATGGGTGGATGCCTTTTCCCAGGCAGGGGAAATCGCTGCCCACGGCAATTCTTCCCCTGCCGAGTTGCCGGCCGATTTCAGGCAGCAACCCTGAAAACAGCCCGTGGTCGCTCATCCCCAGCACCCTGGTGAACCTAAGAAGGACAGGACCTTCGGTAACTTCCGTCTGCCAACCGGCGGGTGACATACTGGACCCCTCTGCACTATGACGTATCTCAATTCACGCGCTCCACGAGTACGCTTCAAAGAAGTGACTCCCGCCGTGGTTCGACTTCGAAATGGTTGGCGTGTGTCCGGCCAATTGGTGATGATTTCAACCACCGGCGGCCTGCTGTGCTTGTCCAAACCTCTTGATCAGGGCTCCGAGGTAAAGGTAATGTTCCTGACGCAGAGCGGCCCGGTTCTGGGTGCGGCAGAAATGCTGAGTCCGGTCTCCGACGGTTCGCAGCCATTCAAGTTCACCGAGCTCTACAACGATGATCGACGCAGGCTGCAGGCAGCGATTCAGTTATCCCAGGAGCAGAATCGTCAGGATTACAGGCAGATCGAAATGTTCCGAGCTTGGTAAGATCCGTCTCGTCCCGAGCCCGTCCCACCCAGTTCCGTAAGCCCCCTATGGCTTGGCCGGTAGCCATCCCGACGCAGCCGACCTCCGTTGCGCTTCTGTCAATTCCAGCCGGCCCATGCCGTCAATCCGAGCAGCGGTGCTTCCTCGCCGACCAGCCTCGATTCTGTTAAGTGATTGAAAAATCGCCTCAATCGATGTGGGAGGAGATGGCTCGATATCTTCGCCGGGGAGAGTGCGGCGGGGAGAGTGCGGCTGTTGACCTGTCGGCGAGACGGGCATAACATGGCGCACGCAGGAAGCCTGGTGCCCGCGAAGTGAGGCGGCCTCCCCTATAGCGCGGGCAGTAGCCTTAACTCTCAACCAGGAACACCCGCTTATGGCGATTCGAAGACCCGAACCGTCGGTTTCGGTGGCCGAATTTGCCGCAGCCTTGCTGAGCGAGCAGGAAGCGGCCCCACGAGCGCAAGTCACGGCTGACAGGGTTCTAGAACTTCTTCCCGATGGCGCGGTGGTGGTCTACGTCATCGGGGATCAGCAAAGCCCAGCCTGGACAGCCAAGGCCACGGCCGGCGAAGTTAACGTCGCCGAGGCGATGGGGTTTCATGAGGGCACTTTGGGCGTGGTTGCCGAGAAAAGGATGCCCCTGGTGTTCGAGGGCGCCAACCTGCGGCGCGAAAACTACGCTCACCTGGATATCCGCCGCACGGTGATCTCGCTTGCGTACGTCCCCCTCATGGCAGAGAAGATGCTGGTCGGTGCCATCGAGCTGGTCAGCTACGAGCACTCCCTTCCCGATGCAGTTTTGCGGACCGTGACGGAGATTGCCGAGCTCGCATCGCCGGCGATCTCTACCGCTCTCGCTTATGAGAATGAGCGCAATGCCAGCCTGCATTCGATCAGCCGTGTGACCCAGATGTATGACCTCGAGAGAGTCTTCAACTCAACCCTCGAGATGGATGACTTGCTCGAGATCATTGCCAAGAAATTCCAGGAAGTGATGAACGTTCAAGGTATCAACCTATGGATGGTCAACGGGGATGCGGTCGAGTTGATGAGCCAGGCGGGTATCGATCCCACCGCTCAGGTGGGCATGGTCCAGCGACCGGGAGAAGGAATTGCGGGAGATGTCTCGGAGAACGGCGAAGTGGTATTGATCGAGAATCCGGAAGACGAGCGTCTCGAAAAGCGCAACGCGGGCATCGAAGACGGGGCTGTGTTCTCGCTTCTCGCCACCCCGCTCATGGAACACGAGAGCCTGGTCGGCCTGGTCGAAGCCGTGAACCGCCTGGACGGCGTGCCCTTTGATGAAGACGATCAGTTCTTGCTGACCAATATCGGTGAGACAGCCGGCAATGCTCTGCACAATGCCAGCCTGCTCCAGGCTGAGCGCAAGCTCGAGATCCTGGAGGCGCTGGTGAAGGTCAGCGGTGAAATTACCTCAACCCTCGACCTGGATCATGTTTTGGATACGGTGGTGAACGGGCCCAGTGCGGTGATTCCTTATGACAGAGCTGCGATTGCCCTCGAGCAGCGCGGCCGCCTGCAGTTGAAGGCCATTTCGGGCATCAGCAAGATCAATCCTCAGGACCCGGACACTGCTCGTCTTCAGGACCTGCTCGAGTGGGCTTCGGCGTCGAGAGACTCCATCTTCGTCGCTCAGCACGGGGCCGAAGTCGACGCTGAGCGTCCGGAAACACGCGCGAAGTTCGAAAGGTATTTCGCTGACTCAGGGATGCGCGGATTTCACGCGCTGCCTTTGGCGGATGACGATGGGCTCTTGGGCATACTCTCGTTCGAAAGCCAGGATGCGGATTTCCTCAGCACGGCGCATCTGGAGATGATCCAGGTGCTGGCCGGGCAAGCCACGGTCGCATTGCGCAATGCCTCGCTCTATCGCGAAGTACCGTTCATCGACGTACTCGAGCCTATCCTCGAGAAAAAGCGCAAGTTCCTGGCGATGGAGAAGCGGCGGCGCATGGCCCTGGTGGCGGCCGCGGCGGCGGGCCTGCTGTTTCTGGCTTTGTTTCCTCTGCCGTTGCGCGTGGACGGACCTGCCGTCGTAGCACCGGCGCATAGCGCACGCGTCGAGCCCGAGGTTGCCGGAGTGGTGCGCGAGGTGTACGTGCGGGAAGGCGACGCCGTCAAGCCGGGCACTGTGCTGGCCACTCTGGCTGACTGGCAGTATCGGGCCGAGCTTGCCGGCGCCCAGGCTAAGTACAACACGGCGGTCTCGGCAATGGACCATGCCCTGGCGACCAATGATGGCACAGCAGCCGGAATCTTGCGCACCCAGGTGGACTATTGGACATCGGAAGTCCGGCGCGATCGTGAGCGGGTGGAGAGGACAGCATTGCGGTCGCCCATCGATGGTCTGGTGGCGACACCCCATCTCGAAGACACGATAGGACGGAACTTGAATGTGGGCGACACTTTCGCCGAAGTCGTCGACACTTCGCGGGCCAATGTGGACGTAGCCGTCGATGAACAGGATGTCCCGCTGTTGAAGCCCGGCCAAAGAGCGGCGGTAAAGCTCGAGGGCTTTCCGACTCGCACCTTTCGAGGCGAAGTCGCGGTGGTGAGCCCCAAGGGTCAGCTGGAGAATGACGAACGCGTCTTCTATGCCAGGTTGATGGTGCCGAACCGCGACGGACTGATTCGCGCGGGGATGCAGGGCCGAAGCAAGATCGTAACCGGATGGCGGCCGGCCGGGCTGGTCTTATTCCGGCATCCGGTCATGTGGCTTTGGTCCAAGATCTGGTCGTGGGTGGGCTGGTAACTGGAGGGGACGATGAAGCGATGTGTTCGGGCTTTGCTGCTGTTTTTCCCGGTGCTCGGATTGGCCGCTTGCGACACCTCCAACCAGCCGACTGCCGCCGTGGCGGCCCCACCACCGCCAATAGTGAACCCTGCAACGAAAACCGAAAACAACTCTGTCCAGGCGACGGGTCCCATCGTAGTCGAGAACCAGGTGGATGTGCTGGCGTTACGCGCCGGGGTCGTCTCCGCCATCCAGATTGAAATTGGCAAGACCGTGCACAAAGGCGACCTGCTGGCCAGGCTGGATGACCGCCAGGTGATCGCCGAACGCGACGCGGCCGCCGCCAAGGTCCACAGCTCGGAAGCTGATTTGAAGGATTGGGAAGCAGAGACCGGGGTGGCTGAGGCTGACTTCAAGCGTGCCCAAGCCATGCGAGACGCCGGCATTAACACCCAAGAAGCCCTCGACCATGCTCGCTACAAGCTGGTTGGATCGCAATATGAGATCGAAAAGGCCAAGCAGGAGTTGACGAATGCTCAAGACAATCTGCGTGCGGCTGAGCTGGAAGTGGAGAAGACCAGGATTAGCGCACCGTTCGACGGCATCGTGGCCCGGCGTTACGTGCGCGTCGGACAAACCGTCGCGGTGAGTGACCGCCTGTTTTGGCTCACCGCCGTCGCCCCTCTGCAGGTGAAATTCACCTTGCCCGAACGTCTGCTGGGAGCCATCCAAACAGGCCAAATCGTAGCCGTTAGTTCGGCCGACATTTCACCCGCCGTCGAGCATCGAGCCAAGGTAATTGGCGTGAGCCCGGTGGTCGATCCGTCGAGCGGAACCATCGAGGTGCTGGCCCAGATCGAGGGCACTGCCCCCGATCTGCGCCCGGGCATGCTGGCCAATATCCGCCTTGATCTGGCGCCATGAACATTGTTCAAGCCTTGGACGCGGCGCTGCCTGAGCTGCCCGAGCGGGTGATCCGTCGGGACCGGCCCAAGCTGGACCCACGCGTCATCACCAAAGAGCACATCGAGGCTGGCCGCCCCATTGTCATCGCCAAGGTGCCGGGATCGGAGTTTATTCTGCGCTTCATTCCGGAACAGTGGAAATTGGTCCAGCTTTTTGACGGAAACAGGTCGTATCACGAGATCGCAGAACTTTCGGCCGAAGTGACCCAAGTGTCGTTTTCCGAGGATGACGTTCGAGAAATTGCCAGCTTCCTCTATGACAACAGCGAGTTTATCTCGAAAACTCCGCTCGAAAAGAACATAATCCTCAAACAGGAATTACGCGGGCAACGCCGCAAGAAGCGAAAAAGGTTCCAGATCACCGACTTCACCGACATCACGGTGAAAGTATGGCCGAACGCAGACCAATACATCAGTTGGCTCTACCCTAAGGTGAAGTTCATCTTCACTGCGCCTTTTGTGCTGCTCACTCTGTTCTTGTTCGCGGTCATGCTGTGGATGTGGGCCGACAAGTTCGTGGAGATCTGGAACGATAGCTTCGAATTCTACAACTTCACCACCAAGTCCGGGAAAGACCTCATCGAGTTCTGGTTCCTATTCGCTGTCATGGCTTTCTTTCATGAGACGGCTCATGGCCTGACCTGCAAGCATTTCGGCGGTCAGGTAGAGAAGATGGGCTTCACGCTGATGTACTTTGCTCCCAGCTTTTTCTGCGATTCTTCGCAGGCCTGGATCTACGGCGGCAAGTGGGAAAGGATTGCCGTAGCGATTGCCGGCATCTGGATTGATTTGATCCTCTGTGTCTTTGCCACGGTCGTCTGGTGGGGAACCGCCACCGGCATGGCTATTCATGATCTTGCTTATAAGGCCATGATGGTCACCGGCATCGGCGTTTCCCTGCTGAACCTCAACCCTCTGATCAAGCTCGACGGATACTTGATCTTCTCCGAGCTGACACGCGAACCGGACCTCAAGGAAAGAAGTACCGCCTACCTTTCCGGCCTGGTGCGGAACAAAATCTTCGGTCTGCCCGTCGAGGTGGAGTTTGTGCCCAGACGGCGTCGTCCCTTCTATATCATTTATGCCATCCTTTCGGGCCTGTACTCCTATCTGCTGTTATCGTTCCTGATGGTGTTCACCTTTCATGTTCTGGAGTCCTACACTCCGGAATGGGCCTTCCTGCCCGCGATCGCGGCTGGGTACTGGGTTTTCAAGTCGCGCATTCACATGCTGGTGAGATTTATGAAAATTGTTTACCTGGACAAAAGAGAAAGGGTCAAAGCCTGGCTGACGGCGCCCCGTGCGGCCGCGCTTTCGAGCCTGGCATTGCTAATCGCCTTCCTGCCGCTCTGGCCGGACTTCGTTGAAGGCAACTTCACGCTGGAGCCTGCCAGCAAGGCGTGGATTCGGGCCGTGGTTCCGGGAACGGTAACCCAGGTGATGGTCGAGGAAGGACAAACCGTGGCCGCGGGCCAGCCCCTGGTCGCACTCAGCAATCTCCAACTGGAATCCGCCGCAGCCCGTGCCGAGGCAGACCTGCATCTCGCCTCCGCCGAGGCCAACCAGGCGCTGCTCGAGCATGGCAATTTTGGCCCGCCGGAATACCAGCGCCAGGAAGCGGCGGAGCGCCAACGCACGCTGGCCAATCAGTTGAACCGTCTTCTGATCCGGAGTCCGATCGCGGGGGTCGTGGCGACTCCCCGGCTGCACGATCTCGTGGGAACCTATCTGGCAGCAGGCGCTCCCATGGCTGAGGTTGCCGACGTGACGGTGATGCGGGCTCGAATCTACATTCCCGAGTTCGGGATGCGGGACGTGCACCTCGGTACCAAAGTACGGCTCCAGCCAAAGTCTCGGGCCATGCCTCTCACGGCAACGCTGCTGGCGGTGGCGCCCGCAGCTGCAATGGCTGAGCCGGGGCTTCTCCCCAAGGAACAGCTCAAGGGAATCAACCCACCCCATTTCTATGTCGGATCGACACTCTTACCTAACGCCGGCGAGCTCAAAGAGGGCATGAGCGGGACCGCCAAGATCTTTGTCGCTCGCCGCAGCCTGGCGGGGTTCAGCTGGGTCTTTGCTCATGACCTGGTCGACCGCAAGATTTGGTAGCCGACTCGAGGCACGAGCGAAAAGAAAAAGACCGCGAAGTGCGCGGTCTTCCTCGAGTTTCCTCTGGTTGATTCTAGTGGAGCGACCGGAGCCTCGTGGGGCCCGCAGCCACTCTGGTAGGACCCGCAGCCACTCTGGTCGGGCCCGAGGCCACTCTGGTGGGGCCCACCTTCAACCTTGTAACACCGGACTTAGTGCTCACTTCCGGCTTCGCTACCAGGGCTTTCTTAGTCGCAGCGCGATTGCTGATCAACGACTTCTTCTGGATTGCCATCGAGAGATCCTCCGAATGGATTGGGTTTCTGCCACCGCACAGCCTACGATGAGCATCTCGCTTGCCAAAGCACAGCCCGCGAAGCTGCCGGGGGCGGTCCTCGGGAATCAAGCGGTTCGAGATGGCGAACTTGCGAAAGGGTCGACTAATTCCACAGGCCTTCGGTTTTTGAGTTAAAAATTAACCTTCCGTAGGTTAATTATTAACCCGAGCAGCTATAAATTGCGCTTGCGACAGAGGTATTTCATGCGCTGCGAGTCAATGCCGAGCAGGGCGGCCGCAGCCGACTTCTTGCCCCCTGTGCGGTTCAAGGCAGCCGTGAGGTAGGCTCGCTCGATACGTTCCATTTCGGTGTCGAAGTTGACCCCCTCTGCGGGGATGAGGATCGCCTCTTGGCTGGCATTGCTGGCAACCAGCAGTTGCTGCGGCAGGTCTTTGACGGCAATAACCGGGCTGTCATTCATGAGCACCAGCCGCTGGATCACATTCTCCAGTTCCCGAACATTGCCCGGCCAGTCGTATTCCTCCATGACGGCCAGGACCTCGGACTCGACCTGTTTCAGGGGTTTTCCGTTCTCCCGACAGTAGATGCGCAGGAAGTGATCGACCAGCAGGGGCAGATCGGTCTTCCGGTCGCGCAAGGGGGGAACGAGGATCGGAACCACATTGATACGGTAGTAGAGGTCCTCGCGAAATCGACCGGTCTCTACCATCTGTTCGAGATCGTCGTTGGTGGCAGCCAAGAGGCGAAAGTCGATCCTTTTGGCGGTTTTCCCCCCGATGCGGGTCACGGCGCGGTCCTCGAGCACCCGCAGCAACTTGGATTGCAGGGCCAAGCCCAGGGTGGCGATCTCGTCCAGGAAGAGCGTACCGGTGTGCGCCAGCTCGATGTGTCCCGGCCGCGCTGCCTTGGCATCGGTGAACGCGCCCCTTTCGTGCCCAAAGAGCTCGGTTTCGATGAGATTTTCCGGCAGAGCGGCGCAATTGATACTGATGAACGGTTTTTCCGAACGAGGACCGAGCGAGACGATCGCTCGCGCCACCAATTCCTTGCCGCTGCCACTATCGCCCCGAATCAGAACCGTGCTGTGGCTGTCGGCGACTCGCCGAATCGCCTCATACATGCGCAGCATAGGCTCACTGCCGCCGATGAGTTCGGCGAAGGATTGATGCTCGGCCTCCTGCTCCTGGCGAAGGCGGTACTCGATCTCAGCCCTGCGCTTCTTCAGCATCCGGGTAAGGACAATCCGGACTTCTTCAAAGTTGATGGGAGCCACAAAGAATTCATCGACCGCAGCGTCGATCGCCTTGTGTCGAAGATTGCGGCTGGTGGAGCGGGTTAAGGCTATCAGTACCAGGTCAGGATTGAAGCCGCGCAACTCGGCCAGGCCCGTGACGCCATCTTCGCTGCGTTCGGCTACGGTGTCGATGTCCAGAAGGATGGCATCCGGGGACTGCTTTTTGAGCAGTACCGCCAGCTCCGCCCAGGTCTCGAGCATGTGCAGGTCATAATCGGAGGCCAGGTGAGCCTCGGCCTCTGGGCCCACCCGTTGGTCGGTGGTGACAATAACGACGCTGTACAGGGGGAGTGCAACTCGGGCGGCTGCAGAGCGCATTCCACACCTCCGACGCCTGAGGATTATGGCAAATTTTTCAACCTTTGGGGACGAATTTTTTACCCTCTCCAGCAGGGACCTAGGCTGACACCGGCGGCTCTGAACCGCCATCCGGGCGGATCCCCGATTCCGGAATCCGCCTCGGTTTTCCGCTTTCTCCTGAGCGACCCTCGCCTGGTCACGGCAGACGACGCGAACCACGAAACCGTGGCCAAACACTTGAAAAACAATGGCGCTTGCCGTACCTTTACCAGCGCCGGCTTGGCGGGAAGGCGGTCGAGAGGAGGGGTCTTGGACATCAATGTCCGTAAGCGCTCGGAAGTGCAGTTAATCCAGCTTCGCGGACCTCTCAGGTTGGGCTCGGCAGTTGACGAATTGCGCCAGGTCATCGAGGAGGCTGTCGGTCAAGGAGACACTCGCATTGCCATCAACCTGGCCGAAGTCCCGATGATCGATTCCAGTGGAATCGGTCTGCTGGTGCGTTTTCTGGCTTCCACGAAGCAGCGGGGTGGGAACATCAAACTCGTGCAACCCTCGAAGTTTGCCGTCCAAACTTTGCGCCTGGTGGGGGTTCTCAACCTTTTTGAAATCTTCGACAATGACGACGCGGCCGTGGAATCCTTCGCCTAACCGCCAATTGCGATGACAGCTGAATCCAGCGACCCGGGGCAGTGGTTCGACCTGCTCGACCTGTCTGTGCCTGCCGATCGAAAGGCAATCGCGCAGGCAACCGACACGATTTCTGAGACTTTGACGAGCTTCGAAGTTCCGGAAGAGAAGCGACTTCAGATCGCGTTGGCGGTTCAGGAGGCCTTGGCTAACGCGGTCGTACATGGATGCAAGAACGACCCCTCCAAGGAGGTTCGCTGCCGGCTGAAACGCAACTCTCAAGGCGGGATCCTGGTTACCATAACCGACCCGGGACCCGGCTTCAGTCCTCTCCAGTTAATGGACCCGCAGCAGCCCGGAAGGCTCTATGCCGATCACGGCCGCGGTGTGTCTCTGATCCGGCAGCTTATGGATGAAGTCGATTTCGAGCATGGCGGAAATCAGATCACCATGCGGAAGTACTGATCGTGCCTTCGCTGGCCCTTGGCTGATCCCGCAAATCGTGTCGATCTTCGACAGGTTCAATCCGCGCCCTGCGGTCGCCCCGTTCCGGCCCTAAGTGTAAAATCAACTCAGCCATGGCAGGGGCTTTTCAAATTGTGCAGATCGACCTCGCGCCCCAGGTCCGGCAGCCCAAGCCGAGCTGGATACGAGCCAAGGCGCCCGTGGGCGAGACCTTCCACGAACTCAAAAAGCTTGCTCGCTCGCTCGAATTGCACACCGTGTGCGAATCCGCCCAATGCCCGAATATCGGCGAGTGCTGGAACCATGGTACGGCCACCTTCATGTTATTGGGAGAGGTCTGCACCCGGCGTTGCGGCTTTTGTGCGGTACCAAAGGGGAGACCCCAGGCCATCGATGGGCAAGAGCCGCGTCGGGTGGCGGAGGCGGTCCGGACACTGGGGTTGCGGCATGCGGTGGTGACCAGCGTGAATCGGGACGACGATAATCTCGGCGGCGCGCAGATTTTCGCCGCGACCATCCGCGAGATTCGAAGGCTTTCTCCCCTCTGTCGAGTCGAAGTGCTGATCCCGGACTTTCAAGGGGTGGAGGAAGCTCTCCGGGTTGTCGTCGACGCCGCTCCCGACGTTTTGAATCACAATACCGAGACCGTGCCCCGGCTCTATCGAGTGGTACGCTCAGGCGCCCGCTATGCGCGCTCCTTACTGTTGCTTGCGACCGCCAAGAAGCTGTCCCCCGCGATGGTCACCAAATCCGGCCTGATGGTGGGATTGGGCGAAACCACTGCCGAGCTCGTCGAAGTCTTCCGTGACCTCGGTTCTCGCGGGGTGGATATCCTTACCATCGGGCAATACCTGCGTCCCTCGCGGGACCATCTGCCAATCGCGCGCTTTTATACCCCGGAGGAGTTTGAGTTCTTGCGCGAGGCGGCTCTCGGATGCGGTTTCCGCCACGTGGAATCGGGGCCGCTGGTGCGCTCGAGTTATCATGCGCACGAACATGTACCGGCGGCCTCCGCCTTCGGGATCTCGCACAGGTAAGCCGTTCAAAAGATTTTCAGATGGATGGTCAGATATTTCTTGGGGTTCTCGCGAACTGCCTTGATGAGCTCCCGGGTGTCCACCACGAGCTGGTTGAGGTTGTTATAGAACGTCTCATCCTGTAACAGTTTTCCCGCGGTGCCTTGCCCGGATTGCAATCGGTCGGTAAGGGCGGAAATGTTGTTCATGGTGTTCTTCAGTTTGGCGGCAAAGTCCGGATCGCGGGCGATCACGCCAATCCCCCCTCTCCCCGCGTTGATGTCGTCGCTGAGTTTCTTCACATTGGCCGCGGTTTCATTGAGATTGTTATAGAGGGTCGGATCCTTCAGGAACTTACCGGCCGTTCCCTTGGCGGCGTTCAGGTCATCGATGATCTGATTCAGTTTGCTGATGGTATCGTTGGCGTTGCGATAGAGTTCGTCGCTCACCAGCGCCTTCCCAATGCTGCCCTTGCCATTGGCCACATCGGCGACCAGGGTTTGAAATTCGGCCACGGTGGCGTTCAATTGGTTGTAAAGGGTGGGATCATAGACGAGCTTGCCAATCGATCCCTGTCCGCTTTCGACGAAACTGAGAATCCGGTCCACTCGCTTTTCGAGGGCATCGAAATTTTGCAGGCTGCTTTGGCTGGCTCGCACCACGTCTTCGATCTGCGGAGTTTCCTTAGTGGGCAGCACATCTCCGTCCTGGGCTTCCCGTGCTTTCGCCACCGAACTATCGATATCGACAAAGGTGGCGCCGAGCACGCCCGCCGTGGCCAGGGTGGCAACCGAATCCTTGCGTAGATTCGAATGAAACTTGGTGCTGACCTTCATGATGACTTCGACGGGGGTCAATTGGTGGGCGGAGTCCGATACCACTTCGACTTTAGCGACACTTCCAATGTCTACCCCTTGCAGTCGGACCACCGCTCCGGGCTGCAGCCCGCCGGCGTTATCGAAATAAGAGATCAGTCGGATCTTGGGAGTGAGAATGCCGCCGGTGCTCGTCATCAGCAGAATCAGAATCGCCAGGATGAGGCTTCCTGCTACGACCGTGAGCCCCACCTTCAGCTGCGACCACTTCAACTGCTTCTGGCTAGGCACTGATTCTCCCTATGGCCTTCATCGCTAACATTCACCACCAATAGTCGAGAACCGACGAGCAATGCCTCGATCATAGCAGAGCGATCTAGGCGATTCGATATCACTCGGGGCGCGGCGCCAGGGTACGCAATGGAAGCATGGCGGAGAGGTACGCTAGAGAGCCACAGGCCAAAGTTGCGTTAAGGCCGAACTGGATTGCGATAAAGACGGCCAGTACCGAGCCGAGAACGCTGGACGCAGCATTCATAGCCCAGGCCCACTCGAGAGGGTTGTCGTTCGCGTCCTGGTAGGTTGCGGGCGATGCTCCCCAACGGGCGAGAGCTCGCAAGCCGGAAGGAAATGGGATTCCCATGACGAATCCGAGCGGTACCAGCAAGCCCGCGCTGATCGCAAGCTTCGCAAGAATTGGAGCCCCCACGAACTGGTTGAAGATTCGTGTCAGCAGGAACGCATAGACCAAGAGCACGGCGGCAATCAGGACCAACAGAAAGCGTGCGGGGTGAGCTCCAATCCGCCACCTTCGCGAGACGAAGCTGCCCAGTCCACTCGATAACAGCAGGAGGAAAACGACTACGGTCAGGGCATAGGTCGGATGACCGAGAAAAAGCACAAATCGCTGGATGAAGGTGACCTCAACCAGCATGTACCCAAGCCCGATCGCCACAAAATAGAAAAGCGGGGTTGCCGGTTGTCGGCCAAGGGAGCCTCGGAAAAGCAGAGGAATGATGAGAAATGCTAAGACTGCTCCGAGCGAGATCTCGATCACCATGGCCAGCACTACAACCCCGCTGTTCACCTTCCAATCGCTTCCTTTTTCCAGGTTGTCTCGTCCGAGCACTCGGCTGAGCTTCAGAGTGAAAAAGAAGAAGGGTGCATTGTCTCTCACCGGCGCTACGTTGAAGGGATAATCGCGGGCAAAGACCGCGGGATCCTGGGACTGGATGAGGGAGGCGAACGGGTTCGCCGTGGGCTCAGAGGGCAGATACAGGGCCTTCAAAGCGGGATATTTGTGCAGGTGTTGTTGAACCGCCTGCTCTTCTTCCCCGGTGAAGGGGATCCTTTTCGCCAGAACCGCCACCGGAATGCCGTCCACGTTCAATTGCCCGCCGGCAATCACCATGAAGTTTCTGGCCGGATTCGAGACTCCCAGTTCGCGCAGCGCTTCGATCGCCACGGAAACCACCCGCAAGGCTTCTCGCGGCTGGCGGAACTCCCAGCGTGTGATCGCCAGGATGCCATCGGGGGTGAGATGATCGAAATAGGCGCGAAACGCCTCGACCGTATACAGGCTGTTCTCGCTCAGCGCAAAAGCCCCCGCCGCGGTGGAGGCCCAGGTGTCCACGAGCGTCATCTCGATCACATCGAAATTCTGCCGGGCGTTGCGCAGGAACGATCGCCCATCGGCGATATGGATATGTACTTCGGGACGCTCGTAGAGGTGGTAGGAATAGTCGGCGTACCTGCCCCGCATCACGGTGTTGGCGATGAGGGGGTTGATGTCAATTCCGGTCACACTGGGGCTGCCGTTGGCTACCGCCCGGAGAACGTCAACGCCGCCTCCGGGACCGATAATCGCGTAGGTCCCATGCGCCCGCAATACGTTGGCCAGAGCCGGAGGAGCCGACATCAAGTCTTTCTGCCAGTCGCTATCCTGCCAGTCTTCGGGATCGGCGTTCATGATGTAGGTCGAAGCGTCAGCATCGATCACGATCACCTTGGCATCCCCCAGGCGATCGACCTCAACGCGAGAAATCGCGTTCCAGCGCGCAAACTCGACCCAGGACGGGTCGCGAAGCACACCTTTGGCATAAACCACATCGAAAAGCTTTCCCGAATGATTGCCCGCTATCAGCAGTGAGATCACGAGGGCGAAGCCGAGAGCGGCTTTCCTGGCGAAGGCCGTGGCCGCCCAGATTCCAGCCGCCAGGACCGACAGGAGGGCGGAGAACAGAATGGTGTTCGGTCCCCCCAGCCAGTTGAGCAGGGGAACGGTGGCGAGGCAAGCCAGGGACCCGCCCACCAGGTCCGCCCCATAGAGTCGGGAAATATGGGTTGATTCGCGAGCAAATACGAGCGCCAACTCGAGGCCCGTCACAAAGAATGGCAAGGCGGCAGCCAGATACATCGACGCAAGCCGGAGAAAATTTGCCCACGACATTCCCATGGAAACGGGAACACGGAGGATGACCTCGAGCACGAGGGGAACGGTCAGGGCATTCAGCAAGGACAGCCAGCTCAGCAGGGGCCGAGTCTTGAATCTCGCCAACCACGGTTTTCCTACATAGGCAAACACTCCGCCGGCGCCTAATCCGAGCAGGGCAATCGAGATGGCAAGGAACGCGAAGTGATAAAAGAGAACCACGGAGAACAGGCGGGTCAGCGCCAGCTCCACCAGCAGGGCGGCGAAACTGGTGGTGGCCACGCCGGCCAAAAAGATCCTCCCCTCAGTATCTTCTACGGCGGTGGGAGGACGTGCGGCTATGGTCTGGCTGGCTGCCGACATGGGTTCGTGGGCTCGAGAACGCATCAGTCTAACAGAAGGACGCTTCGCGGCAGCAGACGATGGAAACGATTTAGTTCTCCAGAATCACCTGCGCGATGGCGTATTGTTCGGTGTGGGAAAGAGACAGCGCGACTCGCTTCGTGCCCAGGCGGGCGGCGAATTCCGCGGCCCGATCGTGAAAACTGAGGGTAGGGCGGCCTCCCGGCATGCGACAAACTTCGAAGTCGCGCCATTTCACACCATGATTCCAGCCCGTTCCAATCGCTTTCATGGCGGCCTCCTTAGCAGCAAAGCGAGCGGCATAGTGTTCTGCCCGCTTGGCCTTGCGGTCGCAGTAGCCAATCTCGCCTTCGGTAAACACCCTGCGAAGGAACCGATCCCCGAACCGTTCGATCGACTGCGCGATCCGCGGCACCTCCGCGATGTCAATGCCACTGCCAACGATCATGCGCTCAAAATACCACATCGAAGATCGCGGCACGACTAGCCAGACGCGCGGCGGTCTACAACAGACGATCTCCGCGATAGATCACCTGTCCGCCGGTCCACCGTGCTTCCGCCGTCAATTGATGCCGCCTGGGGGTTTCGGTTCCGTCGAGATGCAGAACCTCGTGGCCGTGAGCTACCAGCCAGTCCGAGACCAGCATCCGGTGGCAGCGGAAATACACCCGTTCCGCGCACATCAAGGCGACTCGCGAATGATCGGCGAGCCGGACGAGCTCCCCCATCGAGTTCTCGAACTCCTCGGTCAGCATGTAGTCGGCGTAGTTGCGAAAGCTCGGGCTACGCAGCGCCCAATGGGGGGAATCGTCGCGGATCTTTCGGCGGCGACCCCCCAACCCTTTCAGCCAGACATAGCGAATTCCTGCTCTGTGCAGGCCATTCTCGATCGATTCCCGATTGAAGTGGGGCAATCGGCGGGACACGGGAAATGCGCGGATATCAACCAGAGTTTGGATGCCATGAGCCCGGAGAACTTCGATCAGCTCGTCCATACTCCGGGTGGAATGGCCGACGGTGTAGAAAGTCACCACAGATGGATTTGACAGACCTCGGAAACATACCGGGCACGGCAGGAGCCACGTGTCGTCTCCGCCGCCTGATTCAGGGACCGGCAACCTGCCGAAGGGCTTCCGCGACCAGTTGGTCTTGCTCGGGGAACACCGTTCGCAGGTCCACGAGAACGCGTCCTTCCTCGACTCGGGTAATCAGCGGTGGATCGAAAGCCAACAGCCGGGCGGAGATCTCTTCGGCACTGAGACGATCCGAGCGGAGTGCCAGAAGACAGGTAGGAAGCACCGCGGAAGGAGCCGCTCCACCTCCAATCAGCGATTCGCCGTCGATCGGCTCGATCGACAGCGGGGATGAGGTCAGCTGTTCGGCAACCGCTTGTGCTCGCCGGGCGATATCCTGTCTTTTCAGACCCATCAGGTAGAGAACGGGGATTTGCTCGTGCTCGCCCTGTACGTAGGCCATCAAGGTGGCCTCCAAAGCTGCGTAGGTCAACTTGTCCACGCGTAGAGCCCGGAACAAGGAATTCGATCGCATTTGGGCGATCAGGTCGGCCCTCCCGCTGAGGATGCCTGCCTGGGGACCCCCCAGCAGTTTGTCTCCGCTGTAGGTGACGACGTCCACGCCGGAGCGCAGGCTGTCGACGACCGCCGGCTCGCCATCCACTTGAAAGGAATGTAGATCGAGCAGGGAACCGCTCCCCAGATCCTCGACGAGCGGGATTCTACGCTCGCGGGACAGTCGGACCAGCTCCTCGAGTGCCACCTGCTCGGTAAAGCCGGTGATCTCGAAGTTGGAGCGATGTACTCGCAACAAGAGGCGCGTCTTATCCGTGATTGCCCTTTCATAATCCCCGATCCGGGTGCGATTGGTCGTACCAACTTCGTGCAGAATGGCATTCGACTTCGCCATCACATCGGGAATGCGGAAGGATCCCCCGATCTCGACCAGTTCTCCCCGCGAGACAATAACCTCTGCGCTCTCCGCCAAGGTATTCAGGGCCAGCAGGACGGCGGCGGCGTTGTTATTCACGACAATCGTGGAGACCCCTGACCCGTCCCCCGGACGGGTTTCGTCGCGCTTCGACTGCGCGGAGGGCGTGGCTGGTGCCAGCAGTTTTTGAAACAGACGATTCAGGTGCACGTCGCGCTTGCCGCGCTCGCCGGCGGCAAGGTCGAATTCCAGGTTTGAGTAACTTCCCGCGGTCTCGCGGATATGTTCCAAGGCACAGGCGGCAAGCGGGGCGCGGCCGAGATTGGTATGTAGAATCACCCCGGTGGCATTGATCACCTTGGTCAAAGAGTGGCGCAAAGCCCGGCGCAGCTCACGTTCGACGGCTTCGACCAGGCCGGACAGGGCAAGCCGCAACTTTTCCGCATCCAGCCGACCGGTGGCAATTTCATTCCGCAGCGAGCCGAGCACGGTGCGGACAGCATCGGTTACGGGCTGCTGGCCTTGCCTCGAGGCGAGAAAGACCAGCGGCTCTCTCTTCAGCAGCTCGTCGACCGAAGGCAGGCCCTTGTACAGATCAACTTTGGATTCCGTCGGCACTGCCGATGATTATCCCACCCCGTATCGCGGGACGCCAAAGCCCGGCAATCGGGATTCGTTGTTTCTTTGGTGAGGTCAGGCCAGGGAGACTGCGAGCGAAGAGGAAGCGGAACCGTGGCCGAGGTGATCGCCGCCTATGCGGCATCATCGCCGGCGGGCGATACGTGGAGGTTTGAGCGTATCCGAGAACGCTGTCCATATGGCGAGCCAACTCCTGCGGCGTACGAGCCAGAAGCGGGGCCCGGAACTCGCCAAAGTCCGGTGGGGCGCCCCGCAATGCTTTCTGCGTTCGATAGGCGAGGGCAGCCAGAAAATGTCTTAATAAAGCCCGCTGATCATCCGTGCGCGGCACTTTCGGGGTTAGCCTACCCATCGATTCATGACCGAGTCAACCAACCACGGATTGGCGGTGAAGATTGGGATTGATCGAGGAGATCGCTCGAGAAACGGACGTTTCCTTTCGGTGAGCTCAGGCGACCTCCACCAGTCCGTAGATCGTCTGCCAACGCGCCCGCATGTGGCGCAAAGCTCGGTCGATTTCTGCCTGCGAGATCTCCACACTTGGCCCTGCCAAAACCGTAGCCGCCTCGCTCTTCGCCGCCTCGAGCAGCTGACCATCGCGAATGAGCTGGGCCACCCGGAAACTGGGCAGGCCGGCTTGTCGGGTGCCCAGGAACTCTCCCGGCCCGCGCAGTTCGAGATCCAGCTCGGCGATGCGAAAGCCATCGTGAGTCTTGACCATGGCATCGAGCCGGCGTTCCCCCTCTTCGGAGACTTTTCCGCCGGTCATGAGAACACAAAACGATTTTGCCGCTCCGCGCCCGATGCGGCCGCGAAGCTGATGGAGTTGGGCCAGGCCGAATCGCTCGGCATGCTCAATCACCATCACGTTCGCATTGGCCACATCCACGCCCACTTCGATCACCGTGGTAGACACCAGGATATCGAGTTCCCCCCGCTGGAATCCGCCCATGACCTGCTCTTTCAGATCAGGATCCATCCGGCCATGCAGCAGGCCGACCCGCAAATCGGGGAAAACCCGCCGGCTCAGCTCCCGGTACATCTTCATGGCGGCCTTGAGGTCATTTTCTTCGTTCTCCTCAATCGCCGGGTAGACGACGTAGGTTTGATGGCCGGCCGCGACCTGTTTGCGCACAAACTCCCAAACTTCATCCGAGCGGTCGTCTCGAACTCGGCGGGTCAAGATGGGGGTGCGGCCGGGCGGCATCTCATCGATAATGCTGATATCTAAGTCGCCGTAAAGCGTCAGAGCGAGGGTGCGGGGAATCGGAGTCGCCGTCATGACCAGCACGTCGGGTTCTCGAAGCGGTCCCTCGGCCGCGCCCGGTTCGCGCGATTTCCTCATCAACTTGGATCTCTGGAGCACACCGAAGCGGTGCTGCTCGTCGACAATCACTAGCCCGAGATTGTGGAACTCCACACTTTGCTCGATCAGGGCATGGGTTCCAATCACCAGTTGCGCATTGCCTTGGGCAATATGACGGCGAATTTCGCGCTTGCGGTCCTCCTCAAGCGAACCGGTCAGCAGCACGATCCGGTAGCCGGCAGATTCGAGGGTGCGGCGAGCCGAAAAGTAGTGCTGCTGAGCCAGAATTTCTGTGGGCGCCATGAGAGCCGCCTGGAATCCATTCTCCATGGCAATGACGGCTGCCTCGAATGCAACGATCGTCTTACCGGAGCCTACGTCTCCCTGCAGCAGGCGACGCATGGGAGAGGGGTTCCCCATGTCCGATGCGATTTCCTTGAGCACTCTCTTTTGCGCCGACGTGGGATGAAAGGGAAGGATTTTCTTGATCGCCGACCGCACCTGCTCGTTGAGCCCAAACCCGATCCCGGTCAGGGCCTTTTGCTCGCGCCGTTTGAGTTCCAGGCCGAGTTCGATCAGGAACAATTCTTCAAAAATGAGGCGCAGGTGAGCCGGGCTGCGCGAGGATGCAAGATCTGCCATGCTCTGCCCCGGTTCCGGCCAATGGACTTTCGAGAACGCCTCGCGGGGCGGAATCAGGTTCAGGTGACGGCGAACCGCGGCCGGAATTGCATCCGGTAAATCCGGCGCGAGGTTTTCGAGAGCGGCGTGAATGACGCGGCGAAACCAGCGAGAGGTGAGGCGACCTTGGCCGGCCGATTCGTAAATCGGCACGATGCGGCCGATCTCGAGCGAACTGGCCAGCTTGCGTTCTCGGGAATCGCCCGTCGAGCTCTCCTCAGCCGAAGAATCCTCCAAGATTTCAAACTGAGGCTGGATCATGCGCAGCCCGCTGCCCCGATAGTCCTCCTCGACTTTTCCGTACAGGGCTACGCATTGACCGGGCTTCAATCGATCTTGGAGATAGCCGGCGTGGAACCAAATACACTTGAGGCGTGCCCGCCCTTGCCCGGCGGTCATTTCGAAAATGGGCATGCGGCGGGCGGGGACAAAGCTCGCTCTTCGGACCTCCGCGATGACCGTTGCCATCTCTCCCGGACGTAACTCCGGGATGGTGCGCGGGTTGAGGCGATCTTCGTAGCGAAAGGGAAGATAGTGGAGAAGATCATCTACCGTATGGATGCCTTTGTCCGCCAGGATCTCAGCCAGGCGGGGGCCGATCCCTTTGACATACTGCACAGATGTGCCTGGTTCGAGCATCTCTAAGGATGAGCCGAGAAACGATTTCGGGCCAGCGAAACCATGTCTAAGTCTACAGCGAATTTCTTCCAGGCTTTGGCCGCGGTCATGGTAGGCAATGCCATTTATTTCCTGGTGGAAGGCTATCTGCCGGTGCGCGCCCGCCATGAACCGTTCAAAATCGACGTGGGAATGGTGGTGGATTTCTGGTTCTGCTTGGTCGTGTTCGGGATCATCAAGACGATTGCCGGGAGAAAACGAGCGTCGGGAGCGGGGAAGGTCTGAACCAGTCGGACAGGTTACTTTCGGAACCTCGGCCCGAAAGACGAAGCCCGATAGAATCTGGCCAGCAGAGTATGCAAAAGATCGCCATCCTCTATGACGCCAGTCAGGCAGTGCTGTCGACGTTTGACTTGGATGAGGTACTGCAGCAGATCTTGGTCATCGCCCGGGACTACTTTCGCTTACAGAATGTCGCTATCTTATTGTTGGATCACGAGGCTGGGGATCTCCACGTGCGTCGTCAGATTGGTTGGGATGAGGGTCAGGACAAGATCCGTTTGCCGATCGGGAAGGGAATCACCGGGGTTGCAGCCCTGCAGAAACGTCCTGTCTATGCCCCGGATGTCACGCAAGATCCACGTTATGTCTCGTCAGCCCAGACTACCCGCTCCGAGCTGGCCATCCCGCTGATGGTTCGCGATCAAGTCGTCGGCGTGCTCGATTGCCAGAGTGAAAACGCCAACCATTTCGACTATGAGACCGTCGATCTGCTGACCCTGTTTTCCACCCAGGCCTCGATTGCCCTCGAAAACGTTCGACTTTACTCCTCAGAGCGACGCCGAGCCTCCCAGTTGGAGGCGATCAATGTCATCGCCAAAGAGATGACGAACGTTCTCGATCTGCCCGAGTTGCTCTCGAAAGTGTGCCGTCTGATTCAGGGGGCATTCCAGGTCCCACAGGTGTCCGTGCTGCTCCGAGACGAGGAGGAACTTACCATGCGAGCCAGCCATGGAACCCTGACCGGCGGAACACTCGAAGGCGAGAGCCTGCCCCTCAGAAACACACCCTGGGGGCGTGCCTTCGAAGCCCGCAAGACCCTGATCGAGGACGACGTTAGCCTCTGCCGGGACGGGCGATTGTTTCCCGAGAGCGCCTCGCGCATGTCGATACCGCTGATCTCGTATGGACAGGCGCTCGGAGTGCTCGTGCTCACCAGTGACCGGAAAAGCGCATTCAACCTAAGTGACGCCCAGCCTCTCGAGTCGGTGGCCGACATCTGTGCGACGGCGATCCAGAATGCGTATTACGTGGAGCGCGTGCGAAAACTTGCCTACCTCGACGGGCTGACCGGAATTTTCAACCGCAGGTATTTCGAGCTGCGGGTGGTGGAGGAAATTGAGCGTGTCCGCCGCTTCGGCTCGGGTATGGGCGTGATCATGATTGATATCGACCAATTCAAGCGCCTCAACGACGAGTTCGGGCACCTGTTGGGAGATGAAGTTCTGCGTCAGGTATCGTCGATCCTACATCAGCAGGTTCGAAGACTGGACGTGGTATGCCGCTACGGGGGTGAAGAGTTCGTGGTTCTGCTCTCCCAGACCAGCCCGCAGCACTCGCTGCAAGTGGCGGAAAAGTTGCTCCGCATGGTGGAAAACTGGCAATTCCCAGGTGTGCCTCGGCCGGTTACGATCAGTGCCGGCGCGGCCAACTATCCCGAGCATGGGGCGACGCGAGACGAGCTGGTAGAGGCAGCCGATCGAGCTCTCTATGCGGCAAAACAGGCGGGGAGAAATCGGGCTTGCCTGGCCACCGGTCGGGGACCGAGCGAAGAGCTCAATCGGCAGAAGGTAGCCGAACCAGCGGCGGAGTCGTGACTGCCGATGGGAACTATTCCCAGTTTCGTTCCTGCATCTGTCGTTGAACTGCGCGGAGCTGACGTTCCGTCTCAAGCCACTCTTTCTGTTTGCAGCGAAGCTCATCGCCGTCTTTGTGCATCTCGTTCATCTGCCGCTTGAGATCCTCGATCGCCCTTTGCGACTGCGCGATGGCTTGCTCCCTCTCGGGTGCCAGCTGTGCCATCTCCGATCGCCATTGCTCGAGGCTCTCATCCAAGCTGAGAGATTGCTTCCGCTCCGGCAAGGGAAGGGTCACGGTCTGCTCTTTCTTGTCGCGAATAAAGGCGATGCTGACCGAATTGTCCTTGCGGGAGCGCAGAGCGTGAGTGAAATCTCCCGCATCATGAATCGGTTCCCCATTGACTTTGGTGATCACATCCCCGGCCCGGAACCCTGCCTTCTCCGCCCGACTGCCTCTTTCGACCGAACGGACCAGCACGCCTTCCCCGTTCTTGACACCGAAGTAGTCGCCCAGTTGGGGCGTGAGATTTTCAACCATCAGGCCGCTGCGGGCGGAGGAATGCACGACCACGATTGACACAGGAATGTCCAAGTCGGGCAGGGACGGCATCTCGGGCATTGACGGCATAGTGGGCATCGTAAAATGAAAGCCCTTGCCGTTCGGACCGTAAGAGTCGGCAAAGCCGTTCTTCCGATCCGCCAGTTGTACCTTGAAGCTCATCGGCTGGCCATTGCGGGAGACGCCAAGACTTACGATCCGTCCGGGTGGTGTTTCCCGGATGACGCGGCGGAGTTGCTCGACGCTTGCGATCTTCTCCCCGTTGACGGTGATGATGACGTCCTGCTCTTTCAATCCGGCTTTGCCGGCGGGAGCATCCTGATCGACCATGGTAATTTCTACCCCGGTCTCTTCTTTCAGGTGCAGCGGACCAAGCCGGTCGGCGGTGATATCCCGGGTGTCCACACCGAGATAAGAAACGCCCTCAAGATCCTCACTGGGGTAGCCGAAGACCTCCCCCGAAGAGGTATCGGAAACCGACTCAGCCGGGGCGAAAACGGCTCCGACGGATAGGATCAGCACGGCGGTCAGGATTGTCTTAGGCATCATTCCCCCCTGGTTTGCCGCCTAGCGGCTGGCTCGGAGAAAGGTGATATCCCCGGTTGTAGTCCGGACTTTGAGCTTAGGACCACCCCCGTTCAAGTTGCCTTCACCCGTCACCGTCTTGGGTCCCCACTCGCCCCCCTCGGCGGTGATGCGAATCTCAGGAAACTCGGACTGGATCTGGTGTCCATTGGCGACCTCGATGGCGGCCCGAATGCTGAGACTGACGCTCGGAGCGATGTAGATCTTGATATCTCCCGCCGAGGTTTCGAGCAGCGAATCCCGCGCCTCGCCGGTTGAGCCAATGAA
>Ga0187783_10000770_pt1 | contig 23556 bp, 22 predicted proteins | sample 1015_SJ02_MP02_2_FD_132471 | JGI IMG/M metagenome (GOLD analysis project Ga0187783, IMG submission 132471) | Tropical peat soil microbial communities from peatlands in Department of Meta, Colombia - 1015_SJ02_MP02_20_MG | ecosystem: Environmental > Terrestrial > Soil > Wetlands > Peat | place...
CCCCGTCGCGGCCGATCCTTCGCAGAAATTGGAGGTCAGTCCGTCTCACGAGGTCGCGCCGCCCGACCAAAATCCTACGGAGCAGACAACCCGGGCGAATCCGGCCAAACCCGACGGTGGCGCGGTGTCCGCATTCCCCCCAGTGACTCCACTGGAATAACCCGCGCAGCCGTTTCACAGGACCGTCGCAGTGAGAGGCTGCAATCGTCAGCGAGACAGGCGAGTAAAATGCCGACGAGCGACGCCGGCACTGTTCTGAGCTGATTTGGGCTTGTTGCCAAATGGCGGCCGCGTGTCTGCGTTTACCGGCAACGACCGCTCCCCCAACAGATATTGATCAAATAATCAAGCAAATACGACGGATAGCGCCCCGGCAATCGGGGCGCCCCGTCTCTAAACCGCGTGCTTTTTACGCAGCCTCAGCCTTGTTGGCCGTGACGTCGATCGCCTGTGGAGCTGCTGACCCGATCGCGATCTTGCGAGGCTTCTTGGCCTCAGGCAATTCACGCACCAGATCGACATGCAGCAAGCCATTGGAAAGGCTCGCCCCACGGACCTGTACGAAGTCTGCAAGCTGGAACTGGCGCTCGAACGCTCGTGCGGCGATGCCCTGATAGAGCACCTCACCCGCCTGTGGCTTGCCCTGCTTCTCGCCACGGATCGTCAGGGTGTTTTCCTTTGCCTCAACGGAGAGTTCGGCATCCGAAAACCCGGCCACTGCGACCGTGATACGATAAGCGTTTTCGCCGGTTCGCTCGATGTTGTAGGGCGGGTAGCTGGGTGCGCTTGCATCCACGTTGCCGACCTGATTCAACAGCGAGAACAGTCGGTCGAATCCAACAGTTGAGCGATAGAGGGGAGCTAGATCAAAACGCATGGCATGACCTCCTTTGAGCGACATGCGGCGGTCCACCGTTAAGGTCGGACCCCGTAACTTGCGCAGCCGAATGGCCTACGCAAAACTGAGTTGGTATTTGGGGTCGTGGATTTCAAGGGGCACGATTTTGGTTCAGTCATTGCCTGACCGCCCTTTCGTGACCAAGACGCCAAGGCAATCGGTCAAATCTTCTTCAATTTTGAGTTGCGCCAAGCCGCTCTGGCAGGAGAAAGAGCAACCCGCGCCGGCCGTCGCGGCGGTGGACGCCGGCGAACCGGCGTTGATTGAGCCGGATGCATCCGCTGCTATAAGGCTCAACCGGCCCCGTTGGACCCATCCATGACCCTCGTTTCCATTCCGGCCAATCCCCTCCCAGAGGGTGCTGTCGCGGGACTAATTAAGACCCCCGATGGTGTCACGTTGCGATACTCGCGGTGGCCACCGCCGCGCGGACGCAAGGGGACCTTATGCATTCTGCATGGTCGCAGTGAATTCATTGAGAAATATTTTGAGGTCGTCGCCGACGCCCAAGCGCGTGGGTTCGCGGTCGCAACCATGGACTGGCGGGGCCAGGGACTCTCGCAACGTCGCTTGCGTGATTCGCGCAAAGGGCACGTCCGCAATTTTTCTGAATACGATCTCGATCTCGAAACTTTCGTTCGCGAGATCATGCTGCCCGACTGTCCACCGCCCTATTTTGCACTTGGGCATTCCATGGGCGGCGTCATGCTGCTTCGCGCCGCTAAAAACGGGCGGCGCTGGTTCGACCGATTCGTCCTGTCCGCCCCGATGATTGACCTCCCTAAGGGGCGTACCTCCCGTCTTACGAGGTCGAGCGCGCGCGTCCTGCACACGTTCGGTTTGGGAAGCACCTATATTCCGGGCGGAGGTGCGACCGCTATCGCATCATTGCCGTTCGCCGGCAATCCAGTCACATCCGATCCGGTGCGCTACGCGCGAACGGCGGCCGTTGTTGAGGCCGATCCTCGGCTCGGGCTGGGCTCACCTACCATCGCGTGGGCCGACGCTGCCTTCGCGGCCATGGCCGAATTCTTAGGACCGGGTTACGGACGACGGATACGCCAGCCAATGCTCATGGTCGCGGCCGGACAGGACGAAATCGTCTCGACCCCGGCGATCGGCCAATTCGCTGCGCAGATGCGTGCCAGTGCGCACCTGGTGATCTCGGGTGCCAGACACGAATTGCTCATGGAGCAGGATCGCTACCGCTCGCAGTTCTGGGCGGCATTCGACGCCTTTGTGCCCGGCTCGCAGTAATCGAGAAATCGCAAGAAGTCGGCCAGGGATCAGGAGCCTTAAGACTGTGATGGGTCGACCTCATGGCGCATCAGCAATTCGATCGTGGCCTGATGTATACGCCGATCACCGGCCGCGACGATGCGGCCCCCGCGATTAGCAGGCTCGCCCTCCCAGGTCGTAATGATTCCGCCGGCCCCGGTAATGATCGGTATCAGAGGGACCACGTCGTAAGGCTTGAGGCCCGTCTCAACAATGATGTCGATATGGCCAGCTGAGAGCATGCAATAGGCGTAGCAGTCACCGCCGTAGCGTGACAGCCGCACGCCGCTCTCGAGCGCGGCAAACGACCGGCGGTCGTCGTCATTCATGAGCCTTGGTGAGGTGGTGAACAGGAGGGCTGCACCCAGGTCAGAACAGCTTCGGACCATGAGGTCTCGTTCGCCGCTCGGTCCGCGATAACGCGCCGCGGCACCATCGCCGGTGAATTGCTCGCGCATGAAGGGTTGATGCATCATGCCGAATACTGGTTCGCCGAACCGGGTCAGCGCAATCAGCGTGCCCCAAACTGGCATGCCGGCGACGAACGACTTGGTGCCGTCGATCGGATCAAGCACCCAGACATACTCCGCGTCGGAGCGCTCGTCTCCATATTCCTCGCCCACGATTCCGTGCTCCGGAAAGCTTTGGCGAATCAGGGCGCGCATCGCTCCTTCGGCGGCACGGTCGGCAGCTGTCACCGGATCAAAGCCGCCGGCGTGATCCTTATTCTCGACGCTCAGCGTCGTACGAAAAAAGGGCAAGATCGCCTCCGCCGACGCTTTCGCAAGCTCGTCGACGAAATTCGTGAAATCGATCGCTGTCATCAGATTCTCTCGCGTCAGATCTTGCGGTTCAAAGGGCGGGCCAATCTTTTCGTGTCGACGGCCCCGCAGCCAGGCAAGCCGGAGAACGCAATGGCGGTTCGTCAATCTCGCGATTGCTTGCGAGTATCAGGTGTAGCCTCGTCCGCTGGCCAAGCGAAAAATTTGTGCGCCGCTCCACATGGTGGGGTTAGTGCCAGCCGGCCTTGTTCATCGTCACTGGAGATCGAGGTTCTCAATTCGCTTCCGTCGGCATCGCGGGCGGGCTCTAGGCGGGGTGCTGACCTTTAATAGTGGCGCCGGCCCGGTTGTGGGTGGGCCGATCGAACCCAGATCCAGCATCGAGCGCCACTCTTTAACGCGGGATAAAGTCGATCCGAAAAGGTTGATGCAAACCGCGCGGATTCCGGCTGTCCGGACTGACACGCGGTTGGCAGGGACCGCAAGGTTTGGCCGGAGCGAGTATCGAGTTCGCGCGAGCCGACGCTTCCGCGACGACCGATCGGGCAGGCGATTGGTCTTCCGCAACCGGTCGGCGTCGGCGCCGACTGGGGCGCGGCGACGCGACGCTGGAAATTTCGCTGGCCAATACGTCAATGAGGCTTGCCTTTTGTGCGGCGCGGGGGCATATTGCTGCAGCGCGGTAACGCGATTTCGTCGCGTTCCCGCCGCCCTCCTTGGGCGTTTCCTCCCTAGACTTGGGCCGTTTGCACCCGCAAGCGGCCCTTTTTTATTCCCGAAATGGTTAGCGACTCTAGACCGGCGCCGCCGACCCGCCCGTCCGGGCCACCCTCGCGTCATTGCCAGTCCGAGGAGGCATGCATTCTGCGGGATCCCAGCGTGCCGCGCTACTCGGCGGCGGCCCGGTAGGGCCGCAACTCCTCGATCGGCAACTCGGTCAGACGGTCGGCGACCGTCACGAGATCGGCCGCGAGTTGCTCAAAACGCGGCGAGCGCTCGTAGTGTCGCTCATCCATGTAAAGGGCGCGATTGATTTCAAGCTGAATTGAATGCAGGCCGGCGGCCGGGTTTCCGTAGTGCTCGGTTATGAAGCCTCCCGCGTAAGGCTTATTGCGGCTGACCACGTAGCCGAGGTCGCGCAAGGCGGCTTCGATCACTTCGGACACCGCAGACACGCAGCTTGTGCCATAGCGATCACCCAGCACCAAGTCGGCGCGTGGCCGCTCGTCCTTGGTGCCCGCTGTCGAGGGCATTGAATGACAATCGACAAGAACCGCCGCCCCGAAATCGCGATGCGCGCAGGTCAGCAACCGCCGCAAGGCCCGATGGTAGGGTTTGTACAGATTTTCGATCCGGCGGAGCGCATCGTCGACCGGAATGCGTTGGTCATAGATTTCCTGGGAATCGCCAACGACCCTGGCCACGGTGCCGAGTCCCCCGGCGACCCGCATGGACCGGGTGTTGGCAAAAGAGGGCAGGCGGCCCTCGAACATGCGAGGGTCGAGTTCGTAGGGCTCACGATTGACGTCGATATAGCAGCGCGGAAAATGGGCCCGCATCAGGGGATGGCCGCGATCGACCACACCGATGATGAGATCGTCCACGAAGCTGTCCTCCGACCGTCGCAGCGTTGACAGATCAAGCCGCGCCGACGCCAGGAACGCTCGCGGGTAGACCCTGCCACTGTGGGGAGAGTTGAAGATGATAGGCGAACGCCAGGTCCTAGGCTCAAGAATCTCGAATGGCGGATCGAACTCGGCCTCCAGATGATCACACATTCCGTCTCCTCAACCTCCGCATAGCGCCAGCGCCGGGAACCGCGGCCGGGCCGGAATTTTCATTCTCCACATTGGTGAACTTTCTGCCAAGATCATGGTCGGCTTCACCCCATATTTACCGCCGATTCGGCTTATGGGATGACGTCCGCCCAGTGGAGCCGACTAGGTGACCGAACCGATGCCGAAGATTCTCCTGGCCGAAGATGACAACGATATGCGCCGTTTTCTCGTCAAGGCGCTGCAAAATGCCGGCTACCAGGTGATCGACTACGATAATGGCCTTTCCGCCTATCGGCGACTGCGCGAGGAGCCATTTGAACTGCTCTTGACCGATATCGTCATGCCGGAAATGGACGGTATCGAACTCGCCCGACGGGCTGCGGAACTCGACCCGGACATCAAGATCATGTTCATCACGGGCTTCGCCGCCGTCGCCCTCAATCCTGACTCTCAGGCCCCTAAGGATTCCAAGGTGCTGTCGAAGCCGTTCCACCTTCGAGAACTGGTTAATGAGGTGCAAAAGATGCTGGCGGCCTGACCGCGACGCGGTCGGATCTGGAACCCCAGCGTTGATTCCCTTGCCTGGCACCGGGATGCCGATGTAAGGGTTTTGGCTCACCGATCGGTTTAGCCGGGATGCGCGCGGTTCGGTAGGAGAGCGCGGCGTTGACATGGCACGTGTCAACGATGGGTTTTCAAAGGGTTAGATCCGGTCGGCGGCATGCAAGTGATGGCGTGCCAACGTCTCTGCGGGTCGACGGATCCTGGGTTCTTTGAACTCGTTCCGCGGCGGGCGGTTAGCTCAGTGGAAGAGCGCTTGCTTGACATGCAAGAGGTCACTGGTTCAATCCCAGTACCGCCCACCATACTTCGTCCGCCCGTTTTCCGGCAGTCCCGCCGGGGATTGTTTCATCCTTCTTAACGGTTGGGCGCCCCGAAAGATCTGATCATCCGGCCGATCAGAACAAAACGTGCACGTCGGCGGTGCGGTGCCCCAGGGTCCGGGTCACGGCATCTTGTTGTGTAAATCAATAACTCCGGCAAAATGCCGCTCGCAGGTGGTTCCGCGATGGCGATTGACCACTGCCGATTGCAAGCCTGACGGTCGCACCTGATGGCCGCGGTCGTTTTGTCGATCAATCGAGTAATGCTCGTTGGTTCATATAGAAGCGCCATCCACAGCCCAGAAGATGGGTTGGCATAGCCCGACACAGGAATGACCGATGCCGCTCGCCCCCTCGCAGTCGGCGACCTACAAGAGTGTTGACCTGCCGATCTTTGAATTAACGCCGGAGCGGTTCGCTGCCTACGGCAGTGTCATCGCTCCAATCGAGGACGGGGCGTTGCGTGGCAATGACGCAGCGCTCGACCTCTCGGCTGGTAGACCGCGCCTCTATGCCATGAGGATCGTGGCGCGGGGCCTGACAGTGACGCAGATCACCCGCCATCGCCGCGTCACCCAGGCTCTGGCGTCGGTCGGCGGACACACATGGTTTCTGGCGGTCGCGCCACCTCTCATGGTCGACGACCCAATCGCTGAACCGGCTCTCGGCGACGTCGTCGCCTTTCGCATCCCAGGTGACGTCGCGGTGTTACTCCACAAGGGCACCTGGCACGCCGGGCCACTGTTCGAAGGTGAGCCGCAGAGTTTTTTCAATCTCGAGCTTACCGATACCAACGCGGTCGACCACCACACGTCCAATCTGGTGTCTCGGTTTGGTTGCGCTCTGCGACTTTGTAAATGACGGAGCGAGGAGATAATCCGACCGCCGAGCACTTGCTTTGCCAACGGGCGCGGACATCAGGTGTCGCGCGACCCGCTCGCAACCATTCCTTTGTCGGCCAGCTCTTTGATGGCCTTTTCAGTCTTTGACAGATGCTCAAGTCCCATGCCGCGGAGCACGGCCGGCGCCTTGGTGAATTGAATATTGTCGTAGCCGACGATTTCGATGCGATTGCCCCACGGGTCGAGAAAGTCGAGAAAGCGGCCAGGCAGCGGTTGAATCCCCGCGTCGGACAGCGCTTGGCGGACCGCATCCTTGTCGTCGACAACGAGTCCGAAATGGCGGCCGTTGTCCGCACCTCCAGTCCAGCCTTTTTGGAGTGCGAGAAATTGGTCACCGAGATCGATGAAAGCTGAAGTTCCACTTCTTCCGCGAAGCTCGAAATCAAACAAACGACGGTAGAACGCCAGCGCTTCATCTATATCACCAACCTCGAGAGCGATATGATTGAGACCGACGGCGCGTGCTTTTCTTGATTCGGACATTGGACTCTCCGAAGAACTTTGCCTGGTTACCGTTGATGATCGGATATGACGCCATAAAGTGTTCAATTGCCGAGAGGATGTTAACACAAGAGACGCATCAGCAACGGCCGCGATCTGCTTCGAATTGTCCGCCCCTGGACGGCCGTCGCCTTCCCGAATGTCCGGGCAATGATCGGCGAGTTGCGTTACGTGCGTGTCCGCCTCGGCGTTGCGATTTGAAGGTGGCTCGCAGTGGCCAACAATGCCGGTCCGCTGCAGTCCGGGCTTCACCTCCGGACGGCCATGCCGGCCCGTTCCCATCTTGCTCGCCGCTCAACATCGCCAGCATTGACGTTGCTATCGGGCGGCAGTCGTGCCACGAGGGATCGTGCCGGTCGCGGCCCCCGCAGCCACGGCGTCGCTGTCACAAGACGGGGCCGCGATAAATTTAGAGGTTCAATTTCGAACCTCGACTGGATCGCCGACGGCAACGCCGAGCACCCGGTCTGCGCGCCCTTGGTTGACGGCGATTTCGACTAGCCCGTTTGAATTTTCATACCAGAAGGCGGTGCCTGGCGGCCGGTCGCTGAAGGTGAGCGCCTGCTCCAACAGACAGCCGGCAACTACGAGCCTGGTATCGGAAGGCAGCGTGGCCGCCCTCAGCCCGGTCATGGCATTGCCAAAATGGTCCAGATACACGATCTCACTCAGGTCGTTTGGCCAGTCAGACCGGCGATCATCGGTGTCTTTGCGCGGCTTACCCGGTGGGGCATCGCCACGTGCCAGTTTCGCTGCAACTGGCGCGAACAGGTCACGTCCGTGAAAGCTGGCCGAGAGACATTCCGGTCTCCACTCGATGTCCCAACTGCGAGTGTTTGTGGCGCGGCGCCGAACAAGTTCGAACAGGCCGTTGCCGGGCCCTACATACCATCGGTCATCGGCATCAACTATGATCGCCGGGCGATTCCCGCCCACGCCCGGATCAACTACGCAGAGAAAGATGGTGCCGGGCGGAAACCAGGCAGCGTAGGCCGCCAACAGGTAAGCTGAGGCTCTGGGATTGCCGACTGGCGCATCGGCAAATAGATCGACGACGGGTATGCCCAGAGCCATCTGGTGCAACACCGCCTTCATCTGACCTGTATACGGACCGCGCAATCCGAAATCGGTGAACAGCACAATCATATCGTCAGTCTGCTCCAGTGCGCCGGGTTCTGCAACAATTGCAGGGTCTCGTCACACTGCGACCGCAGCGATTTCGCGATGAAAGAAATCTGGACCGAATTGGGCGCGTCGGAATGCGAGACGCGCTACGATAGGGCTCTTGCGTCGAGGGCGCAGCCCAGCGAACCTAACGCGAAATCTGCGCCAAGGCCACGCTTAGTATGACGCGTCAAGGAACTGAGCGACGTAGCCGGCGAACAGGACGCCGAGTCCGACGCCAATCAAACTGATAACCAGCCCTGTCGCGCTCAATGTATGGGTCGGCACTGGGAGGTACTCCGGTCTCGATATCGAATCGAGGTGGTAACCGGAGATGTCCAGCCGCTCAATTAGGGTGAATACGGGCGGCTTTGTTCTCTCGGCAATCAGCCACCGCTACCGCTCACAGCGGCTTTGAGATTCAGGTATACGTCACCAGACCCATGAATCCCTCATCCTGATGATCCTGATGGTGACAGTGGAACAGCGTAGGGCCAGGATCATCGGCCGTGAAATCGATCTCCGCCCTGCTGAACCGCGGCAAATTCAGAGTGTCCTTCATCAGACCAGATGTCGATTTGCCGTTGATTTTTGTGACTTCGAAGGTGTGGCGATGCAGATGGACCGGATGGTTGTCGCCACTGTTGTTGAACATGGCAAGGCGGTAGCGCGCACCCTCTCGCACGGTTAATAGCGGATTGGTATCCGGCCAGGACTTGCCATTAATGGTCCAACGGTTGTAACCGCCGCGGCCGCCGGGAATCTTCTCGAAGGTAAGATCCAGCCGTTCGTCCGGATCGCGAGCAGAGTCCGAGCGGCCAAAGGCGGTGTAATCCCAGTCTTGACCGCCGGGCTGTTGCCACTGTGGCTCGCCACTCTGATTGGCGTACTCCACGACCACGCCCAAACCCATGTTGCGGCTCTCGCCATTGACTCCACCAAGAATCCACACACCCGGGTGATTCATCTCGACAACAACGTCGGCTCGTTCGGCGGCTGCAAGCGAGAGGACTGCGGTGGTCTGCGGCATCGGCACGGGATTGCCATCCAACGCGATCACCGTAAAACGATGGCCCGGCAACGCCAGCCGGATGTTCTCGGTAGCGCTCGCGTTAAGCAGTCGGAACAGAACACGCTGTCCCTCACGGACACGCACCGGCTCGCCATGACCCAGCGTGCGGTCGTTGAACGAGGCCGACGAATACATCACCTCGAGACCGTTGTCGGGCGGCGGCCCCTTGCGGATATCTTGCATGCTTACCCACGTTCCTTCCCAGAAATGCGCAGCGAGCAAGACCTCTTGATCATAGTGACCGGCATCGGTGGCAGGTTCGATGATCATGAATCCGAACATGCCTGAATAGGTGCTCCTCGTAAGATCTTCGCCGGCGATAGTGTGGCTGTGATACCAGCGCGTGCCGGAAGGTTTTGGCGAAAAAGTGTAGAGTCTCGAGCCACCTGCCGGGATCATAGGAGATCCTTCCTCCATCGCACCGTCGGCATCGGATGGTACATAGAGACCGTGCCAGTGGATGATGTCGTCACGGTCCGTATCATTTTGGATCTCGACGGTGATCTGCCGCCCTAGCGGTAGTCGCAGGGCCGGGCCCGGCACTGTGCCGTTATACGCGAACGTCTTGACGATCTTTCCGGGCGCCAGTTCGAGTGACAGGGGTGCGATCCGAAGCCTGTGGTCCGGCTTGATGGTTCCGGTCTGGGCCGCCAATGGGTTCGTCGGCCCCGCTGCGATCGACAGTCCGACGGATCCTGCCCCGACCAGGAATTGCCTGCGCTGCAGCAACGATCCCGAGGGGGCGAGGTCGCCGATCGTTCGCTTCACCTTCATGATCAAACTCTCCGTTTATAGATCCCACAGAAGTTGCGGTGACGTGTCTCGTTGCATACCTTCGGGCTTCTCAAGTGCCTCTCAATGGCATTATCGTTCTAAGGATCGTCATGCAAATTTGACGGCCGAAACCGCCGTAATGATGTCGCGACAAGAACAAACACGCCAAGGATGGGGAGTTGACGGACGTCAAATCTCAGAACGGGATCTCACCTGCATGCGAACCGCAACTATCAGCGGAACGATTGATATGAGCTGCGTCGTCACGGCGAGCCAGACCGCGGTCGGTATAGAGTAGTCGTACAAGGCGCCCATGGCGACACTACCCACGAACCAAGCCACGCCGAATGCGGCGCCGAACAGGCCATAGGCAGAGCCGAGACGGTCTTGCGAAATCATCTGCGCAACCGCGGCCTGCATAACGGACTCATGCGCCCCCACGCCGATGCCCCACAGCACCACGCCGATCATTGCGGCTGTAAACCCGCCAAAGAAGGCGAGCGGCGCGTACGCGCTGACAACGACCGTCACAGGTATCAGTATGATCAAACCGATTCGATCGAATAGGTTGCCGATTATCAGCGAGCCGAAGCCTCCAGCGGCCATCGCCAGCGCGTAGAACACGGGGATCCATTGGATTGCGACGCTTTGGGCCTTGCTGAAATGGAACGCTATCAACGAGAAGTCGGCCAGTCCAAATCCAATGAGGCTCGTGGCCGCCAGGTACCACCAGAAACCTGACGGGTAGGTATCGCCGCCTCCGGCATTGGTCCCATGGGAGGCTTGACCGGCATTCGGGTAGATCAATCGGGCACCTGATACGAGCGTCAACGTCGCGACGGCCGGTATGGCAAGTACCGCGAAAGCCAGCCTGTAACTCTCCTGACGGGCGAGAAGTCCGGCCACGACCAGCGGACCGATCAAAGCACCGAGCTGGTCCAATGCTTCATTGACCCCGAAGGCCCAGCCGCGTCCGGTCTGTTCTCCCGCCTCTGCCAGCATGACGTCGCGCGGCGGGTTGCGCGTCGCTCTACCGACGCGCTCAAGAAGAATAAGCAGGGCCGCCATCGGCCAATTTCCGATCAGAGCAAGTGCCGGAACGGATGCCATCTGGACAACGTAGCCGACGATCGTAATCGGCCAATAGAGCCTGCTCCGGTCAGCCCATCGGCCGGAAGCCAAGCGCAATGTGTAGCCGAGCAGCTCTCCGAAACCAGCGATGGTGCTAACCAGCAGGCCGTTCGCGCCGAGCGAGCCGAGGAACTGCCCAGTGATGCTGCGAGCGCCTTCATAAGTCATGTCTGCGAACAGATTCACCGCACCGAATAGCAGAATGAATGACAGCGCCGCCTTTCTCGTCCATCGGTGTGTCAATTGGACCTGCCCTGAATCTTGCTGACCCTGACGCTAGCGTGGCCGCGGATCCCCTTTCTACGTTTATCCCAGCGGGACGGTTCTGCTGAGACCGCAAGTGCGCGACTTCGCGGGGCGCAATGGCGGCGACGAATGCTCCCAGCAAACCGTCGGTGTCCCAAACGGCTGCCGGTGTCAGTCATGGTCCTTGGGGGGCCACGTCAGGCCGGGTGACCACCCGGCGATGCCCAAAACGGGGTGCTGCTTGCAGAACTCGACCGTATCAATAACCTAGCAGAATCGCTTCAGGCGATACGGCACCCTGCTCTGGCCTCAACGGGTCGATCGGTGAGTTTGTGTTTGCACGGGGTCGGGGCGGCTATCATGCTAGGGGTCGCCGCTGGAGCGCCAGGGCAATTACGCCAAGCTCTTAAGATGCCGATTTGATCTCAATCATTTCGCAATGGAACTCGACGCTGTTAAAGGTGAGCCGAGACCGCACCACGGACGGAGTGATCGATGAAGGCGGGAGAAATCATGACGCTGGGAGTGGCCACGGTTCGTCCCGAAGCGCAGCTCAAGGATGCTGCTCGTACGATGCTCGAATACGGCATCAGCGGCCTGCCGGTGGTCGATGCGTCAGGCCGGTTGGTCGGGATCGTGACCGAAGGCGACTTTCTGCGGCGCACTGAAACCGGGACCGAGCGGCGACATCCGCGCTGGCTCGAATTTCTACTAGGCCCTGGAAAGCTTGCAGACGAGTACGTGCACTCGCACGGTCGGAAAGTTCAGGAGGTCATGACACCAAATGTCGTTACCGTCTCCGAGGATACCCCGCTGCAAGACGTCGTAGACATCATGGAACGTCGCAGGATCAAGCGCATTCCGGTGGTCGGCGGCGGAAAGATTATGGGCATTATCAGCCGTGCCAATCTGGTCCAAGCGCTTGCACGCCTGGCCGAGGAGGTCCCGGCCTCGCTGTCAGACGATGAGACGATGCGCGGACGAATCCTTGCCGAACTGGCCGGGCAGTCTTGGGCGCCACGGTCATGCATCAACGTCATTGTGCGCAATGGCGTGGCGGAACTGTGGGGCACGATCTTCGACGAGCGGGAGCGCAACGCCGCACGAGTTGCCGTCGAGAATGTATCCGGGGTTGTCGGCGTAAAAGATCATCTGGTTTGGGTCGAGCCAATGTCCGGGATGGTCATCGAGTCGCCCGACGATGCCGAGCGCGACCGGACGGCTCCATAAGCCGCGTTGCGCCGTCGGCGACAGATTGAGGATTGATGCACGATCGTGCTGCTCGCGCCAGGCGCGTTCTGCTAGCGAATTTTCAACATAGTGAAGTACTTTGGCTCAAGCCAGGCCCGCCGGTACCGACCCGCCGATGTGGGCCCCCCGCGTTGCCAATGGATGTCGATTTAGATCAAAGTGTTCCATAAGCTACATTATGTAGTTTGACATCTTAAAATCAGTGCGTATCTTCAAAAGTAGCAACAGCTACAGTTTGGGGCGGCCACTGCATGCCGCGGACGAGCGTCGAGGCAATCAGCAAGGAGGCGTCGCTGTCTCAACGGACGGTCGAGGCCGCGCGCGTCTCGCTCGACCATCAGGGTCGGGGGTGGCGCGCTTACTTGGCGTTCACTGGCCCGGCCGTGGTTGCCTCGATCGCGTACATGGATCCCGGTAACTTCGCGACCAATATCCAAGCCGGTGCGAAGTACGGCTATACTCTGCTCTGGGTCGTGCTGCTCGCCAATTTGATTGCAATTCTGTTCCAGGCGCTGTCCGCCAAGCTCGGTATCGTCACCGGCCGGAACCTGGCAGAGATGTGTCGCGACAATTTTCCACGACCCGTTGTCTGGGCTATGTGGGTCGTGAGCGAAATTGCCGCCATGGCGACAGACCTCGCCGAGTTTCTCGGCGGTGCCATCGGGCTGTCCCTCTTGCTTCACATCCCCCTGCTGGGCGGCATGATTGTGACAGGCGTCGTCGTTTATGCGATCCTGATGTTCGAACGGCACGGATTTCGGCCGATCGAGCTTATCATAGCAAACTTGGTTGCTACGATCGTCCTCTGCTATCTGGTCGAAGTGTTCATCGCGCCGGTCGACTGGGAGTTGGCCGCATTCCATACAATTGTTCCCCAAATTCCCGACCGCGATGCACTACTGCTTGCCGTGGGCATCATCGGCGCGACCGTCATGCCTCACGCGATTTATCTGCATTCCGGTCTGACGCAAGCGCGAATCCCAGCTCGTAATGACAATGAGAAGCGCCGGATTGTTCACATTTCGAATCAGGAAGTTGTGATCGCACTGGCGGTAGCCGGACTTGTCAATATGGCGATGGTCATGATGGCATCGAGTGCCTTCCATGCGGGGCACAGCGACGTTGCCGAGATTGAAACCGCCTATCATACCTTGACGCCGCTGCTTGGGGCAGCTGCAGCAAGCGTTTTCCTGATCTCCCTTCTTGCGTCAGGGATCTCGAGTTCGACAGTGGGAACTTTGGCTGGCCAGATGATCATGCAGGGCTTTATCGGATTCCGTATTCCGATTTGGGTGCGCCGGTTCGTGACCATGCTCCCCGCCTTCGTGGTTGTCGGTTTTGGCGCCAACGCTACTTATGCGCTTATCATCAGCCAAGTGGTGCTCAGCATCGCGCTGCCGTTTCCCATGGTGGCGCTCATCACGTTCACGCGGCGCACCGACATCATGGGTCAATTTGCGAACACCCGCCTCACGCAAGCGGCGGCGATCGTCGCCACAATCGTGGTATTGCTGCTCAATCTGTTCCTCGTCTTGCAGCTATCCGGCGTTGAGGTTTCAGGCCTGTTAGGCCTTGGCTAGCAGGCCACCGGGCGACGGCGGAACCGCACAGGAGTGCGTGGTCGAGGGCTCTTCGAAATGCGGCCTTGCTTGGTCAAGGCTTTCGTCAAATGTCGCTTGCGATCTGACACGCAGGCGGGCCGTCCGTGAGGTGCAGCCCGCCTGGACGCAGATACGCGGCGACGCGACCCTTCAGGCGGCCTTCACAGTGATCTTTTTTTCCGCCTTCTGTGCTTCAGGTGTCTTGGGCAGTGTCACCGTCAGGACGCCCTTTTTGAATGTTGCTTCGATCTTGTCGACGTCAACGCTGTCCGGGACCTGGAAGCTGCGTTCGAAGGAGCCGAAGTGACGTTCATGCAGATAGTAATCCTTCTTCTTTTCCTCTCGCTCATCGTGCTTTTCGCCCTTGATCGTCAGGGCGCCACCGGCAAGCTTGACTTCGATATGTTTTTCATCAATGCCCGGGAGTTCAGCGGTAATCTCGTAGGCCTTGTCGCTCTCGGTGACGTCGACCGCCGGCGCCGCAACCCAGCTCTGCTGGCTAGGCCAAAAGGATTCGAACATCGAACGGCTCAATGGTGAGCGCCAGAAACCTTGGTCGAAGTCCTCGAACAAGCGATCGACCTCGCGGCGAAGGTTCTCAAAGGGCCGCCATGCTTGCAGCGGGGCGGCTGATTTAACTGCCTTCTCGGTTTTCACGGGTAGTTTGGTTGGAGTTTCGGCCATGGCTAGTCCTCCGATTTTTTCAGAATATCGGCACGATAGTAGGAATGAAATTGCAACGATTGACGCAAATCAATCAAAACAGAGACGAGATGCATAGTCATGATCGACATGCCGTTCATCGATGCCAGGGTTGCATCGGATGGGTAGCTTCGATTTACACAGTCCGGGTTGATAAAGAGTCCTACTGCCGCAACGTTATGGCAGCCCGGTCTTGTCAGCGCGCGGGTGGCGGACCTCGCCAAACCGGATCGCTTGATCGGTGGCGCGATAAAGAGGCAGCCCCGGCGTTTGGAGTTCCACTGTCCGGCCGCACGGCCGAGCGATTTGAAAATTGCATTGAAGCCCTTCAGGCTCTTAGATGGTCGGTCGTTGTCCTTGACGGGTGGCGGCGCGGCACCGCTTGATGTCGTCAAAAATCGCCTTTGAGGAACGCAATAATAAGGTAGAACAGTCGCCGTCGTCGCGAAGAGTCACCAAGATGTCATATGCAACCCTAATGGTCTATGTGGACGCCGGAGAGATGCCCGAACAACGGCTTGGCCTCGCAGTGAGCTTGGCTCGCAAATTCACCGCGAGACTGATCGGGATATCTGCCCTTGCAGTCAGACCGCCGTTGGCGTCGGAGGGCGTTGTCGTCCAAAGGACGATTGACATTGACATACAGGAGATCAAGGCGAGGCTCGCTGAGCGCGGTAATTGGTTCCGCATCGTTGTTGGTGTGGAGCACCAAGATTTCGAGTGGCGATCGGTAATGGACCGGCCGACCGAGGCCTTAGCACGCGAGGCGCGGTGCGCCGATCTTGTCCTGATTGGTCGCAGCGAGGGATCAGGCGACGTTTACAGTTCGATCGACCCGGGCGGAGTACTTCTGAAGATTGGCCGACCCACGCTGATCGTGGCAGATAACATAAGTGTGTTGCGAGCCGAACATGTCGTCATTGGCTGGAAGGACCGCCGCGAGGCGCGCCGGGCTGTGGCCGACGCCTTGCCCTTCCTGCGAGAGGCAACGGAGGTGACGGTTGCTGAGATCTGTGGACCAGACGAAGAAGCCAGCGCCCAGGGCCACGTCGATGATGTGGTACGTTACCTGAGTCGCCACCAGATCAGCGCAGGACCCAGAGTAATACCGCGGCGAGAGGAATCCGACGCAGCCCAGCTGATCCAGCTTGCACAGCAGCAGAACGCGGACTTACTGGTGACTGGCGCCTACGGGCACGGCCGTCTCGGCGAGTGGATATTTGGCGGTGTGACGCGCGATCTACTCGCGACAAGTCCGATATGCTGTCTGATGTCCCACTGACGCCACAGCTCACATGCCTCAGAAGGCTGCAGCGAAGCCTTGGAGTTTCTTGGACATTATTTGATGCAAATAGCGGTTCTGGCGTGGATTGACCCGCCGGATGCCGACCGGGAGCCGAGGACTCAGCGGTGGCATCCAGCGCCGAACCGAAACGGGGCCGGACTCGGTCCAGCCCCGTCGTTGCCCGATTGGCCAAGTCGTTAGTCGTCGTACTCGGTCGAGATATCGCGCCCCGTATAATCTGGCATGAATGCGGCCGATACCAGACTGATAACCGAGCACGCGGCGATATAGATCGCAATCGCGTAGCCCGACTTGTAGTGGGCGTACAAAGCAGTTGCAATAAGCGGCGCCGGCCCGCCGGCAATTACCGACGCTAGTTGGTAGCCCAACGAGGCACCGCTGTAGCGCAGCCGAGGGGTGAACGCCTCAGCTATCAACGCGGCCTGTGGCCCATATTGCATGTCGTGCGGGATCAGTGACAAGACGATCGCGATGAATACTGCCGAGGGAAGCGCGGTATCCACCATGCCGAAATACAGAAAGCCGAACAAGCCGACAGCCGCAGCTCCGATCAGGTACATCTTTCGGCGTCCGATGCGGTCGGAGATATGTCCGGACAGCGGAATAGTTACGAACGAGACACAAGAGGCCACCAGAACGGCGGTCAGAATCAGGTCACGTGACATGTGCAACGGGCCGACCGCATAGGCGAAGATGAATGCCGTGAAGATATAGAAGGGAGCCTGTTCAGCCATTCGCAGCAACGCTGACAGCATGATTTCGCGTGGCTGCTTTTTGAGCACCTCAATAATCGGAGCCCGCTCGATTTTGTTTTTGTCTACAAGTTGCTGAAACACCGGTGTCTCGAGGATACCGAGTCGAATCCATAGGCCGACTCCAACCAGAATGATTGACAGCGCGAACGGAACTCGCCAGCCCCAAGTGAGGAAGTCATCAGCTGACCACGCGCTGAAACCCAATATGGCCAGATTGGACAGGAACAGGCCACAAGGAACGCCAAATTGCGGCCATGCCGCTACCAGGCCGCGTTGACCGTGATGCCGGGACCATTCCATCGCAAGCAGCACCGACCCACCCCATTCGCCACCGACGCCGATTCCCTGAATCATACGCAAAACGGTCAAAAGGACCGCACCCCAGATGCCAATCGACTCGTAGGTTGGGACGAAGGCGATCAGGAAGGTCGCAATGCCCATGCACAAAAGCGTCGCGATCAGTGTCGCTTTCCGACCGATCCGGTCGCCATAGTGACCAAATATTGCAGCGCCGATCGGGCGACCGACGAAGCCAATGAAGTACGTGCTGAATGCGGCAAGCGTCGCAGTCAGCGGATCTGCATTGGGAAAGTAGAGCTTGCCGAAGACAAGTCCGGCCGCGGTTCCGTAGATAAAGAAGTCATACCATTCGATCGTGGTGCCGATCGTCGATGCGACTACGGCTTTGCGCAGCTGCGTGCTGTGGTCGGACGCGGACAGCGTCGCGTGCGTGGCGGCTACAGCCATCGAACTTCCTCCAAGGTCGTTTTCCTGCCATTCGGGGCAAAGCTCTGGTGGCCTGCCTCCGGCTCCAAAAAAATAATCGAACCGGAGCGCTTTTCCAACTTATTATACCTGAATTCTATAGCAGCGATAACAGTTTGCCGCGGGTCGCTTGCTCCTTTTCGAGACGTCCGGGTCTGTTCTCTAAGCAGCTTCGCGACGCCCGCGGGTGCAGCAACGAGCAGCGATCAAGGGCATGTGACTTTCACAAATCCAGCCTGCTGAATCGATCCTTGCTGCGAGTATAGGTTGCAATATGTGTTGATGCATCACAATAGTAGCGCCGCCTGATCACCCATTTGCGAGGATGCAAATTGATGAATTGGTCACGTACCGAGTGGCTTCTCTCGATTTCGTGGCTGCCAGCCGCCGTCCCAACCGCTGAAGGCCAAACGTCAGACTGGCGGCCTGCAGCAACGGCGACGACCGAAGCAGGAGCCACATAGTGCATACCCCCTGTATGTCGGACGTGTTTGACCTTTATGCGATCTTTCGATGAGTCAGCACCCGCGCAGGTACGTCGCGACCGTCCTTGACCTGGATCATGGTACGGCACCGGGAGAGCCCGCTTGATGCAGATGTGTCACGGCGCAACCCGGAGCCGACGCATGACCGCGCCCCCGCGAACCCGAACGACTCTCGCGACACCGCTAAAGTTTTCGACAAACGAGGCAGAGACTCGAAGCCGATTAGCGGCGGGCGCTCATCCTGCACCTGCGAACGCGCCGGTCGCGGTCCGTTCTGTCGCTCGGACCAAGGAGCGCGATTCCTACGCCGTGACGGCCATTGCCGACATCACTGATCGCTCGCTGCAGGCGTCGATCGCGCGGCTCACTGGCGGGCTTTCGCCGGCAGCTCTCGCGCAAGCTTATTTGGACTGGGCAACACATCTCGCCTATGCCCCGGGCAAGCGGCTGCAACTGGTGGACAAAGCGATCCGCAAGGCGATCCGTTTCGCAACCTATGCTTTGCGCGGCATCGTGGACGGCCAGATGGTGCCTTGTATCGAGCCTCTGCCGCAGGACCAGCGCTTTGTCAGCGAAAATTGGCAGCGCTGGCCCTACAGTCTCATCCATCAGGCTTTCCTGCTGCAGCAGCAATGGTGGCACAACGCGACCACTGACGTCCGAGGGATCTCGAAATGCCATCAAGACATGGTTGAATTTGGCGCCCGTCAGTTCCTCGACATGGTGTCGCCGTCGAATTTTCTGTCCACAAACCCTGACCTTCTTCGCCATACAATTAGCAAAGGGGGTATGAATCTGGTAAGCGGAATCTTGAATCTGGTCGAGGACTGGGAGCGTAGTGTCAGCGGCAAGAAGCCGATAGGGAACGAGAGATTCGTCGTTGGCCGTGACGTGGCGGCGTCCCCTGGCAAGATCATCTATCGTAACCGCCTGATCGAACTCATTCAATATCTGCCTGCAACCGATATGGTGCGACCCGAACCGGTGCTCATCGTTCCGGCATGGATCATGAAGTACTATATCCTCGATCTCTCGCCCTGGAACTCGCTTGTCAGCTTTCTTACCGGGCAGGGCTTCACGGTATTTATGGTCTCTTGGCGAAACCCCGGGCCGGAAGATCGCGATCTAGGGATGGATGACTATCGAGTGCTCGGTGTAGTGAGCGCGTTGGACGCCGTAAACACCATCATTCCAAATCAGAAGGTGCATGCTGTCGGTTATTGTCTCGGCGGAACATTACTATCGATTGCGGCCGCGGCGATGGCGCGCGACGGTGACAATCGGCTCGAGACAATCACGCTATTCGCCGCCCAAACCGATTTTACGGAAGCCGGGGAGCTGATGCTCTTTATCAATGAGAGCCAGCTTGCCTTCCTGGACGATATGATGTGGGAGCAGGGTTTTCTTGACAGTCGTCAGATGGCTGGCGCGTTTCAGATGCTGCGCTCAAATGACCTCCTTTGGTCACGCATCGTCCACGAGTACCTAATGGGCAAACGCCAACCTATGACCGACTTGATGGCGTGGAATGCCGACGCCACACGAATGCCGTATCGAATGCATTCGGATTATCTGCGCCAGTTGTTCCTCGACAACGACCTTGCGGAAGGTCGTTTCGTCGCCGCAGGCAAACCTGTGGCGCTCACCGACATACGAGCGCCGATTTTTGCGGTTGGCACCCAGCGTGACCACGTCGCACCTTGGCGCTCGACCTACAAGATCCATCTTTATACGGACACTGAAGTGACCTACGTGCTGACGACCGGCGGCCATAATGCTGGCATCGTCTCAGAACCGGGCCACAAGGGTCGCAGGTTCCAGGTGATGACCAGAAAATCCAACGATCATTACCTCGACCCGGATACCTTCCTGATGGAGGCTGCACGCAAGGATGGATCTTGGTGGCCGGAGTGGACCACGTGGCTCGACGCACACTCCGGCGAGCAGATAGATCCGCCACCAATCGGTGCGGTGGACCTTGGATACCCACCGCTGAGCGAGGCCCCGGGAAGCTATGTGCTCGAGGAATAATCGCGATCTCGGCGGGTCGGTTGCGGCGCGCATCGGTATATTTCCGATCGGCCATTTTGGCAGCGAAGCCAAAATAGGCCGCCTGCCCCGGGCAAACGAGGCAAGCAGCCCAACATCGTGTTTGGCAGACTTAAGCCGCCTTCAGGTTGACCGCAGAGGTCTTTCCGGTACGCCGGTCGGTTTGCAGGTCGTACGTGACTTTCTGGCCCTCCAGGAGCCCGCGCAAACCGGAGCGTTCGAGCGCGGAGGCGTGAACGAAAATGTCCTTGCCGCCTGATGCCGGCTGAATGAAGCCGTATCCGCGCTGATCGTTATACCATTTCACTGTGCCCTTATTCATAAGCAAGCTGCCCTTTCAGCATGGGATGCACGTTTGAGCAGGCGCGAAACCGCAGCCTGTCTCGTTGTCTCGATTTCTTGGGGAAGCTAGCCTAACGTGCGCCCGAATTGTGCTCAGGCGAAACAGCCTAGTCGTCCGGCCAGATCTCAACGGGGTAAAGGTGGGTACCAATCGTGCCGTTGCAAGGGACCCGTCAAAAAAAGCCCCCCTCCACGGGCTGCCCGGCCGGTGTCGTCCAGCGGTCGAATGTCGCAGAGACCTCGGCACTCGAAAGGCCCCTCAGCATCGACGCTGGAATGGGAGCGAAGGCCTTTTGAAGATAAGAGGTCTCGGGTCGGGATCGGGTAGATTCCGCGAGCCCGTCGGCGACCCATCTGACCATTCAGCGGTGCGGCTGGGGCGCACGGTGAGTCGATAATCGGCGTCTCGGGGGTGCAAATTCCCTCATCCTGTCACGATAACCATCGGAAAAAATAACGACCAGGATCGTTTCGCTTCAGCTAAAGGGCGAGATCGTCAGTGCCCAGACGGACCGCGCTGAGTGTCCTGTTGGCCTGTCATGGGGGTTCATGGTTGAGGTTGATTCTAGTCAAATCCCGTTTGGAGCCCTGGTCCATACTACGAGCAGCGGAGAGCCATTTATGGACGGGTCCACTCAAGTGAGCCCCGACGACTTTCGGGTCCAAAGCGAGCCGGACATTCGCGGTGCTTGCATTGCGTCCCGTGATTTGACTGGATCATTGCGAATGCGCAGAAAGCCCGACGCCATCATCGCATTTGCTAGGAGCACCAGCTGATTTGACGCTTGCAACAGGGCTGAGGGGCAGCGGCTGAACCAAGCGGTTTTGCCGCCTTAAGTCGCCGCGGCACCGAAAATCCGACCGAGCAAATGCATTCGTTGATTCGATTGGCCTTCTCATACAAGTTAAAGCCCGTCCGGATTGTTCGGGCCAGGCACAACGCCTGCTCTGCTAACGGCGGCGAGACCGGATTATCGAATCCTCACCACCCTGTCGCGCGGCCGGGGCGCCGAGCTTTGTGGCGATGTTTCGGGTCCGATTCGTACGCCAGCCCTTTTGATTGTCGGCCGGGTGAACTATGCTGTCGTCAAAGCTCAATAAGTGTGCGCTCGGCCGCCGCCGGGTCCAAAGCTACTGGAGATAGCTTGTGGCGGATGTCGCCGATTGGACAAGCCAGGTGGGTCAGTTTCGATGATCGGTCGCTGCCCGGTACTTACTTACGCGCCGCCTAGCGGCCGGTCCGTCCGCGCGGGTGACATGCAAGGCTGGTAAGGGGATGCAATGGCCTTCAAAAATCGTTCGGATGCCGGGTGCAAACTCGGTCAAGCGCTTTCCGTCTACAAGGATCAACAGCCCCTTGTGCTCGCCTTGCCTCGCGGAGGTGTTCCGGTGGCTGAGGAGGTCGCAGCCGCACTCGATGCGCCACTGGACCTCATCTTAGTACGCAAGATTGGTGTTCCGGCACAGCCCGAATTGGCGATGGGGGCGGTGGTCGATGGTGGGAGTCCGATCGTCGTACGTAACGACGATGTCATTCGGCTCGCTGGCATCAGCGAATCAGAATTCAAAGCTGTGTGCGACAGTGAACTTGCAGAAATTGAGCGCCGCCGGCGCCGCTATCTTGGCGGCTGTGCGCGCACCGACGTCGCAGGGCGTGTCGCCATCGTGATTGACGACGGGGTCGCAACCGGCGCGACCACTCGGGCTGCTTTGCGCGCTACTCGCATGCGCGGGCCGCGTAAGACTGTTCTCGCCATACCGGTTGCGCCCACCGATACACTCGCGGCGATGCGCGATGAGGCCGATGACATTGTGTGCCTGGAGAACTACGAGGTCTTCGGCGCGATTGGATTCTATTACTCCGATTTTCACCAGGTCTCTGATCGGGAGGTCATCGACGCGATCGCACGTTGTCGTGCGCGCGCGGGAGACCACGCAAGAAAACCGGCAGCCTGAAAGCACGCAGAACCTGGCAGAGTGGTCGAATGTATCGGTCTGCATCGCCAGCATTGATCACCGACGCCAGCCGTGCAATCCGAACGGATTGCGTATGCTTGCGATGCAACGGTATGCGGTAGCTCCTATCGTGCGGCCTCCAATTAGGCTCATGCTGATCATGCGGGCAATCCGCGGCGGGAGGAGGCTGCACGTCGTATCGCATGGGCCGCGGTGAAGTGATCACATGCAAGATTGGTGACAATTGGGTCGCAAAGGCGCAATGGGATCGGCTGTCCTTTGGTGCGTCGGATGGGTGGCATCAGTCTGCCGCGCGAGACGGCGATGCGGCTCGGTCGACTGCAGCTTACCAGGGTGGCCGCACCGCTGGCCAAGGGCGAGCAGATCGATTTGATCGTTCTGACGTAACATTGCCGGAGATGCCACAACAAGTGATAGGGACGCGGCGCACGTCTGGGTCTGACCCGGACTGCGATGCACTGCTTGCCCACCACCTGGAAGACGCCCTCGCACAATTCGGTGTTTCGTGCAATGATTGATAGATAGTCTCTCCATTGGGTGGTCGGATGTCGATCGATATCCGGGACGTGCCCTGATGCGGTCCTACAGATGACCTCGCAATTCTACTCGCTGTACACGCACGACTTTATTCGCATTGCCTCGTGCGTGCCACGCACGCAGGTCGCGAGCGTCTCTGCAAATCTTGCCGAGACCATGCGACTGGTGGGCGAAGGTGATGCGCTGAAGTCGGCCATCATGATTTTCCCTGAACTTGGGCTATCCTCATATGCTCTTGACGATCTGTTCTTTCAGGATGCCCTGCTTGACGCCGTCGAACGCGCGGTCGCTGAGCTTGTGGATGCTTCGTGTCAATTCTATCCTGTGCTCGTCGTTGGAGCACCGCTCAGATACCAGGACGGCCTCTTCAATGCCG
>Ga0187783_10000771_pt1 | contig 23544 bp, 26 predicted proteins | sample 1015_SJ02_MP02_2_FD_132471 | JGI IMG/M metagenome (GOLD analysis project Ga0187783, IMG submission 132471) | Tropical peat soil microbial communities from peatlands in Department of Meta, Colombia - 1015_SJ02_MP02_20_MG | ecosystem: Environmental > Terrestrial > Soil > Wetlands > Peat | place...
CGGGAGTATCCGGCCTGCGCCGCTAGTGCGGTGATGTTGACTCCCGCGGCGAAGTCGCGATCGATCAGGTCTCGTGCACCGCGCAGGCTGATGAGTCGCGCTGTGTCTGGCGGACGGCCCATGCACGTTAGCGTAGAACGCGACGCTAGCCGACCTGCCCGCCGTGCGCTACCGCGGCGACCCGGGCTGCCCAGTGCACGTCGAAGCCGACCAGCCCGGTGGCACCCGGCGTAGCAGGGCCGTCGAGCCCGCTATGTCGGTAAAGAGGAACGTGACAGTGTCCACGGGCACAGCGTAAGAGAATGGCCAGCGGAAACGCAGCTGTCAGGCATGCACCGCGACGCCGGCGCGGCGCCCGCGCGACCAAACCCCTGGGGCGCCGACGAGTTCCGGCGGCGCGGCGCTGGTGAGATCCAGGACCATTTCGTCCGCAGGCTCTTGCAGGGCCATCGTCGCGGCGCTTGGGGCCGGGCGAGGTCGGCGCGGCTTCCCGCTCGCCGACGTGCCGCCGCGGCCACGGTAGATCAGCAGGCCGTTCACCGGGTCAGGCACGGCGTCGAGCGCGGCCCGCACCACTGGCAGGTCGCGAAACGCCTGCCACTCCTCCGCGGTGTTGAAGCACACCTCGAATGCGACGCCCCACTCGCCGGCGTGCCAGGTGCCGTCCAGCGCGCCGTTGGTCAGCGCCGCCTCGATCAGCGCCGAGTCATAGGACTGCTGCCACTGGAAAGCCGAAAACTCCCCGTGCAGGACCTCGATGGACCACCACTCAGCCATGTCGTTGCGATGGTACGTCTCCCGGTCGGACCGCGGGAAGGGCGCGTGAGCCACTGTTCACCCTGCGCGTAACCGCCGTGCAACCGGCCGGCGGATACACCAGTGCAATGACCACCGAACGGGAGCGCCCACATGTCTGCTGATACCGAGGTCGACGTCGTACCGGCGGGAGACCGGCCGCCGTACGGGGGCCGCCGGTCGTTCTTCCTCCGGTACCTGGGTCGTGAGCTCGGCCGGCGCGCCCGGCAGGCCACCGTCATCGCGCTGGGCCTGGCCCTTGGCATCGGGCTGGTGATCACCGTGTCCGCGGCCGCCACCGGAGTCAAGAATGCCCAGGCCAGCGTGCTGCACTCGCTCTACGGGCTGGGCACCGACGTCACCGTCACCCAGCAGCCGACGGCGGGATCTGGTCTGTCCAAGCAAGCCATTGGCATCCAGATCCAGCAGAAGTCGGTGGCCGGCCAGAACCCCACCGCCACGCTCTGCGTCAACGGCAAGTGCACGTCAGGACCGCAGTCCGTGGACGCCCTGACATCGGCGCCCACCAACGGACTGCTGAGCTACGCCGACCTCGCCAAGATCGCGAAGTTGGCGCACGTCACCGCTGTCGCTGGCGGGCTCGTTCTGACCGACAACCAGATCACCATCAGCTCCAGCAGCGTGTCGGGGCCGAACCAGTTCTCGGTGCAGGGCGTAGACCTCGGGCACGACAACCTCGGGCCGCTGAGTTCGGCCACGGTCAAGTCCGGCCGCACGTTCCGAACCACGGACGCCCATAAAGACGTCGCGCTAGTCGACTCCGACTACGCGCGGGCGGACAAGCTCAAGGTCGGTTCGCGCGTCACGATCGCCGGCCATGCGTTCACGGTTATTGGCGTCGTCACCCAGTCGGAGGCGACCAGTCCGCCGCAGGTCTACGTCCCGCTGGCGGTCGCGCAGGCGCTGGCCACCGGGGGGCCGGGCGGCGGCAGCCTGACGGATTACGTCAACGCGATCTACGTGACCGTGGCAAGTTCTGCCGATGTCGCGGCCGTCCAGAAGGAAATTAGGACGCTGCTGCCGAAGGCGACCGTGACCACGGCGTCGAGCCTGGCCAGCCAGATCGACGGCTCGCTGGGTAGCGCCGCCAAGCTGGTCGGGGACCTCGGTACCTGGTTGTCGATCCTGGTGCTGGTCGCGGCGTTCGTGCTCGCCGGGCTGCTGACGATGTCGGCGGTGTCACGGCGGGCGCGCGAGTTCGGCACGCTCAAGGCCCTCGGCTGGCGCAGCAGGCGGATTATCGGGCAGGTCATGGGCGAGTCGGTGGCGACCGGGCTGATCGGGGGCGCGATCGGCATCGGCATCGGCTTCGCTGGCGCGGCCATCATCGATGCGGTCGCGCCGAGCCTGACCGCGGTGATCGCCAGCCAGACCGGGCCGAGATTCCTCAGCGGTCCCGTCGCGGCTGGACCAGGTGGTGTCGCCCGTTCGGTGAGCGGGTCGCCGACGGGCACCCAGAGCATCCCGGTGCACTGGTCGGCGTCGGTCACGCTCGCCGTCATCGGGCTCGCCGTGCTGCTGGCCATCGTCGGCGGCCTGCTTGCAGGCGGCCTGGGCAGCTGGCGCATCTCGCAGCTTCGGCCGGCCGATGCGCTGGCCCGAGTCGACTAGCGGGAAGGAGCCGACCGGCATGTACAAGCTCACCGATGTCACCCGGTTGTACCAGAAGGGGCGGATGACGGTGCCCGCCGTGCAGAACGTGAACCTGGAGATCCCGGACGGTGACTGGCTGGCGATCCAGGGCCGGACAGGGCACGGCAAGACCACGCTCCTGCAGTTGCTCGGCGGCCTCGACCGTCCCACCTCGGGCAGTGTCGAGCTGGACGGTCATGATCTCGGCCGGATGCGGGAGGCCGATGTGACCCGGATGCGGGCGACGTCGATCGGGTTCGTGTTTCAGACGTTCAACCTGGTGCAGACGCTGACCGCTGCCGACAACGTGGAGGCCGCGCTGATTCCGCTCGGCATTGGCTGGGCGGAACGACGCCGCCGGACCGAGGAGGCGCTGGACAGCGTCGGCTTGTCCGACCGGGCAGCACACCTGCCGTCCGAGCTCTCCGGTGGTCAGCAGCAGCGCGTCGGGATCGCCCGGGCACTGGTCAAGCAGCCGTCCGTGCTGCTCGCCGACGAGCCGACGGGCAACCTCGACGAGGACACCCGGGAGGACATCATGGCGCTGCTGGAGGAGCTGTGGCGCGCCCGCGGCCTGACGATGGTGCTCGTGACCCACGAAACCTCGATCGCGCAACGAGCCAAGCGGATCGCGATGATGAGCAAGGGCAGGCTCGCGGTGCGTGCGGCGGGGACGGCCGATGTCGCGCCGGGGCAGGGATAGGCGGCGGGGGTCGGCCCGCGCTCGTTTGGCGCTCGACGCGCCCATTGCGCTGCGCTCTTCGGACGCGGGCGGCGCGGGCGGCAGGGAAATGAGCGCGATTTATCGTGGCATTGATCGCGGGGATTCTTGGCCGTCAACAGTGGGCGCGGGGGAAAGCCACTAGTTTCCTAATTATTCAGTATTATACGTATATTACGGGGCTGAGTGGGATGAGCGACTTCAAGAGGGGTGATCGAGTCGTCGTGCTGCGGCTCGACAGTGACGAGATCGAATGCCATGGCTGCTACGCCGGCCAGACCGGCCCGATCATGTTCGTCCTGCCCGATGACGATGACCTGCCGGACCCGGTCGAGGTAGGCGCCGATCGCGTCTTCCCGGAGAAAAGCCGACGCGCCCGGTAACCCTGCAGGTACCCGCCAGCCGGTCTTGAGCGAACTTCCGGCCGCGGCTGCTAGCACACCACTGAGGTCCGCGTACGTCGGCGCGGTCAGGCGCGGAATCCCGGAGGTGGCAGCGGTGCGCGTGCTTGTGGTCGAGGACGACTCGGAGCTCGCCGACGCGATCGGCGTTGGTCTACGGCGAGAGCAACTCGCCGTGGATGTTGCATACGACGGAACGACCGGGCTGGACCGGGCCCTGTTCACCGGCTATGACGTCGTCGTGCTGGACCGGGATCTGCCGGGCCGGCACGGCGACGAAGTGTGCGCAGAGCTGCTGGCCGCCGGCAGCCGGAGTCGTGTGCTGATGCTGACGGCAGCGGCCACAATCGAGGACCGGGTCGACGGGCTGAGCCTCGGTGCCGACGACTACCTGCCCAAGCCGTTCGCGTTCGCCGAGCTGGTGGCCCGGATCCGGGCCCTACTGCGCCGGGCTCAGCCCGCCTTGCCGCCGGTACTGGCCATCGGCGACCTGACCGTCGATCCGGGGCGCCGGCTCGCGAGCCGGGCCGGGCTGCCGCTCGACCTCGGGCCCAAGGAGTTTGGCGTGCTCGAACTGCTGCTTGCCGCGCAGGGCCGGGTGGTGTCGGCCGAGGAGCTGCTGGAACGCGTCTGGGATGAGATGGCCGACCCGTTCAGCTCGGCGGTGAAGGTGACGATGAGCCGACTGCGCCGCAAGCTCGGCGATCCGCCGCTGATCGAGACCGTGTCGCAGGCCGGCTACCGGGTTCAGGAGCCGTCATGACGCGCCCGGCTGCGCGGCGGTTGCCGGGATGGCTGCGAGTGGCGGCGCTGCCAATAGTGCTGCCACGCCGGACCGTGCGGCTTCGGCTGGCCGCGGTGTACGCGACCCTGTTCCTGGTATCGGGCGCGTGCCTGCTGACGATCACCTATTTCCTGGTCGACCAGAACGCGGCGCAGCCGGTCATGGTCAACGCACAGCCATTGCCCGTCCGGATCGGCTCGGCAGGCGGCACCCCGGCAACCAGCGGCCGCACATTCGGCGTGGGCGGCGGCCAGTGCTTCGCCGCCCGCGGCACCGTGCCACCTAGTGCTGGCCAGCTCACGAAGTGCGTGTCGTACCTGACAGCGGCGAACTCGGCGGCGCGCGGCAACTACCTGCACACCCTGCTCGGCAACTCGGCGATCGCCCTGGCCGCGATGACCGTCGCCGCCGTCGGGATCGGCTGGGTGATCGCCGGCCGGGTGCTGCGGCCGCTGCGCACGATTACCTGGGCGGCCCGCAACATCTCGGCTAGCAGCCTGCACCGACGGCTCGCACTCGCCGGCCCCGACGATGAGATGAAGGAACTCGGCGACACCATCGACGGGCTGCTGGGAAGGCTGGAAGCCGCCTTCGACGCGCAGCGGCAGTTCGTCGCCAACGCCTCGCACGAGCTGCGCACGCCGCTGGCCCGGCAGCGAACCCTGGTAGAAGTGGCCCTGGCCCAGCCAGACCAGACCGTGGACGCGCTGCGCGCGACGTGCGAGCGCGTGCTCTCGGCGGGGGAGCAGCAGGAACGGCTCATCGAGGCGCTGCTGACGCTGGCCCGCAGCCAGCGCGGGCTGGACCGGTGGGAGCAGGTCGACCTGGCCGCGGTCGTGGCCGACGTGGTGGACGCGCGGCGACCAGAGGCCGCCGCCCAGGATCTGACCGTCGAGGTCGCAGCCGACATGGCAGCGGTCGCGGTGCTCGGGGACGCCAGGCTCGCGGACCGGCTGGCAGCCAACCTGGTGGACAACGCCATCAGGCACAACGTGCCGGGCGGCTGGATCAGCGTGCGCGTCGGCTTCGTCGCGGGGCAGCCGGTGCTGCGGGTCGCGAACTCTGGACCGGTGATCCCGCCGGGCGAGGTGGCCCGCTTGCTGACGCCGTTCCAGCGGCTAGGCGCAGGCCGCGGCGAGCGGCGCGACGGTCATGGCCTGGGCCTGTCCATCGTCAGCGCCATCGCCGATGCGCATGGCGCCGACCTGCGGGCCGACCCGATGCCAGGTGGAGGGCTCGCCGTGCTGGTTTCGTTCCCGCCGCTGCCCGCGGTGCCGGTCACAGGCAGCCCTGATCCGCTGGACCGGCACAGCGCCGAGACCCCTGTGCCGTCGTAGCGACCCGGCCGTCTTGCTTAAACGGGCTGGCTAGCCGGCGGTAGCCGCCTGCACGTCGGCTACCAGCTGGCTGACGGGCAGCCACCCGTCGTGGTGCCAGAGAATCGTGCCGCTCGCGGAGGTGAGCACGAACCACGGCTGGTCCTGGACGCCATAACCGTCCGCCACGCGGCCGGTCTCATCCAGTGCGACAGGGTAGGTCAGCGCGCCGTGCAACCCGGCGATGTAGTTGCTGACCGTTGTGAGGGACGGCTCGGACGACTCCTCGTCGACCGCCGTCAGGCTCGGCAGTCCGTCTGCGCGTGCGGTCTGCACATACTGGTTGAGGCCAGTCAGCTCCGACTGCAGGTCGGAAGTTTCGTCCAGCCAGGTGGCGAAGAACATCACGAGGTGCGGCGTGCCCGCGCCGAGGGTAAGCGACCCGGCTGGCAGCGTCGGCAGCGTGACGGCCTTCGTCGGGCCAAGGCCGGCGATATCCGCCAGCGACTCCGTCCGGGCGAGCGCCGGGTGGCTCGGCAGCAGGCTCGATACCTCCTGCGCCATCACCTGTCCGGCCTGTGTGATGCTGGCGTACGCCATGGTCGTGAGGTAGATCTTCTGCTCGCGGCCGCCGGTGTCGATGATGTAGACGGCGGGTGTGTGGTCGACCTGACCTTGCTCGATAGCGACATAGATGCTGTAGGCCTTCCAGACCGCCTGGAGCTTGGGCAGCGCTCCCGTCAGGAAATCCCAGTGGTTCACCAGGCCGTGCGACCGCGAGTAGGCCATCACGTCCGACACTGACGTCGCCGCCGGGTTGGCGTCGACGCCAACCAGTTGCACCTGGTCGCCGGCCCTACCCAGCAGGTCCTTGGCCGCCAGCATGCTCTGCGTGGTGAGCGGGCACACGGTCGTGCACTCCGAGTCGGTGAACGCCAGGATCACGACCTTGCCTCGGAACGAGCTGAGCGAGACCTGCTGACCGAACTGGTTGGTCAGCGTGAAGTTCGGGGCTTTCAACCCGCCGAGCGACGTGCCCGGGTCCAGGTTCGGGTTGGCGTTCGCGGCCCGCTGCTGGCTCGCCACGGCGTTGGTCGTAGTCGGCGTGGACCCGCACCCGGCTGCGGCGATGGCGGTGCAGCTAACCAGGAGCGCTATCAGCCAGCGACCCGCCGGCCTCATCGAGGATGGCCTGATCGACGACAGGGCGTAGGAGAACAACCGCACCCTGCGATCCTGCCACTTAGCAGCTGGAACGGGGTAACTGGGTCAGCTGCCGTCCGGATAGCCGCCGCGGTGCAGCACCATCGGAAAGTGCGGCAGTGTCTGCGGCGGCCGGACGTCGGCGCGCCAGTTTCCGGGGGCAGGCTCGAGCCCAGCGAACAGCGGCGAGCCCAGGCCGCCGGCTCCGGCGAGGCGCTCGAGGGAGCTCCGTATGTCGGCCAATACATCGACGCCGAACTGTTGCCGCCAGAGTTCCTCGATGGACTCGAGCCGATCGGTGTACCTGTCCCTGGCTAGCCGGCCCTTCGCGGTGAGCCGCACGACCTTCCACCTGCCGCCGCCGGGGTCAGTCCCGGTCGTGGTGACATCGGCCCGCCCGGTGAAGCCGGTGGCCATCGCGATGGCTTGCTTGGACACCCCAGTCTGCTCCGGCAGGTCACCCACCCGGACCCCGCGGTCATCGAGTACCCGCAGCAGGTTGGCGGCGATCGCGAGAGAAAGTCGCGACTGGCGTTCGTACTGGATCGCGAGCGCCAGCAGCACGCGGGCGAGCAGCCACGGCAGGGCGAGCGCCGCGGAGTCCACGCCGGGTTCGCCGTCACGCTCAGAAGCCAGTCGGGCGTCCTGGTAACGATCATCGCCCGGGCCCCCGCCGCGCGAGTACAAGCCGTATCCGAGGATCGGCAGGCAGTCCGGCAGCCAGGGGCCCAGCCTGGCGGTCACGTGCTGCAGCCCGCCTCGCAGCCGGTCGAGGTCTGCCACATCGAACCGCGCGCGCCAGCGCTCTTCGATGACGCCGGTCAGCGGTTGCCAGACCTCCCGTGCGCCGAGACCTCGCTTGGTGGCGCGCAGCACCAGGCCCTCGTGCCGTGCCTTGTACTCAGGGCTGCCCTTGCCCGGTTCGACCGTGACGTACCCCCAACGGCGCATGCCGTCGAGGTTGGTTCGGCAGCGCGCGAGCCGGGCTAGCTCGCCCAGCGTGATCGGCTCCGCGCCGACGTAGCGCATGCAGTTCAGCCACATCGCCATCGAAACGAGCCACACTCCGCTGCCGGCCGGCGGGTTCGTGCCCATATCCGCGTGCCACGTCGTGCGGTTCGGTATCGCCAGCTCAGCCGCATTGTCGAACTCGATCGTGAAGGCGACTAAGGCCTGAGAGATCAGGGCGGACAGGGGGAGCCCGCCGGAAGCCTGAGGCGCTGCGGTCATGCGGTGACCGTACCGGCAGCCACAGTCGGCATGTGACGCCGGTGATAACCCGTTGACTGCGCGCCAGCAGTTGTTTAGGTTAAACAAATAGTGGCTTACTAGCCGGCCGGTAGGTTGGCTCATTCGCGGCCGGCCATCGGACCGATGACTGGCGGTGATGGGTGACGGCACGATCAGGGAGCGACGCGGTGTGGCGGGGCGCTGGGACCGGACGTGTTGCTGTCGAATCGAGCCCTGTCGGTGCCACAGCGGAGGCTGGCACCGGCACAGCGACGGCCCGCGCGTCGGGCGACGCGCGGGCAGCAAGGGCAGCAAGACGGCCCAGGAACCTGCGGAGCCGGGCGGTCGCCGTGTGGATCCTTGGGATCGCCGGACTAGCGGCCTACAACTGGTGGCTGCTCGTGCCGCTCAAGCCCGGCCTGATGACCTCGCCCGACGAGCTGTTCAGCAACTTGGAGGTCACCGGCCAGCCGTACGCCGCGGTGATGCAGCACTGCGACCTCGCTTCGGGGATGCTGCTGCTTGCTGCCTTCGCGGTGACCGGGCCCGGCGCCGGACGGCTCGGCAGGCGGGAGTGGCTCTCGATGCTCGCGTTTGCGGCCGCAGGAGCGCTCGGCGGGCTGTTCCCCGAGGTGTGCGCTGACGGCATCAACGCGACCTGCCGACGCGAGGAGTGGCGGTTCGAGCTTCCCGCCGCTCAGTACATCCACATGGTCGCCGGCATCTTCGAGTTCGCCGCGATCACGCTCGCGGTGGTGTACGCGGTGCGCCGGAGCAGGGCCTCGCGGTCCGGGCCAGCCAGGTTCTACCGCGGCCTGGCCTCCGGCGCCGTGATCGCCTACCCGCTGCTCGGCGCCGCCTACCTCACGGATCGCCTCGGCGCGATCATGGAGGGAGTGTTCTTCGTCGGCTTCACGATCATGGTCGCGACTCAGCTCGCTGACCGGACGCGCGCGCTGGCAGCGGGTGGCCGGCAGTCAGCTGAGCCAGTCAGTGACGCGAGCGGCGATCAGATCAGGTCGCTCCAGGTGCAGGAAGTGGCCGACGCCGTCGATCACCTCTAGCCGTGAGTTCGCCGGCAGATGCTCGGCCGCCTGCGCGGTGGTCTCGATGCCCAGGCAGCCGTCGGCAGCGCCGTGCAGGTACAGCACCGGGCAGCCGCTGCGGGCGGTGGTGGCCGCTTGCTCGGCCGCGTAACGCGGCAGGTGCCTGGCGGGATCGAGCAGCGCCCGGTAGTAGCCGATCGCCGCGGCCAGGCTCGCAGGTTCGCGCAGGCAGTCCTTGGCCCGAGCGGCGTCGTCCCCGGCCGCATAGCCAGGTGACCAGTCGCGCCAGAGACCGTCAATGAACCCGAAGTCGTCCGCGCTCACGGCGATCTCTGCCAGCGGCGTCTGGAACAGGAAGATGTAGAACGACCGGCGTAGCTGCGGATAGCGCAAGAACGCCGCGGCCATGGAGCCGGTCGGCGGCACCGCCATCGTCACGGCCCGCCGCCACCGCTCGGGCTCGAACGCGATGGCGCCGTAGGCGGTCATGGCGCCCCAATCGTGCCCGATGACTACCGCCCGGTCGTCACCGCCGAGCGCGTCGTGCAGCGCCACCGCGTCCGCGACGAGGGCACCGAGCTGGTAGCACCCGTCGGCAGGCACCTGGGTCGGGGCGTAGCCGCGCAGGAACGGGGCAACGGCGTGATACCCGAGATCCGCGAGGACCGGCAGCAGGTGCCGCCAGGTATGGGCGGAGTCCGGGAAGCCGTGCAGGCACAGCGCCAGCGGCGCACCCGGCTGGCCCGCCTGCAGGTAGCCGAATTGCAGGCCATTGGCCGCCGCGAACGCGATGTCGGTGCCGTCGCTCATGCCGGGAGGTTAGTTCGGACTTGACTGCGTCGTCCAGCCTGGTCAGGGTGGCCGCGTGGCGCGGGACGGCCCGAACCGGGCGCTACGATGGCCGGGCACACGCTCACCAGCCGAGATCGGGCCACGCCCAGGTGACCGTGACGACCGGGCTCCGCGAAGGAAGGCAACTGCAAGCGCCGTGCAGACGAACACCGAGCGGCCGCCAGCGGGCGCGACGAGCAGCACCGGCGGTCGGCCAGCCGCCGTCATCCATACCGAGGACCTGACAAAGGTCTATCCAGGCGCGGACTTTGCCGCGGTAGACAAGCTGAACCTCGACGTGGCGGTCGGCGAGATATTCGGGCTGCTCGGTCCGAACGGCGCGGGCAAGACCACGACCGCCGGGATGCTGACCACCAGGGTAGTGCCGACCTCCGGCCGCGCCCTGCTCGGCGGCGTTGACGTCGCCAGGCACCCGGCGCTGGCCAAGCAGCTCAGCGGCATCGTGTCGCAGCAGAACACGCTGGACCGCCAGCTGACAGTCTGGGAGAACCTGTACTTCCACGGCCGGCTGTTCGGGATAGGGGCCCGCGAATCCCGCCAGATCGCCAGCCAGCTGCTGGAGCAGTTCCAGCTGTCCCGGTGGGCCAAGGCATCGGTCTACGCGCTGTCCGGCGGCATGGCGCAGCGGCTGATGGTGGCGAGGGCGATTTTCCACCGGCCGTCGGTGCTGTTCCTGGACGAGCCGACGGCGGGGCTCGACCCGCAGAGCCGGCTGGCGCTCTGGGATCTGCTCGGCGAGCTGCACCAGGCTGGCCAGACCATCTTGCTGACCACGCACTACATGGAAGAAGCCGACAAGCTGTGCGACCGCGTCGCCATCATGGACCACGGCCGGATCCTGGCGCTCGACACGCCCGCCGCACTCAAGCAGAGCATCGGCGCCGACACCGTCGTGACCATGAAAACGGCGGGTGATACCGATCAGCTAGCCGCGTTGCTCAGCCGCGAGCTGCCCGGTGTCGCCCGAACCAGGCCGCTGCCTGGCGGGCTCGAGCTGCACGTCAAGGGCACCGACAGGCTGGTGCCCCGAATGGTGCTGGCCGCCGAGAGCGGCGGCTTCGACCTGGTGGACCTGTCGGTCGCCGAGCCCAGCCTGGAGACAGTGTTCATCAACCTCACGGGCAAGGAGCTGAGGGACGAATGACGACCTCGGTAACCTCAGCCGCGCCGACCGCGGCACGGACCATCGGCGGCGGCCCGACTAGGTCGGTCGCGGCCGCCAGCTGGACGGCGCTCGGTGCGCTACTGCTGCGCGACTTGGTAGTGCTACGCAAGGACTTCCGCACCTTCGTGCTGCGCACGCTCATCCAGCCGTTCCTGCTCTGCTTCGTGTTTCTGTACGTTTTCCCGAAGATCGGGCAGGGCATCGGCGGTCACGGCACGGTCCAGGAGTCGGCGTTCGCCACCATCCTCGTGCCGGGTGTCGTCGGCATCTCCGTCATGTTCCAGGGCGTCCAGTCGATCGCGCTCGCGATGTCCCAGGAGTTCGGCTTCACCAGGGAAATCGAGGACCGAGTGCAGGCGCCCTGCCCGATCTGGCTGGTGGCCATCGCGAAGGTACTGTCCGGAGCTGCGCAGGGCATCTTGTCGGCGGTGATCGTGCTGCCGATCGCCGCGGTCGTGCACGCGCCGGGCGTGGAGGCGCACCTGACCCTGCACTGGCTGCTGATCCTGACCTTTGTGCCGCTGGCCTGCATCGCGATGGCCGGGCTTGGCCTGGTGCTCGGCACCAGCTTCGAGCCCCGGAACATCGGGCTGATGTTCGGCTTCATCATCCTGCCGATCACGTTCCTCGGCGGCACGTACTACTCGTGGACCAAACTCGCGCCGGTCACCGTCGGCGGCTGGCACTGGCTGCAGACGATCGTGCTCATCAACCCGTTGATCTACGTGAACGAGGGGATGCGCGCCGCATTGACGACGGCGCCGCACATGCACCTGTACGTGGTCTATCCGGTCGTGGCCGGGTTCGGGGCGGTGTTCCTGGCCATCGGGCTGCTCAACTTCCGCCGCCGCGTGCTCTCCTGAGCGCACCGGCCGGTCAGCGGCGTCGCTGCGGTCGGCACGGCGGTCGCGGGCGCAGCGAGTTAGCTGACCGCGGCGGCCGACGTCGGCCAGCCGCGGGCTACCGTGCGCGCAAGAATGCCGAGGGTCGCCCGGAGTGCGCCCTCGGAGATGACCGGGAAGATGCCCGCAGCGCGCCACCGCTCGTCGATGTCGGACCAGTCGTAGAAGCTCGTCACCAGCGTGCCGGCGTCGACCGGTTCCAGCTGATAGCCGTACACGTGCCCGATGGGCGGGCGTATCTGGCCGACGATTTTCCAGGCGATCTCCCGGTCTTTGTCGAACGCCGAGATCACGACCGTCACGTCGTAGCGGCCAAGCTCGGGGTAGTCGTTCAGCGACTCCCGGTCCATGTGCACGACGAAGCTGTCGCCGACCTTGCTGACCGGCTCGCCTTCCGCCGACTGAAGCATGCCCGAGCTGTCGATCGCCACGTGCCCCTGCGGATCACGCAGCACGGCGAAGACGGCCGCTGGCTCGGCCGCAATGGTGCGGGTGACCTCGATCCGTTCTGTCGTCATGCGGCCATTGTCGGTCAGCGCTGTCGGGACCGCCACCGGCAGCCGGATTGCGGCACGTCGAAGAGCTACCAACGCCCGCGGGGTGGGCAAAGCGAGTGCGTTGACTTTGTATTTCAAAGTAAGGTAGCTTTGCATTGCAAAGCTTCTGCCTTGGCTCACCAGCTCGCATCGTGGGAGTGACTATGAACGAGGACACGGGCACGGACCGGAGCGGCCCCGGCGACGACCAGATGGACGTGCACGAGGCGGCCGCGATCCTGGCCGACGCCCGTGAGCACGCGCTCCGTGAGCTGCGCACGAGCTACCCGCTCCTGTTCGCGGTCTGGGGGCTGTTCTTCCTGCTCGGCTACGGCGTGCTCTGGCTGTCGGTGCGCGGGCAGCATCCCTATACCGGTCCGACGCCCTGGGCGCTGCTGGTGCTCACCCTGCTGCTCGCGGCCGGCGGCGTCACCACGGTGATCAGCGTAGGGCGGGCAGTCACCGGCATCGGTGGCGCGACCGCGACGCAGCGTCGGGTACACGGCCTCGCCTTCACGCTCGGTTTGGTGGGCGTGTTCACGCTCGAAGGCGGGCTCGCGCACGCGCACGCCTCCGACTCGCTGCTCGGCGTGTACGGCGCGGTCGCGCCCATGCTCGTGGCCGGCGTGGTCTACGCCGCCAGCCCGGCCGTCTGGCAAGACTGGTCGACACGGACCCTAGGCGCGTGGCTGGTGCTCGTGGCGGCCGGCAGCTCTTACGCCGGCCCGGTCGGGGTATGGGGCGTGGCCGGCCTCGGGGCGGCGGTGGGCTTTTGGATCATGGCGGTGGTGGCGCGCCGCCGGGACCGCGCATGAGTGGCGAGGAACTCGATCCGATCATCCACGCGCCGGCCCGGCTGCGCATCATGGTCACGCTCGCGACGCTCGGCGAGGGCGAGGACGTGTCGTTCACCCGGCTGCAGGATCTCATCGGGCTGACGCCCGGCAACCTGATCACACACCTGCGCAAGCTGGAGGACGCCGACTACGTCAGCACCGTGAAATCGGGCCGCGGCGTCACCGCGCGAACCGGGATCTCGCTCACGCCCGCCGGTCGTGCCGCGCTCGAGGAGTACACGACCTCGCTGCGGCAGCTTCTGGACGAGGCCGGCCCACCTGCTGGCTGAGGCGCGGCGGGCTGGGATCCAGCCAGGCACACCACTGGCCCCGGCGCACCGCCACGATTGGCGACTCCGGGGCCAGTGCAGCACCTGCTACGGCCGTCTAACGGCGGATCTGTCCGGGCGGTGCGCCCCCCTCAATGTGCACCGACCAGTTCGACCTCAGGCAGCAGGTAGGTAGCGAAGGCAAGGTCGTCGGCCGGGTCTGGCGCCGACAGCAGGACCGGGCCGGTGTCGGGGTGCCGGACCGACAGCCACAGCGGGATGCCGGTCATGGCTGCGAAGAAGACCACCATGGCCGGGACGTTCAGCCAGAACCAGTTCATGTTCCCTCCTCAGATCTGCGCGGCGTCGCCTCTCCACACGAGGGTCTCGTGCGGGGCATGCACCGGTCTGTCAGCAGGCTGACGCTGTGCACGTCACCGTGCTGACAACCTGGGTCCGCCGGCAGCCTGCCGCAGCCCGGCGCCGGCAGCGGCACGTCGGGCCGGCCGGGTGACCCGTACTCCCGGTACTGTCACGGGATGGGGCGAGTCCGGGCGGTTCTCCTCGACATCGACGGCGTGCTGACTGTGTCATGGCAGCCAGTGCCGGGCGCGGTCGCGGCGCTGGAGTGGCTGCGCGCGGCCGGAGTGCCGCTCGCGCTCGTGACGAACACGACCTCACGAACCCGGCAGTCGATGGCGAGCGCGCTGCGCGCGGCCGGATTCCCGGTGACCGCCGAGGACATCGTCACGGCACCGACGGTGGCGGCGGCCTACCTGCAGGACCACTATCCAGGTGCTCGGTGTCTCCTGCTCAACAGCGGCGACATCGGCGCCGATCTGACCGGCATCACGCTCGCCGACGATGACAGTGCGGGCGTGGACGTCGTCGTGATCGGCGGGGCTGGTCCGGAGTTCAGTTACTCGGCGATCAACCGGGCGTTCCGCTGCCTGCAGGACGGCGCCCGGCTGGTCGCGATGAGCCGCGCCCTGTACTGGCGGACCAGCGACGGCCTGCAACTGGACAGCGGCGCCTTCGTCGCCGGCCTGGAGCAGGCTGCCCACATGCAGGCGGAGGTGGTCGGCAAGCCCGCAGCCGCGTTTTTTGAGTTCGCGGTCGGCGGGCTCGGCGTGCCCTCCGGAGCCGCGCTCATGGTCGGTGACGACGTCGACAACGACGTCATCGCGGCGCAGCGGTGCGGCCTGACCGGGGTGCTCGCTCGGACCGGTAAGTACAACGCCCGGGCGCTGGCTGCGGCGCCTGCGGAGCCCGATCACGTGATCGACTCGATCGCCGACTTGCCTGCGTTGCTCGGGCGAGCCTGACCCGTCGGCCGGCGCCGCTGCTAGGGCTTGGCCGCGACCAGCAGGAAAAGCCGCTGCCGGAACAAGGCCGGCCATAGCTCGGGCGTTTCGTGCGCCGCGCGCAGTGCCATCCTGCACCGGTCGAGGCTGTACTCAGGGACGGCCCAGCTGACCACGCGGAGGTAGTAAACCAGCGCGCCGACGTCGCGCAGCTCGTGCCGTTCCTCGCCGCGGGCCGCGGCCTGCACGATCAGCCCCGCGTCCCGAACCTGCTTGCGCGCCAGCGGAAGCCAGCTGTCCGGCTGCTCGGGGAGCTCAAGGCCAAGCAGCCGGTAAAGGTCGTCAGAGCTATGAAAGTCGATCTGCTGCGTGACGAAGGTTCCGCCTGGCGCCAGCACACGGCTCACCTCGTCGGCACGGAACGCCTCGTGCCGGTTGGCGACGAGCCCGAAGGCGCCCTCGCGGAATGGCAGCCGGCCGCGGGTACCGTAGGCCTCAGAGTTGTTGTTTGGCGCACCCTCGTCCTGGACCACGGCGATCCCGAGCGGGGCCAGGCGCTGCGCAGAGACGGAGACGTTGGGTAGCCACGCCTCGGTGGCCACGGTCCGCGGCGCCCTGGAGGGCAGCCGGGACAGCCGCTCACCGCCGCCGGTGCCCATGTCGAGCATCGGGCCGGCTAGCCCCGCGGCCCGACGGGCGACTTCGCGCCGGTAACTCCACGGCAGCCGTCCGGCGCGCGCCCGCGGCCAGTCCAGCCAGGAGAAGTCCCAGCCCGAAAACGGGGCGGCCTGCGCCTCGCTGACCAACTCGTCGAACGTCGGCACCGTGTCAGTCTCGCACGGCCGCGGCGCTCGGAGCGGTCAGCCGACGCGCAGCGGCAGCGTGCGCGGACCGCGGATCTGGCCCGACGACCACGTGACGGCCGGTGGGTCGGCAAGACTGAACGTCGGCATTCGCTGCAGCCAGACCTCCAGCGCGACCCGCAGCTCCATCCGCGCCAGGTGTGAACCCACACAGCGGTGGATACCGAGACCGAACGCGGCGTGCCGGTTCTCCTCCCGGTCGATGACCACCTCGTCGGCCCGGTCGAACTGCGCAGGATCCCGGTTCGCCGCCGGGAACGACAGCAGGATCCAGTCGTCGGCTCTCATGTCGACGCCGCGGAAGTTCATGTCGTGCTTCACCAGCCGCGCCATCGTGACCGGAGCGTAGGCGCGCAGGAATTCCTCCACCGCCGTCGGCAGCAGGTCGGGCTCGGCGACGAGCCGCGCTAGGTCGGCGGGGTGCCGGGCCAAATGCCACAACGAAGCGCCGATCGCGCTCCACGTCGTGTCGATTCCGGCGATGAGCAGCAACGCCATGGTGCCGGTCACGTGGCCTGGCTCGAGCTTCCGCCCGTACAGCTCGGCGTCGATGAGGAACGAGGTGAGGTCGTCGCGCGGATTCGCCAGATGGTCGTGGACCTGCGCGAGCAGGTAGTCGAACAGCAACTGCATCCGCTCGATGCGCTGTTCCGGCGGCAGGTTGACGCCCTCCAGCGTGTTCTCGACGAACCGGCGGAACTGCGGTCCGTCCTCGGGCGGGAAGCCCAGCATGTCGGCGATGACCCGCATCGGGATGTGCTGCGCGTAGTCGTGCGCCGCGTCGACGACGTCCTGCCCGGCTATCGCGTCGATGAGGGCGTGGCAGAAAGCCCTGGTCGCCGGTTCCAGCCTGGACACGGCGGTCTTGGTGAACGCGGGCAGCAGCAGCTTGCGCGCGTCGTGATGGAACGGCGGGTCGGAGGAGATCGGCGGCGAGCCGCCGATCGGCGCGATCTCGACCGGCGGCCGGAAGTTGCTCATGATGATCGCGCGCGACGAGAAGTTGTCTGTGTCGTAAGCGATGGCCGCGACGTCCTCGTACCGCACGGGTAGCCAGCCGCCGCCGAACCGGCCGGTGTGCGCGATCGGGCAGCGCTCGCGCAGGTCATCCTGGATGCGGTACGGATCGGCCGACCACTCGGGCTCGAAATGAGAGAAGTCGGTCGCCCAATCGGAGACCGGGCCAGTGATGATCTCGTTGCGCGTGCCGAGGGGGGCGTCTTCGGGCGGCTCGCGGAAGTCACGGGTGAACCGGTCGTCAACGGTCATGACTGCTTCTCCTCGATGAGCTCGATCGCGCGCTCCGGGCAGTTGATGACCGCGCGGCGCGCCTCGTGCTCCTGCTCCGGCGGCACGAGGCCGTCGCCCAGCACTTTTCCGTAGCCCTCGTCGTCCTCGCCGAACAGGTCCGGAGCGAGGTCGTAGCACCGGCCATGTCCCTGGCAGCGCTCTGAGTCGATATGGAGTCTCACTGTGGTGCTCCCGTCTGTGCGGCCCGCCGCTGCGCTACCACAGGAGGACGATCCGCCGGAGCTGCCGGCTGCGCCGTGCGCGCAGCCGGGGCTAGCCCGGCCGCGATGCGGCCGAGCAGGGCGCTCCAGTCCTCCGCGCTGACCGGGTGCAGGCTCGCGGTTACGAGCCCGCTGCCGATGACCAGCAGTAGGCAGAAGTGCGCCAGGGCCACGGCGGACAGGTCTGCGTCGATCTCGCCCTCGGCTTGGGCGACGCGGATGAGATCGGCGATCCAGTCGGCGCGTTCCCCCACGTAGTCGCGCATCGGCCCGGCAACGTCCTGATCACGCCGCGCCGCAGCGAGGCCCTCGACAACGAGGTTGCCGCACGGGTCCCGACGCTCTGGGAGTGACCTGCCGATGATCAGCAGCAGCTCGGTGATCGACCGGTCCGGTTCGGCCGCGAACAGCTCGGCCAGCAGCTGCCGTCCGTGCGTCCGCAGCGCGGCGACGAGCAGCTCCGCCTTGGAGCCGAAGTGGGCGTACAGCGCGCCGTTGCTGACGCCCGCCGCTGCGGCGATATCGGCAACGCGGGTGCCGTCGTAACCGTGCCGGGCGAACGCATCGGCGGCGGCGCGCAGCAGCCGCTCCCGTGTCTCGGCAGCGGTGACACCCGCGACCCGGCCCATGAACAAAATTAAAAGAGCGTTCATCTGTTTCGTCAAGAGCCACCGCGACGGCGGCTGGCAACCTGGCGACGGGAACGGGTGCCGAAGGACATGGCCCCTCGTCCGGCCGGAGCTTGGCGTACCTGCGCCACCGGGGCGACAATGCCGGGATGGCTGGCGATTACAGCAGGGCCCGGCTGCAGCTGCAGCTGGCCCGTCGGCCCTCGACGGGACCAGGCCCTCGGGGTCGCTCGACTGGGTGTCCGCTGTCGCCCCGGCGTTGACTCAGACCGCCGTCGGGGCCGGACACTGGGCCGCCGGCCGCCGGCATCGGGCGCTGGCAGCGTGGGTATGCGCCGTCGGCTCCGGGCTCGTGGTGTGGGACTTGGCACCGAAGCGCCGACCCGAGCCGAGATGATGAGGAACACCCAGCAGAAACGGGACCTGCTGCGCGAGCTTGACGCGCGCCGGCTTGGCCCGGAGGCTTCGGCTGCCGCCGCGGCGCAAGCACCCGCCGGGCAGCGCTCGCTGAACGTCGTGTCCGCTGTTGGCTCGGGTTCGCAGGTGATCTTCGGCGTGCTTACTTTCCGCTGACAGGCGGACAGAGAGTCGCGTAGTGAACGGGCAGAGCATTTCTCTCGGTAATGGCTAAATCAAGAGGCTCACCGCGGATGAAAATGTTGACAGCCCAGCCGTCGGCCGGGCAGTCGTGAAACGACTGTCCGCGGTACGGCGAACCGGTGCTGCCCATGCTGCCACCAGTTCGCGCACCGTGGGAGCTTGTCGCCCGGCTGCGTAGTCTGTCCTAATGTTCACCACACGGACACCAGTCCGTCTGCGGTTGACCCACACCATATCTGGGCGCTCCCGCGCAGCGAGGCCAGCCTCGCCAGTCAGGGCATCGCCGCAGATTACGGGGCTGTTGAGCTATGGTGTCCGCAGAGCGGTCAGGCTGGCTGGCATCGCTGGGGCGTCGCGGAGGGGCGAGGGTGATCCAGGGGCGGAGGGCAACGGCGGCTGCCGGGCAGAGAGCAACAGTGGTGCGAGAGAGATCCGGGCCGGATTTCATCGAGGCTCTCGCCAGGGGGCTAGATGTAATCAGGGTATTCCGGCCGCATGAGCCAGTCATGACGCTGGCCGCGGTGGCAGGTCAGACCGGGCTGGCGCGACCTACCGCGCGGCGGATTCTGCTCACGCTCGCCGACCTTGGCTACGTGCGCGCTGTCGACGGCGGTTTCGAGCTCACACCCCGGGTGCTCGAGCTCGGCATGACCTACGTGCTGTCCAGGAACCTGTGGGATGTGGCACGGCCGCACCTGGAGAGCCTGGTAGCACAGACGCACGAGTCGTCTTCGATTGGTCAGCTTGACGGCTCCGACATCGTCTATGTCGCTCGGGTAGCGGTGCCGAAGATCGTCACTCTCGCAGTGACGATCGGCACCCGGTTCCCGGCGATGCAGACTTCGCTGGGCAAGGTGCTGCTCGCGGCGCTGCCACCGGAGGAGGCCGAACGGGTGCTCGCCGAGCCGAGCCGGTCCGGGATCGTGCCGCGCTGGCAGCCGGACCCTGGACAGCGCGCCGCGGAGCTGCGAGACGTCCGGGCTCGCGGCTGGGCGCTGGCCAACGAGGAGCTGGCACCCGGCATCCGGTCAGTCGCGGCGCCGCTGCGGGACGGCAGCGGGCGAGTGATCGCTGCGATGAACGTCAACTCCAACGCGGCGGAGACCTCAGTGGAGAAGCTGACCCACGACCATCTGCCGCTATTGCTGCAGGCGGCCGGTGCTGTGAGCGCGGACTGGGCCCGCTATCTGGCTGCCCCGCAGGTGACGGTTAGCGCCAGCCGGGAGGCAATGGCATGACCGAACACGACACGGCCGCGGCAGTGCCGTCGTTCCCCACCTCGATCGGTATTTCCAACACCGAGACCATCACGGTGCTCGGCCACGATCTGGCGGCGGAACTGATGGGCAGCGTCAGTTTCACCGAGCTCGCCATGTGGCTGGTGACCCAACAGCGGCCGACGGCTGGTCAGGTGCGCGTGCTGGAAGCTGTGCTGGTGGCACTCGCCGACCACGGCTTCACGCCGACCGCGATCGCCGCGCGGCTGACCTACCTGAGCGCTCCTGACTCCGTTCAGGGCGCGCTCGCGGCCGGCCTGCTCGGCGGTGGATCGCGGTTTCTGGGCGTGACCGAGGACACAGCCTTGTTCCTGGCGCAGGCGCTAGCCGGAAAGCCGACGCCCGCGGACGACGCTGGCTTCGATGCGCTGGCGCTGGCCGCCGTCCGGCAGGCGCGCGAGGACCGTCGGCTCGTTCCCGGCCTCGGTCACCATCTGCACAAGGTCACCGACCCGCGGACGCCGAAGTTGCTGGCCATCGCCGAGGCGGAGGGTCTGCGCGGGCCGCACCTCAGGCTGTTCGAGGCGATCGGACGGGTGCACCCAGAGGTGCTAGGCCGCACGCTGCCCCTGAACGGGGCTGGCACGTGCGGCGCCGCGCTGGCCGACCTGGGCCTGCCGCCAGAACTGCTCCGCGGGTTCGCGCTGCTGGCGCGGACAGCGGGCCTGCTCGGGCACCTCGCTGAGGAACGCCGACGGCCGATCGGCATGGACATCTTCCAGACCGTCGAGCAGCGCGCATGCTACGTCGAGCCCGGCGACGTCTAGCGTCATGATCGGACTAGAGCTCTAGGCCGAGTTCGGCGAGGACGGCGGCGGTGTGCTCGCCGAGCGCGGGCACGCGGCCCATGACGGGCTCGCGGTCGGCCACTGTCACCGGAGGGAGGACGGCGCGGATCGGTCCGGCCGGGGTGTCCACCTCGCGCCACCGGTCCCTGGCCGCCAGCTGCGGGTGCGCGGCGAGCTCGGCCGGGGTGCGCAGCCGCGCGGTGGCGATGCCGGCCCTGTCGAGCAGGGTGATCACCTCGTCGGCGGACATGCTCGCGAGTACCGCTTCGATGATGGCGGTGAGCTCGTCGTCATGGCCAACCCGGTCGGTGTTGGTCGCGAACCTTGGGTCGGTGCTGAGCTCGGGCTGGCGCAGCACCTCGGTGCACAGCGCGGCCCACTCACGTTCGTTCTGCAGGCCGACGAACACCTGCCCGTCGGTGGCCTGATACGGCCCGTACGGCGAGATCGACGCGTGTCGCGCGCCGGTGCGCCGCGGTGGCTGCCCGCCGTATTCGGTGAACAGGACGGGCTGGCTCATCCACTCGGCGAGCGCGTCCAGCATGGCGACCTCAACGGCGGAACCCACACCGGTGCGTTCGCGCTCATACAAGCCGGTTAGCACGCCGGTGAAGGCATACATGCCAGCCGCGATGTCAGCGACCGAAATTCCGGCCTTGGACGGCACCTCTGGCGTGCCAGTTACTGACAGCAGACCCGCCTCGCACTGCACCAGCAGGTCGTAGGCCTTCTTGCTGGCATAGGGTCCGTCCGGGCCATACCCGGACACCGAGCAGCAGATCAGCCGTGGGTGCCGGGCGCGGAGCGCCGCCGCGGACAGGCCGAGTCGGTCGGCCGCACCCGGCGCCAGGTTCTGCACGAACACGTCGGCCCGCGCCAGCAGCGCAGCCAGAACCTGCTGCCCGCGCGCGCTCTTGACGTCGAGCTCGATCGACTCCTTGCCGCGGTTGAGCCAGACGAAGTAGCTCGCCTGGCCTAGCACCGCGTGGTCGTAGCCGCGGGCGAAGTCACCGGCCCCGGCGCGTTCCACCTTGATCACCCGGGCGCCCAGGTCAGCCAGCTGCCGCGTCGCGAACGGCGCTGCGACCGCCTGCTCGAGCGATACCACCAGGATGCCCGCCAGCGGCAGAGCTCCAGCGGGCTTCGGCGGGTCGGCTGGCACTACCGTCATGACCGCGTCGGCTCGCGGCGGGGCAGGAACTCGCGCAGTACATCGGCCGCGTTCTGCCAGCTCCAGCGCGACCAGTCGGTATCGATGCCGGTCATACAGTCGGCCAGTTTGGCCGCGAGCTGCGCTGCTGAGGGTGGCCGGGCTGGCGAGCCGGGCGGGTACTGCAGCGCCGCGTGGTGAACCACTCCGTTCCCCCCGTGCACTCTCAGCTGCAGCTGGCCGTCGAGCAAGCCGTCTCCGCCAGGGTCAAGCTCGGTCTCGACCAGGCCGGCGAGCTGTCGGGCCGCGGGGCGCTGCACGGCTGCGTCGGTGAAGCTGGCGAAGCCGGGGTTGCGATCGAGCAGGGCTGCGGCGATGGCGTACTCGAGGCTGAACTTGCCCTGCAGGCCGGTGTCAGGGTGGTGGTGGATCAGCGGAACGACCGTAGCCGCCGGAGTGCGCACCTCGATCCGCGACACGTCACCGGGATCGATGGCTTCTGCCTTGGCGAGCTCCGCGATGGCGCTGATCGGACGCTGCAGCGCATAGCAGCACGGATACATCTTGATCGCGAGCCCGTCGGGTACCGCCGGGCCGGTAAGGTCGAGGCCGCCACGCTTGGCGCCCACGAGCGGCAGCCACGCGTCGAGCGCCTCGTCGTCCGCGCTGGCGCCGGCCGCGGCCAGTTTCGCTGCTCGCAGGCCTGCCTCGACGGCGAAGCCGACCTGGAGCGACTTCGCGTCAGTACCGAAGGCGCGCTGCACGCCGCCGGCCGCCGGGACAGCCAGCGCGATCGCGGTGGCGATGCGATCGGCGGACAAGCCCATCGCGACCGCCGCGCCCGCGGCGCTGGCCGGCGCTCCGGCCGTGCAGGTCGCGTGCCAGCCTGCCGCGTAATGTCGCCAGCCGAGGGCGGTGCCGAGCCGCGCCATCACTCCGGCTGCGGCGAGATAAGCGCGGGCGTCGCCGCCGACCGCGAGGACGGTCGGCACGCAGATCGCGCTGATGTGTGTCGTCGATGGCATGTGCAGGTCGTCATAGTCGAGCACGTGCCCGGCGGCCGCCCACTGCCCGCCCTCGCCCAGGCTGGCCGCGAACTGGGTCACGGGCTGCTCGCGCGCGGCCAGTGCGACCGCGACGGTGTCCACCAGCGAACGGTCGGCCAGCTCGAGGTCGTCCGCGGTCGGCTGAAGGTCGTGCGCCCACCGGGCTAGAGCGCTTGCAGTCGATGTCATCGTCGTATCCCTGGGTGCTAGCCGCCGAGGATGGTGAGGGCGCGGCGAGCCAGCGGCATGATCCGGTCGCCCTTGAGCCCCTGCCGGAGATCGTGGCTGTCGCCCATGAGGTACCGGTGGTAGAGCTGGGCGACCACGATGGCGGTCTTCCAGCAGCCGAACGCCTCGTACCAGCTGACGGCCGACAGATCGGCGCCGGTGGCCATGGCGTAGCGCTCTCGCACCTCAGCTCGCGTCGGCAGCCCCATGTCCTGCTGGCCGTCCGGATACGACGGCCGGTCGTCAGGGTCGTCGGATGGGTCGGGCCAGTAATTGAGCATGGTGCCGAGGTCGACCAGCGGATCCCCGATGGTGGCCATGTCCCAGTCGAACACCGACCGCACCCGGTCCGGGCTGGCGGGGTCGAACTGACAGTTGTCGATCTTGAAGTCGTTGTGCAGCACCGACGTGCGGACCGTTTCCGGCCTGGTCGCGGCCA
>Ga0187783_10000772_pt1 | contig 23538 bp, 22 predicted proteins | sample 1015_SJ02_MP02_2_FD_132471 | JGI IMG/M metagenome (GOLD analysis project Ga0187783, IMG submission 132471) | Tropical peat soil microbial communities from peatlands in Department of Meta, Colombia - 1015_SJ02_MP02_20_MG | ecosystem: Environmental > Terrestrial > Soil > Wetlands > Peat | place...
CACACTGAGCCTGCCGCGCAGTGCGGCGGGACAAAAACGAAAGGACAAAAATGAGTAATTACCTGACGGAACGGGCGGTGCTCATGCGACTGGCGGCGGGGCTGCCGGGCGAGCATCGGAAAGACAAAAGGACAACGGAGGAGGTCAAGCGCGACAAGGCACTAGGGGCTAACGCGGGAAAGTGGGTGAAAGAACTTTACCCGGAGATCGCGTTGAGCGCGGTCAAGGCGGTGGTGACCCAGGCGCGGGAGTATCATGCGCGAGTCACGTTGCCGTTTGACAACGGCATCGGCATTCTGCCGGCGGCGTTGATCGTGGAGTACGGGGACAAGATGAAGGGCTACGCGGGCAAGATCGCGGAATTGGCCGATGAATTCTGCGGCAAGGGGCAGGAGTGGGTGACGTGGGCGTTGGCCGAGCACAACGGCACCTTTGACCCACAGAATTATCCCGGGGCCGATGCGGGCGGAAAAGTCAATAGCGACGTCTTCGCGCAGCAGATGCGCAAAAAGTTTTATCTCCGGGCCGAGCCCTTGCCGGTGCCCGATGCTGCGCATTTCACGCAATCGGTCACGTCGTTACTGGGCGTGGATGCCGAGTCGATCAACGTTCGGGTCCGGGACGCGGGCATTGAGGCGCAGAGCGAGCTTATGCGCCGGCTCATTGAGCCGGTCAAAGCCATGGCCGTTAAGCTGGCGGAGCAACCCAAGGGCGACAAAGAGGATATCATCTTTCGGGACACGCTGGTTTCCAACCTGCAAGACATTGCCAAGCTGGGTCCGAAGCTCAACCTGGCCGATGACCCGGCGATTAACGCCTTCTGCAAGGAGGTCGATGGCCTGTGCGTGAAAGCGCAGTCGTTGCGGGATGACAAAGCGCTGCGGGCGGCCAAGGCCGCTGAGGCGGCGGCACTGGCGGCGAAGATGGAGGCGTATAAGATGGTAGCTTAGGCCGCAAGGGGGGCGCGGCATAAAGAAGTGCCCCCACCCGAGCCCGGGCGGGTTGACCCGGGCAAAACTGAAAGGACAAAACATGAAAAATCCAGATTGGACCGACGCGGGTAGGGCGTGGGAACTGTTGGTGAGCGACATTGGACTAGGTAGGGGTGTATCGTTGCAGATTCACTTTGATCTGGGCGCCGATGGGGTCACGTATTGGGCGATTGGCAACGGCAAATATTGTCAGGGTGAAACGTTGGTGGAAGCGGCTGAACGCTTAATCAGTGAGATCGGTTGTATGACTCCCCTGGAACTCATCAACGCACTTTCACGGGCAAAGGCTATGGTGGAAATCCTGGAGCGGCGAGTAAAAACCGAAGTCGAGCCGCTGGTGCTGGACCTGGCCAAAGCGCAGTGGGACAACCCCATGTACGAGATATAGCAGGGTTATGAAAGGCAGAGTGTGATGAAAACAAGCAAACCACAGGCTGAACTGTCGTTGGCCAGAGAGGCGTTCAACCTCTTTGGGGAACAGGGCGCTGACCCGCTTCGGCTGATGCGCGAACGTGACACGCGCCTTGCGTTGGAGCGGGAAGCGGCGGAATACCAGGCGAAGATGCAACGGGTCTTTTCTCAATGCCCCGGCTTCATCGGCGGCGATGCGCCGTCGTGCGCGGCCGGCATTGGCCGGCTGGTCGTCGAGCCTGGGTGCGGCGTCGAGGCGTTGAACTGGCTCAAGCGGCGGTTTCATGTGAACGCATCCCTGGAACTGGACCGCAGTATTGAAGGGCTGGTTTTTGAGGTCGTTGCGCGCGCGCGGTCGTCTGGTGGCCGCGGCAAGCGGATCGCGGTGAACTTTGCCAAGCCGGAACAATTTGAACTGGCCTTGTAATTTTTTGAGAGCGACAATTACACATAACAAGAACTTGCCACCGGGCAGGCGATGAGTTTCATCCCCGGCATATTGTCCGCCGCAAAGCCCGGTGGCGTTTAGAAAGGACAAACAAAGTGAAAAACCTTGGGTGGCAGATAGTTGTCATTGACAACGGGTTCGTGCATGTGGGTGAGTGCACGCTCGGCGATGGTTTTCTGCGCATCGACCAGGGAAAGAACATTCGGAAATGGGGAACGCAGCGAGGGCTGGGACAGCTGGTATCAGGGCCAACCAAAGACACTCAATGTGACTCCTTGGGTAATGCTGGCGCTTTGGTTCCTATTGGTCGCGTGGTTTGGCTCTTGTCGGCCAGCAAAGAAGGTTGGTCTGCATGAATCTCTTGCTGTCGCGCTCGTTGGATGGGGATGGGGATGGGGATGGGTATGGGTATGGGTCTGGGTCTGGGGATGGGTATGGGTCTGGGTCTGGGTATGGGTATGGGGATGGGTCTGGGGATGGGGATGGGTCTGGGGATGAGTATGGGTCTGGGTTTGGGTATGGGTCTGGGTTTGGGTATGGGTATGGGTATAGGGATGGGTCTGGGTTTGGGTATGGGTTGGCTATAGAGCAACCACAGTGTGAGGCTGAGCCAATGATCTGCGACATGCAGATCGCACAGTGGCTCGAGGTCAAAACAGAAACAAAAGAAAAGAAAGGAATGGAAAAGAAGTATGAGTGAAAACAAAGAAACAGGGGTCGCCCCAAAAGAGGCGGAGCGTGGCTTGGCTGAGTATGTCCCGTATGGGACACAGGACAAGATCAAACTGTCGGTCAAGATCGTCCAGAACTTAATCGCCGTGCCGACCAAGACCGGCAAGACCTGTTCGGATCGGGACGCAATTCGGTTCATAGCGATGTGTCAAGCTAAACGCCTGAACCCTTTCGAGGGCGATGCGTTTCTTGTCGGGTTTGACAGCAAGGACGGACCGAATTTCACCCTTATCACTGCGCACCAGACCTACCTGAAGCGGGCAGAGCTTCATCCTGAATTTGACGGGATGGAATCGGGCGTCATTGTGGCATTGGAAGATGCCCGCAAGGATTTGCCTGGGGACTTCGTGCCGGACCCGTACCGGCTGCTGGGCGGGTGGGCCACGGTTCACTTCAAAACCCGCAAGCATCCGATGGTCAAGCGCGTGCGGCTTGAGACCTTCAAGAAGCCCTTTGGCGTCTGGCTGGACAACGCGGCGGGCATGATCGTGAAGTGCGCCGAGGCTGATGCCCTTCGTAGCGCCTTCCCCACAATGCTAGGCGGATTATATTTGCGCGAAGAGTTGGAAGGCAACCTGGGGGCGCAGGAACGAGCCGAGAAGTTTTCCCGGCCAATGTTTAGTCAGCCGGCGGCGATTGATCTGCCAAGGGTTGAAAATGGCAATACGGCCGCCGAAGGGGCGCGGGCCAAAACCGAACCTGAAACATCGGCGCCAAAGCCTCAGTCTGTCCAGGCTGCGGCGGACGGCGCTCTTATCGCCGTGCGCGGCTACTGCCAACGCGACGAAATCCCGGAGGGCGCCGTGCTCGATTACTTGTCTGAAATCGGCACCACCGACGGCAGTTATTCGAGCCTGGACGAACTGGCCATGATGAAGCCCGACACGCTGACCCTGGTGAAGTCGGGTTGGGCTGGCATCGTCAAGAACATCAAGGAAAGGAGCGCAGCCAGGTGAACACACCGCAAGTTATTGACGAGAGAAAAGGCGGTACTAGCGCCAGCGCCGCGTATGCGGACCTGCTGTGCCCTGGGCGCCATCTGGCGCAGCGCGGGCAACCCGATCACAAGGGGCCGGAGGCTGAGAGTGGCAATCGCGTCCATGCGGCGTTGGCGGGCGGGGACATTCCGGTCGACCCCAAAGAGCGAGATGTCGTCGAGGTCTGCCAACGCATCGAGAGTGACTTGGTGGCGCAGTTCTTCCCGGGCGAAGCAGACCGAAAAGTCATCCGGGAGCAGCGGTTTTACGTGCAGGTTCCCTACGGGACAGCGGAGGCCAAAGAACCAGCCGGTTATTATCTGCACTCGGCCAAGCCCGATGTGGTCTATCGCACGGTGAACCGCGCGCTCATCCTGGAATACAAGTCGCTTTCCGGGGAAGTGCAAGACAGCCAATCCAACCTGCAACTGCGCGACCAGGCGGTGATTGCCGGCGGGTCGCTGATGATTGTTGGTGACATCGGTGTGGCGGTGATACAACCGCTCTTCACACACAAACCTGATATTACTGTGTACACAGCCAGCGACCGACGGCGGGCCGAGACCGAAATGTTTGACCGGATTCGGCGCAGCAACGACCCAAGCTCTCCAAGAATACCCGGTGAACGGCAATGCAAGTATTGCCGGGCAAGGTTGCTGTGCGTTGAACACCAGAAATGGGCGGCGTCAATGGTGCCGGCGGTGCTCACTGTGCTCGATGTGCCCCTGGCCCAGTGGACGCCAGAGCAGCGGGCCTTGTTCTGTGAACGGGAGCCGGTCGCGCGGGCGTGGTTGGAGCACGCCAAGGAAGCGATGGAGGCCGGGCTTGAGCGCGACCCCAACTTCGTGCCGGGCTTCTGCATGAAACCCAACAGCCCCACTGAAACCATCGTCAAAGCGCAGGAAACCTTTGACCGGTTCATCGCGGTGGGCGGCAAACCCGAGCAATTCATGCCGTGCGTTAAGGTGCAAAAAACCCCACTCAAGGCGGCTGTGGGCTCGGTGCTGGGCAAAAAGGGCAAGGCGCTGGATGCAGCCATGAGCGAAATGCTCTCCGGGCTGACCGAAACCAAACCGCGCAAAGCCACCCTGACGAAAAAGGAGGAAGCATGAGCGAAGTCAGTCCGGCCTGTGTGGTGCTAGGCGCGCTGCTGTGCCTGTTCTGGCTTTACGTGCTGTGCGTGGTGCTCAAAAAATAAGGGGTTGACACGCGGCAATCAATGGGTTAATTATTGGTCAATGTTCAGGCATCACATTAAACTTTTGCCCGCGTCGGGGCGCACCGGTGGTGAGGCCGGTTGGCCTGAACAGCTTAGTCCCGACGCGGGCGTTTTGTTTCTGCTTCACCTATGAACGATAATATCCCGAGTTTAAACATGGCCACATTTGACGAGAACTATTTGCCCGGGCTACAGATGCAGCGGGCCGCGCCGCCGCAGAGCGATGCGGCGCTGCTGCCGCGCTCTCCAGCCGAGCGCATGAAGCTGCTCTATTGGCAGCTGCGCGGGCTGTGGGATTCGGGTGAACTTTCGTACCGGGTTGAGCGGTTCCGGTTCTGCCTGACACTGGCGCATGGCCTGGTGGCCGAGGCGGAGGCAAGGAAACGCCCAGCCAAAGCCCGTGAACCTGCGCCGGCGTTCAGCCGGCCAACTCCTGCCGATTGTGAGTTGCTGGCAACCCAATGCGGCATCCCTACCATTGAGGGGCGTAAGTTCCATTCGTATTACGAGGCCAACGGCTGGCGGGTGGGCCGCAACCCGATGCGCAGCGTATCGGCGGCCATGGCGCACTGGGCGCTCAACTGGCGCAGCCGCAATAACGGGGCCACGGTCAAAAGTCTGGTGGAGCGTCGGCTTGACCGGCTGGAAAGGAACAAATGAGTTACCCGGCTGAATACGCCGTTGTAGCGGCAACCTGCAAATTCTGCGGAGTGGCCTTGTCGGTCAAAGTGGCCCATGACTTTATCGCGCTGTGTGAAGAGCCCACTGGCGTCGGTGTGTGTGTGAAAATGGCGACGGGAGGCTGGCAGAACATCGTGAAGCTGGCCGCCTGCAACCGCTGCGCCGACGCGCGCATCGCCCTCTACAACCTGAACCACCAACTCGACAGGTTGGCTGGCATCGCCTACGAAGCTGGCACCAATAAAGAGCTGGCCGAACGCTGCGAGAAGAAGTTTTCAGAGTATGCCGAGAGGTACTGCGTGGTGGTGGCCCAGGTAGCGCGTGGGCAGCCGGTGCCCAATGACGCGCATTACGGCAATTACCTGCTGGTGGCCGCACAAAACCGACTGCCGCTGTGGGAGGTGCTCAAAAAGCTGTGGCCCAAGAACGGGGCGGTGCAGAAGGAGTTGGTATGATCTGCGAGAATGGACACCTGCGAATCCAGTACGATTTGTCGTATTGGCTGGATTGCCCGGTTTGCGCCGCCCGGCGGCAGGTTGTCGCGCTGGAATCGAAACTCAAGGAGAGGGAATTGACTATTGACCGTTTGATGGAAAGGCTGGACATGTGCCGGAGGGAAAACCAAGCCCTGCGCGAGCCCCTGCTCGGTGCGATGCTGGTGGCCCAGGAAGTTTATGCGTCAAGAAAGCCTCAAACTCTATTTCCCCAACGCCAGCCGTAGTTTTTACGAGGCCAATTCCGATGCGTGTGATCCTGGAAATCAAGGGCAAGATACCGTCGTTCAAGAACAACAAAATGGTGATCGCAAAGAGTCCGCAGGGCAAACCACTGGAGCGGCCCCTACTGATCACCAAGCCGGAGTACCAGAAAGCGATGGAGGAGATCGTCCGCAGTTTCGTCTTTCAATTACAATCCGTTTTGCCGACCGGCGCAGAACGGATTTGGACGGCAAACTCTCTGCGATCTGCGATTGCCTCATGGCTGCCCGCCGACGATTGCTGGACAGCGTTGCCGGAGATTGCGATAAAAGGCGTGCGTTGCGATCCGGGCGGGGAGGGGGCGACAGTGATTATCGAGAAGATTTAGTACCGTTTTGACTTATGGAAAGTCCCGTCAACGACATCCGCGAGCGATTGCAGGAAACACTAGCCGCCGAGGCTTTCAAGGCCGCCGTTCGGGACACCAAGAGAAAGGATGAATATGCAATACGAACCCGATCCTGGAACACACATTGATCAAGCCGCAGAACAAGCGGTTGCGATGGCAAATAAGCACGGCAAGAGCGTTAAAATGCTCTTTAACGACATCCCCCTTGAGGCAAGGCCCGGATCGTGCCCCACTGACATCATCCGAAGCTATCAGGACCAGAGCGAGGCTCGACACGCAAGAATTGAAGCTGAGCGCGACGTGGCCCAATTTCGTGAACAAGCGGCAAAAGCCAAATCAGAAGGGCTCCCGCCATTCAATGTCAGTGACCGATCAGTGTGGGACTCCTGGGTGGACGCGAACAAGGACCCCTATGGAGCCTGCACGATGCGCTACGCCGCACGTTGGGCGAACTACATGGAGCGGGAAATCGCCGGGGGAAAATCACTGGAACAAATCGCCGAGAAAGCCAGCCATGACGCGGACCTTGAGGGGGTAACTGGCTTTATGTATGGCTGCGCGGTTGGGATGCTCTCGAAGGCGTGGAAACACGGGGAGGAACTGCGGCGATGGCACAATCTCAAGACCCAAATCGGAGACGAAGGTGAGAAAGCCAATCGGCAAGGTGGGGTTCTCAATCCGGCCCTGCTTTCGATCGGCACAAGCCCGAAACCCTGAGCGAGAAGAATATGGACTCGCCTACCAACGACATCCGCGACCGCCTTCGTGACACCGCCAGGGCGGTTGAAGTGACCCTGCCGCCCGGGACCGGCTTCATTGTGCTCGCTTTTGACTTTGGGGAAGGCGGGCGGCTGGAGTACATATCCAATGCGCGGCGCGAAGACGTGCTGAAAACGCTGCTTGAATTTGTCGAGCACAACCTGAAAAAAGACAACTGGATGACGCACGAACCGACATGAAAAGGCAATTTCGACTTAATTTCGCAGGCTCAGCGACTAAGCAGTGCCTCGTAAAACTTCTGCAATACCTCCAATTTCTGCTCGTAGGCGGCGGAGTAAAGTTCTCGTCCGGCATCGTCCAGTGAATACAGAAACATTCGGTCCCCGGCCCGGCTCCCCGTAAACGGCCTTCTGGCCCAAAGCTGCATGGCGTGTTGGACCTGCTCGGGCGTGTGGTCGGCCAGGAGCGCGTCGAGGTTGCGGGCGGCTTCCTTGCGGTCGTCATTGCGCAGCGCGCTGCGCAGCTTCGTATATCCGGGCGCATCGGTCTGGACTTCTTCCCAGCCGGTGTCCTTCTTAAAGCCTTCCTTGCGGGCAAAGTCCTGCGCCTGCGCTAGAATCCGGTTGAGCGCGGTCTGTTCCGGTTGGGTCTTGAGGCCCGCCGACGCCGCGATAACTTGCCGGAAGAACGAGCCGGGAGCGGGCGGACTCACGGTGCCAGGCGCAATCGCATGGCCCAGCAGCTTTGCTGGCGGCCCAAAAGAGATCGGTGTGGGGGCAAACTGCCCGAATGTGCCGCCCAGCGTGCCGCCCAAGGTGGAGTAAGTCTGGCCGGTGGGGCTTTTGTTGGTCACAAGCACATGCACGGCCTTGCCGGTTGGCCCCAGGCGGTTTTCTCCAAGCTGCTCCATGGCATCCCAGGTCTTGGGTTTAGTTTCCAGGAGGCGCACCAGGTCGTGCGTGATCTCCGCGAAGGTGGAGAGCGGCGAAAGCCAAAAGCCCTTTTCGGAGCCCGGCGGATGAAAGTAAGCGTCGAGTTTATGTTCTGGTTCCTCATTCTGCCAGGTGAACTTGCCGCGTGTGGCCAGGTTGATAAGCTGTGAGAGCGCCAGGTAAGAGACGATACCCTTTGCCACCGATTCACCCAGCATCCCCAGGCCGCCGTAACCGATGCCCGGCGTTCTGCCCGTCATTGCCGATATGCCGGTAAGCCTGCCCGCCATGCGGACCTCCTTCTGGACCAGGGCCTCCTGCCAGCTTGGAGCCAGAAACATCAGTTGCGCCAGGCTGCGCCAGGTCGGGTTTTTGAATAGGCCCTGCCGGCCCATGCTGCCGTAAAAAATGTTCGTGTCCTTGGCGACATCAGAAACAATTTGGTCGTAACTGGCCTTACTCGTGCCGGAGAGTTTTTCGACGTTCCTCACCGCCGCCTCGGTCATCAAGCCCGGCACGAAGCGGTCAAAGAGGAAGTTGTTGTACGGCGCAAGAGCGCGGTGATACATGCCGCCCAGGACCGGGATGTTCTGAATCGCGTCTTTGTAGAGCGCGTCGGTCAGGCGAACGGCGTTCATTCCTTTACTCACCAAGTCGCGGGCAATCTGGTGGCGCGGAACAAGCCGCCCTCCGATGTTGACATTTGTGGTCGCCCAGTTGGCCGCTTCCTGCGAGATGTAGCCCTGCTTCACCGCCTGCGGCAGTTGGTCGGGCAGATAATGCAGCGCGGAGTAGCCGCCAGAATAGCCGCCTTTTCTGCCGCGCAATCCAGTGGTGGCCAGCGAGTATTGCAGCAGCCGCCCGGGATGAAAGCTGTCCCACATCAGGACCACGCCGTGCTTGAGGGCGGCGTTGAAGGTGAGCGCGGCTTTGCCCAGCGTCGAATTGGCCACCGCGTCAGGCGCATAGAGGGCGCGGATAAGCGGCGCGTAACCATCGAGCACGGCAAGTTGGCGGCCCAACCCGGCGTTGATCATGCGGTAAGCCGTGTCGGTGGGCAGCAGTTTGCCGCCGGCTTTGGGTTGCTCATGCACAAATTCCTCGCCCGATGGCGATTTGATGGTAACACTCTCCATCTCAGGCTTTGTCTGGCCCAGCAGCGGTTTATTGGTAGTCGGGTCTTTGAGCGCCTTCATCTGCTCGGTCACGACGTTTCGCCAGATGCCGTTCTGTCCGGCCACGATGCGGTGCTGGGCCAATTCCCCGATGTCCAGGGAGGCTAGGAAGTAGGGGCCAACCGAGATCGCTTCGTATGGCGTTTTGAACTTTTTGGGACCTTTGAAGGCTTCCCCCAGGAAGCGGTGCCCGGCGAAGTGCCAGATTGAGCCGTCCCAAAAACTGCCCTCCATGATGCCGGGGATATAATGCTCGGCCTCAGTGACGTTGAAGCCGTGCGCGTTTTCGGTGGCCAATTCATCGGCCAGAATCGAATTTGCCGTCTCGAAGGTCTTTTTGAATCGCGGATCGTTCTGCCGGGCCTGCGCCGCGTCTTTGGCCGCCGCATACTGGTCCAGCACCTTGCTCCACCTGCGGGCCATGATGCGTTTGACGGGGTTAATGTCGTTGCTCCATCGCTCGGCTTTGCGCCGGCCGGCTTCAATTTGGGTTTGGAGCGTGGCATAGCCGCCTTTTTCGGCGGCGGCGGACTGCGCCGCGATGAAGGCAACCCGGTTTTGCTTGGCCTCGGTGCGAATGGCGTTTCTCTGCGCGCGGTCTTTGGGTGAAAGCAGGATGCCGGACTTGGCCTCCAAATCTTCACCGGAGGCAAGCTCAATCTCCTGCTTTGCGTTCACCGCGGTCAATCTCGCGGTGTTCGTGGCCGCATCCACCCTCGCCGGTATCTGCCGCTTGACGCCGCCGCGCAGGACCATGGCTTTGAACTGGGCGCGGAGACCCTCGGCCTGGTCTTTGAGTTTTGCGGAGAAGGCGGCGGGCGTTTCGCCCTTGGGAAACCGCATACGGGTCTGGTATTCTTGGGGCGGGGCCTGGGTGAGGGCATGGCGCAGTTCTTCACCAGACAAAATGCGCTCGCGTTGCGCCTGGCTTTCCTGCGCCTGCGCCTTGCCCGATTCCTCAATTTCCTCGAGCGACATCTTTCTGGATGGCGCTTCGGTGTAGCGTTCCTTCGGCACCTGCATCAATGAGGCAGGGAAATCGAGGGGCAAAAAGCCGCGTGAAGCCGGTCCAAGATAGCCGCGTTGCTTGGCCAGCATCATGCGGCGGGCGGCCGCGTCGGCGGCCATTTCAACCGGCGGCGATGGCGGAAAGGTCTGCGGGTAACGGTAGCTCGGCTGCCTGGTGGGAATGGGCTTTCTCGGCAGCGCCGTCAGTTCCCTGGCGCCGGTTTCTGTCGGGGCTTTTGGCGGGGCTCCCGTTGGCTGCGGAAATCTTGGAGCCACTGCTTGACCAAGGCCAAGCCCGGCGCGTGCTTGTTCAACGGCTTTTTGTTGCGTGTAGGCTTCATAAATTCGTTTGGTGAGTTCGGCTCGGACGGCTTCGGGTTCCCAATCCGGGTGTTCATGGGCAATCTTGTAGGCGACCTTCTTGTAGGCTTCTTGGGTTGCGGATGCGCCGGGGCGTCCAGCTTTGAGGTCGTGCGGCAAGGCGTCCAGCGAATCGCCAACGTCTGCGGCGGACTCAAATTTGCCAGATTCGCCAATTACATGGCCGGCGATAGCGGCAAGGTCGGGTCGGCCAAAGACTTCCAGGTGCGCCTCCTGCTCAATATCTGGCCCCACAAATGGCTCAGAACCTTCAGGTGGCATCTCGACCTCACCTTCAGGCTCAGGGCCTCTCCTACGTGCCACCGGCGCAGTCAGACGGCCAGCGGTACGACGTTCCAAGAGTTCCTGGGCTGGCTTTAAGAACTGCCGTTGGTAGGTTTCAACGTCCGGGTAGGTCTTAACCAGGCCACGGGCAGGCTCAGAACGCAGGAAAGTGCCTATCGGTGTCCAGGTTTTGGACAGTTCCGATAACGCTACATTTCTTTGGGTTTGCGGGTTAGGGTCGCGTAACCAGGCCTCGGCGGGCGTTTCGCCGCGTGCGCCACGCAGGAAGGTTGAGACGAGGGCAACCCTGTGGGTCTTTTTGTTCACCAAGGCAGTTAGGCGGCGGGTGTCCTCGACGGTCTGGCCGGAGACGCGGGCATCGGCGGTAAGCACGCTGCGCAATTTTGGGAGGTCATGGCGGATGTCCTCGGGTATTTCCTGAATTGCCCGGCCTTTGATGGACATGTTCCGGCGCTTGTTGGCTTCGGGGCTTTCACCCTCGGCCATGCCTTCACCGAACCACAGGTGCCCAGGTTCAATGTCGCTCTCTGCCGCCGAAGCCGGCGGCGTGCCGGCTTCAGTCGCGCTGGGATGGCCCGGTTCAGCGGATGGTTTCCAGAATGGCTGGGCAAATTCGCTGGTGCCAGTGTCTTTTGGCCTTGGTGTCGGTGGCGGTTGTTCTGCCGCTTTGATGGGCTGCGGCGCTGGCATCCCAGGCAGTTCACGTTCGCCTTCGAGAGCTTTCTTTGCCTTGGGACTGAACGCCGCCGGATTTTTGGCAACCGCCGTCGCGGCCTTGATGCCATTTGCGTATCGCTCGAACAATTCATTCTGCTGCGCGCTGGCTTTTGTGCCCAGGGTTTCCCGAATGTTACGGACGACCCGGCTCAGCAATTCCAGCGATTGCAGGCTCCACTTCTCGATGCCCGCCGCTTCAATAACCTCCGATGAATCGCCCTTTAACTGCTGTAACCTGCGCCGGATGGCTTCATGGCCCAAGTTGGTTTCGGAGAACTCATGCGCATGAGACCCGGCGTAGGCCCTGCCCTCAGCCCATCGTTCGATGTCTGAGAGGCTTCGCCAATAGGCCAGCGCGTCATCGTTGGAGACCGTCAGGTGGATGCGCTCTTCACCCAAGCGAGCACGGATGGCGGCTTCTTGCTGGCCTTCGGGCACGGTGTCCAGCCAGGCGCGATACTGCTGTGGATAAACCTCGATGGTCCCTTTGTCGGGGTTAATCCCCATGAACTCTCCGGTCTTGGCTTTGAATCCAAAGGGTTCATTGGCCGATGGTTCACGGTCTGGCACCATGTCCACCCGCTCGCCCATGTCAATGGCGATGCGCTCAAGCTCATCGGTGGTGGGCTGGTCTAGTAGTAACCCTTGCTGTCCTTCTTTGGGAATCCCTTCTTTGGCTTGTGGCTGAACTCCCGCGCCACCCTGCGGCTGGGGCAATGTGCGGGTGGGTTCTTGCTGTGTGCGCACATTGCCATGAAGCGTTGCTGTTTGGCTGATTTTGCTGGCATTTTTTTCTCCAATGGATTTCGCCGCTTCTTTTCTGGTCAAAGGCAGACGCCCAAATCGCGGCTGTCCGTAGAGGCTCTGGAAGGCGGCGGCTTCCAGACCGGTTTTCAAAAGGTCTTTGGGCGCGCTGGGGCCGCCCTCAAGCGCCTGCTGGCCCATCGCAACGGCGGCACCGGCGGCGGCGGGGATTGCGGTCTGCAAAGGCCGCCGGAAAATCTGGCCCGGGGCAAATTTGAGGAAGGGGGCGCCCGAGGCCAACCCACCCACCAGTGAGGCGGTGGGGTGCTCGGCAACGTCAGTTTGCAACTGCGCAGCAGCTTTGGGCGCCAGGGCTTCAAGGGCTTTCTGCTGGCCTTTGCCCGCCAGATACCCACCTCCAGCGCCAGCGGCCAGCGTCAGCGGAATTGCGCCCCAACCTAAGCCGCCCGTGCCTGCCCCCAAGAGCGCCTCACCCCCCAACAACGCTAATTCACCGGCGCCCACGGCCCCCGCAGTCGGCGCAAGACCCGACACAAACCCTCGAAGGCCCGCACCCAGCGCGGAACTTTTCTTCTTGGCCGGGTAGGCTTGGTTAAGGGCCTGCTCGATTTCCTGCGGCGTGGCGTCATCGGGAAAATTGACCGGCCCCACGCCCTCAACCTGCACGGTCTGACTCATGGCTGCGACTTGCTTTCTTCATCGCTTGGTGGGTTAAACCAAGGAGGCAAACCGTATGCAGAGGGTTGAGCTAAAGAAGGCGGCGCCACAATCTGCGGCGGCTGCGCCGGCGGCGCCGCCTCTGGCGCAGAGGTTTGCGGCGGGTTAAAACCAAGCCCGCCCAGGACAGCGCCAACCGCAGGCACCTTCCATAGCGTATTAGGTGGGCGCAAGGCAGACAATGCGCTTTGTGGCTTTGGAGTGAATGGCCAGCCGGGCCATGGCGCGCCCGAAGGTGGCGCTTTTCCCGGTGTCACTGTCGGCGAAGCGGATGCCGGCGCGGCCCCAGATGGCTGCAAAACCAATTTCCCGCTGGCGTCACGATTATATGTCGGTGGGCTGGCCGATGGCGGTGCAGCTTGAGGGGTGGGTTGTGCTGTTTGGGTTTCTCCGGTAATGGACTTAATCTGCCCCTGCACATCGTCCAGTTCCTTTTTGGCGGCCTGATAGGCATCAAAGAACTTGTCGCCTTTTTTTGGAGGGCTCAAGGCCCATGGAGCCATCGCGGCCCGCGCCTCTTTTTCTCTGGCCCGCAAATCTTGAAGCTGCGCCTTCTGCTCGGCGGTCAAAGCCCCCGGAAGGTCCGCTGCCGGAAAATAATGAAGCTGCCCGGTGACCGTATTTCTCTGGCCGATGATGTTGCCTTTGTTGTCTTTAACATCTTCCCACTGGGCGGCAGGCGCTTTGTTCTGCCCCGCGAAAGGATAAAACCTTCCCGTTTGCGTGTCGGTCTGGCCTTTTAAACCGCCCTGTTCACCGGGAAGGAATCGTGGACCCGTTGCCGGGTTGAGCGCGCCTTGATAGGTTCTTGCGCCCGCCGCACTGCCCATGAAGATACCAGGGTTTTTGATGATTTCCGCATTGATAGCTGCATGTTTTTGTTCGGGGGTCAGGCTGGGGTTGGAGTTGATGGCGGCGATTTTGTTCTGAAAGTCCTGGCGTGCCTTAAAGGTTGCCGCCGCCTGGTCAGATTGTTGTTTGCGCAGTTCATAATCCTGTTGTGCCTGCTTTTCCTGCACCGTCTGGTGCGTCGCCTCCTGCTGCAACCGCTGGCGCTCAAGCGCCTGTCTGCCCTCAAATTGTTTCTGGTCCTGGGCCAGACGCGCCTGTTCCAGAAGTTTCTGCTGGATTCGGTTGGCGCGAGTGTTGTAGGCGTCAATGCCTAGCCTGGCCGGGGTCATTACGTCGGTGGGCTGGCCCAGCCACGGCGGCAGCGCAAATGTCATCGGCGCGGGCATCGATTAAATAAGGCTCAAGAGTGAAGCAATCCCTCCGGCCCCTCCGCCCCCTCCGCCCCCTAGGCCTGAGAGTATACCTGCGCCTGAGAGTGTGCTTCCTTCCTCCTCCTGGTTCTCCGGTTGTTCGGCCTCCATCTGCTGCTGCATCTCCATCAATTCCAACATTTCGTTGAGTTGGAACGCTCCCTGTTCGGCTGGAACCGGGGCGGCTTGGGCCACGTTGGCGGCGTATTGCGCCGACTCAATGTCCGAAGGAGCAAGCTGCATGGCGGTGGTGTCGTAGGCCGGGCCGGTCGGCGTCTGGCTGATGGCTTGGGCAAGCTCCTGCAACCCTTGCGACTGCAACCCTTCGCTTGTCTGGCCCAAAGCCGAGAGCAGCGCCGCGTTATCGTTTGGGCTGCCCGCCGCAAGACCCGCGCCAATGCCTCGCTCGGCGGCTTCCTGGGTAATCTGGTTGACGGTCGAGGGTGACACTTGGCCTTGCAGGTTTGAAAGAATGTCGGCGCTGCCCTGACTGGTCATCGCTCCGTATTGGGGCAGGTTAAGCTGGTAAGGCAAAGCGCCTTCCCCGGCGTTAATGGCCGTCATGCCCTCGGTCAGCGCGTCCAACCCGCCCAATTCAGAAATGTTTGCCGCGGTGGCCTGCTGTTGGCTGGCGATGGGATTGGGAACGCCGGGGATGCCGCCAAAGAACACGTTGTAGCCGGTAGCGGGTTCACCGGCGACCTCTGGACTGCCGGAGTAAAGACCGCTGGCGGTTGGAGTTTGGCCAACCTTCCCGAAGTTCACCGTCACCGGGTTGGTCAGCGCGCCGATGTCGGTGAAGATGCTGCCCAACTGGTTAAGCCCACTGGGGAGACCCATTGAAGCCGAGCCAGACTGCGCGCCACTCACTGCCCCGGCCTGGCCCAAAGCGAGCCCAATCTCGCCCAGCGTTCCTCCGGGCGTTGTGTACTGCGCCGTTGGGTTCCCGTAAGTCGTGCTTGACCCGTAAGGGTTTCCAAAGGCCGACGTGAGCCAGCTCTGATTTCCTGACGTTACGTCGCCCAAACCCGATAAAGATGCCATAACTTTAAATCATCGAGATGTTTGCCGCCGCAAGACTGCGGCGTTCGTTTTCAAGAAAGGCCACCGCCACTTGGCCGTTTTTGCCGTGAAAATGCGTAAGCTCGCCGATGAGTAACTGAATCGCCTTTTTATGACGCGCCTCGGCCAGGGCCGCCGCCGCCGGGTTGTCCATCTCCGAATATCGGATGGCCGCGCATTCCTCAATGATGGCTTCCTGGTTGGTGAGCAGGCAGTAATCAGTGTCGGTGGTAACAGGAAGTAAATCGAGCTTCGCCAGGGCCAGGACCTGCATCGGCAGCGGGTAGTATCCCAAAGCCTGCTGCGCGGACTGCCAGCACTGGTTAAAGGCCGCCGCATTGAAACTGGTGGAGTTACATTGCAGGAAGGACAGTAACGCCTGATTGACGACCGGCGTGCTGGCTGAGAGACAGGCGTTGAATGGCGCCACGCAACAACCCGTGGGCAGCCCGTCAATGTAGTAACGGCGGTAGCCAGCCACTTGCTCGGAGGGTTCCATGGTCAAGAGCAAGACCTGCTGGCCGGTGGTGGGATTAAGTTGGAAGATTTGCACCGGGCCAGCCGTGATGTCTTTTTGTATGCCGGAGAGGCCGCTCCATTGCTGAGGCGATGAAGCAAACGGGCCGGCCAGCGTGTAAAAGAGGCCGCTCACCGTGTCGCCGTTGTTGTTGCCATCCTGGGAATAGACGGTGTTGCCGTTCTGGTCAACCCCCTGGATGAGCACGCGCTTTAAGGCCTGAACGTCCGCCGGGTTGGCGGCGTAAATCACAATGTACTGAGGCGCAGGCCCAAGGTCGTTCCAGGTCACCGCGTTATTGCGCGAGTACCCCAGCGGCGGGCGCCAGGGCCAAAGCCCCTGTAATGACCCAGCCCAGCCGTTTGGTTTTGGGCCGGGGCCGAAGTCCAGAAATTCGTAGAACTGGTTTTGAATCGGGATGGGTTTTCCGCAGGCGGCAATGCCTTCAAGCCGAGCCACTTCACGGGGGCAGGTGATGGTCGCCGGAAATCCGGGAATGACATTGAACGCCATCACCGCCCAGGTTCCGTTTGGGCCTTCATCGGAAAATTCTTTGGCCTTGATGAGCCGCTCCTGCGCGGCGTTCACATAACCGGCTATCGTTGGCGTATCCGAACCGTTGGCCACCAGCACGCGCGGCAGCCGCGATAATTTCAGGTCGTAAAGACGAAGTCTCGATGGCATACTAGAGAAAGGTTGCCTGCACGCTCACCGTGCCACCCAATTCGATAAAGGCGCCAATGAAAATGGTTATTGGCTGGTTCGTCCCAGCGGGCAGCGTTACGGTGAATTGTTGCTGGGCGCTTGGCGGTGTTTCAAAAGTGCGCTCAAAAAGCTCCGATTGAAGGTCCGTTGGTGTTCCCGTCCAGAGCGCAACCGACGCCTGTTTTAACGCTCCCGATACACCAGAAAAATTCACCGTGATAAGCGCCTGATAACCAGCTGAAGAACTATAAACCATTGTGCCCGTCAATTCCGGGTTATTGAAAGAAACCGAAAGCGCGGTAAAGCCGGCTTGGTTATTGGCCATTTGAACATTGGCCACTCCCAGGCTCGGATTGAGCGTCCACTGAAGCGGCCAGAAAAAGTCGTTCACAAAAGCGGTGAACGTTTTAACCATGAAGGCTCCCTCCTCATCAACCACCTGAAGACTGAAAGTATAGTTCCCCGGCGTGCTTGGAACGCCCGCAATAGAAGCTGTGGCACCTTGCGCCACAAGCAAGCTCATGCCCGGAGGAAGGCTGCCCGAAACAACCCCCCACTCAAGCGTGCCTACCCCTCCGCTTGCTGTAACCGTAAAGACCGACTCCTGGTTGTAAGCAGCAAACCCGTTCAAAGACGAAAGACAGATGTGGTCGGATAAGGCCAAGCTATTTGCCCTCGCCTGCGCCATCAAATTTGCCGTCTGCTGATCGGTCCAGGCAAAGCGGCCCGGCTCGACGGTGTAGGTGAACACCAAACCATCCGGGCAGGTGTACTGCGCGCTTTGCGGTTGATTCCAGAAAAGTTCGACCCCATTCCAGCAGCCGCCGTCGGGTGTGTTGCGCTGGACTTGATCGGTAATCTGCCCCACCTCCGCGGCATCGTCGGCGCTGACCTGATCGATTAAACTCGAAGTGTAATCGAACCCTTGCGCGTTGATCCACCGGCTGCTTAACCGCGGCTGCTGCTGCGCGGAGCCAAAGCGCGTGGCCAGAAATGTCGGGCCGTCCGGCGCTTCACTGGACAGTCCGTAGGTGGGCGATGAATCGTCCGGGCAAGAAACGACGTTGGGACATGGGAAAATCACGTCAACGTCTTAATTAAACCCAACCCAAGCTGTTTGTCGAGTAATTGAGCGTGCAGCATAAAACCGCGAATCCGCAGATACCCCTTAACCGTAATCCTGGGCTGGAAACAATAAGCCACATTCAGGGGCCGGTCGGTGACGCTCTCCGCCTTGAGTGGTGGGGTCGGCAACATCAGGCTTGAGCGATAGCCAGAACGGTACTGGGTTAATGGATACGCAGCCGGGTTTTGCAGGTTCTCGGCCGAGTTGCGCGCTGAGCAGACCTTGAACTGCGCCCAGGGATGCCAGCAGAGGTCCGAATCTGGCCGGTATTCGACCGTGATAATCGCCTCCCCAAAGAGCGAATCAATCCACAGTTCACCCGCCACCAGCCGTTTCAGGTCAAAATCTTTGCTCCAGGTGAAAGCTGGCAGTTCGGCAACCATGGTGATCCGCGTCTCGGGCGCGTTGGGCGTGATGCCGGGAAAATTCTGCTGGTCGCCGGGGTTATTGTCACTTTTCCACTGGTCGGTCAGTTCCCACAGTTCAATGGACCCGGAGACCTCCGACACCACAAAGGCAAACGCTCGTTGCTGGCCTGAATAGTTGCCGCTCAAGAGTTGCAGGAATTGCAGGCCCTCGTAATGGCCTTCCCACGACGGGGGGTCTTTTTTGTTGAATACCGCCAGGGGCGTGAAGTCCAGCGGCATCAAAACCTGGAACACTGTGCCCTGCGAAACCTGCTTTGGCAGGGCCGTCATCAGTAGCCGCGAATCCCAGGTAATGCCCGAAGCGTACTGCAGTTGGGAGAGGCTGGCTTTGGAGAAATTAAAAATACGCTGTTCGTTGGCTGAAATCGGCGTGTTGCCGAACGTGTCAAAATAGCGGATGGCGTTAATGAGGCTGCGCACACCCGGCTCGTTGCTCAGGTAATAAAGGTCGCCGTTATACGACACAACCGAGCGGTCGTTGACCGAGCCGTTGTCAATCACCACCGGGAATTGGAAGGGTGGGTTTTGCGAGTTGGCCGCAATCCAGTCGGCGCGCGTCACCGGCACTTGCAGGCAATACACCTGCCCGGTGCAGAAGATGGTTAAAAGCCCCTGGCCAAAGGCTTCGTCCAGTTGCGAGTTGTAGGTCAGCGCGGTGATGTTGCCGGCCTGGGCGGGCACCGTAAAGCCGTCGCCGCCAATCACCAGCGGGTTTTCGGTCACGTTGAGAATTGAATCCGTGAAGTTGTAGCCCTGCGTGCCGGATGCGCCACCCACAATGTCGCCCGCGCAGTAGGTTCTGGCGCTGCTCGCATACCACAACCTGCCCATGTAATAACACATCGGGCCGCCCGGGGGCAGTTGGTTTATGCCCGGTGTCCCTGGCGCGACAGAGAGGTTGGTGATTCCCTGCGAACGCGACAGCGTTGTCCCATCCCAAAACAGAGGCAGCGTCGGAGTTTGGCTCGGCACGACATAAACGGCGTTTACCACCGTCCAGTTTGTCGCTACGTTGGTGCCGCCATGGGGTCCGTTCTGATACCAGAATTGTATCTGGTCGCCGGCAGCAACCAGAACGCCTCCGGTGGTGGGTATCTGTCCGGGGCTACATTGCACCGTCACACCGCCACCCACCTGCGGAATGGTGAATGGATCAAAATTGCAGTTCAGGCCATTTGCCACCTGGCCGTTGGGAGCAACAAAAAGGCTGTCCACCGAGAGCGTGTCGCCCGGCAGCACGTCGTTGGGTGTTAAGTAGGTGCATTGAAGCTGCACGACCCAGTAACCATTCTGTTGGGTGCTCGCCGGGGTTGCCGTTTCGGTGTAGTCGCCCGCCTGAATCACCATGAACTGTTCGGCTTGGACAAAGTACGAGTAGGGATTAAACGCTGGGTTGACGATGTTGGCCGCGGGCACTGGGCTGCGGTTAATCACCCCGCCCGGAATGACGGCGATTACGTTCCATACGGTCGCCACATTGTTTCCTCCGTGTGCGCCTTGCGTCAGCCAAAGTTGAATGCTTTGACCCGCGCTAAGCGACGAAATGTTTCCCGCCACAAGCTGCACATAGACGGGCACATTCTGCGCCGGGATCACAAAAGCGTCGAAGGGCACTTGCAAACCGTTGACGTTTAGGCCCGCGTTAGTGCCCCCGCTGTACGAGATGGTGTCGCCCACCACAACGTCAGTCGGAGTCAAGTATGTCCACTCCAAAACCACTGTCCATTGCGGGTTGATGGCGCTGGGTGTGCCGGGCGGAAATTCGTCCTCCACCCCCAGCCCCAAATCCACCGGGTTAGAGGCCGCATCAGCATAAATCTGGTAGATGTGCCCGCCGATGGAGGCGATGTAGTAGGGCGTGCTGCCGTCAATAGGCTGGTAAAGCGCCGCGCCCTGAAAAAGCGATTGGCCGGTGCTGACGATACCCAGCGGATTCCAGCCCCAGCGGGTCGTTATGCCGCCGTCCCGCACGGTGCCGTTGGCCAGCCAGGCCAGGGCGTTGCGTTCAAGGCCATTGGGGTTTAACTGCGACTGCACGGTAGGCGTTTTTACCGAGTCCACCCCCAGGCTCCAATCGAAGCTGCCATCGGAGATGATTCCGACCGCCATGCTCTTTTCCGGCATCTTGCGGCCCAGGATACTCCGTGCTAAAAATAAGCGCAAGAGCCGTCCGATGGCCGCCAACACCTATCTCTACAACATGTACTGGGAGCCGCGCTGGACGGCCCTTGAAATTGAGATCAATTTTTGCCGGCACGGCGGTTACATCGAGGCAAAGGGGCTCCGGTTCGGCAATGGCCTGCTCTTTCATTTTAAGCGCGTCATCTCCCTTCTCTGGCCCCAATGGGTGTGGCATAAGTGGAGCGACCTCTTTGTCGCGCTTTACCTTGAACACCGCACGCTGGTCGTTATCGGCGCCTCGTCAACCGGCAAAACCGCCTGCGCCGCCATCTGCGCGCTCACCGACTATTACCTGTTCCCGGAATGCACCACCATCCTTTGTTGCTCGACCGAAAAAGAAATGCTCGAACAGCGCATCTGGGGCGAAATTAAGGCGCTTCATCGCACGGCAAAACTTCGCGCCATGGTGCCGGGCCACTTGATTGAAGGCCGGATGCGGATGGTCACTGACTCCAAGGATGAGGCCGAGGAAGGCCGGGACTTCCGAAACGGTCTCTTGGGTGTAGCCCTCAAGAAAGGCGGCCAGTTTGTCGGCCTCTCCTCGTTCATCGGCGTCAAAAACAAGCGCGTTCGACTTTTTTGCGATGAACTTCATCTGTGCAACCGGGTGGTTGTGGACTCCATCTCAAATCTGGACAAAAATCCAGACTTCAAAGCCGTTGGCCTGGGCAATCCAAAAGACACCACCGACGCCCTGGGCATCATGGGGGAGCCGGCGGCAACCCTGGGTGGCTGGGATGGAGGGCTTGACCAGGAGCCCGTCACAAAATTCTGGAAAACCCGCCGGCCAGAGGGCGTTTGCCTTCAGTACGTCGGCACCGACAGCCCAAACCTCGACGGCAAACTCGGCATCCCGCTCATCACCCAGGAAGCCATTGACCGGGACATTGCCGAATATGGACGCGATTCCTGGCAGTTCTGGATGATGGACCAGGGCGTTATGCCAAAGGGCCAGGGCAACCGTCGCGTGCTGACACGCCAGTTATGCGACAAATTTGGGGCCAGAAACATGCCTATCTGGCGTTCCACAAAACGCACCAAGATCGCCTCTCTGGATGCCGCTTACCGCGGGGTGGGCGGGGACCGCTGTATTCTCGCCTTCTCTGAATTTGGACAGGAGGCCGCCGAAGATGAAAGCCAGAAGATCACCGACGCCATGCAGTCGGGCCTGGTCTATCAAATGGCCGACAATCCAAGTCGCCGCACGCTTTTTGCCATCGTCGAGGTGCTGCTGGTGCCCGTCAATCCCACCCTCACCGAACCGGCTGAAGACCAAATCGCCTCCTTTGTGCGCAACGCCTGCGAATACCGGGGCGTAGCGCCGGAAAATTTCTTCTTTGACGCCGGGATGCGGACAAGCCTGGTGACGGCCTTTGCGCGATTGTGGTCCACCGCGGTCAATTCACTGGACTTCATGGGCAGCGCCAGTCAGGAAATGGTTTCCGCCGATATTCAGGTTCGTGCCTGCGACTATTACTACAACCGCATCACCGAAGTCTGGTACTCGGTTCGGTTGTGCGTCGAATCGGGCCAGTTCCGCGGGATGCCCGAAACGATGATGAACGAGTTTTGTCAGCGCGAATGGTGCATCGCGGGCAAGAACAAAATCCAGGTCGAGCCCAAAGATAAGATGAAACAGAAGGTCGGGCGCAGCCCCGACGAAGCCGATTGCGGGGCTATCGCCTTGCTGGGCGCGATTCAAAAAGGGTTCATCATTCGGAAACTTAAACCCAAAGACGAACCGGAGCAGGATGAGTCGTGGAAACACAGGCTCACCCAGGAATCCCGCGCCGTGGAAACCGGAAAGCTCTTAAATTATTCAGCCTGACACAAGGGTTCCCCGCGCCGGTAGAGACTGAAAAACACCGGCGCGGGGTTTCGCGCAACAGGCGCGAAAATTAGAACAACCCCAAAAGCCCCTTACCGTTGCCGAAGCTGAAATTGAGGTTGGCCCCGATGAGCGGGTAGAGCGGCCTCGCCCCGGTCTGCAAGCTGACGAACAACCCGGCTCCGGCAGTTGAACTGAACATCTGGTTCACGAACAACCCGACCTCGCCCGCCCCGTACCCACCTTTGGCTTTTGACGTAAGCGTTGCGGCCTGGGAAGTGACATAAACCCCATCGCCAAACACTCCCACCTTGAGGCTGTATTTCATGTAGCCGAACTCCATGCCGCCGCCTTCGGATACGACCGTCCCGGCGATGCCCGCGTTTCGCGTGCGCGACTCTACGGCGGCGAAAAGTCCACCATTGACGTTCTGCTCCCACAGGTCCCAAGACACCCCAACCTCGTCCGAAACATTGACGTTGTTCTGATACACCGCCGCCGTCCACATTGAGACTGGCTGGTAATTGTAGTTGGTGTTAACAGTCGTCAAATAGTCTCCGAACTGCGTGACGAACCCGGGAACCGAAGGGGCTGCGTTAGTTGTTGACTGCGCTTGCGATGAATAACCCGCCGTCGCCAGAATGGCGCAAGCGGCCAGTAGTGATTTTGCGTTTTTCATAAATCAATTTGAGTCCGCATCACGCCACGATATTTAAGCTCGGCCAAGTGCGCGTCGTTAGCCGATTGGCTACGGCCTACGTTGACTGCACGAACGCCGCCTGCCCGTGGTAGGTCAGCAGACTCAAAATTCATCATATCTTTTGCGGCGGTTGTGCCGCTGGCGGGTTGGCTGGCCCGCTGTTGGCCGCCGCCAGGGCCGCGTAACCAATCAGCGCAACCTTCGTCGCGTCAAATTGCGGCTTCCACTTCGAAAACCAGATTGACCCAATCTCGCACCCGAAGGCCAGTGCGGCCGGGACGGAGACGTGCGCGTTTTTGCCCGCGCTCGCCAGATTCGTTATGATTCGGTTCACGGGTTCAAGTTAGCAGAGATGGCCGAGCCGTGCAAGACCAGACTGGCTTCGCCAGCAATCGTGCGGCCATTTGGGGTCAGTCACCCTTGTCGCCCGTGTAGCGTCACAACGACTCGGCTCGAAACCAA
>Ga0187783_10000773_pt1 | contig 23532 bp, 21 predicted proteins | sample 1015_SJ02_MP02_2_FD_132471 | JGI IMG/M metagenome (GOLD analysis project Ga0187783, IMG submission 132471) | Tropical peat soil microbial communities from peatlands in Department of Meta, Colombia - 1015_SJ02_MP02_20_MG | ecosystem: Environmental > Terrestrial > Soil > Wetlands > Peat | place...
CCTGCCGTACCCGCTGGCCGACGCCGACGACCTCGCGGCCGTGGTCGCTGCGGCGGCGGCCGGACCTGGCCAGGTGGCGGCGTTCACCGCCGACGTCCGCGATCCGGCCGCGCTGGCGTCGGCGGTGGCCGAGACCGAGTACCGGTGGGGCGGGCTGGACGCGGCGATCGCCTGCGCCGGGGCCATCGCCGGCGGCCGGAAGCAGTGGGACGTGCCGCGCGAGCAGGAGCAGGCGGTCCTGGACATCGACCTCGGCGGCGTGTTCAACCTCGCCCGCGCGGCCATCCCGGCGCTGCTCCGCCGTCCGCAGCCGCGCACCGGCCGGTTCCTGGCCATCGCGTCCGCCGCCGCGACGCGCGGCCTGCCGATGCTCGCGGCGTACTGCGCGGCGAAGGCCGGCGTGGCCGGACTGATCCGCGCGCTCGGTGCCGAGCTCGGCGAGACGGGCGTGACCGCGAATGCGGTGAGCCCCGGCTCGACGGCGACCGCGATGCTGGACGAGAGCGCGCGGCTGTACGGGCTGACCGGGGCGGCTGACTTCGCCCGTACGCAGCCGATGGGCCGGCTGCTGGACCCTTCCGAGGTCGCCGCGGTACTGGCGTTCCTGGCCGGGCCCGGGAGCAGCGGCATGACCGGGGCCGTGGTGCCGGTGGACGGCGGGCTCGCGCTGTGACCGCGGTCCGGCCGCCCGGCGGGCGGGTCGCCGCCCACCGCGACCCGCCGGTGGCCGAGCTGCCGCCGGTCCCGCGCGGGTTCGCCATCGACCTGGACGCCGACACCAGGCGATTGAGCGACGGCACCCTGTTCGGCGGATCGCCTGCCAGGGCGATGCGGCTGACGGCGGCGGGATCGCGGGCGCTGGCGGAGCTGCTGGACGGGCCGGTTCGGTCCACCGCGGCCGGGATCCTCGCCCGGCGGCTCACCGACGCCGGGCTCGCGCACCCGGTCCGGCCGGCTGTCGACCCCGCACGTCCGGCGGCGCTGTCGGTCACGGTGGTCATCCCGGTCAGAGACCGGGCCGCGATGCTGGACCGCTGCCTGGCCGCGGTCGGGCGCGACCATCCCGTCGTCGTGGTCGACGACGGCTCGGCCGACCAGCGATCGGTCGCCGCGGTTGCCGACCGGCACGGCGCGCTGCTGTGCCGCCGGGATCGCAGCGGCGGCCCGGCCGCCGCCCGCAACACGGGGCTCGCCGGCGTGCGGACCGAGCTGCTGGCGTTCCTGGACAGTGACTGCGTGCCACCACCCGGCTGGGTCGGAGCGCTGGCCGGGCACTTCGCTGATCCGCTGGTCGGCGCCGTGGCGCCGCGGATCGTGGCGGCCAGCCCGGCGGCGCGCCCGTCCAAGGCGGCCAGCTACGCCGCGGCGCGCGGCAGCCTCGACCTCGGTAGCCGGCCGGCGCGCGTGCTGCCCGGAGGCCGCGTCTCGTACGTGCCGACGGCGGCGCTGCTGGTGCGTCGCACCGCCCTCGCCGCCGTCGCGGCCGGCCGCGACGTCTTCGACCCGGCGTTGCGCTACGGCGAGGACGTCGACCTCGTGTGGCGGCTGCACCGCGCGGGGTGGCGGATCCGGTACGAGCCGGGCATCCAGGTAGCCCATGAGAGCCCCGTCGGCTGGATAGGGCTGCTGGCCCGGCGGTTCAGCTACGGCAGCTCGGCCGGCCCGCTGGCCCGCCGGCACCCGGCGAACATGGCGCCGCTCGTGCTGCAGCCGTGGCCCGCCGCGGCCGTCACCGCGCTGCTGGCCCGCCGGCCGGTGCTGGCGCTGGCCGCCGCCGTCGGCGGCTGGCTGCACCTCGCCGGGCTGGTTCGGCGCGCCGGAATACCGGCGGACGGCGCACCCGCCGCGACGCTGACTGCCGTCACGCAGACTTGGCTGGGCATCGGCCGCTACGCGACGCAGTTCGCGGCGCCGTCCCTCGCGGTGTTGCTCGCGGCGCCGGGCGGGACCTCCGCGGCGCGCCGCTGGGGTCGCCGCGCCGCGGCCGCGTCGCTGCTGCTCGGCCCCGCGCTGACCGGGTACGCGCAGCGGAGACCGAGGCTGGACCCGGTCACCTTCACGCTCGCGCACATCGCCGACGACGTGTGCTACGGCGCCGGCGTGTGGGCAGGCTGCGCGCGGGCGCGGACGCTGGTGCCGGTCACGCCCGTCGTCTCGTGGCGACCGCTGCGCCTGCCAGGCGGCCGGTGCGAACCTGGCCCCGTCGAAAGGGTGGACCCAGATGGCTAGTTCGTGGTTCGAATCGGTGGCCGAGGCGCAGCGGCGCGCCCGCTGGCGCCTGCCGGCCTCGGTCTACGGCGCGCTGCTGGCCGGTGCCGAGCGCGGGCAGACGAGGGCGGACAACGTCGCCGCGTTCGCCGAGCTCGGCTTCGCGCCGCACGTGGCGGGCAACCCGGCGCAGCGCGACCTGGCGACGACGGTGCTCGGCCAGCCAGTCTCGCTGCCCGTGGTGATCTCCCCGACCGGGGTCCAGGCCGTTCATCCGGACGGAGAAGTCGCCGTGGCCAGGGCCGCGGCGGCGCGGGGCACGGCCATGGGCCTGAGCTCGTTCGCCAGCAAGCCGGTCGAAGAGGTGGTCGCGGCCAACCCGCAGACGTTCTTCCAGGTGTACTGGTGTGGCAGCCGGGACGAGATCGCGGCGCGGGTCGAGCGGGCGAGGAAGGCTGGCGCGGTCGGGCTGATCCTGACGGCAGACTGGACGTTCTCCCACTCGCGCGACTGGGGCAGTCCGAAGATCCCGGACCGGACCGATCTGCGGACCATCCTGCGGCATATCCCGGAGGCGGTCATCCGGCCGCACTGGGTCGTGCGCTACGCGCGGACGGGCAGGCCCCCGGAGCTGACCGTGCCCAACATGGCCCTCCCCGGAGCCGAGCCGCCGACCTTCTTCGGCGCGTACGGCCAGTGGCTGCAGACGCCGCCGCCGAGCTGGGACGACGTAGCCTGGCTGCGCGAGCTGTGGGGCGGCCAGTTCCTGCTCAAGGGCGTCTGCCGGATCGACGACGCCAAGCGGGCGGTCGACGCGGGCGTGACCGCCATCTCGGTGTCCAACCATGGCGGCAACAACCTCGACGGCACGCCGGCCAGCATCCGGGCGCTACCCGTGATCGCGGCCGCGGTCGGCGGGCAGGTCGAGGTCCTGCTGGACGGCGGCGTCCGGCGCGGCAGCGACGTGGTCAAGGCGATCGCGCTCGGCGCGCGCGCGGTGCTGATCGGGCGGGCTTATCTCTGGGGGCTCGCCGCGAACGGGCAGGCGGGCGTGGAGAACGTGCTCGACATTCTGCGGAACGGGGTTGACTCGGCGCTGCTCGGGCTTGGCCGGTCCGCGGTCGGCGAGCTGAGCCAGGAGGACATCATCGTGCCGCCCGGCTTCGTGCGCGCCCTCGGCGGCTAGTCCACACGGTCCCGGAGCATCGGCGGATAGAGCGACGTCGCGGGACCGCGCCGGTAGAACTGGGCCGGCCTGCCGCGGTCGCCAGTTGTGGATCGGCCGGTCGGTGTCAGATAGCCCGGTGTGCCAGTGACCTTGCGATGGAAGTTCCGCGGGTCCAGCTCGGTGTCCCAGACGATCTCATAAACCCGCCGCAGCTGCCCGACCGTGAACTCGAGCGGGCAGAACGCGGTGGCCAGCGGCGTGTACTCCAGCTTGGAGCGGGCGCGCTCCACGCCATCGGCGAGGATCGTGCTGTGGTCGAAGGCCAGTGGCCCGGTGGCACTCACGGGCACCCAGCTCGCTGCTGCCGCATCCCCGCCCGCGTGCGGGAGGGGCAACTGCGGCGCCAGGGCCAGATACGCGACGGTCACGACGTGCAGCCGAGGATCGCGTCCGGGGTCACCGTAACTTCTCAGCTGCTCGAGATGCCCGTGCTCGCCTTGAGCATCGGTGCGCTGGGCCGCAGGGAGGCCGAGCCCGGTCTCCTCTAGCAGTCCTCGCTTCGCAGCGGAATCCAGGCTCTCGTCTGGCCGGACGAAACCGCCGGGCAAGGCGAGCTTGCCCAGATAGGGATCCTCGCCGCGCCGGATCAGCAACACCGCGAGCTGATCCTCGCGAATCGTCAGCACGACGAGGTCCGTGGTGACCGCAGCCAGCGGATAGTCCAGCGGGTCACAGGCAGGCACGGCCGCAGCCTATTTCTTAATCGTCTCCTTGACGAATAATCGATACCCGAGTTATCGTCAGTTAGACGATTAATGGAGGCAGCAATGGCAACCATCGCTCGGTATCCGCTCACTCGGCACCTACGCGGCACGCCCACGCAGTACATCCGGCACACACGGGGTGGCAAGGTCGCGCACGAAGGCACCGGACTGTCCTTCTTCTTCCGGCTGCTGTCCGCCGTGCTGTCCGAAGTACCGGTGGACGACCGCGAGCTGCCGGTGCTGTTTCACGCTCGGACGGCGGACTTCCAGGATCTGACCGTTCAGGCGAGCGTGACCTTCCGAGTGATCGATCCGGTGACGGCCTGTGCCCGGATCGACTTCGCCCTAGACCCGGAAACTGGTCGCTGGCGGGGCACGCCGCTCGATCAGCTCGCAGGCCTGCTCACCGAGACGGCGCAACAGCAGGTGCTCGGTCTCATCGCCGCGAGCCCGCTCGCGACCGTGCTGGCGGACGGCGTTGGCCAGGTCCGCGATCGGATCTTGTCGGGGCTCACCGCGGATCCGCGCCTTGCCGAGACCGGCATAGCCGTCATGGGTGCCCGCGTCGTCGCCATGCGGCCGGAGCCCGACGTCGAGAAGGCGCTTCGGACTCCGGCGCGGGAGCAGATCCAGCAGGAAGCCGATCGGGCTACGTACGAGCGCCGCGCCATTGCGGTGCAGCGTGAGCGCGCCATCGCGGAGAACGAGCTGCTGAACCAGATCGAGCTTGCCCGGCGCGAATCCGAACTGATCGAGCAGAAGGGCGCGAACGCACGCCGCCAGGCCCAGGAGGAGGCGGCCGCGAGCGCTATTCAGGTTGCGGCCAAGGCCGACGGCGAGCTGACGCTCGCGCAGGCTCGAGCAGCCGGAACGCAGGCAGTCGGCGAGGCCAAGGCGGCGGCCGAGGCCGCTCACGTCCGCGCGTACGAGCAGGTACCTGCGGTCACGGTGCTTGCACTGGCCCTGCAAGAGCTGGCCGGACAGCTGCCGCAGATCGGCAGCGTGGTACTGAGCCCGGACTTGGTCACGCCCCTGCTAGCCAAGCTCGGCGGTGCACCAGGCAACGGCGCGACGTCGTGACCGTTGCAGAGCGCTCCACGATGACGCGGCTGACGACGCTGCCGCCGCGGGCAGTGCTCGTGCACCGCCGGACCGAATTCACCGAGCTGCTGGAGCGGCACAGCACTCGTGGTCAGGCGGCGTTCTTCCTGCAGACGCGGGGCAGGCAGCTGACGGATGTCGAGTCCCGGCATCGCCGGGTCATGGCCGCGGTGGCCGCGGTGGCGGCGGCAGTGCCCGATGACTGGCGCCATGGTCGCGTCGAGCGAGCCGAGGTGCCCAGGTTCAGCTTCGAGCCGGGCGACATCGTGGTGGTCGTCGGCCAGGACGGGCTCGTCGCGAACGTGGCTAAATATCTGGATGGCCAGCTGGTCATCGGCATCGATCCTGAGCCTGACCGCAATCCTGGCGTGCTCGTCCGGCATTCTCCGGCCGAAGCAGGCGCGCTGCTGCGCGCCGCCGCGAGCTTGGCGGGCCCGGGCGTCGACGCGCTGTCCATGGTGCAGGCAGACACGGACGATGGGCAGCGGCTGCTGGCTCTCAATGAGATCTTCGTCGGCCACGCGAGCCACCAGACGGCGCGCTACAGCCTTTCGGCGCCCGGCGGGACGGCGGAGTTGCAGGCATCCTCGGGCGTCATCATCGGCACCGGCACTGGCGCCACCGGCTGGTGCCGCTCAGCCTGGCTGGAGCGGCACAGCGCGCTCACGCTGCCGGTGCCGGCCGAGCCCCGGCTTACCTGGTTCGTACGGGAGGCGTGGCCGTCAGCAACGACGGGGACCCACCGCACCGAAGGGCAGCTAGCGGCCGGTCAGTCGCTGACCCTCAGCGTGATGTCGGACCAACTCGTGCTTTTCGGTGACGGCATGGAGTCCGACGCGGTCGGGCTGAGCTCCGGCCAGGTCGCCACCGTCAGCCTGGCCAGCCGGACGCTGTCCCTGGTCCGCTGACAGACCGGTACCGTCAGCCCATGGCCGCCAGCACGACGTCACCGGGTGCCGGACGCCCCGGTCCGCTGCCCGCCGGCACGACGCGTCGCCAGCTCAGCGTCGACGGCTCGGCCCGGTCCTACTTGATCCACATCCCGCCCTCATACAACGGCCTGCGCCCGCTGCCTGTCGTGGTCACCTTCCACGGCCTCGGCGCCACCGCGCAGGCGCAGCTCGCCCTCTCGGGCTTCGCGGCGGTGGCGGACCGCAACGGCTTCGTGGTCGTTGCCCCGCAGGCACGGCGCTTCGGCTGGGACTTCCTCACGCCGCCGAGCCGGCCGGGCTCGGACGCCGCCTTCGTGGTCGCGCTCCTGCGAGACCTGCGGTCAGTTGCCTGCGTCGATCCGCAACGCTGCTATGTAAGTGGCATCTCCAACGGTGCAGCTGTGGTCTTCGCGCTCGCCTGCGGCAACGTCGGCGGCTTTGCTGCTTACGGTGCCGTAGCGGGCGCCTTCTACTCGCCGCGGTGCTACCGAGCACCGCCGCAGCCCATCGTCTACTTCCACGGCACCGCGGACCGGCTCGTGCCCATCGACGGCGGCCGGGTCTTCGGCGTCCCCATTGCCCCGGCCCGCCAGTCGATGGCGGCGTGGGCCGCCCACAACGGCTGCCCGGCAGGCGCCCGCCGGTCGGTCGTCGCTTCCGACGTGACGCTTTTCAGCTGGGCCGGCGGCCGTGGCGGCGCCGACGTCGACTATTACGTCATCGCCGGCGGTGGTCACTCCTGGCCCGGCGCGGACCGATCGATCGCGCAGTTCACCGACCGGTTCCTCGGCCGTACCACCGAGAGCATCAGCGCTAGCCAGATCATGTGGGACTTCTTTGCCGGGCGCAGCCGCTGACCCTGGGCATGACAGGTGTCATGGCCAGGTCGTGACGCAGGGGTGGCCCGGCCGTCGGCCGGCACCGGCAGACTAGAGGCATGACGCAGACTGTGACGTCCGGCACCGGTAGTTCCGCCGACCGCACGGGGCCGCTCGCCGTCGAGCTGACTGGGGTGCACAAGCATTTCGGCCACGTGCACGCCGTCGACGGCGTGCACCTTGACCTCAGATCCGGCGAGATCGTGGCCATCCTCGGTCCCAACGGCGCTGGCAAGACCTCGACGATCGACATCATCCTCGGGCTGTCCCATCCAGACGCGGGCCGGGTCAAGGTATTCGGGATGCAGCCGCGGCAGGCGATCAGCCGGGGTCTGGTGTCCGCGGTGATGCAGACCGGCGGGCTGCTTCGGGACCTGACGGTCTTCGAGACCGCCGAGTACACGGCGAGCTTGTTCGCCCGCAGCCAGAACCCACGGGAGGTGCTGCGCACGGCCGGGATCGCCGACATCGCCGACCGCCGGGTTGGGAAGTGCTCGGGCGGCGAGCAGCAGCGGCTGCGGTTCGCGCTCGCGTTGCTCTCCAACCCCGACCTGCTTGTCCTGGACGAGCCCACGACCGGGATGGACGTGGAAGGGCGGCGCGGCTTCTGGGCCGCGATTCGCAAGGACGCGGAGAACGGCCGGACCGTGCTGTTCGCGACCCACTACCTCGAGGAAGCCGACGCCTACTCAGACCGGATCGTGCTGCTGCGGCGCGGCAGGGTGGTGGCGGACGGCACATCATCGGAAATCAAGGCGATGGCCGCAGGCCGGACGGTCCGGGCCACGCTGCCGGGCGCGAGCGAGGCCGTGCTGACGAACGTACCCGGCGCGGAGAACGTCGAGGTGCGCGGCGAGACGGTGCTGGTGCATTCCAGCGACAGCGACGCCACCGCGCGGTACCTCCTCACGCAGACCGCCGCCAGGGACCTCGAGATCACCGCGCGCGGTATCGAAGACGCCTTCATCGCGCTGACCGGCGACGACGCTGGGTCTGACGCCGTTACCCCAGGAGCTGCCCGATGAGCACCCCGACCATCACTGCCGACGTCGCTGGCCGCCGCGCGCCCGCCCTCGGCGGATTCAACCTCACCGTGCTCAAGCTCGAGGTCAGGCGGCTGACCCGTAACCCGCGCACCGTCATCATCGCGCTCGTGGTCCCCGCAGCCTTCTTCCTGCTGTTCGGCCTGAACCGGACCTACGACAGCCTGACGGTCGGACACGGCAATTATTCCGCGTTCGTCATGATCAGCCTGGCGCTGTACGGAGCCGTGCTAGCCACGACCTTCGGCGGAGCCATGGTGTCGATGGAGCGGTCCCAGGGCTGGAGCAGGCAGCTGCGCCTGACGCCGCTCACGCCCGCCGCCTACATCGCGATCAAGGTGGCCACCGCCCTGGTGCTCGGCGCGACATCGGTAGCCGCGGTGTACATCGTCGGCGCGGTTACGCACAAGGCGTCGATGTCCGCTGCGCTGTGGATCGGCACCGGCGTCTCGGTCTGGGTCGGCTCGCTGCTGTTCGCGGCGTTCGGGCTGTTCATCGGCTACCTGCTGCCGGCCGAGAACGTCATGCAGCTCATCGGGCTGATCCTGGCCCTGCTGTCCTTTGTTGGCGGGCTGTTCATCCCGGTCAGCCAGTTCGCGGTGGCGGTCCAGGATGTGGCCAAGTGGACACCGCTCTACGGGCTCAATCAGCTCGTGCACACGCCGCTGCTGGGCAACGGCGTGGACTGGACCTGGGTCGTCAACGTCCTCGGCTGGCTGGTCATCTTCTCGGCCGGCGCCATGTGGCGGTTCCGCAAGGACACCGCGCGGGTCTGAGCCCGCCTCGGCGGCGCGCCTGCCCACGGGGGCCAGGCGCGTCGGCCCCGTTCCCCTCCTCGGTAGGATCGCCGGACGCCTGGCGGTTACGGAGGATGGTCATGAAACTGGACAACGAGTTCACCGTGGGAGTGCCCATCGGGCAGGCATGGGGTGTGCTCACCGACCTCGAGCTGATCGCGCCGTGCATGCCTGGCGCCCAGCTCACCGGTGTCACCGACGGCGTGTACACCGGCAAGGTGAAGGTCAAGGTCGGCCCCGTGACCGCCGAGTACACCGGCACGGCGCGGTTCGCGGAGAAGGACGACGAGGCCCACCGCGCGGTGATCGAGGCGCGCGGCCGTGACTCGCGGGGTAACGGCAACGCGTCGGCGACGATCTCCGCGCAGCTGCGTCCGACCGGGACCAGCACGCTCGTCACCGTGACCACCGATCTGACGATCGCCGGCCGGATCGCCCAGTTCGGCAGTGGAATGATCAAGGAAGTGTCCGCCAAGCTGCTCGGGCAGTTCGTCGAGTGCCTGGAAGGTCGGCTCGGTGGCGACGCGGCGGGATTGGTCGGGCCGTCGCCGGTAGTGGCGGCGCGGCCTGGCACACTCGGCGTCTCACCCGCCGCCGGTGCGGCGAGCGTCGGCAGCGCCGCCGACGCCACCGCGACTGCCGGGCTCGGGACTGACGCGCCCGCTCTGGCGAGCGAGATCGTGGCGGGGCCGGGACCGGCCAGCGCGGCGGCACCCGCGGCCACCACGGCCGATCCCGAGCCACCGCCGCTTGACCTCATGAGCGTGGCAGGCCGCGCCGTGTACAAGCGCCTCGCCCCGGTCGTGATCGGGCTGGTCGTCCTCGCGATCGTCATCTACGTGATCGTGGCGAACACCTAGGCCGCTGCGGATCAGCGACTACGGCCGGCGGCGAGGACTTCCGCGAGGTTGTAGTGCACCGGCTCCTCGAGCTGGTCGAAGCCGCAGGATCGCGGGTCGCGATCGTCTCGCCAGCGGACCCACTGTGCAGTGTGCCGGAACCTGGTGCCTTCCATGTGCTCGTACCTGACCTCGGCGACGCGCTCGGGCCGGAGCGGGACGAACGACAGGTCCTTCCCCGCGTTCCACCTGCTGCCCTCCGCCTCGCGCGGATGCCGCGCCCGCGGCGGCGCCGCTGGGGCATCGGCGTCCGCCTCGACGGGCCGGCCGCCTAGCCCTGGCGCGGGCTCGCCGCCCCAGTTCCACGGGTGCCCCTCGAAACTGGTCACGAGCGGCTGTACCTCCGTGAACAGCTGCCGTCGCAGGGCCATCGGGAACGCGCCCACGACGCCCACGCTGGCCAGGTTGCCTGCCGCGTCGTAGAGCCCGAGCAACAGCGAGCCAATCGCGTCCGCGCCGCTTTTGTGCAGCCGGTACCCGGCCACCACGCAGTCGGCGGTCCGCTCGTGCTTGATCTTGAACATGACGCGCTTGTCCGGCTGGTAGGTGCCGGCCAGCGGCTTGGCCACGATCCCGTCGAGACCGGCGCCCTCAAACTGGCTGAACCAGCGCAGTGCCACGTCCCGGTCCCGGGTCGCAGGCGTCACGTAGACCGGTGGCGCGGCGCTGGCGAGCGCGTCTTCCAGAATCGCGCGGCGGGCCTCGAACGGCTGGCCGGTGTAGTCCACGTCGCCGAGCGCGAGCAGGTCGAAGGCCACGAACGAGGCCGGCGTCTGGGTTGCCAGCAGTCGTACTCGGCTGGCCGCCGGGTGGATGCGCTGCAGCAGCGCCTCGAAGTCCAGCCTGCGGCCGTCCGCGGCCGGGATGACGATCTCGCCGTCGACGACGCAGCGCTCCGGCAGACTCGCCAGCAGCGCGTCGACGATCTCGGGAAAGTACCTGGTCATCGGCCTTTCGTTGCGGCTGCCGATCTCCACCTCGGCGCCGTCCCTGAAGACGACCGACCGGAAGCCGTCCCACTTCGGCTCATAACTCAGCGGGCCGACCGGGATGTCCTTGACCGACTTGGCCAGCATCGGAGCGACGGGGGGTAGCACCGGGAGGTCCATCGCCCCATCATGGCCGATGCGGTCCGGCCGGGCTCAGCCGAGCGGCCGAATCAGCGACACCGGGTGTTCATGGCCGCGTCTGCGGTCGGTCAGAGCAGCCTCAGAGCCTGGTCGCCGAGCCTGGGGGTGACGGCCGGCCAGCGGGTCGGCCCCAACCCGGCGGAGGTGACTCGGCATGGCCTGGCTCTGGATCAGCGCCCCGATCGCGGCGGTGTTCTTCCTCGGCTACACCGTGATCCCGCTCTGGCTCGTGTTCCGGCGGCCCGATGTCGGCCCTGCCGAGCCGGCCCGCCCCGCCAGTGCGCCGAGTCCGGCGCCGCACCGGCAGCTTGAGACCGTCCGGCGGTAGCCGGAGCGGCCCCGGCTCGATGCGGCCGCCGGATGCGTGCGGACGAGCGTGCTGGTATGAAGGCATCAGGGTCTGCTCACACCAGGCGAGAGGAAGCCGTCCATGAAGGTGCCGCTCACTATCGGGGACTACCTCAGCCGCGGCGCGGACGTATACGGGCATCGGACCGCCGTCTTCGATGAGCCGGGGATCGCCGGGTCGCTGGGCACCCTGAGTTACGCGGAGCTGGAGAGCCGGGCCAGGGGCATGGCGCTCGCGCTGGACGCGATGGGCGTCGGTCACGGCGAGCGGGTGGCGATCGTGAGCCCCAACGCGGCCAAGTTCGCGATCTCCTACTTCGGCGTCAGCGCCTACGGCCGGGTTCTCGTGCCGGTGAACTACCGGCTCAACGCCGACGAGGTCGGGTACATCGTGGATCATTCCGGCACGTCGCTCCTGCTCGTCGACCCGGAGTCGGAGGAGAGCCTGCGCGGCATCAGCCCGAAGTACAAGATCATTCTGGATGGAGTCGCCGACGCGGAGCTGTTCGCGCCGGCGCCGGTCGGAGCCCAGCCGGCCGAGTGGGTGGCCGACGAGGATGAGACGGCGAGCATCAACTACACGAGCGGCACCACCGCGCGGCCGAAGGGCGTGCAGCTGACGCACCGGAACCTATGGCTCAACGCGGCGATCTTCGGCTGGCACACGACCGTCACCGACCGGGACGTGTTCATGCACACGCTGCCGATGTTCCACTGCAACGGCTGGGGGATGCCCTACGCCGTTACCGGGCTGGGCGTGCCCCAGGTGGTGGTCCGCAAGATCGACGGCGCGGAGATCCTGCGTCGCATCGAGTCGCACGGGGTCACGCTGCTGTGCGGGGCGCCCGCCGTGGTCGCCGCGATTCTGACCGCCGCCGCGGACCGGCGGTCGGCCGGACAGAACGTGCCGGGCGGCGGCACCGTGCGGATGGTGGTCGCCGGCGCGCCGCCGCCGTCGAGAACCATCGAGCGGGTCGAGACGGAGCTGGGCTGGGAGTTCATCCAGATCTACGGACTGACCGAGACCGCGCCGCTGCTGACTATCAACAGGGCGATGAGCGAGTGGGACGGGATGGCGCCCGCCGACCGGGCGCGGCTGCAGTCGCGCGCCGGCGTGCCCGCCGTCGGGGTTGAGATCCGCACCGACGGCGAGGGCGAGGTGCTAGCGCGGTCCAACCATGTGTTCGCCGGCTACTGGGAACAGCCGGAGGAGTCGGCCAAGGCGCTCGCCGGCGGCTGGTTCCACACCGGCGACGGCGGCCACGTCGATAGCGAGAACTACCTGGTGATATCGGATCGCAAAAAGGACGTCATCATCACCGGCGGCGAGAACGTGAGCTCCATCGAGGTCGAGGACTGCCTGTATCAGCACCCCGCGGTAGCCGAGGCGGCCGTGATCGGCGTGCCGGACGACAAGTGGGGCGAGACGGTCAAGGCGCTTGTCGTGCTGCGGACGGCGGATGGTGCCACCGAGGCAGAGCTTATCGAGCACTGCCGCGCTCGCCTGGCGCACTTTAAGTGTCCGACGTCGGTCGAGCTGCAGGACGCGCTGCCGCGCACCGCGACCGGAAAGCTGCAGAAGTTCAAGCTGCGCGAGCCGTACTGGGCCGGGCGCGAGCGCAGCGTCAACTAGCGAGGTTGCGTGCCGCGCGCCGTCCGGGTTCGTTCCGGCGGCGGTGAACCGCTATCGGCCACCGCGGGTCCCGCGGACCAGTACGATCGGCGCATTGTGGCACGTCACCGAGCCGATGATGACCCGCTGGATGTCATCATCGTTGATCAGGTGCCTCGTCTGCAGGTCCCGCTGGCATGAGAGTGCGCCAATCGACCGGTTACTAGCAAGGCCTGTGACACTCAAGCAGAAAGGCCCGCACATGGCGAGTTCGGCCAGTTCTGACGCGGTGAATGGCGGCGCCGCACCCACGCTGACGACAGTCGAGCGGCGCGGTATCGAGCACGTGCCGCACGACGAGCGCTGGGGCAAGGCCAGCAGCCTGTTCTGGATGTGGGCGGGCGCCGTCTGGAACGTCGAGTTCGTGGTGTACGGCGCGATTGCGGTCGTGGTGTTCGGATTGTCGTTTGCCCAGGCCGTCCTCATCATCCTGCTCGGCAACCTCACGTACTGCCTGACCGGGCTCGCCAGCCTGCAGGGCCCGCAGGCCGGCACCACGACGTTCGCCATCAGCCGGGCACCGTTCGGGCCAAACGGCAACCGGATGCCGTCGTTGTTCAACTGGGTGACGCAGGTCGGCTTCGAAATCGAGGGCATCGCGCTGATCGTGTTCGCCGCGATCCTGCTCTCGACCAGGGCGGGCTTTACCGCCGGCACGCCAGCGAAAGTGATCTTCATCATCCTTGCGGTCGCCATCCAGGCGGTGCTGCCCTTGCTTGGCCACGCGGCGGTGCTTCGGGTGCTGCGCTGGCTCGCCATCCCGTTCATCGTGCTGTTCGCGGTGATGGCTGGGCTCACGGCCGGCAAGGTCAACCTGCACGTGCCGGTGCACGGGGCTAGCTGGGGGGCGCTGACCATCTTCCTCGCCCTGGTGATCTCGGCCGGCGGGCTCGGCTGGACGGAGAACGCTAATGACTACTCGCGCTACCTGCCGCGCACCACGGACAAGAAGCGGATCGTGCTCGCCGTCACGCTGGGCGGCGCGATCCCGTCTGCGCTGCTGGAGATCCTGGGGGCGGCCATCGCCACGGGCGTGCCGAGCGCGACCACGCCCAACGGCCTGGTATCCGGGTTCCCTGGCTGGTTCGTCTGGCCGTATCTCATCTTCGCGATCTTCCAGCTGTTCGCCATCAACACGCTGGACCTGTACTCGTCGGGCGTGACGCTGCAGAGCATTTTCCCCCGGCTGCACCGGGTGTACTGCGTCGCCATCGACACCGTCATCTGCGGCGGGATAGCCGGCTACGCCGTCTTCTCCTCGCACTTCTTCACGCTGCTCACCGACTTCCTGCTGTTCATCATCGTGTGGCTCGGACCGTGGTGCGGTATCTACCTGGTCGACAGCTGGCTACGCCGGGATCGCTACGATCACGACGACCTGCTCAACGAGCGGGGCGGCCGGTACTACCGTCACGGCGGCTTCTACTGGCCAGCCATCGTGGCGCAGGTGATCGGGATGGTGTGCGCGGCGATCTGGCTCAATGCGTACTCCCCGTACGTCGGCCCGCTGGCGAGCCGCGTCGGCGGCACCATCGGATCGGACTTCAGCGTGTTCATCGGCCTGTTTGTCGGCGCGCTGGTCTACTTCGTCCTGGCCCGGCGGACGGTCCGGGCCGAAGGCGACGCGACCCCCGCGCCGGCCGCGACGTAGCCGCGGTGGCAGCCCTGCGATGCCGCGGTCCGCCGCGGCATCGCCGGGCTACCCAGGGATGTGCTGCGGTAAGGCAGCGGCCGGGGCTGGGCTAAGGTCGCTAACCGTGATAGCGCCCCGGGTAGCGATCGGCCCGGACCACAGTCAGTTTGCCGCGGACGCGGTGCGTGCCGCGGGCGGCGTGCCCGTGGCCGCCGACTCGGCCGCCGACGTGCTGGTCTGGCTCGCGCCGGACGATACGGCGGGGCTGCGGGCCGCGATCGGCGCCACCGGGGCGCGCTGGGTCCAGCTGTCCTCCGCGGGTATCGAGGCGACGGCGGCGGCCGGCCTGCTGGACGATCGCCGCGTCTGGACGTCGGCCAAGGACGCGTTTGCCGAGCAGGTCGCCGAGCTCGCGCTCGCGCTCGCGCTGGCCGGTCTGCGCCAGCTCCCTACGTACCTGGTGGCCCGATCCTGGGGCGAGCTGGGAGGCGACTCGCTGTTCGACGAGCCGGTGACGATCCTCGGCGGTGGCCGGATCACCACGAGCCTGCTGCAGCTGCTTGCGCCGTTCCGGGTCAGGGCAACGGTTGTGCGGCGGGGCCATCAGGCGGTACCAGGCGCGGCGCGGACCGTACCGGCGAGCCGGCTGGCGGACGCGCTGCCGGATGCCAAGGTCGTCTTCCTGGCGCTGGCGCTCACTCCGGACACGGAGCGGATCATCGGCGCGGAGCAGCTCGCCGCGATGCGCCCGGACGGCTGGCTGGTCAACGTGGCGCGCGGCCGGCACGTGGACACCGCCGCGCTGGTAGCCGCGCTCGCAAGCGGGAGCATCGGCGGGGCCGCGCTCGACGTCACCGACCCAGAGCCGCTGCCGGCCGAGCATCCACTGTGGGCGCAGCAGCGGTGCATCATCACGCCGCACACTGCAACCCCACCCGAGCTGGCCGATCGTGCACTGGCGCAACTGATCCGCGACAACGTCACCAGGTTCGCCGCCGGCCGGCCGCTGCTGAGCCTCGTGGACCCGGTGGCCGGCTACTGAATCCGGCTGGCAGCTACCGCTGGTCGGCGCCACCTGACCGGGCAGCGCCGACCGCGGAACGAGGCGGTGAAGGCCCGTCCAGGCGGGCTACGAAGGCGCCGGCCGTCTCGCCAGGTACGCCGCGCCGCGCGGCGAAATCCGGTAACCGACGTCCAGGCTGATGGTCAGGCCGAGTGCCTTGAGCCGCCGCACGTGCAGCTTGTAGTCGGGCCGGTGCCAGTCAAGCTGCGGGGCCAGCAGCGCCGACGATACCGCGGGCTGGCCGGCGATCTGCTCGAGCACCGCGGTGGTCCAGGGGCCGCGCTTGCTCGCCGCGTCCATCCGGGCCAGCCGCTTGCTGATGACCCGGACGTCCTCGTCCGACAAGTCCGCGGCGGCGGCCAGCTGATCGCGCGGGTCGGGGTCGGCGACCGGTCGGAACCGGATGCAGTACAGCGGCAGGTCCGGGTCACCGCGGAGGTCGGCGACCGCCGCCTGGACGTCCGCGAACCCCGCGGCCTTGGCGAGCGCCGGCGTGATGTCGGCCGGGGAGATCGTCGCCACCGACTCGGCCACCACCAGGCCCGCGCCAGTGCGGTACCGATGGCCCGCCACGACCTGGACGCGGCGCCAGCGCCGGAAGGCGACGGTGATGCTGCCGTCGCGGAGTCCCTGGCGCAGACGCGGCTCGAACTGCACGCTGTGACTGTACTGCGGGTCCGCGCCGGCCGGCGCGGCGCGGGCGCTCGCACCGAGGTCGAGACACCAAGACCGGCGTGGATTGTGCGCGACACTAGTCTCATGAACGGCAGCGCGGCCGCGGGCCCAGGTCCGGCGGTGATCAGCGAACACCGGTCGCGCGCGCCGTCACCGGCGCTGCGTGGCCTGGTGGACTGGTACGCGGGCTACCGGGATGTGGGGGTCCCGCCCGCGCGCCACCGCGGCCTGCCGTCGCCGGGCCTGACCGTCATCTTCACGCTGGACGACAAGCTGACGATCGCGGAGCACCCGGACCCGGCCCAGCCCGCAGGCAGTTTCGACACCCTCGTGGGCGGGCTGCACACCAGGCCGGCCCTGATCACCCACGCGGGCCGTCAGTCCGGTATCCAGCTCGGGCTGAGCCCGCTGGGCAGTCGCGTCCTGCTCGGCATGCCAGCCGCCGAACTCGCCGGCATCGACGTGCCAGGGCACGAGGTGCTCGGCCGATTCGCCACCGAGGTTCAGGACCGGCTGCGCGCCGCGGCCACCTGGGACGAGCGGTTCGCGACGCTGGACCACGCCCTGCTGGCGAGGATGCGGCTGGCTGACGAGCGCGCGGGCATCAGCGCCGGGGTCTCGCGTGCCTGGCAGCGGCTGCTGCAGTCCGGCGGGATGACGTCGGTTGCCGACCTGGCCGCCGAGACCGGCTGGAGCGACCGGCACCTGCGCGCACGGTTCCGGGCCGAGACCGGGCTCGCGCCCAAGGCGGCGGCACGGGTGATCAGGTTCGACCGGGCCAGGCACATCCTGCAGCGGCGAGCGGTCGCCGGCGAGGCGCTGCGGCTCGCCGACCTGGCCGCGTCGTGCGGATACTTCGACCAAGCGCACCTGGACCGGGAGTTCGGCCTGCTCGCGGGCTGCGGGCCGACGACCTGGATCGCCGCGGAGTTCCGAAACCTCCGCCTCAGCCCCGATCAGCCGCTGCGAGCGTGACGGCCGCGTGCTGCCAGGCGACGGCCGCTCGCGGTATCCGGCACACTAGGCGGATGCCTGAACCGCAGCGTGACCCCCGAGATCCGCGCGGTCTGCGTGCCGACGCGCCGCTGCTCGCGGCGTGGCTGGACGCCACCAGCCAGGCCGACGCCGGCGCCTTGCTGCCGATGTGCGTGCCGGGTCACAAGCAGCGGCAGGATCTCGTCGGGACTGTGATCGCCGGAGATGTGCCGTTCTATGGCGGCATCGACACGATCAAGCACGCCGACAGCCTGCGGGTCGCCGCCGAGCGCAGGGCCGCGGTCCTCTGGGGCGCGGACTGGTGCCGGTTCTCGGTCGCGGGATCGACGCACGGCAACCAGGCGCTCGCGCTGGCCGTCGGCCAGCCGGGCCGGGAGGTCATCATCAACCGGACGCTGCACCGGTCGCTGCTCCTCGGCCTCGTGCTCGCCGGGCTGCGTCCGGTGTGGGTCCGGCCGCAGATCGATGCAGCCTCGGGGCTGCCTGCGGGCGTCCCCGTCGGCTCCGTGCGGGCCGCGCTGGCCGCGCACCCGGACGCCTGCGGAGTCTTTCTCGGCGACCCGACGTATGTCGGCACGATCAGTGACCTGGCCGGCCACGCGGCGGTCGCGCACGAAGCGGGAGTCCCGCTCATCGTGGACGCCGCGTGGGCGGCGCACCTGGGCTTCCACCCCGACCTGCCGCCGCACGCTATCGCGGCGGGTGCGGACGCGATGGTGACCAGCGCGCACAAGGCGCTGCCCTCCTACAGCCAGGGTGCGCTCGTGCTGGCCAGCACGCGGCGGCTCGACGAGGCCCAGCTGGACCGCGCGTTTGAGGCCACTCACACCACCAGCCCGGCCGGGTCGATCATGGCCAGCATCGACGCGGCCAGGGCTCTGCTCGCCGCGGACGGTGAGTCGCTGTGCGACCGGCTGATCCGGGCCGTCGCCGCGGCGCGTGAGCGGCTTCGGGCGGTGCCGGGCGTCGAGGTGCTGGCCGGGGCTGGCGTCGAGCCGACCAAGCTGGTGGTGCTGCTAGCGGGGTCGGGCGCGCACGGCAACCGGGTTGAGGCCGACATCATCGCGGCGGGCATGCCGGTTGAGATGGCGGACCGGGACACCATCGTGCCGATCCCGGCGATAGCCGACGACGAGGACCAGGTCGCCGCCTTCACCGAGGTGCTCATCGCGGCGATCGAGCGGCACCGGGGAGAACCGCGCCGGCCCGCGGCGGCGTCGTCCTGGACGGTAGAGCCCGAGATGGCGCTGGCGCCGCGGGAGGCGTTCTTTGCCCCGAAGGAGACGGTGCCGGCGGCCACGGCCATCGGGCGGGTCAGCGCCGAGCTGATCGCGCCTTACCCGCCCGGGGTGCCGGTCCTCGCTCCCGGCGAGCTGATCACGGCCGCCGCAGTGGCGGCGTTGCGGGAGGTCGCCGCCGACGGCGGCCGGATTGCCTATGCGGCCGATCCCAGCCTGCGGACCTTCCAGGTCATCGCCCGGTCCTAGGCCGCCGTCGGTCAGGGCTCGTCCAGCCTGGCTCCCTGACGGGCACCGTTCGCAGCTAACTCAGGCAACGTCCAAAAAAGGTCAAACTGAACGTAGCTGACGCTCGTTACTGTTCGCTCTGAGCGGCGGGCCGTGACCCCAGGTCACCGTCTGCCCGTGCTGATGCCCCCGTGCTCCGTGGGGATGCCGAGGCTTCTGGGGTATATCGGGAGCTCCTGGGTATGCCGACACGGGGGTAGCTCATCGCCCGGGGGTGATCTGAATGTCGGGTTCTACGACCGCGGTCATCGTGATGCCCATCGTCATCGCGGTGGCGCTCGCCACCTGGATCTCCGCGGTCTTCTACGCTAACGCGCACCCCACCAGGGGCCGCTACAGCACCGACCTGCGCACCGAGGTTCGCGGCGGCAGCTTCCAGGCGGTCGAGGGCGGACGACAGCTCATGCCGATCCCGGAACACCGGCCCGCCGTGCCCGGACAGCGGCCCGCCGCGGCTGAGGAGACCTTCCGGGTGCCCGCGCGGGGCGCGACCGCGACCGCCACGGCCGCCGCGGCTGACGACCAGTCCGCCGAGGAAGACACGCAGCCGATGACGATGCGTCCGCCGCGCTGACTCCAGCGTCACGCTTGGTGCCATCCGGAGATCCGGCGCAGCCGGGCGCGCACCGGGAGATGATCTGAGCCGCTCCACGGCAGCACCGCACCCCGCCCGGGCTCGACGCCCCGGCTCGCCAGCACGTGGTCAAGCTGCACCACCGGCTGCTCGGCGGGGAAGGTTGCCCCCCGAACGAGCGCGCTGAGCCCGGCATACTGGCGGGCGAACAGGGCCGGCATATTGAGGTCACCGGCAATGACGGTCGGGACGGGATCGGCACGCAGCCATCGCCACAGTCGCCAGAGCTGCACGGGGCTCGTCGCGGCGAACGTCAGGTGCGTGTTGACCATGCGCAGGACGCCTCCGGCACGGGACCGGAGCGCCACCACCAGCGCCGCCCTGGGAATGGGGTCGCCTGGGCCTCGGCCGAGCCTGACGGCCTGAGAGCTGGTGACCGGCAGCGCGGTCAGGACCGAGATGCACAGCCGTCCAGGACCGCCGTCGGCCGACAGGCCGAGCCCTGCCCGGCTTGGCAGCCGGCACAATTCCGCGCGGTGCACGGTGAACCCGAGGGTGCTCGCGGCGACGGCGACCTGGTCCCGGCCGGGCTCGGCAGGGACCCAGTCTTCCTGCAGGCAGATCACGGAGGCGTCGAGCAGCCCGATGGCGGCTGCCACGTCATACGGCTCGCCGCGTACGTCCGCACCGCAGTGCAGGTTGAGGCTAGCCACGGTGAGCTCGTCGATGCCGCCAGCCTATCCAGTGGCGGCGCGATACCTGAGCGCAGGCAGGCCGCTACCCCCAGCCTGTGCACATAGTTGTGGAAACTTGGTGGATAAGAGCCGCCCTCGGGGGATAACGGCCGATTCTTTGTGGAGAAAGAAAGAATCTTGAAAACCTTGCCAGAAACCACTTGCGCGGGAGCCGAGAGAGGCAGTAGAAATTCTTTCACCACCTAGCGGCGGGCCACCCGGAGAGGCAACTCACCAGGGGTGCGAAGTCCGGGCAACCGGCCATTGCATCGGCAAGCAGGTTAGGAGGACGGCTTAACGGAGGTCGGCACCGGTCGAGCAATCGGCAGGTCAGCACCAAGGTTGGGCCACGTGGGGCCCCTACATCTCATACATGTGGGGGCCTCACGGCTGTCGTGGGCCGTCCGCCCTTGCTCGCGGCGGGCAGGGCAGGGCGGTCACCGACGGTGCGTGCCAGTCCATGCCGAATCGTTAAGATCTCGGCTGAATTGTCGGTGGCCAGAGAAGAATCTTGAAATGCTTTTCCAGAACCGCTTGCGCGGGTCAGTCTGTTCGCAGTAGAAATTCTCTCACGGTCACGACGGATTCCGCCCCGGAGCAATCCGCGGACGGCATAGCCGGGTAACCGCGACTTGCCACCGGATTCTGTTGTGCCCCCAGGTTGCGCCGCGCGGCGACGCCGAGTAATCGGCGGCTAGGCGAGGCGCGACAGGCCGGGCCCCTCCAACTCATACTTGGAGGGGCCCGGTTCCGTTTCCGGCGACGATGCGAGACGGCTGAGCCTCCCGATCCGGGCCGCGAAGTCGCGAGAGAGCGTGGCGAGGATTCCGTACTTAGCTGAGCGGGACGGTGTCCCGTGACCGACGCCGCTGCCGACGCGGTGGGCTACCCAGCCGGGCGCGCGCGGCTCGCGGGCAAGGTGGCCGTCGTGACCGGGGGAGGGTCGCGCGCCGACGGATTCGGCACCGGCCGGGCGGCTGCGGTCCTGTTTGCCAGAAACGGCGCGCGGGTGCTCGTGGTCGACCGGGATCGGGCCGCCGCCGAGCAGACAGTCGCCCTTATCGAACACGAGGGCGGCATCGCGGAGGCCCACGTGGCCGACATAACCTCTGCGGACAGCTGCCATGAGATGGCCGATCACGCCGTGCGCGCATGGGGCCGCCTCGACATACTGGACAACAATGTCGGGGTGGAGGGCGCCGGGACCATCCTCGAGACCGACTGGCAGCAGTGGGATGTCGTCATGACCGTCAACGTCAAGACCATCGCCCTCGCCAGCGCCGCCGCGCTGCCGTACCTTTCTCGCAACGGCGGGGCGATCGTCAACATTTCTTCGATCTCGGCGTTCCGGCCCCGCGGGCTGACGCCGTACAGCACAGCCAAGGGCGCGGTCATCGCACTGACCAGGGCGATGGCGGTGGATCACGCGGGCAGCTTGGTCCGCGTCAACTGCATCGCACCAGGTCCGATCTACACCCCGATGGTGTATGCCGCGGGCATGAGCCCGCAGGTGCGGGAACGGCGTCGGAGGGCCTCGCCGCTCGGCATCGAGGGCACCGCGTGGGACGTCGCCCACGCGGCGGTCTTCCTCTGCTCTGACGAAGCCCGGTACATAACCGGCGTCGTCCTTCCGGTCGATGGCGGCGTCTCGCTGCGCAGTCCGGAGCGATGACCATGGGTCGTCTTGACGGCAAGGTGGCCATAGTAGTCGGCGCTGGGCAGACACCCGGCCAGACAATCGGTAACGGCCGGGCCACCGCGGTGCTGTTCGGTCGCGAGGGCGCGCACGTGGTCGCCGTGGATCGTCACCTCGACGCCGCCGAGGCCACGGTGCAGGCCGTTAGCGATGCGGGTGGCAGCGCGCTGGCGCTGGCCGCCGACATCACCGTGGAACAGGAGATCGAGGGGCTCGTTGCGGACACGATTCGCCGCCTCGGCCGTATCGACGTGCTGCACAACAACGTGGGCGTCAGCCTCACCGCCGGCGACAGTCCCGTCGCCGAGATTACCGGCGAGGCGTTCGACCTGGTAACTGCCACCAACCTGCGCGGCATGGTGCTGACGTGCAAGCACGTGCTCAAGGTCATGCAGGCGCAGAAGGCCGGAGTGATCGTCAATATCTCGTCCGTCGCGGCCGTGCTCGACTATCCGAACATTGCCTACAAGACGTCCAAGGCAGGCGTCATCGCGCTGACGGAGAACCTTGCCATCACCTATGCGCGGTACGGCATCAGGGTCAACTGCGTCCTGCCCGGCCTCATGAACACTCCGATGGCGATCGAGCCCCGGGTGGGCAGGGACGGGATGAGCCGGGAACAGGTGATCGCGCTACGGGACTCGCAGGTCCCGCTCGGGAAGATGGGGACGGCCTGGGATGTCGCGGAGGCCGCGCTCTTCCTCGCATCCCCGCAGGCCGGGTTCATCACCGGGGTGGCGCTGGCCGTCGACGGCGGCCAGCGTCTCAAGAACGGCTAGTCCGTGTCACGGCTCGCGAGCGGGCCGCGCCGCCGGTCGTACAGTTTCACAGTGCCCGCGACAGACGATCCCGGCAGCGGTGACGCGCAGGCGCGCACCGCGCGGCTCCTGCGGTTGCAGGCAGCTGCCTGCCGGGAGCTCGGTAGCGTGCTCTACGGTGACCTGCTCCTGCACACCGCGGCCGACCTGGAGTCGGGCGGCCAGACGGCGCGGGTGCTGGATGGCTACCTCGATGACCGGCTCGCCAGCGGCCTCGCGCTCCGGCTGCTCGGCGGGGTGCACGCGCAGGTGCTGTCCGGCGGTGCGCCGGCGCTGGCGGCGTTCTACCCGAGCACGGGCGGCACACCCGAGCAGGCATCGGGCAGTCCGCGGACGTGGGCGGCATTCCGGCAAACACTGGCTGAGCACCGGGCGGACGTCCGGTCGTGGCTTGGCCACCCGCCGCAGACGAACGAGGTGGGACGGGCGGCTGCGCTGCTTGGCGGGCTCCGCCATATCGCGGCGGAGGCGAGCCTGCCAATCCGCCTCGTCGAGGTCGGTGCCAGCGCCGGGCTGAACCTGCGGGCGGACTGGTTTTGCGTGCCAGGGCCCGCAGGCAGCTATGGCGATCCGCGGTCGCCGGTGGTGCTCGCCGATGGCTGGCAAGGGGACGCGCCGCCGGACAGCCGGATCGAGATTGTGGAGCGCGTCGGCGGGGACATCGCGCCGGTCGACCCGCTCACCGAGGACGGCAGCCTGCGGCTCACGGCCTATGTCTGGCCGGATCAGCTGGACCGGCTGCGGCGTCTGCGCGGGGCGCTGCGAGTAGCCGCGCAGGTCCCAGCCGAGCTGCGGACGGAGCCGGCGTCCGTGACGCTCGCGCGGACGACGCCGCGGGACGGCACCTGGACCGTACTCTGGCACTCCATCTTCCGGC
>Ga0187783_10000774_pt1 | contig 23528 bp, 20 predicted proteins | sample 1015_SJ02_MP02_2_FD_132471 | JGI IMG/M metagenome (GOLD analysis project Ga0187783, IMG submission 132471) | Tropical peat soil microbial communities from peatlands in Department of Meta, Colombia - 1015_SJ02_MP02_20_MG | ecosystem: Environmental > Terrestrial > Soil > Wetlands > Peat | place...
CCAGGCTCGCGCTGGCGCTGCTGGTGGTCTCGGGCGCCAACGTGCTGCTGCTGGATGAGCCCACCAACAACCTGGACCCGGCCAGTAGGGCCGAGATCCTCTCGGCGCTGCGCCGCTACCAGGGCGCCATCGTGCTCGTCACGCACGACGAGGGCGCGGTGGACGCGCTTGCACCGCAGCGTGTCGTGCTGCTGCCCGAGGGCGTCGAGGACGCCTGGAGCGACGAACTCGCGGACCTGGTGGCGCTCGCCTGATCGGGTAAGTCGGTCTGAACGGCCAGACGGCCGCAAAAAGAATGATCTTTTTGCAGCGATCCGGGTAGCCGAGCACGAGCTAATGAGTGATCATTGCGAGATACGGTAACGCCGTGTCCAGTTGAGCTCCCCGGGAGGAACGCGTGACCGAGACTCTCAAGAAGGGCACCCGAGTCACCGGTGCCGACCGGACGAAGCTTGCCGGCGACCTCAAGAAGCGGTACGCGGCCGGCGAGAGCATTCGCTCGCTCGCGGCATCGACCGGCCGGTCTTATGGCTTCATTCACCGGATCCTTAGTGAGAGCGGCGTGGCACTGCGTGGCCGGGGCGGTGCGACCAGGGGCCGGGCCAAGTCCAAGGCCTGATCGCGCGGCTGCCGCCGGATCTGCTTACCCTGCCGGTGACCGGTAGGCTGTCGTGGCTGCCTGTGCTGCTGCGAGCGGGGACTGATGTCGATACCTGACGCTGACCTGACGGCCGCTGGCCTTGCCCTGAACGTCGAGGGCGCGGTCGCGACCGTCACGCTGAGCCGTCCCGACCGGCGTAATGCGATGACGCCAGCCATGTGGCGCGGGCTGGCGCGCATTGGTGCGGAGATTCCCGACCACGTCCGGGTCGTCGTAGTGCGCGGTGCCGGGCCATCCTTCTGCGCCGGCATCGACCTGCGCATGTTCACCGCAGAGGGGGTGCCGGGCGAGCCACGCAACCCGGATCCGCGCGAGCCAGGATTCGACGAGCGGATCGCCGGCTTCCAGGCCGGCTACATGTGGCTGCGCAGCCCTTCGTTCGTGTCGGTCGCGGCGGTGCAGGGGCACGCGATCGGGGCCGGCTTCCAGCTCGCGCTCGCGTGCGACCTTCGGGTGCTGGCGGACGACGCCCGGCTCTGCATGAAGGAGCCCGCGCTCGGGCTGGTGCCCGACCTGACCGGGACCAAGCCGCTGGTCGAGATCGTCGGGCTGGCGCGCGCGGTCGAGCTGTGCCTGACGGCCAGGACCGTAGGCGCAGCCGAGGCAGCGCAGTTGCGCCTCGCTGAGCTGGTAGTGCCGGCTGCGGAGCTGGACGCCGCAGTCAGCGACCTGGTCGCCGGCCTGCTGTCGACCGACACCGCGGCCGCGCGCGAGACCAAGGCGCTGCTGCGCCAGGCGGCAGGCAACACGCTCGAGCAGCAGGCGGCCGCCGAGCGGGCCGCGCAGGCCAGGCTGCTGCGGGCAAGGACCAGCGGCTGACGCACGCCTGACCACGGCCGGTTCGCCCACAGCGGAGCCGGGATGATCTGCGCGCGCTAGCGGGTTCACTCACCATGACCATGTACGCCCAGTGGCACGCGATGCGGGGATTCTCCCGAGATCCGTCGGTCACCAAGCAGAAGCTGAAGCCAGGAACGGTACGCAGGATTGCCGCCTACGCGCGCCCGTACCGGCTCGACCTTGCCGTCTTCCTGCTGGCGGCCGCACTGGACGCGGTCATCACCGTGACCTACCCGCTGCTGCTCGCGGTGGTCATCGACCAGGGCATCCTGCACAAGGACGTGCGCGTGGTGCTCGGCGTCGCGGCCGCGGTCCTCGGGCTAGCGCTCTTCGACGCCCTCCTCAGCGTGCTGCAGCGTTACTTCACCTCCAGGGTCGGTGAGGGCCTCATCTACGACCTGCGCACGCAGGTCTTCGGGCACGTGCAGCGGCAGCCGATTGCCTTCTTCACCAGGGCCCAGACCGGCTCGCTGGTGAGCAGGCTCAACAGCGACGTCATCGGCGCCCAGCAGGCGCTGACCTCGACGCTGTCCTCGGTGGTGTCCAGCGCCCTGCAGCTGGTCCTGGTGCTGATCGCCATGTTCCTGCTGTCGTGGCAGGTCACGGTGGTGGCTCTGGTGCTGGTCCCGGTGTTCCTGTATCCGGGGCGCCGGGTGGGCCGCAGGCTGCAGCGGCTGACCAGGGAGTCGATGCAGCTGGACGCCGCGCTCGGGTCCACCATGACCGAGCGGTTCAACGTGGCCGGCGCCATGCTCTCCAAGCTCTACGGACGTCCAGGCGACGACCAGCAGCTCTTCGATGACCGGGCCGGGCGCGTGCGCGATATCGGCGTGCTGACCGCACTGTGGGGCAGTGCCCTGGTCACCGGGCTGTCGCTGCTTGCCACCACCTCCACCTCGGTGGTGTACGGGCTCGGCGGCTGGCTGGCGATCCGGGGTGACCTCAAGGTCGGCGAGCTGGTGGCTCTCGCGCTGCTGCTGACCCGCCTGTACGGGCCGATCACGTCGCTGTCGAACGTGCAGGTCAACGTGATGACTGCGCTGGTCAGCTTCGACCGGGTCTTCGAGGTGCTGGATCTGCAGCCGCTCATCGCCGAGCGGCAGGACGCGGTCGCGCTGCGCGCGCCGGAGCCTGACGGGCGCTCGCGGCGGGGTCCGGGCGGTGCGCCTGACATCCGTTTCGACGACGTGAGCTTCCGCTACCCGGCGGCCGCTGAGGTCTCGCTGGCCTCGCTGGAGTCGATCGCGCTGCCGGTCCCGGAGAAGGCGGGAGTCAGCCAGGCTGCGCTGTCTGATGTCAGTTTCGTCGCGCCCGCGGGCAGGCTGACCGCCCTGGTGGGCCCGTCGGGCGCGGGCAAGACCACGATCACGCATCTGGTCGCGCGCCTGTACGACCCTACGTCCGGGTCGGTCCGCATCGGCGGCCAGGACCTGCGGGAGGTAACCCTGGCCTCGCTGCACGACACGGTCGGGGTCGTTACCCAGGACGCCCACCTGTTCCACGACACGATCCGCGCGAACCTGCTGTACGCGCGGCCCGAGGCCACCGAGCACGAGCTAGTCCTGGCCCTGCAGGCCGCGCAGATATGGGACCTGGTGTCCGAGCTGCCAGACGGACTGGACACCATCGTCGGAGACCGCGGATACCGGCTGTCCGGCGGGGAGAAGCAGCGGATCGCAATCGCGCGGCTGCTGCTGAAGGCGCCGTCGGTGGTCGTGCTGGACGAGGCCACCGCGCACCTGGACTCGGAGTCGGAGGCGGCGGTGCAGCGGGCGCTGAAGACGGCGCTGGCCGGGCGGACGTCGCTGGTGATCGCGCACCGGCTCTCCACCATCAGGGAGGCCGACCAGATCCTGGTGGTGGACGACGGTCAGATAGTGGAGCGCGGCCAGCACTCCGACCTGCTGGCCGCCGGGGGGCTTTATGCCGACCTGTACCTGACCCAGTTCGCGCGCCAGGAGCCTGCTGTGGCCTGACCGGCGCGGAGTTTGCGGAGTCAGCCGCCGTAGCCGACCCTCGCCAGTTCCGGTCCGGCTACCTCCTCGATCTCGGCAACCTGCGCGGCAGTCAGGAGCTTGCGCCATGAGCCAGGCTCGACCTGCGTCTGACCTTCGCGGCGGCCCAGCCGGGCCGGGATCGCCCCGATCGACCCGTCGATGAAGCCCGACACCGCAGCGCCAGTGGCGCCCGGATGCCTGATCAGGTCCTCGTAGCGCAGTGTGGTGAGCTGCTCGGCGGCCAGGCTGCTGCGCAGCCTGGCCATCATCCGCACCGACCCCCGCCAGCGCAGGGCGCACTTGCCCACAACCGACAGTGCGGGCCACGCGGCCTGGTCCTGCTCACTGTCGATGCCGAAGAAGGGATTGGGAAACTCGGTCTCCACGTTCGCCATGCCGGGCCGGAACCAGGCAAGGGCCTGCGGGTCGCCGAGCATGGCCGCGACTACGTCCCTGCCGTCCCTGATGAGCTGCACGAGACGCGCGTCGGGAAATGCGTCGACCAGGCCGTCGGCGCAGTACAAGAGGTCAGGGCTGGCATCCCCGTACCTTGTGATGTCCCGCTCGCTAACACAGCAGGACGCGCCGTTGACCCGTCCCGCTTCCCTGCACACTGCGGAGCAGGTCAGGCAGCAGTGTGCCGTTACCTGCCAGGCCTGGGCGAAGGCATCGCGGAGCACCGTGGCGGCGGCGTCACTGCGGCCCCGCTGGATCGAGGGGCTGCGGGCAAAGGCGTAGACCACGCCCTGCACCGCATCCTGGCCGATAGTCAGGTGAAACCCCGCGGACTGCTTGATGGCACGTCCGAGCAGGTCCGCGCCGGAGTGCGGGGCACTTATCACGAATACCGGCTGGCGGACCTTACGGCCATTTACGACCAGAATGTGCGAGCGAGGTGGCATGGCTACCCATCAGTGTGACATTGCCCGCGGCATGCCAGGTCCGCGGCCACCACCCAGCTTCTGAGCTGGGGAAACGCCACCCAGTACCGGCTGGGCCAGCAGCGGGCGGTACCCGGCCGTCAGCCCGGATGACCCGCGCCCTGCGCTGCCGATCGCCGTCCCGGCCGCCTGGTGTGATGCCGCGCATGGGCGTCGAGGTTCAGCGCCGCCTGAATCAGGGGCACGTGGCTGAACGCCTGCGGGGTGTTGCCGACCTGGCGCCCGTATCGCGGGTCGTACTCCTCGCTGAGCAGGCCGAGCTCGCTGCGAAGCGCGAGAAGCCGCTCGAAGATTGAGACCGCCTCGTCATCCTCGCCGATCAGGTGCAGCGCATTGACCAGCCAGAAGCTGCAGGCCAGGAAAGCCCCCTCGGCGCCGGGCAGTCCGTCGACTTCGGCGAGCCCGCCGCTGGCCGCCTTGGCGGGCTGGGTGTAGCGCAGTACCAGGCCATCGCGCATGAGCTCGCGCTTGATCGTCTTGACGGTGGAGGCCACCCGCTCGTCGTCGGGCGGCAGGAAGCCTACCTCGGGTATCAGCAGCACCGATGCGTCAAGCTCGGTGCTGCCGTAATACTGCGTGAACGTGCCGCGACCGGCGTCGTACCCCTGGTCGCAGACCTGGGCGTGGATCTCCTCCCTGATCGACTTCCAGCGCTGCAGCGGGCCTGGATTGCCCTCCTCGACCAGGTGGATCGCCCGGTCGAAGGCCACCCACGCCATCACCTTGGAGTGGACGAAATGCCGCCGCGGGCCGCGCACCTCCCAGATGCCCTCGTCAGGCTCGTGCCAGTGTTTCTCGAGGAAGTCGAGTAGCTGGCGCTGGAGGGCCCAGGCGTGCTGGTCGAAGGACTGCCCGGCTTGCCGGGCGAGGGTCAGGGCGTCAATGACCTCGCCGTACACGTCGAGCTGACGCTGGTCGACCGCGGCGTTTCCGATCCGAACCGGGGCCGAGCGCTCATAGCCCGGCAGCCAGCCCACCTCCCACTCGGGCAGGCGCCGCTCGCCGGCCACCCCGTACATGATCTGCACGTCGCGCGGGTCGCCGGCCACCGCCCGCTCGAGCCACCGCCGCCAGCAGTCCGCCTCGGCGATGTAGCCGGTCCGCAGCAGTGCCTCCAGGGTGATCGTGGCGTCGCGCAGCCAGCAGTAGCGGTAGTCCCAGTTCCGCACCCCGCCGATGTCCTCGGGCAGCGACGTCGTGGGCGCGGCGACGATCCCGCCGGTCGGCCCGTAGGTGAGCGCCTTGAGCGTGATGAGGGAGCGCATGACGGCGTCCCGGTACGGCCCGTGGTACGTGCACAGCGCCGACCACTGGGCCCAGAACTTCTCGGTCGCCGCCAGTGCCTCGTCTGCCGCCACCGGCGGCGTGAGCTTCAGGTGCGAGGGATGCCAGGACAGCACGAACGGGACGCGCTCGCCCGCGTGCACATCGAAGGTCGCCTCGTGCGCCATGTTCTTGCCCGTCATCGTCACCGGGCTGCGCAGGCAGACCGAGTCGGGGCCGGCGGTCGCCCGGATCACGTGATCGTGCCGCTGCACCCACGGAATGATCTTGCCGTAGCCGAACCTGAGGCGCAGGACCGACTCCATCTCCACGGTGCCCTCGATGCCCTCCACGATCCGGATCAGCACCGGGGCGATGTCGTCGCGCGGCGGCATGAAGTCAACCACCCTGGCCACGCCGCCGATGGTCTGCCAGCGGGTCTCGAGGATGAGCGAGTCTCCGAGGTACTGCCTGCTTACCTCGCCCCGCCTGGACACCGGACCCTCGACCGTGGTCGGGCACAGCCTCCAGTGGCCATTGGGCTCGTCCCCGAGCAGCGCGGCGAAGCAGGCGTCAGAATCGAACCTGGGCAGGCACAGCCAGTCGACCGAGCCGATGCGGCTGACCAGCGCGGCCGTCTGCATGTCCCCGATCAGCGCGTAGTTCTCAATCAGGTCGGCCATCAGACCTCCACCTCGGCTGCCCTGGGGTGCTGTGTAGGCACGCTGCCCCGCAATGCAAGCCTGACACGTTCGCGGCGCGCTCGCTCGCTTCCGGCACCCCGGCCATCCTGCGGGCCGGGTGGCCCGGCAGCACTCGGCAGGCGGCAATAGAGTGGCGTTCGTGCGAGAACGACGCAGGGTAGTGGTCGGGCGTTCCGCCGGTGCCGGGGCCGGCACCCGGCGGTGGCGCGCGGTGCCCGTGCTCCTGGCGACGCTGGCGGTCGCCTGCGGCACGGCGGCGAGCCTGGCCGGGTGCGCCAAGATGGACGCCGCGCTGGACAGACAGTGGATGGTGGTGGACTTCAGCCCGAGCACCTCGGTCGCGACCGCGCTGCACGTCCGCGCGGCATGCTCCCACATCCCGAACACGCCGCCGCTGCCGCTGCCCGCCAAGCACAGCGTGCTCAACGTGATGTACGGGGTGGAATTCAACACCACCAACTCCACCCCCGCTAACGAGGCCGAGCTGCAGACCTGCCTCGGAAAGTTCAAGTCGGTCCTGGGCGTGGACCCCGAGGACACCGGTGACGAGGGCAGCTAAGTCCCGCGTCCGGCGGCGCCCGGCCAGCCTGTAACCACTCTCACCAGGCATGTCGCCTGCGCGACGTCGGCAGGCCCGCGGTGCCCGGCCGGCCGGCCGCCGTCGATCGCGTGGTAACAGGTCATCAGGCGCTGGCGAGGGCTCCCCGACGCCGCCTAGCCGAGCCGGGAGTAGACGCCGAACACGTTGCCCGCGGGATCGCGCAGCGCGCCTGCATGCATGCCAGCTCCGACCGCCTGCGGGCCGTATTCGCGCCTGCCGCCGAGGGCAGCCGCCGCCTCCAGGGCAGCCGCGACGTCGGGGACGCGGGCGTACGCCGTCGCCCAGCTGCCAGGCAGGCCGGCGGCTATGCCACCCGCGATGCCCCTGGCCGAGCCGGTGTCGATCATCCGGTAGCCCTCCGCGGCCTGCGTAACGCGCCAGCCGAAGATCTCGGCGTAGAAGCGCTGGGCGCTGTCTGGATCCGCGCCGCTCAGCTCGAACCAGTCGACCGGCGCGCCCGATCCCGCCGACGGCGCCACCGCAACCGCCGGCGGGTCGGCGGACCCGGCCTGACCCGGTACCTGGCCGGCGCGGCCACGGTCGCCCGTTCCCGGGTCAGCGCTGCCGAGCACCAGCCCCACGACCAGCCCGTCCGGGTCCTCGAACTTGGCGTAGGTAGCCATCCCGACAAGCTCGGTGATCGGCGTCACGGTCTTGCCGCCGAGCAGGTTGACCTTGTCCAGGACAGCCTGCAGGTCGTCAGCCTGGATGTAGAAGGTCACGGACTGCTCGCCCTCGCCGGTGGGCTCGATGCCGCCGCCGATGCCCGCCCCGCCGCTGGTGTCGATCAGGGCGTAGTCGGCATCCGGCACCGGGCGGACCCGCCAGCCGAACAGGCCGGAGTAAAACTCGGCCAGACGCAGGTCGTCTGGGCCGCCGATCTCAAAGTGCACCACCGCATGTGCCATGGCTGACCTCCAGGCTGCTGTCCGTCGCCAGTCTGGCACAGACCGTGGCGGCGGCCGCAGAGTGTGGTCGGCGATAACGACTGGCAGCCTGCCCGCCGGTCACCTACCGTTGAGACATGGCTGCGCGCCGATTTAGCTGCCTCCCGGCCCGGCATGGGCGATCGGGAGGCGTAGCCGCGCCATAGCCGCAGGCAGCCTGCGATCGAGTCGCCGGGATTCAGCACATCCGGTACCGACTCGATCCTCAGGAGCAGATATGCCTGTCCATCCCCGACCCGACCTGCTCAGCCCGGCCCAGCTCGAGCGTGATCTGGCGATACCCGACCTGTCGGACCCGGCCGACGGCCCGCACGCGATCCAGCTCATCAGCGAGGCCGCCGTCGCCGCGCTCGCCCACGCCTGGGACTGCGAGGTCCGCTGGAGCCGCGGGCCGCGGATCGTCCCGATCGCGGACAACTATGACCGGCTCGGTTACCACCGGGATGCGGTCACGAGGGCGGCGCGCTACAGCCGGTACGTCGACGGCGGGCACATGCTGCGTGCGCACTCCACCGCGATGGTGCCGGCGGCCCTGCGCCGGCTGGCGGCCGAGCCGGCCGATGACGTCCTGATCGCCTGCCCCGGCATTGCCTACCGGCGCGATGCCATCGACTGGCAGCACACCGGCACACCACATCAGCTTGACCTGTGGCGGATCAGCCGCCGCCGGCTGACGGCCGCCGACCTCGACGCGATGATCGCGACGCTGCTCGGCGCGCTGCTACCGGGCCGGCTGAGCCGGCAGCTGGCACGGTCACATCCCTACACTCGCGGCGGCCGCCAGGTCGACGTGGCGCGTGACGGCGACTGGGTGGAGGTGTGGGAATGCGGGCTCGCGCACAAGGACGTGCTGGCAGGCGCTGGCCTGCGCGGCTACACGGGCCTGGCGCTCGGGATGGGCCTTGACCGCATGCTCATGCTCCGCAAGCAGGTACCCGACATCCGGCTGCTGCGCTCGGCCGATCCGAGGATCGCCGCGCAGATGCAGGACCTGCAGGAATACCGGCCGGTCTCGAGCCAGCCGCCGATCAGGCGCGACCTGTCCGTCGCCGTGGACGCCCGCGAGGACGCCGAGACCCTCGGCGACCTGGTCCGGGAGGCACTCGGCGCGGACGCCGACGCCGTCGAGGATGTCGCGATCTTGTCCAGCACCGAGTACGCGGACCTGCCAGCACAGGCCGCAGCGCGGCTTGGGGCGCGGCCAGGCCAGCGCAACCTGCTGGTCCGGGTGGTGCTCAGGCGGCTGGACCGCAGCATGTCCGACGCCGAGGCGAACGACCTGCGGGACCGCATCTACGCGCGCCTGCACGCGGGCGAGCGGCATCAGTGGGCAGTCGCGGCCGGTGCCGGCTAGGCAATGCGCTGGGAGCCGGTGTAGACGTTCATCGCGCTACCGCGCAGGAAGCCGACCAGTGTCAGCCCGGCTTCCTCGGCGAGCTCGGCCGCGAGCGAGGACGGCGCGGAGACCGCGGCCAGCACCGGGATGCCGGCCAGCACGGCCTTCTGCACCAGCTCGAACGATGCCCGGCCGCTGACCAGCAGCACGCACCCCGACAGCGGCAGCCGCCCGCCGCGCAGCGCCCAGCCGACAACCTTGTCCACCGCGTTGTGCCGCCCCACGTCCTCGCGGATTGCCAGCAGCGTCCCGTCCGCGGCGAACAGGCCGGCCGCGTGCAGGCCCCCGGTGCGCTCGAAGACCCGCTGGGCCTGCCTGAGCGCGTCGGGCAGCGTCGCCAGCGTAGCCGCGGCGACGACGGTGTGGTCAGCGAGCAGGTCGTACGGGCTGGCGACGCGGAGTTCGGCGATGCTGGCCTTGCCGCAGACGCCGCAGGCGCTCGTGGTGAGGAAGTTGCGGCGCGGCGCTGGCGGCGCCAGCCCGGCCCGCAGGGTCACGTCGGCGATGTTGCCGAGGCCGTCATGCTCGCCGTGCCCGCACCGCTCCCCGGTGCAGATCCTGATCGAGTCGATGTCAGCGGCGCTGCCGACGATGCCCTCGCTGAGCAGGAAGCCTGCCGTCAGGTCGATGTCGTCGCCGGGCGTCCGCATGGTCAGGCTGACCGCCTGGCCGCCGATCCTGATGCCGAGCGGCTCCTCGGCGGCCAGCAGGTCGGCCCGGCTGGACTGAGCCGCCGGCTGGGCCTGGCCGCCCGCCTGATCAGGCACCGACAGTCGCAGCACCCGCCGCCGTGACGTCCGCCCGGTCACCTGCCCGCCCCTCTCGCTGGCCGCCGACGTGACTCAGCCTACGGCGGCCAGCGGGCCGGGTGGATCAGCGGCTTACTTCAGCCAGGTCCATCGGAGTGCGGCTTGCTAACGCGGCTAGTGAGTTGCTTGGATGAAGACGTGAAGCCGACCAAGATCGCCAGCTGGCCTGCGCTCCGGCAGCTGGCCGGGCGCGACCGGCTGGGCCGCGGGGCGGCCGTGCGCTCACCCCACACCGAGGCGGCCGCGCCGCGGACCGCGTCGGCGGACCGCGTCGTTGCATCGGTATGCCCCTATTGCGCGGTTGGCTGCGGCCAGAAGGTCTACGTGGCCAAGGTCGACGCCAAGGACACGGTCACCCAGATCGAGGGCGACCCCGACTCGCCGGTCTCGCGCGGTCGGCTCTGCCCGAAGGGCGCAGCCAGCAAGCAGCTGGTGACGACGCCAAGCCGGCAGACGAAAGTCCTGTACCGGCCGCCGTACGGCCGAGCCTGGGAGCCGCTCAGCCTGGACGTCGCGATGGACATGATCGCCGACCGGGTGGTCGCGACGAGGGCGAAGAGCTGGCAGGCCGAGCGTGACGGCCTGAGCCTGCGGCGTACCGTGGGGATCGCCAGCCTGGGCGGCGCGACGCTCGACAACGAGGAGAACTACCTCATCAAGAAGCTCTGGACGGCGCTTGGCGCCATCCAGATCGAGAACCAGGCGCGGATATGACACTCCGCAACCGTCCCCGGTCTGGGGACTAGCTTCGGCCGCGGCGGCGCCACCACGTTCCCGCGCGACCTGACCAATTCCGACTGCATCGTGATCTGCGGCTCCAACATGGCCGAGTGCCATCCGGTCGCGTTCCAGTGGGTGGTCGAGGCCAAGGCGCGCGGCGCGACGGTCGTGCACATCGACCCGCGGTTCACCCGGACCAGCGCGCTGGCGAACGTGCATGTACCAAGCCGCGCCGGTGGTGACATCGTGCTGCTCGGCGCGCTGGTGAACTACGTGCTGTCCGGGGGGCACGAGTTCCGCGAGTACGTGACCGCCTACACCAACGCGGCCGACATCCTGCCCGCGGACTACTCCGACGCAGAGGACAGCGACGGGCTGTTCTCCGGCTATGACCCGGTCACCAGGACCTACGACAACTCCAGCTGGCAGCCGACCGGCGAGCGCGACCTCACCCTCACCCATCCCCGCTGCGTCTTCCAGGTGCTCAAGCGCCACTTCGCCCGCTACGACGCCGAGCTTGTGCAGCGGGTGTGCGGCATCAGCGAGGCGGACTTCACCAGGCTGGCGCAGACGCTGGTGCGGGCCAGCGGCCGGGAGCACACGACTGCCTGGGTATACGCGGTCGGGTGGACGCAGCACACGACCGGCGTCCAGCACATCCGCACGGCCGCGATCCTGCAGTTGCTGCTCGGCAACATGGGCCGGCCAGGCGGCGGCATCCTGGCGCTCCGCGGGCACGCGAGCATCCAGGGCTGCACCGATATCCCGACGCTCTTCGACCTGCTGCCCGGCTACCTGCCGATGCCGCGGGCAGAGGACGAGAGCCTGGATGACTACCTCACCCGGCTGCCGGACACTGGCTTCTGGGGCAATAAGCGCTCCTACCTGATCAGCCTGCTGAAGGCCTGGTACGGCGACGCGGCGACGGCCGCCAACGACTACCTGTTCCCGCTGCTGCCGAGGCTGAGCGGAGATCACGGGACCTACCGGACCGTGCTCGACATGATCGAGGGCAAGGTCAAGGGCTACATCCTGTGGGGGCAGAATCCGGCCGTCGGCTCGGCCGGCTCCCGGCTGCAGCGGCTGGCGCTGGCCAAGCTCGACTGGCTGGTGGTGCGCGACCTGGCCGTGATCGAGAGCGCGACGTTCTGGCGGGACAGCCCGGAGATCGCCACCGGCGAGCTGGCCACCGACCAGATCGGCACCGAGGTGTTCTTCCTGCCCGCGGCCTCGCATGTGGAGAAGGCCGGCACGTTCACCAACACCCAGCGCATGCTGCAGTGGCACCACAAGGCGCTGGACCCGCCCGGTGACGCGCGCAGCGACCTGTGGTTCGCCTACCACCTCGGCAAGCGCATCATGGCCAGGCTGCCAGGTCCCGGCGACGACAGGCCGGACCGCGACCGAGACCACCTGCTGCACAGCCTGACGTGGGACTACCCGGAGATCGGCGAGGAGGCCGATCCCGACGCCGAGGCGGTGCTGCGGGAGATCAACGGGCGCGGGCCCGACGGCACGCTGCTGGGCGGCTTCGCCCAGCTCAAGCCGGACGGATCGACCAGCTGCGGCTGCTGGATCTATGCCGGCTGCTACGCGGAAGGCGTCAACCAGACCGCCAGGCGCAAGCCGCAGAGCGAGCAGTCCTGGGTGGCGCCCGAGTGGGGCTGGGCCTGGCCGGCCAACCGCAGGATCCTGTACAACCGCGCCTCGGCCGACCCGCAGGGCAGGCCGTGGAGCGAGCGGAAGCGGTACGTCTGGTGGAACGAGGAAGCAGGCGAGTGGACCGGCCACGACGTGCCCGACATCGAGAAGACCAAGTCACCGGACTACATACCGCCCGACGGCGCGGTCGGGCCGGCGGCGCTGGCCGGAACGGACCCGTTCATCATGCAGCGGGACGGCAAGGGCGCCCTGTTCGCGCCGATCGGGCTGAAGGACGGCCCGCTGCCGACGCACTATGAGTCCGCCGAGTCGCCGGTGCGCAACGACGTCTACAAGCAGGACACCAGTCCCGTCAGCGTCCTGTATCCGCGGGACCCGGCAACGAGCGAACAACTTGCGGGCCATGCGACCACGTTTCCGTATATCTTCACTACCTACCGGCTGACCGAGCATCACACGGCGGGCGGCATGAGCCGCACGCTCTCCCGGTTGTCCGAGCTGCAACCCGAGCTGTTCTGCGAGGTGTCGCCGCAGCTCGCAGCGGAGCGCGGGCTGGAGAACGGCGGCTGGGCGACGATCATCAGCGCCCGTGCCGCCATCGAGGCGAGGGTGCTGGTCACGCGCCGGATGCGGCCGCTGCGGCTGGCCGACGGCGCGGTCGTGCACCAGGTCGGCCTGCCCTATCACTGGGGCAGCGAGGGCCTGGTCACCGGCGACGTGGTGAACGACCTGCTGCCGTTCGCGCTCGACCCGAACGTGCTGATCCAGGAGAGCAAGGTGGCCACGTGCGACGTGCGAGCCGGGCGGCGTCCGCGCGGCCGGGAGCGGATCGAGCTGGTCGACTCCTACCGTCGCCGGGCCGGACTCGATCCGCTGGACAGGTGGGAGGAGACGTGACCGGTAACCGGCTGTACGGGCCGCTGGCCGACGTGGCAGGCGACGCCGGGTATGCCGAGCACCCGCAGCGGGTCGGCTTCTTCACCGACACAAGCGTGTGCATCGGCTGCAAGGCCTGCGAGGTCGCGTGCAAGGAGTGGAACGGGCTGCCCGAGCCGGGCGGGGACGTGCTCGCGCTCACCGGCATGTCCTACGACAACACCGGGGCGCTCGGGTCGAACAGCTGGCGGCACGTGGCGTTCATCGAGCAGCAGGTGCCGGCGAACGGCCCGGCCGCGGACCTGATCATCGAGGAACCTGATGGCGCCGACGGAGCCGACGGCGCGACCCGCTGGCTGATGGCCTCCGATGTGTGCAAGCACTGCACGCACGCGGCCTGCCTGGACGTCTGCCCCACCGGGGCGCTGGTGCGCACCGAGTTCGGCACCGTCATCGTGCAGCCCGACATCTGCAACGGCTGCGCCTACTGCGTGTCGGCGTGCCCGTTCGGCGTCATCGACCGGCGCGAGGACGACGGGCGTGCCTGGAAGTGCACGATGTGCTACGACCGGCTGCGCGGCGGCCTGGAGCCTGCCTGTGCCAAGGCCTGCCCGACCGACTCGATTCAGTTCGGCCCGCTGGACGAACTACGGGCGACGGCGCAGGCGCGGCTGGCGGACCTGCACGCCAGCGGCGAGACGCGAGCGCGGCTGTACCTGGACGATCCCGAGGACGGGATCGGCGGGGGCGGGGCGTTCTTCCTGCTGCTCGACGAGCCAGAGGTGTACGGACTGCCGCCCGACCCGGTGGTGACCAGCCGGGACCTGCCGCAGATGTGGCGGTGGGCCGGGACGGCCGCGGCCGTGCTCGCCGCCGGCGTGGCGGTCGCGTTCGCCGGGCGGCGGGCATGAGCGAGGAACTGCAGGTGCCGCCGGCGGAGTTCTCCTCCTACTACGGCAGGCCGATCCTGAAGGTCACCCGGTGGCGGGAGCCGCACCTGCCCGCCTACCTGTTCCTTGGCGAGATGTCCGGCGCGCTCGCGCTGGTGGCCGCGGCCGCGCACGCCACCGGCCGCCGGCCACTGGCCAGCACCGCCAGGATAGGCAGCGCCGCGGCGGCCGTCGCGGGCGCGGGATTCCTGACCGCCGAGCTTGGCCGGCCAGAGCGGTTCCTGAACATGCTGCGGGTAGCCAAGCCAACCTCGCCGCTGAGCATGGGATCGTGGATCCTGGCCAGTCACTCCGGGCTGGTCTCGGCGGCCGCGGCCAGCCAGGTCACCGGGCTGGTGCCGGGCGTCGGCGCGCTAGCCGGGGCGGCGGCGGCGCTGACCGGGTCGGCGCTGGCCACCTACCCTGGCGTGCTGCTGGCCAACACCGCCGTGCCGGCCTGGCACGCCGCCTACCGGGAGATCACGCTGCTCTTCGCCGGCGGCGCGATGACGGCGGCAGGCGCGGCCGGGCTGGCTGCCAGCGCGGTCAGCAGTGATCGCGCGGATTTCGAGGCCGCGCGGAGGCTCGCGATGGTGGGCGCCGCCGTGGAGAGCGTCGCCGGCTACGGGCTGGAGACCAGGCCCGGCCTGGAGTCCGAGCCGTACCGGACGGGAGAGGGCGGCAGGATGCTGGTCGCGGCGCGGTATCTCACCCTCGGCGGCGGGCTAGCGGCGCTGGCGGCCAGGCGCAGCCGGATGGCGGCCGCGGTCTCGGCGGCGCTGCTGGCCGGCGGCGGATACTGCGCCAAGGTGGCCGTGCTGCGGGCAGGCGTGGCCTCGGCGAAGGACCCGAAGTACGTGGTGGCCGGCCAGCGGTCCGGCCTGCCGGGTGAGCCGGCCAGCGCCGGGCGCGGGGGCTAGCGGAGCACGAGCGCGGGACCAGCCTGCGGCACCAGCTCGCCGATCACCGGCGCGCCCGGGATCTCGCCTGCCAGCAGCAGGCCGCCGGAGGTCTGCGCGTCGGCCAGCAGGAGCAGCGTGTCTTCGGTCAGCCCGCCGAAATCCGCGTGCGGCGCGACCCACTCCAGGTTCCTGCGGCTGCCGCCGGGCACGTACCCGGCGCGCAGCGCCGCCAGCGCGCCGTCGATCAGCGGCACTGCCGCGCTGTCGAGCACCGCCGTCACGCCGCTTGCCCTGGCCAGCTTGAACAGGTGCCCGAGCAGGCCGAATCCGGTCACGTCCGTGCCGCAGTCAATGCCGGCCGCGAGCGCGTGGCGGCTGGCACCGGCGTTCAGCGTCGTCATGACCTGGATCGCAGCCGGGAAGACCTCGCCGGTGGCCTTGTGCCGCGCGTTCAGCACGCCGCTGCCGATCGGCTTGGTCAGCGAAAGCGGCAGGCCATGCCGTCCGGCGTCGATGCGCAGCAGCCTGGCCGGGTCGGCAAGGCCGGTGACGGCCATGCCGTACTTAGGCTCGGGGTCGTCAATGCTGTGCCCGCCCGCGACGAGGCAGCCAGCCGCCGTCGCGGCGTCGAACCCGCCGCGCAGCACCTCGGCCGCCAGGTCCGGGCTGAGCACCTCACGCGGCCACCCGAGCAGGTTCAGCGCGACCAGGGGCTCGCCGCCGACGGCGTAGACATCGGACAGCGCGTTCACCGCTGCTATCTGGCCGAAGGTGTAAGGGTCGTCGACGACGGGGGTGAAGAAGTCGGCCGTCGCCACGACGGCGCGGTCGCCGCTGATCTGCACCACTGCCGCGTCGTCGCCGTGCTCGACGCCGATCAGCAGGCCGGGAACGGGCTCGGCCGGGATCAGCCTGGCCACGGCGGCCTCAAGTTCGCCGGGCGGAATCTTGCAGGCGCAGCCGCCGCCGTGGGCGTACTGCGTCAGGCGGACCGTCGATACGGTGCTCATGCAAGGCACTGTAGCGACGCGCGGCGCAGCGGTGGCGGCCGCCTGGTCTTGCGCCACGAGCCTGGCCGTGGTGGCATGCGTTCTGGCAGGTACTACAGAGACGAAAGCCGCCGGCGGCGGCCGGAGGTGTCGAAGTGACGGACAACAGCGCGATCCTGGCGAGGCGGGCGGACCTGGAGCGGCAGGCTGCCGGCCGGACGTTCTGCGACATCCTGGCCGCCACGGCGCAGCGGCGTGCGGACCTGCCTGCCTATTCCGACACCTGGACCGCTCCGGGCGACTGGCAGACGATCACCTGGGGCCAGACCCGCGAGCTTGCGCTCCAGGTCGCGGCTGGCTTCATCGCGCTCGGCCTGCAGCCGGGGGAGCGAGTCGCCCTGATGCTGCCCAACTGCACCGAGCACGTGCTCTGCGACTTCGGGGCCATGCACGCGGCCGGCGTCCCGGTCACCTTCTACGCCACCCTCGCGCCAGAGCAGATCGCGTACATGGCAGCCAACTGCGAGGCGAGGATCGCGGTGCTCGACGGGGCCGACCAGCTCGCCCGCTGGCAGCCCGTGCTCGAGCAGATACCGAGCCTGCGCTCGATCGTGGTCAGGGACGCGGCCGCGTGCCCGGCCGGCGAGCCCTACCTCACCTGGGCCGGCCTGCTGGAGCTTGGCGCGGCCCGGCAGGCAGAGCACCCTGCGGAGGTGGCGGAGCGGATCGCCGGCATCCGGCCGTCGGACCCGGTGACGCTGCTGTACACCTCCGGCACGACCGGCAATCCCAAGGGCGTCGTCATCACCCACGGGAGCGCGCTGTACGAGGTACTGGCCGCGGAGGCCAACGGCACCGCGATCGAGGACGTCCGCTGGGTCTCCTACCTGCCGCTGGCGCACATCGCGGAACGGATGTTCACGGTGTACCTGGCCGCCTACGACACCTGGCACGTGCACTTCTGCCATGACGCGGCCACCGAGCTTGTGGGCACCGTCGGGGCGGTGAAGCCGACTGCGTTCTTCGGCGTGCCGCGGGTGTGGGAGAAGTTCCAGGCCGGCATCACCGCGCTGCTGAACGCCGATCCTGACGACGCCAAGCGCGCCGCTCTGACGGCGGCAATGCAGACCGGGCTGGCCTATGTCCGCAGCTGCCAGTACGGCCAGCAGACGCCGCCGGAGCTTGCCGCCGAGTTCGCCGCCGCCGAGGAGAGCGTGCTGCGGCCGATCCGCGAACTGCTCGGGATGGGCGAGGTGCAGGTCGCGATCAGCGCCGCGGCGCCGCTGCCGCCGGAGACCGGTGACTTCTTCGCCGGGCTCGGCCTGCGCGTCCTGGACGTCTACGGGATGACAGAGACCACGGGCGCCTTCACCAACAACATCCCTGACGCCTTCAGGCTCGGCACCGTCGGCCGTCCCGCGCCGGGCATCGAGGTCGCGATCGCGCCGGACGGGGAGATCCTGGCCCGCGGCCCGCTGAACACGCCCGGCTACCTGAACCTGCCCGAGCAGACCGCTGGGCTGATCGACGCCGACGGCTGGCTGCACACCGGCGACATCGGGTCGATCGATGCGGACGGGTTCGTGTCGGTGGTCGACCGGAAGAAGGAGCTGATCATCACCTCGGGCGGCGAGAACATATCCCCGGCCGCCGTGGAGAACGCCCTGGTCGCCCACCCGCTGATCGGGCAGGCGCTGGCCTACGGGGACCGGCGGCCGTACGTGGTGGCGCTGCTCACCCTGGATGGCGCGATCGCGCCCGGCTGGGCACGGGCCAGGGGCGTCGAGGCGCAGTCGCTGGCGGAGCTGGCCACCGACCCGCAGGTGCTCGCCGAAGTCGGCCGGGCGGTGCAGGAGGCCAACGGCCGGCTGGCCCGGGTTCAGCAGGTCAAGTACTGGCAGCTGCTGCCGGTGGAGTGGACCGCGGAGAGCGAGGAGCTGACCCCGACGCTCAAGCTCAAGCGCCGGGTCGTGCACGCCAAGTACGCCGACGTCATCGACGCGCTCTACACAGGCTGAACCCCGCTACCGGAAGATCATGCAGCTGCTCGTGGCGTGCGCGTAGAGCTTGCCGTCCGGGCCGCTCAGCGCGGCCTGCGCGAGGGCCGATCGCGACCCCAGGTGCAGCACCGTGCCCTCGCACATCAGCCGCCCGGTGCTCGCGGTGACCGGCCGCAGGAACTTCACGGTCAGGTCGAGGCTCGTGTAGTAGGCGCCAGCCGGGAGCATGCTGTGCACCGCGCAGCCGCACGCAGAGTCGCACAAGGTGGCGATCACGCCGCCGTGCACCGTGCCGATCGGGTTGTAGTGGAACTCCTGCGGGTCAAGCTCGAAGCGCGCCACGCCGTCCCTGACGAAGGTGGCCGTGAAGCCGACGGTCTCGGCGATGGGCGGCTTGGGCAGCGCCTCGCTGGTCAGCTCGGCGAAGAACTCGTTGCCTGGCAGCCGCCTGGCAGCGGCCGCCAGCAGCGCCGGGTCCTCCCAGGCATAGGATCGGGCCCGGTCTGCGACGGCCGGCTCGGCCTGATCGCTAGGCTGCGTGCGGGTTTGAGTCATGGCGGGCTCCTCGATAGCCGGACGGGCAGATGCCGCGCACGCGGTCGGACGGCGGCGCAGCGGCGCCAGTCGGCTGTCGCCACGCGGTGATGTCGGTCCTGATGCTGACCGAGTCCGGGGTCCTGGTCCGGCTGGCGCCTGGCCAGCGGCGGTCGATGATCCCGAGCATCCTGGCGTTGTACGGCAGCACCTCGAACTCAAGCCTGCTGACGCCGCGTCCCGCTGCCCGCGCTATCAGCAGCTCAAGCAGCATGGTCCCGAGGCCCTGGCCCTGCCATACATCGGCGACGGCGAGGCCCACGTCGGCGTGCAGCACGCCGCCACTGAGGGCGTCGACCGCCATGCCATGCCCGATGACCGCCCCGCGGTCGTCGGTAACGACGAGCAGGTCGGCCCGGCTGCTGTCGCTGAGCGCCCGCAGCAGGGCCTGGCTGGGCGGCGCGACCGCGGTGAAGAACCTGAAGTACTGCGACTCGACGGACAGCCCGCTGACGAAGTCACCAATGCGGCCAGCGTCCAGCGGGCCCGCCTCGCGAACTAGGTAGCCGCCGGCCGCGGTCGTTCCCGACCTGAGCGCCGGTCTAACCAGGGTTCCGTTCACAGACCCAGCTTGCCTCGCGCTTGCTAAGTCTGTCAAGTAGACCTAGCCTTACTTCATGAGGTCTTGGGCGCTGGATTACGACACCGCTGGCTGCACTATCGCCGGGGCGCTGGCGATCGTCGGGGAGAAATGGACTTTCCTGGTACTGCGCGAGGCGTTCAACGGCGTCCGCAGGTTCGATGACATGCAGCGGCGGACCAGCGCGCCGCGGCAGGTGCTCAGCGACAGGCTCGCCCGGCTGGTCGCCGAGGGCATCCTGCGCAAGGTGCCCTACCGCGAGGAAGGGCAGCGCGCCCGCAGCGAGTACCGGCTGACCGAGAAGGGCATCGAGCTGTTCCCCGTCATCGTGTCGCTGCTGAACTGGGGAGATAAGTACGCCGGCTCGCCCGAGGGGCCGCCTGTGCTGCTCACCCACCGCGATTGCGGCGCAGGCGTGCACCTGCAGCTTGCCTGTGACGACGGGCACGTGCTGCACTCGGCCCGCGAGGTCACCCCGGTGCCAGGGCCCGGCGCCCGCCGCGTGGCGTGATGCGCCGGTAAGGTCGGGTTCCGGAGGCGTCAGGGTTCCTGGTGGTCCCCCCGGTCTTCAAAACCGGTGGACGGCGCGCTGCGCCGTCGGCGGGTTCGATTCCCGTCCGCCTCCGCTACTGCGCCGGCTCGTCCGGTGCAGGCACCGGCGGGCCGTCGGGCAGCGCGGATGACGGTAACGCCGATGGCTGAGTCGGGTCGCCCTGCCCAGGGAAATGCCCGGTGGCGGTCGGGAACTGGCCCGTTGGATTGTCGGGGAACTGCGTCCTCGGGAACCGCCCGGTGTTGGGGAACTGGCCGGCAGCGGTGGGGAACTGGCCGGTCCCGTAGTTGCCCTGGTCCGGCACTGTTCCCGCCGGGCTGGCCGGATAGTCAGGGTAGTAGCCGATGTCGTCGGTGTCGGCGATGTCCTGGGCGCCAACCAGCGACATGCGGCCGCAGGCCAGCGCGCCGAAGAAGAGGATGAGGGCGCCAACCCCGCCGAAGAGCGCCAGTACCTCGGCGTAGGCGCGGACCGTGTAGGGCCCGGAGGCCGGCGAGTAAGCGAGCGGGACGCCCGCGCTGATCGATGGCCGCTTCAGCAGGTAGAGCATGACGCCGGAGCCGACGATGAACCAGGCGCCGCCGACGGCGCCGAGCAGCCCGCCTGCCACCCCGACGAAACGGCTGCGCGTTACCAGGACCAGCAGCCCGCCGAGGACAGCGGCACCGCCAGGGATCGCCGACAGGTACAGCCGTCCGGTCGTGTAGTGCCATGCCGTATCGGGGGTGAACCCGAAGTGGATGTTCGGCCCGGCGAAGGGCGCGAGGCCACCCCACAGGCCGAGCAGGATCAGCGCGGCTGCGCTCACGGCACCGCGACTGCGCGCAATCCTGACTTGACTGTTCATCGCTGTCACTCCTGGCTGAATAGGCTCAACCAAGACTTGCATACAAGGGCAAGTCCCGCAGACCTTCGGCGGCGCGGTTGGGCGCCCAGCCGGCGGCGGCATCCGCCAAGGTCCGCCAGAACCGCCGCTCGCGTCCCGCAGACCTTCGGGGCCGCGGGCATCCGCCAAGGTCCCGGGACCGGCCCGTCCCTAGCGGCGGGTTTGCTTCGGCAAAGTGCCGGTAAATCGGGCAAGAAGAGACCTTCATGCCTCTCCCTGGTGCCGCGATCTGGCAGGTATGGTCGCGCTCGTGGACGTCCGCAGGCTCACGCCGCGCACCGACGCAGTACTGGCCGATCCCCGGCTGGTCGCGGCGGAGCGCAGGCTTGGCCGCGGGATCGTCATAGCCGCAGTCCGGCGGGCACAGGACCGGGCCCGGTCCGGCGAGATCGAGCCGGCCGAGGTCGCCGACGCCGCGCTCGCGGGGCTGCCCGCGCTCGCCGCCAGCCTCACCCCGGTGATCAACGCCACCGGCGTGCTGCTGCACACCAACCTCGGCAGGGCGCCGCTGTCGGCGGCTGCCCGCGCGGCCGTGCAGGCGGCGGCGGGCTGCACCGACCTGGAGTTCGACCTCAGCACCGGGGCGCGCGGCAAGCGCGGCCGCGGAATGCTGGCCGCGCTGGCCGCGGCGGTGCCCGCCGCCGAGGCGGTGCACGTGGTGAACAACAACGCCGCGGCGCTGGTGCTCGCGGCTACCGCTCTCGCAGCCGGCCGGGAGATCATCGTCAGCCGTGGCGAGCTGATCGAGATCGGTGACGGCTTCCGGCTGCCGGACCTGATCGAGTCGACCGGCGCCAGGATCCGCGAGGTCGGCACCACCAACAGGACCACCGCGGCGGACTACGCGGCCGCGATCGGCCCGCAGACGGCGTTCGTCCTGAAGGTGCATCCCTCCAACTACCGCATCGAGGGGTTCACCGCCAGCGCGTCCATCGCGGACCTGGCGGCACTGCCGGTACCCGTCGTGGGGGACATCGGCTCCGGCCTGCTTGTGCCGCACCCGCTGCTGCCAGCCGAGCCGGACGCAAGCAGCTGGCTTGAAGCGGGCGCCGTGCTCGTCACGGCCAGCTGCGACAAGCTGCTCGGCGGACCGCAGGCGGGGCTGCTGGTCGGCCGCTCGGACCTGATCACCGCGCTGTCCCGGCATCCGCTGGCGCGTGCCCTGCGGGTGAGCAAGCTAACCGTGGCCGCCCTGGAGGCCACGCTGGCGGGCCCGCCCTGCCCGGTGACGCAGGCGCTGGCCGCCGATCCGCGCGAGCTAGACCAGCGCGCGCAGCGGCTAGCGGACAGCCTGACCGAGGCGAGCATCGACGCCCGCGCCCAGGCAGCGCGGGCAGCGGTCGGCGGCGGCGGGGCGCCCGGCCAGGAACTGGCCAGCGCGGCTGTCAGCCTGCCTGGCGACCTGGCGGTGCCGCTGCGCACCGGGGAGGCTGTGCGCCGCGGGAGCATGCCGGCCGTGGTCGGCCGGATGGAGGACGGGAGGCTGCTGCTTGACCTGCGCGCCGTCGACCCGACCGATGATGACCTGCTGCAGGCTGCCGTGATCGCGGCCGCCTGCTGAGCACGCGGATCGAGATGAGCTGCATGCATGTCGTAGCAACGGCGGGACACGTGGATCACGGCAAGTCAGCGCTGATACGGGCGCTGACCGGCCAGGAACCCGACCGGTGGGCCGAGGAGCGCCGCCGGGGCATGACGATCGACCTCGGCTTCGGCTGGTTCACCCTGCCCTCGGGTGACCAGCTCGCCTTCGTCGACGTGCCCGGCCACGAGCGGTTCGTGCCCAACATGCTGGCGGGGACCGGGCCGGCGCCCGCCGTGCTGTTCGTGGTGGCTGCGGACGAGGGCTGGATGCCGCAGTCGGCAGAGCACCTTGCCGTCATCGACGCGCTGGGCATCAGCAACGGACTGATCGTCATCACCAAGTGCGATCTGGCCGACCCTGCGCCGGCCATGGAGCAGGCCATCGCGTACATCGCGCCAACCAGCCTGGGCGCCGCCCCGGCCGTGGCCGTCAGCGCCGTGACCGGCGCGGGCATGGCCGAGCTGGTCGCGGCGCTCGACCAGCTCGGAAAGGCCATGCCGGAGCCCGACCCAAGCGGCCCGGCGCGGATCTGGATCGATCGTGCCTTCACCATGAGCGGCAGCGGCACGGTCGTGACCGGGACCCTGCCGGCCGGAACCGTGCACCGGGGTGACGAGCTCGTGCTCGCGCCGACCATGCGCCCGGTCACCGTCAGGGAGCTGCAGTCGCTGGGCGATCAGGTGGAGGCGGTATCCGGCACCGCCAGGGTCGCGCTCAACCTGCGCGGCGTCACCAAGGACGCGGTCCGGCGCGGCATGGCGCTGGTCCAGGCAGGCCGCTGGACGCTCACCGAGTGCGTCGACGTGCGGCTGCGGTCAACCGCGGCGCCGACGGGCGGTCATGCTGGCTCGTGGTCACGGCCCGCCCAGCCGGGACCGGTCCGGAGGCTGCCCGGGGACGAATGCACGAGCCCGGTGGCGGCCGGCCCGGCCGCGATGCTGCCGCGCACGGTCACCGTGCACGTCGGCGCGGCTCGCGTGGTGGCCAGGGTCCGCGTGCTCGGGCCGGATCTCATCCGGCTCGGGCTGGCCAACCCGCTGCCCCTGCATGTGGGTGACCACCTGCTGCTGCGCGACCCGGGCAGCCGGCGGAC
>Ga0187783_10000776_pt1 | contig 23517 bp, 24 predicted proteins | sample 1015_SJ02_MP02_2_FD_132471 | JGI IMG/M metagenome (GOLD analysis project Ga0187783, IMG submission 132471) | Tropical peat soil microbial communities from peatlands in Department of Meta, Colombia - 1015_SJ02_MP02_20_MG | ecosystem: Environmental > Terrestrial > Soil > Wetlands > Peat | place...
CGGTGCGAGAGCGCCAGGTCGATCTCGTGGGCCGCGGCGCAGGTCGCATCGGGGGACAGCCCGAGACGCCCGAAGAGCGTCTCCGCCACTCGGTGGTGGCGGGCGTACTCGAGGAGGGTCCGACGGCCCTTCTCGGTCAGGCGGCTCTTTCCGCGATATCGCTCGACGAGGCCGAGCGCCTCGAGCGGGGTGAGGTGTCCCAGCGCGGAGGGAGCGGTGAGACGGAGGGCGGCGGCGATCGACTTCAGCGAGGCGCCTCGCTCCTGGGTCTCCCGGCTCCGAACGACCTGGAGGGTCTCGAGCTGCCGTCGGGTCAGGAGGCGGAGGGCTTCCATCGAGCCGGAGAGGGCGAGTCCGAATATAAATGGTACCCTAATAATTTTGGTGCCACTATCTTCGATCGGCCACCCCCGGGGGAGACCGGCGAGCCTGCGTCGGGCCGTGGGCGCCCGACCAGGAGGGTGGGTCGGTCGCTCGGGGGGTGATGTCTATATCTGGGCAGGTGCTCGGTCGGCCGGGTCCCGTGAGCGACGTTTCCATCGCCACGATCGCGGAGGAACTGGGGCGGGCGTCGATCCTCGGGGAGCTACCCGATCGGCACCTGCGCGGGCTCGCCAAGGAGGTGCTGGTCCGCGATGCCGCCGCGGGTCACACCGTCATCAAGCGCGGCGACGACGGGATCGGCTTCTACATCATCCTCTCCGGCGAGGTCGAGGTACGGCGCGGCAACCGCGTGCTCGCCCGGCTCGGGCCGGGTCAGTTCTTCGGCGAGATGGCGCTCTTCGACGACCAGCCTCGGTCCGCCGACGTCGTCGCGACGAAGGCCACCAAGTTCGGCGTGCTCTCCCGCTGGGAATTCACCGGCTTCGCTGAGAGCCACCGCGGCGTTTACAAGGGGATCACGAAGGAACTCGCCCGCCGCCTGCGCGAGACCGACCAGTCGCTCTCGGAGTGAGCGCCCGCCGGGCGCCGGCCGTCCGTCGGCGCGCCATCGGCAAATAGCCCGGCGCGCTGCGCGCTCACCAACCGGCCGCGCCGGCCGCGGCCACCCACTGTATGCCGACCCTCGTCGCACGCGAGCTCACCCGTCGTTTCGGCCGCTTCACGGCCGTCTATCGGGTCTCCTTCGAGGTGGAGGCGGCCGAGGCCTACGGGATCCTGGGCCCCAACGGCGCCGGAAAGACCACGACGATCAAGATGCTCACCACTCTCCTCCCGCCCTCGAGCGGCCACGCCACGGTCGCCGGCTTCGACATCGTGCGCGACGCCGCCCGCGTTCGGGCCGCCATCGGCTACGTCCCGCAGCTCATCTCCGCGGACCCGCAGGTCAGCGGCTACGACAACCTGCGCGTGTTCGCTCGCCTGTATCAGGTTCCCCGCGCCGAACGAGCGGAACGGATCCGGGCGGCGCTCGAGTTCATGGGGTTGAGCGACTTCGCGAACACCCCCGTCAAGCACTACTCGGGCGGGATGATCCGGCGGCTCGAGATCGCCCAGGCGTTGCTGCATCGGCCCCGGATCCTCTTCCTGGACGAGCCGACGGTCGGGCTCGACCCGCTCGCGCGAGAGGCGGTCTGGGGCCAGATCGAGCGGCTGCGCGACGAGCACGCGACCTCGATCGTGCTCACGACCCACTACATGGAGGAGGCCGAGCGTCTGTGCGACCGGCTCGCGATCCTGCACCGGGGCGTTGTCGTGGCCTCGGGCACCCCGGCCGGTCTCAAGGCCGATCTCGGGACCCCCGACGCGAGCCTCGAGAGCGTGTTCGCGCACTTCGCCGGAGAGGAGATGGATTCGGGGGCGGGCTTCCGCGAGATCCAGCGGACCCGGCGCACCGCGATCCGACTTGAGTGACATGGCGCGCGCGACGGAGCCCGCGGTTCCGGGGATCGGGAGCGCGCTCGCCGCCCATCTCGACCGGACCTTCGCGATCGTGGACTACGAGGTCCGCAAGCTCCGGCACGACCCGTCGGAGCTGCTCCTGCGCGCCGTGCAGCCCGCGCTCTGGCTGCTCGTCTTCGGCGAAGTGTTCACGCAGGTCCACGTGATCCCGACCGGGAACCTCACCTACCTGCAGTTCCTCGCGCCCGGCATCCTCTCCCAGAGCGTCCTGTTCATCGCGATCTTCTACGGGATCGCATCGATCCGGGAGCGGGAGCTCGGGATCGCCTACAAGTTCCTCGTGAGCCCGGCCTCCCGGGTGTCGCTGGTGGCCGGCAAGGCGCTATCGGCGAGCGTCCGGGGCCTCTCCCAGGCGACGATCGTCTACGCGCTCGCGATCGCGCTCGGGGTCCGACCGAGCCTCGACCCGCTCTCGATCCTGGGCGTCCTGTTCGCCGTCGTCCTGGGCGCCTGCCTGTTCGCCACCCTGTCGATGATCATCGCGAGCCTGGTCAAGACGCAGGAGCGCTTCCTCGGGATCGGCCAGTTGCTCACCATGCCGCTGTTCTTCGCGAGCAGCGCGATCTACCCGTTGTCGATCATGCCGGGCTGGCTCCGACCGATCGCGCTGGCCAACCCGCTGACCTATCTCGTCGACGCGGTGCGCACGCTGATGATCCCGGGGGCGAGCTCCCTGTTCCCCATCGGGGTCGACTTCGCGGTGCTCCTCGCGGCCACGGTGGCGCTCGTGCTGCTCGAGTCGAGACTGTATCCCCGCATGGCCCAGTGAGCCGGCCGCCGGGGCCAGCGGCGGGCCCGCGCCTGGGTCAACCGGGCTTGACGGCGGCCCCTTCTAGTCGGTTCCGGCTGCTTCAGAGCGATGCGCGCGTTCGTGATGCGCCGAATCGGCGAGGTCGCCACCCTCGACAAGCCCGTCCCGGAGCCGGGTCCCAACGACGCGATCGTGCGGACCACGCGGGCCCTCATCTGCACGTCCGACTGCCACACGGTCCACGGCGCGATCGGTGAGCGCCACGACCTGACGCTCGGGCACGAGTCCGTGGGCGTGATCCATCGCCTGGGCGCGGAGGTGCGCGGCTTCCGGGAGGGCCAGCGCGTCGCGGTCAACGCGATCACGCCGTGCTACGTCTGCGAGAACTGCCTGCGGGGCTTCCCCTCGCAGTGCACCCAGATGCTGGGCGGCTGGAAGTTCGCGAACGTCAAGGACGGGGCCCTCGCCGAGTACTTCCACGTGAACCAGGCCGTCGCGAACCTCGCGCCGATCCCGGACGGGGTGCCGGACGAGATGGCGGTCTACGCCTGCGACATGATGTCGACCGGCTTCATGGCGGCCGAGCACGCCCGGATCCCGCTCGGCGGCACGGTGGCGGTCTTCGGCGCGGGTCCCGTCGGGCTGATGGCGATCGCGGGCAGTCGGCTCCTCGGCGCCGGCGCGGTCCTCGCGGTCGAGACGGTCCCGGCGCGACAGGAGCTCGCGCGCCGGTTCGGGGCGACCGACGTCATCGACTTCGCGCGCGTCGACCCCGTGGCCGAGATCCGCGCGCGGACCGGTGGCGCCGGCGTCGACGCGGCGATCGAGGCGCTCGGAGCGGCCGCGACGTTCGAGAACTGCGTCCGGGTGACGCGTCCGGGCGGTACGATCTCGAACGTCGGGTACCACGGCGAGGGCGAGTTCGTGCGCATCCCCCGGATCGACTGGGGCGTCGGGATGAGCGATCAGACGATCCGCACCGGGCTGTGTCCGGGCGGGCGCGAGCGCATGAGCCGTCTATTGCGCCTGCTCGAGCTGCGACGGCTCGACCCGTCGGCGATGACGACCCACCGCTTCCGCTTCGACGAGATCGAACGCGCGTTCCGGCTGATGGAAACGAAGGGCGACGGGATCATCAAGCCGCTGATCCGGTTCGACTAGATGCGACCATGCCGGATGCCACGCCCCCGGGCGCGGTGCCCTCCCCGGCGCCCGGCCCCCAACGCCGCCCGCTCGCGCGCGGGTCCTCCGATACCGTCGTCCGGTTGCGCGACGGCTCGCGCGTCCGCATCCGGCCGGTGCGGGCCGACGACCGGGAGCGGCTGGGGGCGTTCGTCCATGCGCTCTCCCGGGACGCCCTCGAGCTGCGCTTCTTCGCCCCGGTGCGCGCGGACGAGGTCGTGGATCGCATCCTCGGCACCCGACCGGTCGCCGGTCGAGTCTCGCTGCTGATGGAGACGATGGACGCGGCCCCGAGGATCGTCATCGCCCAGGGCGAATCGGTCCGCGACCCGCCGGATCCCAGCCGCGCCGAGGTCGCGTTCCTCGTGGCCGATGACCGTCAGGGTCAGGGGGCCGCGACGCTGCTGCTCTGGGATCTGGCGCGGCGCGCCCGGGCCCTCGGCGTCCGCCGGTTCTACGCCTGGGTCCTTCGCGAGAACGAGGCGATGCTCGACGTGTTCCGCGGCGCGGGCTTCCCGAGCGACTTCGTCTGGAACGGCACCGAGGGGCGGGTGACGCTCGACGTATCGCGTCCGCCCGCGACCGACACCGCCCACCGCGGGCCCCCGCCCGCGTGGACCCGGTCCCTGCCGTGAGCCGCCCCGGGGGACCGGAGCGCCTCGTCGGCGGGCTTCGTCGCCGAGGGGGGTCCCCGGTGCGCGGCCCCGACGGCGACAGCGACATGAGGCGTAGCCGGGTGAAGGCCGCGAGACCGACGATGGGCTCACCGGATACGCGCGCGCCGATCGGACCCGGGGAGCTCGAGCAGCTGCTCACGCGGGTCCCCGTGGGGATCGCCGTGATCGTCGCGCCGGGGACGATCGGCTGGGCGAATCCGGCGTACTTCGAGGTGACGGGCCGACGGCCGGAGACGGTCGGCCTTGACTTCCACCGCCTGCTCGAGGAAGAGGGCACCTGGTCGAGGCCGATCGGCTCCGCGGTGGACGCGGCGCTCGCCGGCAACGCCTCCGCGACCTTCCGCTCGGTCCGCGCGCGCTATCGGCACCTTCCGGGGGGCGTCTACCTCGACGTCGACGTGCGGCCGCTGCCGTCCGACGACGGCGGACCGGCGCGGGCCCTCCTCATGATCCGCGACGTGACCGATCGCGTCGAGGAGCACCTGCGCGCCACGCTGTTCTACGAGGCGTTCCGCACCTCGACCAACCCGATGCAGCTCACCGACCCGTCCGGGGTGATGATCGACGTCAACCCGGCCTTCGAGCGGGTCTACGGTTACGCGCGGGCAGAGTGCCTCGGCCGCAAGCCGAACCTGGTCCGCAGCCGCCACACCCCGACGGAGGTCTACGAGCGCATGTGGCGCGACCTGACCGACCCGGCGCGCGGCTACTGGGCCGGCGAGATCCTGAACCGGGACCGCTGGGGACGGGAGCGGCCCGTGCTCCTCAGCATCACCGCGATCCGGGCGCCCTCGGGCGAGGTCACCCACTACCTCGGCGTCGCGGTCGACCTCTCGGAGCAGCGGGCCTGGGAGCTGCGGTCCGCCCACGCCGACAAGCTCGCGTCGGTCGGCCAGCTTGCCGCCGGAGTGGCGCACGAGATCAACACCCCGCTCGCGAACGTGATGCTCATCGCCGAGAGCCTGCGGCGACGCAGCCCGGAGCCGGTGACCCGCCAGCGCCTCGACGCGATGACCGAGCAGATCGAGGCCGCCGCCCGGATCGTGCGCGGCCTCCTCGACTTCGCGCGGCGGGACGAACCGAAGGTCGCCGATCTGGACTTCGGCAGCGTGGTCCGAGATGCGGTCGACTTCCTGCGCGGCAAGCAGCCGGCCGACGTGGCGCTCGAGCTCGAGCTACCGCCGACGCCGGTGGAGGTCGCGGGGGACCGCGGCCAGCTCCTCCAGGTCGTCACGAACCTATTCAACAACGCGAGCGACGCGATGGGTGGGCGGGGCACCATTCGGATCTACCTGCGCGCCCACGGTGGGCGCGCGGAGCTCGACGTCGTCGACACCGGGCCGGGGATCTCCGCCGAGGCGATGCCGCATCTCTTCGAGCCGTTCTACACGACCAAGCCCGAAGGGGAGGGCACCGGGCTCGGACTCGCGATCTGCCACGGGATCGTGAACGCGCACCACGGCTCGATCACCGCGCGCAACGTGCCCGGCGAGGGCGCGGGATTCCTCGTGTCGCTGCCGCTGCGGCGGGGCGCGGCCGCGGCGGCCTGACCCACCCCTCGACCCCTTGGGGGAACCGCGGCGGCCGCCCGGCCCGTCGCAGGGTGCCGCGGCGTCGCAAACGCTAATCCGCGCCGACCGGTGCGACCGGCGTGCGGCTGCTCGTCGTGGACGACGACGCGGTCTTCCGCGACGAGCTGGCCGAGCTCCTGCGCGACGACGGGCACAGCGCGGTCGCGGTCCCCTCCGTCGCGAAGGCGCTTCAGGCGCTCGAGCACGAGGAGGCCGACGTGGTCCTGACCGATCTCAAGATGCCGCGCCAGGGCGGTCTCGAGCTGCTCCGGGAGGTCCGGCAGCGCTGGCCGCGGACCCTCGTCGTCGTGGTGACCGGCTTCGCGAGCGTCGACACCGCGCTCGACGCGATGAAGCACGGGGCGTTCGACTACGTTCGCAAGCCGTTTCGCCTCGAGCAGATCCGCGAGACCCTGCGGCTCGCGGCGGCGGAGCACGAGTTCGAGGCGCCGCCCGAGGCACGCCGGGACCCGGTCCGCGAGGCCCTCGCGCTGGCCGAGTCCGGCCGTCACGACGTGCTCTTCTTCGGCGAGCCCGCGCCCCGGCCCGGCCCGCACATCACCGTGCGGCCCCTCGAGGCGAGCGAGCCGTTCCGGCTCGTCGGCGAGACCGAGGCGTTCGCGCTGGAACACCCGAACGCGGCGGTCGTCCTCGCCGGCGCCGAGCAGCTCCTTGCCGGGCACCGGCTCGAGGAGATCGTGGGCATCCTCGACCGTCTCCGCGACACCCTGGCGGGGCACGGACCGCTGCGCGTCGGCTTCGACGCGCGACGGCTGTTGCCGGCGGCCGCCGCGGCCGTCGGCGGGGCGGTCGCCGGTGACGCGACGCACGTGACCCTCGACGCCGTCGCGAACCCGATCCGGCGCCGGGTGCTGCAACGGCTCGCGGACGGGCCGGCGTCGTTCGGGGACGCCATGGCCGCGGCCGGCCTCGACGACTCGCCGAAGATGTCCTTCCACCTGCGGCGGCTCGTGGAGGCCGGTCTCGTGCGGCACGAGGCGGAGCACTACCGGCTCAGCGGCCGGGGGGAGGCCGCGGTCCGCCTCCTGAGCGACGCCGCCTTCCTTCCCCCGGCGGACGACTCGGCGAACCTCGCCTTCGCCGACCGCTCGCGCGGCCGCCCGGACGACCGCCCCTAGCGGGGGCGGTCTACCCCGGCGGGAACCCTGCGGGTGCGGAGCGCAGGCGCTCCTGGCTGCGCCGCGCCGCCACGAGGACGAGCACGGCGCCCACGACGTTGATGAACGGGAAGATCAAGAGGACGGCGCCGACCTTGAACCGGTCGTCCTGGTAGCGGGTGCCGAGCCGCCAGATCCCGACCAAAAGTCCCACGAAGCCCACGATGACGATGATCGCGAAGATCAGCAGCAGCCCGAGCGCGAGCAGGAGCGAGCCGGGGACGCAGCTCGCGGGGATGGCGCCCGGGGCGAGCCCTCCCGCGCAGTTGAGCGTCTGGACCAGGAGGTAGAGGAGCCAGGCGAACGAGCCGAACAGCAGCACGATCCCGAACAACAGCAGCAGCGTCAGCTTCGCCGGCGTGGAGAAGCGCCGGTCCCGGAGGGCGAGCCGCACGAACGCGGAGCGGTAGAGGAGCGTATAGGTGATCACGAGAGCGACGGCGAGCAGCTCGACGCCGACCTCGATCCAGCCGCGGCTCCCCCCGTAGATCGAGGCACCGGAGCCCGAGGCGCTCACGGACCGAAGGCCGCCGAGGAGGAGGACCGCGATGCTGAGCCCGGCCGCGACGATCGCCAAGATCGCGCCCAGGGCGACCTTCTCCAGCGGCTCCTGGTCGCTCGGCCCGAGCGTCGGGGGCGTTGCGGGGGCGCCCGCGTACGTCGGCGGGTACATCGGCGCGTAGGCGCCCGCGACGGGCGGCCCCGCGGGGGCCGCCGTTCCCATGGCGCCGGCGCCGACCGCGGCACCGCACGACGGGCAGAAGGTCGCTCCGGCCGGATACGGCCGTCCGCAGTACGGACACGTGCCCAGCGCCGCCATCGGTGGCCGAACGCGGTCGACCCCATTAGGGCTCGTCCTCTCGGTGGCTCGTCGGAATGGGGGCAGCCCTCGCGAGTTACCCCGCGGCCCCGTCCTGCTTAAGTAACCCAAAGTAATTGAGTGAAGCGAGGCAACTGATGCCGGAACCGACCCGCTCCATCACGCACCGCCTTCCGGGACAGCCGACGATCGAGGGCGCCGGCGTGCGGCTCCGCCGCTCGTTCTCGAATCCGGAGGTCCCGCTGTTCGACCCGTTCCTCCTCCTCGACCGCTTCGGCTCGTCGAACCCGGCCGACTACCTGGCGGGATTCCCCTGGCACCCGCACCGCGGCATCGAGACCGTGACCTACGTGCTCGACGGCCTCGTCGAGCACGGCGACACCCTCGGCAACTCCGGCGTCATCGCCTCGGGCGACGTCCAGTGGATGAACTCCGGCAGCGGCATCATCCTCCAGGAGATGCCGCAGCGGACCGACGGACCGATGTCCGGCTTCCAGCTCTGGGTGAACCTACCCGCGCGCGAGAAGATGAGCGTGCCCGCCTACCGGGGCCTCCGGGCCGAGGAGATCCCCGAGGTCGCGACCGACGCGGGAGATCGCGTCAAGGTCGTCGCCGGGACGTTCGGGCGCGTCGAGGGCCCCGTGCGGGGGATCCCGGTCGACCCGCTGTACCTCGACGTGCGCGTTCCGCCGGGCGGGGAGTTCGAGCTCCCGACATCGCCGGGCTACACCGTCTTCAGCCACACGATCGACGGCGCCGGCACCTTTGCCGGCGCGGACCCCGCGCCGGTGGGCGCGGGCGAGACCGCCCTTTTCGGGCCGGGCGGCCCGGTCCGGGTCCGTGCCTCGGAGGCCGGCCACCGCTTCCTCCTCGTGTCCGGCCGCCCCCTCCACGAGCCGGTCGCCTGGTACGGCCCGATCGTCATGAACACGCCCGCGGAGCTGCGCTCGGCGGTCCGGGAGCTCGAGACCGGCGAGTTCGTCAAGCATCGGCGCCCGATCCTCGAGGAATAGGCCGGCGCGGACCGGCGCCCCGCGCGCGGCGGGAGGCTAGGGCCGATCGACGCGGGTTCCCGCGCGTCCGGCCGAGCCCCCGACCCTCGTGGGCGAGCCGCTCGAAGGCCGTCCGCAGCACGGTCGCCGAGCGCTCGAGCTCGGCCACGGAGAGCGACTCGCGCGCGGTGTGGTCGAGCTTGGCGTCCCCGGGGCCGTACGCGGCGGCCGGCACGGCCCACACCGGCACGACGACGTTCAGGTCCGACGTGCCGCTCTTGCGCCAGAGCGTCGGCCGGGTTCCCAGCGCGCGGATCCCTTCCGACAGCGCCAGCACCGTCGGGTTGACGCGGCTCACCTCGATCGGCTCGGCCCGGATGCGGACGGAGAGCCGCGGGTGGCCGGGATCGCTCGGCAGCATCCCGAGGACCTCCTCGGTCGAGACGCCGGGCGGGAGCCGGAAGTCGACGGTGACGCGGGTGGTCTCCGAATCGCCCGCCCGGCGGCTCCCGACCGCGACCGTCTTGGCCGTCAACGACGCGAAGAGCGATTCGGTGTGGCGGGCGAGCGCGAGGCCGCGGACCGCGGCGGTCCAGTCGAGCGCGACGTCGGTGGTCGTGGGTGTGGGGCTCGAGTAGTGGGTCCGGCGGCCGCGGAACGTCGCGACGACCTGCAGTTCGCCCTTGTAGCCGATCGTGACCCCGTCCCAGCCGCTGGGCTCCCCGACGATGACGCGGTCCGGCGCGCGGCGGCCGAGCAGGTGGCGGGCGCCCCGGCTGTCGGCCTCCTCTCCCACCGCCGCGACGATCGTGACCTCGCCGGGGCCCTCGAAGCCCCGGCCGGCCCACAGGGCCGCGGCCAGGGCACCCTTCGCATCGACCGAGCCGCGCCCGTAGACCCGGCCCCCCCGGCGTCGCACGGGCCGCCGGCCCTCGACCGTGTCGATGTGCCCCAGGAACCAGAGGCGGGGACGCCCGCGCCCGCGTCGGGCAAAGCCGTTGCCGGCCCGGTCCACCGAGGTCGCGAAGCCGAGGTCCCGCGCGATGCGCCGGAACTCGCGCACCGCCCCCCGCTCCCGCCCGGACGGGCTGTAGCGGGCGACCAGGCGGGCGAGCACGTCAGCCGGGCCCGTGGGCGGTCACCTCCTCGATCGCCGTCAGCCCGGCCGCCCAGTCCGCCTCGTCGATGACGAGGGGCGGCAGCAGGCGCAGCACCGTGGCGCCCGCGGGGATCGCGAGGAAGCCGCGGGACTCGAGCGCGGCGAGGTACGGCACGACCTTCTCTCGCAGCTCGATGCCGAGGAGCAGCCCGAGCCCCCGCACCTCCCGCACTCGCTCGCGGGAGAGGCCCGCCAGTCGCGCGCGCGCCGCCTCGCCGAGGCGCTCCGCCCGCTCGGCGAGGCGCTCGCGCACCACGAAGTCGAGGGCCGCGAGCCCGGCGGCGCAGGCGAGCGGGTTGCCCCCGAACGTCGAGTGATGGCTTCCGCGGAACCGCTGCTCCACCTCCGGGGTGGTCACGGTCGCTCCGATCGGGACGCCGCCGGCGAGCGACTTCGCGAGCAGGAGGAGGTCCGGGACGACGCTCCAGCGCTCGAACGCGAAGAGGCGGCCGGTCCGCGCGATCCCGGTCTGGACCTCATCGAAGGCGAGGAGGGCACCCGTCCGATCGCACGCGGCCCGCGCCGCGCGCAGGAACCCCTCGGTGGCGACGTGGACCCCGCCCTCGCCCTGCACCGGCTCGAGCAGCACGAGGGCGGTCGTCTCGTCGACCGCGGCCTCGAGCGCCGCGGCATCGTTGAACGGTACGTGGACGAACCCCGGGACGAGCGGCTCGAACGGTTCGCGCAGCTCCTTGCGCCAGGTGGCGCTCAGCGCGCCCAGCGTGCGGCCGTGGAACCCGCGCATCGCCGCGACGACCCGGGGGCGGCCGGTCGCGCTTCGCGCGATCTTGAGGGCGGCCTCGACCGCCTCGGTCCCGGAGTTCGACAGGAACACCCGGCCGAACGACGGCGGGAGCAGCCCGAGGAGCCGCTCGAGGAACTGCGTGCGGACCGGGCTGCGGTAGCCCGAACCGAGGTACGCGAGCGTGCGGGCCTGGGCCGCCACCGCGGCCGCGACCTCCGGGTTCGCCGCGCCGAGGCTCCCGGCGCCGTGGGTGGCGCCGAGGTCGACGTACCGGCGGCCCTGCGCGTCCCACAGAAGCGCCCCCTCGCCGCGCACGATCGTGAGCGGCCGACGGGTCGAGCCCCCGAACTCGAGCGAGGCGGCGGCCGTCATTCGAACACCGTTCCGTCGCCGGCCAGCGCGCGATCGACCGGGTTCGGGCCCTGCGAGGGAGCGATGACGACCCGGCCGACACCCGCCCGCAGCGCGGCCTGGGCCGCCAGGACCTTCTTCTTCATCCGCCCGGCCGCGAGCGGCAGCACCTGCTCGATGCCGTCGCGCGCCACCCGCGAGATCCGCGAGGCGGGATCGCTGCGGTCGCGCAGCAGCCCGTTCACGTTCGTCAGCAGGAGCAGCGCCTCCGCCCCGACGGCGCCCGCGACCTCGGCCGCGACGCGGTCGGCGTCGACGTTGAGGATCTCGCCGCCCTCGCTCACCGCCGGTGGCCCGATCACCGGTACGAGACCGAGGTCCGTGAGGGAGCCGAGGAGCGCCGCATCGACGCGCTCGATCGTCCCCGACCGGTCGTCGGAAAGCCGCACCACGTGCCCGTCGACGACCTCGCGCGCCCCCTCCTTGCGGCGCGCGAGGAGGAGTCCGGCGTCGACCCCCGAGAGTCCGATCGCCCGGACGCCCCGAGCCAGCAGCGCGGCGACGATCTCGGTCTGCACGGCGCCGGCGAGGGCGAGGACCAGGACCTCGAGATGGGCCGGATCGCTGCGGCGCGAGACGACCCCGCTCGGGGAGGTGTAGTACTGCGCCGGTCGGCCGAGCGCCTCGCCGAGGCGATCCACGCGCTCCGAGCCGCCGTGCACGACGAGGAAATCGCGACGGGCCGCCAGATCGTCCAGGACCGCGTCCCGCGCGTTCCCGGCGGCCCCGCCGATCTTGACGACGATCGTCATCCGCGAGCCCTCAGATCGGGTGGAGCCCGGCGAACTCGAGCCCGGTCGTCTCGGGCCATCCGGCGCGCACGTTGAGGCACTGCACGGCCGCGCCCGCGGCGCCCTTCATCAGGTTGTCGAGGGCGGCGATCGCGACCACGCGCCCGGCGTGCGCGTCGGAGGCGAAGCCGACGTCGCAGAAATTGGTGCCCGCGAGGATCTTCGGCTCCGGCTCGCGGTGGATCCCGTCGGCGTCATGCACGATCCGAACGAACGGCTCGGCGGCGTACCGGCCCCGGTAGAGGCGCCAGAGCGCCGTGTCGTCGAGCGGGCGGGCGACGAACGCGTGGGCCGTCGCGAGCACCCCGCGCACGGCCTCGACCGCGTGGCAGGAGAGCGCGACCGTAGCGCCGACCTCCTGCTCGATCTCGGCCGTGTGCCGATGGCCCGCCGGGGCGTACGCCCGCATGACCCCCGAGCGCTCGGCGTGGGTGCCCGCCGGCCCCGGTTCCTGGCCGCTCGCCGACGAGCCGGTCTTCGCGTCGACGACGACCGGCCGGTCGGCGAGCGCGCCGGCCGCCGCGAGCGGATGGAGGGCGAGGATCGCGGCGGTCGCGATGCAGCCCGGGACCGCGATGAGTCGCGCGGAACGCAGCGCCTCCCGGTGGAGCTCTGGTAGACCGTAGACGGCCTCGGCGAGGAGCGCGGGGCGCGGGTGCTCGCGGTGGTAGTACCGGGGGTAGGCGGCCGGATCGCGCAGACGAAAGTCGGCGGAGAGATCGATCACGATGCCACCGGCGTCGAGGAGCCCGGGTACCCGCGCCACCGACTCGCCGTGCGGCGTCGCGAGGAAGGTGACGTCGGCCCGGCCCAGCTTCGCGTGCGGCGAGAATGCGAGCTCGGTCGCCCGGCGCAGGTTCGGATGGGCCCGCGCGACCGGCTTACCGGCCATCGAGTCGCTCGTGACCTGGGCGACCTCGACCTCGGGGTGCCGCACCAGCAGTCGCAATAGCTCGCCACCGACGTAGCCGGAGCCTCCGACGATCGCGACCTTCATCGGCGTCCCTCGGCGACCGCGAAGTCGACGATCGCCCCGGCGACGTCCGCGCCGGTCGCGGCGGCGAGCGCCTTGAACTCGGGGGTCGGGTTCACCTCGTGCACGACCAGCCCGCCGGGCGACTCCATCAGGTCGACGGCCAGCACGCCGCCGCCCATCGCGGCGGCCGCGCGCAGCGACAGCTCGGCGAGCGGCGGCGAGAGCGCGAGGGGCTCGGTGGTGGCGCCGCGGGCCGCGTTCGTCCGCCAGCCGACCGAGCGTCGGTACATCCCGGCGATCGGCCGTTCCCCGACCACGAGGACCCGCAGGTCCCGCTCGGGCTTCGGCACGTACTCCTGGACGTAGAAGATCGAGTGCATGGGCGCGCCGAGCGCGCTCTTGTGCTCGACGATCTGCTCGGCCTCGTCCGGGCTCCCGACCTTCGCCATCAGGCGGCCCCACGAACCGACGGCCGGCTTGAGCACCGCCGGATAGCCCACCCGATCGAGCGCCTTTAGCGCGGCCTCCGGCGAGAGGGCGACGACCGTCTTCGGGGTCGGGATCCCGCGCCCGGCCAGCCGTAGCGAGGCGAGGATCTTGTCGCCGGCGACCTCGATCACCTCGGGTGCGTTGATGGTCGGGAGACCGTAGTGGGAAAAGAAGCGGGCCGCGTAGAGCGCCCGGGTGTGGCTGACGGAGCGGTTGAGGACGAGATCGGCGTCGACGTCCGGCCGATCGAGCCCGAACGTCACCTCGGCGTCATCGATCCGCACGACGGCGAGGCCCCGCGCCTCGGCGGCGGCGAGGATCGCCTTCTCTTCGGGCCGGACGATGGTGTAGAAGACGCCGAGCCGGAACCCGTCACTCACCCCAGTCCTCGGCCTCTTTGGGGGCGGGCTGGACCGCGAAGGGATCCGTCGCCAGCACCTCGAGCTCGGTTCCGCAGTCGGGGCAGGAGAAGACCTCGCCCAGCACCTTGTCGTGACTCTCGACGCTCGCTCCGCATTCGGGACATTCGCTCATGGTTTCGCCTCGTTCAGCAGTTCCTCGATCCGCTCGACCTTGCGCTCGAGCGAGGAAAGGGAGGCCCGGCGGGCCGCGAGCGAGGCCCGCGCCCGGGCGAGCTGCTCGACGACGCGGTCCGGCGCCGGGGCGCCGGGGGTGGCGCGCGCGGCGAGCGCCTGCGAGGGCTCGCCGGCGGCCGTCGCCGAGCCCACGGAAGCGTACTCGCGCGCGATGCGCTCGTGCGCCTCGCGGAACGGCGCTCCCGCCGCGACCAGGCGCTCGGCGCGATCCGTGGCGAGCAGGCCGGGGTCCGCGGCCGCGGCCCGCAACTTCGACATGTCGAAGCGGACCGAGCCCAGCAACGCGCTCAGCACCTCGACCACCGACCCGACGGTCTCCACCGCATCGAGCAGGGGCGCCTTGTCCTCCTGCAGGTCCCGGTTGTAGGTCAGCGGGAGGCCCTTGAGCACGGTCAGGAGCGCGACGAGGTCGCCGACCACCCGGCCGGTCTTCCCCCGCGCGAGCTCGGCGAGATCCGGGTTGCGCTTCTGCGGCATCAGGCTGCTACCAGCGCCGAGGGCCTCGGTGCGCTCGAGGAATCCGAACTCGCTCGAGGCGTAGAGGACGATCTCCTCGCCGAGGGAGCTCGCGTGCACGGCGACCAGCGCGAGATCGAACAGGAGCTCCGCGATCGCGTCCCGATCGCTGACCGCGTCCATCGAGTTCTCGAACACCCGCTCGAAGCCAAGGCGGCGGGCCGACGCGGCGGGATCGATCGGCAGCGTGGAGCCGGCGAGGGCGCCCGCGCCGAGCGGCGACACGTCGGCCCGATGCGCGGTGGCCAGGAGGCGATCGAGGTCGCGATCCAGGCGCCAGAAGTGCGCGAGGAGCCAGTGGGCGACCGAGACGGTCTGGGCCCGCTGGAGATGCGTGTAGCCCGGCATCGGAACCTCCACGGTCTCCGCGGCCCGCTCCAGCAGCGTCCGGGCCAGCGCCGCGAGCCGGTCCGCGCTCGCCCCGATGGCGGCGCGAAGGAAGAGTCGCTCGTCGACGGCGATCTGGTCGTTGCGGCTGCGAGCCGTATGGAGCTTGCCGCCCACCGGCCCGACCAGCTCGGTCAACCGGACCTCGACGTTCGTGTGAACGTCCTCGAGCTCCGGACGCCAGGGGAACGATCCGTCCGCGACCTCCCGCGCGACCGCCCGCAGACCGCGGACGAGCTGGGCGGTCTCTTGCGCGGTCAGCAGGCCGCTCGCGCCGAGCATCTCGACGTGCGCGATGCTGCCGGCGAGGTCGACACGCGCCAGCGGCCGGTCGACCGGCAGGGAGGAAAGGAACGGGAGGTTGGCCGTCCGCACGTACGCCGGCGCCGACGCCTCAGGACCCGAGCCGGACACGTCGATCGTCCTCGCTACGGGCGCAGCTTGCTCGCGAGGGTCGCGGTCGGGTGGGCCTCGATGGACGACCAGGTCCGCGAGGGGAGCCCCCAGACATAGATGAACCCCTCCGCCATCTCCTGGCGGAACCGGTCGCCGCTGGAGTAGGTCGCGAGCCCGTGCTGGTACAGCGAGAAGGGCGACCGGCGCCCGACGACCCGGGCCGAGCCCTTGTACAGCTTCACGGCGACCTCGCCCGTCACCCGCGGCTGGGTCGTCGCGACGAACGCCTCGAGCGCCGCGCGGAGCGGCGAGAACCATAGCCCGTCGTAGATCAGCTGCGCGTAGCGCAGCTCGACCGCCCGCTTGAACTCCAAGAGGTCGCGCGGCAGCACGAGGGCCTCGAGGGCCCGGTGCGCCTCGATGAGCACCGTCGCCGCCGGGCACTCGTAGACCTCCCGCGACTTGATCCCGACCACCCGCGACTCGAGATGGTCGATCCGGCCGACACCGGCGGCGCCGGCGACGCGGTTGAGACCGAGGATCAGATCGAGGAACGGTGTCCGGCTCCCATCGAGGGAGACCGGCAGGCCGCCGTCGAACCCGAGCCGGACGATCCGCGGCTCGTCGGCCGCCGCCTGCGGCGAGGTCGTCCAGCCGTACACCTCCTCCGGCGGCTCGACGGACGGGTCCTCGAGGATGCCTCACTCGACCGAGCGGCCCCACAGGTTCTCGTCGGTGCTGTACGGGGTCTTCGGGCCGGTGGGCAACGAGATGCCGTGCGCCGTAGCGTAGGCGACCTCGGCCTCGCGGCTCATGTTCCACTCGCGGGCGGGCGCCATCACCTCGACCTCCGGGGCGAGGCTCGTCGTCGAGAGATCGAAGCGGACCTGATCGTTCCCCTTCCCGGTGCACCCGTGGGCGATGAACGAAGCGCCCTCGCGCCGCGCGACCGCGACCAGGTGACGGCCGATGAGCGGGCGGGCCAGGGCCGTGCTCAGCGGGTAGACGCCCTCGTACAGCGCGTTGGCGCGCAGCGCGGGGCCGATGAACTCCTCCGCGAACTCCCGCCGAGCGTCGACCACGACGGCGCGGACCGCGCCGGCCGCCAGCGCCCGATCCCGGACGGCCGCGAGATCGACCGGCTGCCCGACGTCGACCGTCAGGGCGACCACGTCGGCGCCCTTCTTCTCCTTGAGCCACGGGATCGCGACGGTCGTGTCGAGACCCCCGGAGTACGCGAGAACGACCTTGGACCGGCTCACGGCGCCTGCCTTCTGCGCCTCGCCACGGGACGTCACGCTCTTATACCGTGCGGCCGCCTGTGGACATTTTGCGGCAGGAGTGTCCCAAACATGACAAAACAGTCCGGCGCCGCCTCCTCGGTAGCGGGGCGGGTCCGGGAGTACCTGGACGGCCACCCCGCGGTCGCGGACGCGCTGCGGCTCGAGATCGGGAACTACTCGGCGATCGCGCGTCGCATCAGCGCCGACCTGGGGATCCCCTCCTCCGCGGGGATCGTCGCCGCCTGCCGTCGCTTCCCGAGGGGCCGGGGCGCCTCGGTTCGCGAGTCGGGGGTGCGGCGCGTGCTGCGGAAGAGCCGGATCGAGACCCGGACCAAGGTGGCGGCCGTGACCCTCGGGCTCGGGGCGGACGTCCTCCAGCGCCTCGGCGATGTCGTCGAGGAGCTGCTGGACGAGAACTCGCTCTGCCGCATCATCCAGGTCTCCCGCGGGACGGTGGTGATCCTGGACGAGGACTCGGTGCTGCGGGTGACCCGGGTGCTCCGCGGCACGCAGGTCGTCGCGGTCCGCAAGGGGCTGATCGAGGTCGCGGTCACGAGCCCGGAGAGCATCGAGCAGACCCCGGGGCTCCTGACCCTGCTCACCGGCGTGCTGTCGGCGCAGGGCATCAACATCGTCGAGGCGCTCTCGTGCTACACGGACACGATCTTCCTGCTGGACCAGGCCGACCTGAACGCCGCGATGGGCGTCCTCACGAAGACGCTCGACTGAGGCGACCCGAGCCCTCCGTCAGGTTCACGACCCGGGCGGTCTGCTCTGGCACCATGCCCGGCGCCCCGGCGCGTCCGCCGGCGGAGGTCCTCGCCCGCTTCGTGCTCGAGCGGATCCTCTGCCTCCGGCGGGGGGAGACCCTCACGGTGGAGGCCTGGAGCCACGGCGTCCCCTGGGCTCGAGCGCTCATCGTGGCGGCGCGGCGCCGCGGCGCGACCGCGACCCTCGTCGTCGAGGACGAGCCGGCCTTCTTCGAGGGGCTGGCGACGCGGGGCGCTCGATCCCCGCGGCCGTTCGCCGCGCGCCCATCCCGCTCCGACGCGCTCGTCCGCCTCGAGGGCCCCGAGGCGTTCCCGCGGTTGTTCGGGATCGACCGCGACCGGATCGACCGAATGCTCGGTCCGGCCGCACCGGACGCGCGCGATCCGTCGCGCGGTCGACCCCGGTCCGTGCGGCTCCGCGTCGCCGACGCGAGCGCGATCGCGGCGGCGCGGTTCGGCCTCGATGCGGAACGCTGGGAGGCCGAGCTGTATCGCGCGAGCCTGGTGGATCCCCGCCGCCTCGTGGCCGCCGGCCGGCGGCTGACGCGCTCGCTCGGGCGATCGCGTTCGCTGCGCCTACGGCATCCGAACGGCACCGACCTCTCGCTGCGCCTCTCCGCGGCGCCCCCGCGGATCTGGAGCGGCCGCGCCTCGGCCGATACGCCCGGCGATCTCCCGGGCGGGCTGTGGACGGCCCGCATCTCGGCCGGATCGGCCTCCGGCGTCTGGGAGACGAACCGGCCCGCGTACGACCGCTGGGCGCGGACCCCCGTCGTGACTCGGGCGCGGTTGCGCTTCGTGGCAGGACGGCTGCGCGAGTTCGACTGCGAGTCGGGCGAGGAAGCGCTCGCGGCCTTCGTCCGGTCCGGCCGGGGCCGGGTACGTCCCCTGCGGCTCGCGATCGGCCTGAACCCCGAGATCGACCGCGCGCCCGAGGTCGGGGAGCTCGGGGACGGGGTCGCCTCGCTGTGGGTGGGCGCGCGACCGCCCGCGAGCACGGGCGGCGGGCCCCGGTTCTCCTTCGTGGCGTCGCTCTCGGGGGCCGAGATCGAGCGGGACGGGCGGACGTGGCCCGTGGCTAGGCTCGTGGCCGGTCCGCCCGCCCGCCGCTGATCGCGGCGCGGGCGTCAACCGCCGAGATGGTCGGCGAACGCTGCGGCCATGGCGCGCGCGTGCTCGAGGTGGCGCGCGGAGATCTGCTCCACGTTCACCCCGAGCGGGACCTCGAGGCCCGCGCGCTCGGTACGTTCGACCACCTCGTCCCACACCTCGAGCGAGCGGGCCACGCTCCGCTCGGCGGCGCCGGTCTCGTCACCTTCCAGGATCGCCCGCTCGGCGGCTTCGGGTACGTCCGCGCCCAACCATCGGACGAATTCGGCGTCCTGCTCGTCGACCAGCGGGGCGGTGCTCACCAGGACCGGGGCGGCCGGGAGGGACGCCTGGCGGCAGAGCAGGTCGTACTGCTGGAGGAGGCGGCCGGTCGCGTCGGCGTCGAAGACGATCTGCGTCGTGAAGAACGTCGCGCCGGCCCGGGTCTTGGAGAGCATCCGGTGGGGCTCCCCCTCGCGCTGGGGGATCGCGATGTTGCCCACGAGCCCCCCGTGCCGCTCGACGATCGGCCGGCAGATCCGGTCGGCCTCGGTCACGCTCGGGCCCGGGTACGGGATGTAGCGGCTCGTGCCGCCGACCAGCACGACGTGGTGGACCCCGAGGCCGACGGTCTCCTCCGCCCACCGCTCGACGTCGAGCACGCTGGCGAGGTGGGCCACGACCTTGTTGACGAGGACCTCTCGGTGGGTCCGCTCCCCGATCGTCCGCGCGAAGGCCCGCGGGTCGGCAGATCGATAGAGCGGCCGGCCCTCGTGATTCTCGTCGACGAGTTCGGGCACGTCGACGGCGTCGATCCTCGGGATCGACGTGACGAGGCCGACGATCGCCTCGACGGTCGCCGCCGCTCGGGCAGGCGAGCCGCGCGCCGGCGGCGGGGCCGGTTCGAAGAACAACGGGGTACCCGCGAGCGCCTCCCGGAGTCTGCGCGCCATACCGCCGGTCCTGCCGAGGCCGACCGGAGGGCCGGGTCGATAAAGAGCTGCCCCGCCCCGGTCCGCGGCCGGGGAGGCCACCGTCCATCCCGAGCGTCGCGGTGGGCTGCGCGCGCGCCGAACCCCTATAGCGTCCGACCGGCTCCCCGCGCCGTGCGGATGCACCGTTCCGGTTCCTGGCTCTCGCTCGCGCGCCAGGCGGTGTCGATCGGCATCGACTACGGGACGCACGCCATCGAGGCACTGGCCTGGGTGGCGGAGACCGTCGAGGAGTCGGTCTACGAGGCCGGTTCGCTCGTCCGCTCCGGTCCCGACCTCCGGTTCGCGCTCGATAATCCGCCGCTGCGCGTCGGCGCGTTCCGGTCGGTGCGGGTGCTCGTGGACCGGGTCCCGCTGCCGGCGGAGCGAGTCGAACTGCGAGCCGGTCCCGGAACGCCCTGGCGGAGCGCGGCGTCGCTCACCGCCGACGCGCCGCTCGCCTTCGGGCCCGGCGAACGGCTCGAGTTCCGGCTGGTCGGCGGGGCTCCGAGCACGGCCGAGCCGCTCGTGATCCGCCTCGAGTTCGAGACGTCGGCGATCCCGCCCACGGTCTGGCTCGTCATACGGGACCGGCCGCGCGCGATCGCGGAGGCAGCGTGAGCGCGTCGCTTCCCCCGCCTCCGCCACCGCGTCCGATCCTCTTGACCGGCCTCGCGTCCGCCGCCCTCCTCGACGGGCGTGGGGACGTCGAGCTGGCCCGCGAGATGCGGGGGACCGTCGTCGAGTGCGGAGGCGTGACCGCCCAGTGCATCCGGCTGACCGGCGCCTGGCGGTTCGACCTCCGGCTCGACGGCGTCGACGCGACGCTCCCCTCCACGCGCGTGGAGGGACGGCTCGGCGACGGCGGCTGGCACAGTCGCCACCGTTGGCAGGACCTCGAGGTCGACCAGAGCGTGAGCGCGGTCTCGGACGCGCCGGGCGTGGTGCGCACCCTGCGCTGCGCGGGATCCGATTCGGGCGCTCGCACCGTCACCGTGACGAGCTCGTTCGTCCCGTTCCTCGTACCGGTCCTCGTCGAGGGGATCCGCCCGCACTGGTTCGACCTCGAGACGTCGGCCGAGGAGCTGCGCGTCCGGCAGCGCGGGTTCGGTCTCTCGGTCCGCTCGAGCCCGGCGCCCAGCCGGCTGTTCGTGAACCGGGGATCCTGGATCGGCGGACGCCGTCGCGCGCGCGTCGACGAGCTGGGCGTGGAGTACGAGCTCGCGGTGGGCCCCGGCGCGGTCGGCGAGCTCCGCGTGCTGATCTCGGGCGGCCTCCTCCGGGACCTGGACCGCGCGGACGAGGCCGCGCGTTGCGTCCTCGCCGATCCCGTCGGCGCTGCTCAGGCCGTGGCGGCCGCGGATCGTGCGTGGACCGGCCGGCTCCCGTCCCTTCGCTTCCCCCAGGCGCCCGAGCTCGAGGTCGCCTACGCGCGCGCGGCGGCGGCACTGCGCCGGCTCTACTGCGCGCCCGAGACGGAGATGACCGGACTCGTCGCCGGTTACCCGTGGTACTCCGCCCTCTGGTGCCGGGACCTCGGCTGGATGCTGCCCGCGCTCCTGTGGCTGGGTGATTTTGACTGGGTGCAACGGTCGATCGACACCGTGCTGCGCTTCCAGTCCCGGACCGCGGTGCCGTTGCTCGGCGGCGAGGAGGGCGAACTGCCGATGCAGCTCGCGCCGGGTCCCGTCTTCTTCTACGGCACCTCCGACACGACCCTCTACTTTCCGGCGCTGATCGACGCCTGGCGACGGCACAGCGGTGCGGGAGGCCTGCCGGCGGAGTGGTCGCGGGCTCTCGAGCGGATCGTCTCCTGGGGCGCGGCCCGCACCGACCCGGCCACGGGGCTGCTGCGCAATGGCGGCGAGGCGGAGGAGATCAGCGATGCGACCGGGGGGCTGGCGCGGGTCGGCTACGGCATCGACGCGCCCGACACCACGATCTGGGACTCGGCCGATCGACGCTCGCATGCGATCGACGTCCAGGTGCTCTGGTGGCAGACCCTCGCCCTCATGGAACGGCGGTCGGCAGGCGGCGCGTCGCACCCCGGGACGGCCCTGGGCGCGGGCGCGGCCGATCGGCTCGCGACGACCCTCCGCCGCGCCTACCGCTGGGCCGAGGAGGGCTACCTCTACGATTCGATCCGCGACGGCCGTCCGGTCGCGCAGATCCGGCCGAACGCGCTGCGGGCGGTCAGCGCCGGCCTCTTTGGCCGGGACGAGGCGCGGGCCTACGTCGCGCGCGCCCTTCGCGACGATCTCACCACGCCGTGGGGGGTGCGCACGCTGTCGTCGCGCGATCCGAGCTTCGACCCGATCGCCTACCACGGCGGCCAGGTCTGGACGATCGCGACCGCCTGGGCCGCGGACGCGGCGCTCGTGGCGGGCGAGGCCGAGACCGGCGCGCGCTACCTCGGCACGATCGCCGAGCGCCTGGCGGCGGAGGAAGGGTATGCGAACGAGTGCTACCGGGGGGACCGGCCGGAGCCGTTCGACTCCTGCTTCCTGCTCGGCTTCAGCGTCGCGCCGTTCCTCACCGTCCTCTTCGAGCGCCTGTGGGGCCTGCGCGTCGACGCACCCGCGGGCCGCCTGTCGATCCGGCCCACGTTCCCGGCCGCGTGGCGCTCGGCCGCGATCGAACGGCTGCGCGTCGGGGCCGGCACCGCGACGGTACGCTGGGAGGGGGGTCGGCTCACGGTCGGCTGGTCGGGGCCGGGGGCGCTCGACGTGGATGCCGGCGGACCCGCCCGCCGAGTCGCTTCCGGGACCGAGGCCGAGCTGCGCACCGAGCCCGCCGGGTAGCCTTCTTAACCTCCCGGCTCAGAGCGGCGGCGATGGCCGACGCCATCGAGGTCTCGAACCTCGTCAAGCGGTACGCCGACGTTGTCGCGGTCGCCGGCATCGACTTCCGCGTCGCCGCGGGCTCCGTGTTCGCGTTCCTCGGGCCCAACGGCGCCGGCAAGACCACGACGACCGAGATCCTCGAGGGGCTGCGGCGTCGCTCCCAGGGCGAGGCCCAGGTCCTGGGCCTCGACCCGTGGACCGAGAGCGCCGCGCTGCACCGGCGGATCGGCGTGATCCCGCAGGGCTTCCGCTTCTTCGACAAGATCACGCCGCGCGAGGGCGTCGAGTACTACGCGAGCCTGTTCCATCGCGACGTGGAGCCGATGGCGCTCCTGCGCCAGGTCCAGCTCGACGACAAGGCGGACGCGCGATTCGAGAACCTGTCGGGGGGCCAGAAGCAGAAGCTCGGCCTGGCGCTCGCCCTGACCAACGACCCCGAGATCTGCTTTCTCGACGAGCCCACGACCGGCCTCGACCCGACCGCGCGGCGGACGATCTGGCAGGTGATCCGCTCGCTCAAGGCGCAGGGACGGACGGTCTTCTTGACGACGCACTACCTAGAGGAGGCGCAGCTCCTCGCCGATCACGTCGCGATCATCCACCACGGTTCGATCATCGCCGAGGGCGCGCCGGCCGAGATCATCGCGACGCGGGGACGCCCGGAGCGCCTGCGGATCGAGGCCGGTCCGGCGCTCGCCGAGTACCTGCGCGCCCACCTCGGGGTGAGCGCGAGCGCGGTCGACGGGCACGTGGAGGTCGAGCTCGCCGCCAAGACCGACGCGCTGAGGGTCCTCAGCGCGGTCGAGGCGAGCGGGATCCCCTGGACGACGTTCTCGACGGTACAGGACACGCTCGAGGACGTGTTCGTGCGCCTGGTCGGCGCGATGGACGATGGCACGCTCAAGTCGGAGGCGCCCGCGTGAGGCCGCGCCACATCGCCGCCGACCTCAAGGTCGTGGTCCGCTCGTACCTGCGGAACCCGGTCGCCCTGTTCTTCTCGCTGTTCTTCCCGATCATCCTGA
>Ga0187783_10000777_pt1 | contig 23517 bp, 24 predicted proteins | sample 1015_SJ02_MP02_2_FD_132471 | JGI IMG/M metagenome (GOLD analysis project Ga0187783, IMG submission 132471) | Tropical peat soil microbial communities from peatlands in Department of Meta, Colombia - 1015_SJ02_MP02_20_MG | ecosystem: Environmental > Terrestrial > Soil > Wetlands > Peat | place...
CGCTGATACGCCTGAACCGCCGGATTGGCGGTATCGATCGGCACGTTGGGATCTCCGAATTCGTAAGCGACCGTTTTGCGGTTGCAGCGGTACTCGATCCAATCGGGATGATGTCGCTTCCACCACGCTAGCGTGTGCCCGCCGCTCGGTCCGCCGTAAGGGCCATCGCGCTCGAACGGCGTGTAAAACTGATTGTAAACCTGCTTTGGATAGGGCGCGCCGGCACCCCACACCACATCCACGAGACCAATCTCGCGACGTAGGTCCTTAACGTCGTAGTTGAAGACGAGATTGAGATGAACGCCGCTCGGCGTGGGCGGGAACTCATGGCGCCGCGTTGAGACTTCCGGCAATGCTGCACCCGTTGCGTCCACGGAGGTTTGTGGTGGAACGCCCAAGCTCCGGCCGCATCCGGCGAGCGATGCCGCCGCTGCGGCGGCGAAAATCAAACCGAGCTGCTTACTAGCCACCGTCTACCGCCACGGCCGCAGCCGTGGCTGCCTCCATCGCCTGATACGCTTTGCTCGTCAACGCGTGGTCGACGACGCCGGCGATGAAGCGCGAGGCTGCGCGAACCTTCTCGATATCCACGCCGGTTTCGATGCCCATCTGATGCAGCAGATAGAGCACGTCTTCGGTGCCGACGTTCCCGGTGGCGCCCGGCGCGTACGGGCACCCCCCGAGTCCTCCCGACGACGCGTCGAACTTCGCAATGCCGAGCTGCAGCGCGGCGTAGACGTTCGCCAGCGCGGTTCCTCGAGTGTCGTGGAAATGCATTGCGATCAATTTCAGCGGAATCTTTTGTGCCAGCAACGGCACCAGGGCCTCGACTTGGCTGGGTACGCCGACGCCGATGGTGTCGCCGACCGACAGTTCGTCGCAGCCCATCTCCATCAGCTTAACGCTCACGTCGAGCACCATCTGCGGCGTGACCGTGTCGCCGAACGGCGAACCGAAAGCGGTCGAAATGTAGCCGCGCACCCAGCAGCCGTCGCTTTTGGCCGCGCCCACGACATCGCGGAAGGTCGCCAGCGATTCGTCAATGCTCATGTTGATGTTGCGCTTGGTGAAGTGCTCCGACGCCGCCGTGAAAACCGCGACCGCGTCGGCTCCGGCCGCACGCGCGCGTTCGTAGCCCTTCAGGTTTGGAACGAGCACGGGATAGCGCACGCCCGGCGTTTTCCGAATGCGCGCGAAGACCTCACCGGCGTCGGCCAGCTGCGGAATCGCCTTGGGGCTGACGAACGAGGTCGCTTCGATCCACTTGAGGCCGGTCTCCGAAAGCAGATTGATGTATCGCACCTTGTCGTCGGTCGAAATTAGAGAATGTTCGTTCTGGAGCCCGTCGCGCGCGCCCATCTCGAAAATGGTTACTTTCTTCGGTAATGACACACTTATCATGACGCGAATTCTACCAGCGGGGTGCCGGCGGCCACGATTTGGCCTTCTTTGACGCGAACCGACTTCACCGTTGCCGCGGCGGGCGCTTCGATGCGATGCTCCATTTTCATCGCTTCTAGCACGATCAGCAGCCCGTGTTCTTCCACCGCGTCGCCGTCGCGAGTCGCGATCTTCACGATTCTTCCCGGCATCGGAGCGGCAACGTGCACGGCGCCGGCTACGCTGTGCGATGCCGCGGCGGCATCGTCAGAGGGCGGAGGGCCGAGCGCGAACTTCCACGTGCCGCCGTTTGCGTGCGCGTTTATCGCCGTTCCGTCGTAGGTTACCGCTCCCGCAACGGTCGTTCCGTCGAGTTCGGCCCGAACGATTGGGCCGTGTCGTTGGGCGCGCAACTTGCCGGCGCGAGCGCCGCTAATCGTCCATTCGCCGGGCCGGCCGTTTGCATCGGCGTGGAATTCAAAAGTCTGCCGGCCGTGTTGCAAGCGCACCGGCATGCCAACCTCGGCGATGCGCCAAGGCGCGCGCCCATCGGTCAGTAGCGCGGCGGCGCAGAGCAGGGCTGCTTCGCCCGGTGCAGCGGCGGCGAGAATCGATTCGTCCAGCCGGCGGGCGAGAAAGCCGGTGGTCGTTTCGCCGCGGGCAAAATCCTCGTCGCGCGCAATCCAGAGCAGCAGCGGCAGATTGGTCGCTACTCCGTCAACGACGAAATTCTCGAGTGCGGTACGCAATCTCGCGATTGCCGCTCCGCGATCGCTGCCGTAGACGATGAGTTTGGCGAGCATCGGATCGTAGTAGTGGCTGACCACACTGCCGGCCGTCACGCCGGTATCCAATCGTATACCCGGCCCTTCGGGCGGAATCCAATGGCCGATCCTGCCCGTGGAAGGCAGCATGTCGTTGGCCGGATCTTCGGCGTAGATCCGCGTTTCGATCGCCCAGCCGCGTGGCTGAACGTCGCTTTGCGAGATCGTCAACGGTTCCCCGGCTGCGATGCGTAGCTGCCAATGCACCAGATCTATGCCGTAGACCAGCTCGGTAACCGGATGCTCGACTTGAAGCCGTGCGTTCATTTCGAGAAAGTAGTACGATCCGTCGGAATCCAGCATGAACTCGGCGGTTCCGGCGTTGGTGTACCCGACCGATTCGGCAGCGCGCACCGCGGCCGCGCCCATCTCGGCGCGCAGCGCAGGCGTCACGGCGACGGACGGCGCCTCTTCGACGATCTTCTGATGACGTCGCTGGATCGAGCACTCGCGCTCGCCGAGATGGATCGTCGTGCCCTGCGCGTCGGCAAGAATTTGAAACTCGATGTGGCGCGGGTCGGCAAGGTAACGCTCGAGCAAGACGCTGTCGTCGCCGAAGGCCGCAAGCGCTTCACGCTTGGCGCTTTCCAGCGCTTCGCCGAAGTTTGAAGCCGAGTGCACGACCCGCATGCCGCGTCCGCCGCCGCCGGCGCTGGCTTTGATCATCAACGGAAAACCGACGCCCTGCGCCTGCGCGTACAGCGTTGCCGCGGACTGGTCTTCGCCGTCGTAGCCGGGAACCGTCGGCACGTCGAAGGCGCGCACTCGGCGCTTCGCTTCGATCTTGCTTCCCATTGCGGCCATCGCCTCGGGCGACGGTCCCACGAAGACTATACCGGCATCGCGCACGCTCCGGGCAAAAACCGCGCGCTCCGAGAGAAATCCGTATCCGGGATGGAGCGCATCTGCTTTCATCGCGAGCGCCGCTGCGACGATGGCGTCGGCGTTGAGATAGGATTGCGTTGCTGAAGGCGGCCCGATGCAACGCGCGTCGTCCACGAACTCGAGATGATACGCGCCGGCGTCGGCTTCGGAGTAAATGCCGAGCGGGACGATTCCCATCTCGCGCGCGGCGCGTGCCACGCGCACGGCAATTTCTCCGCGATTGGCGATTAGCAGACGCTTGATCACGTGGAGAACTTGGCGGGGCGGCGCTCGAGAAAAGCACGCAGGCCTTCCTGACCTTCGGGGCTCACGCGCTGACGCGCGATCGCCGCTGTGGTGATCGCGCGCGACGCTTGGTACGAGTTGTCGAGCACCCGGTGGACCAGCAGTTTGGCTGCGGCTATTGCGGACGGGGCCGCCGTTCGAAGTTCGCTCAGGCAGCGCTCCACCGCGGCGTCGAGCTCGGCCGGCGCGACGACCTGGTGGACCAAGCCGATCTCTCTCGCGCGATCGGCAGCAAAACGCTCGCCGGTGAGAAAGAGCGCGCGCGCGTGCGACGCGCCGATCTTTGCAAGCACGAACGGCGAGATCACCGCCGGAATGATGCCCAGCTTGACCTCGGTAAACCCGAAGATGGCTTCGTCGCTCGCAATGGCGATGTCGCAGACCGCCGCGAGTCCGGCTCCGCCGCCCAACGCGGCGCCCTGAATCCGCGCTACGACCGGCTTTGGGCAGTTATCGATGGCGCGATACATGTCGCTCATTCGCTCGGCGTCCGCCAGGTTTGCTTCGAAGGCAAGATCGAGCGACGAGCGCATCCAATTAACGTCCGCGCCGCCGCAAAAAACTTTGCCCTGGCCGGCCAGAACGACTGCGCGCACGTCGTCGGCGGCGGTGATTTCCGAAAAAACGTCGTGCAGCCGCTCGATGACCTCGGCGTTGAAAGCGTTTCGAACGTCGGGGCGCGCCAGGGTAACGCGGGCGATGCCGTCGCTAGTGGCAATTTGAACGCTCTCGGCCATAACGCCGACCAGGTTCGCGCCTTCATCCGAGGGGGCCTCGAAAGCGTTATACTTCAAGTTATGAAGGGCGCGCGGCATCCGCTGATCTATCGCTATGCGTTGCTGACACGCGCCAGCCACTGGATTTGGTTCGTTGCCTTTTTCGTGCTCGTCGGCAGCGGTCTGCAGATATTCAATGCGTCGCCGAACCTCGATGCTTCCGACAAGAGCGATCCGGCGCGCCGAGTGCTGGCGATCGGTTCGCCGGCCGACGGTGTGGGAACGACCACGCTCTTCGGCCACACCTTCGTCACGACCGGTTGGCTCGGTTGGACCGGCGACGGCATGGGTTCGCGCGGCGCGCATGCCTTCGGCGCGGCGATCACCATCCCGGGATATCAAGACCTTTCAGGCGGGCGCCGGTGGCATTTCTTTTTTGCCTGGGTCGCAGTCGTTTGCTGGTTGGCCTGGCTGCTGTCCAGCATCGTCCAGGGCAGTCTGCGGGAAATGATCCTGCGCCCGGGCGACGTTCCGAAGCTTTGGCCGATGCAGGCGTACTATCTCAGGCTGCGCAAGACGCCGCCCCCGCACGGCACGTACAATCCGTTGCAGAAGGCGGCATATACGCTGGTGCTCTTCGTCATCGCGCCGCTGGTCGTAGTGACAGGCCTCGCGCTCTCTCCCGGCATTGACGCGATCGCCAATCCGCTCACGGCCGTTTTCGGCGGACGGCAGTTCGCGCGGCTCTGGCACTTTGCCGGGATGCTGCTGCTGCTGGCGTTCTTCGCGATTCACGTGTTTCAAGTGCTGACGCAGGGCTTCCTGAACCAGATGCGCTCGATGATCACGGGATGGTACGAGCTCACGTGAAACGCCGTATCTTTATCGCCTCGACGATTTCAGCCCTGAGTGGCTGCGGGCCGATCAGCGCCTCGCTTAGCCAAAACGGGGCAGTCCAGAGAACGCTCGCCTCGGTCGAGGCGCTCGACCACGCGCTCATCGGGACGCGCGGACTCGCGCGCGAGTATCGCGAGCGCGACGTAGATCGCCGCTTCCGGGTCAACGGATTCGCCACGCCTTCCGACGCGCAGTACACCGCACTGCTGGCAGCCGGCTTTGCGAGCTACTTGCTCGTCGTTGACGGTGCGGTTGAACGGCCGCAGGCGTTCTCGCTCGCTCGGCTCAATCGGATGCCGCAACGCACGCAGATTACCCGCCACGACTGCGTCGAAGGATGGAGCGCGATCGGCAAGTGGAGCGGCGTGCCGCTGGCCGACGTGCTCGATGCGGTTGTGCCGCGCGACGACGCGCGCTACGTCGTCTTTCGCTGCATGGACAACGACGGCGCCGGCCACCTATATTACGAAAGCCTCGATCTCCACCAGGCTCGTCATCCGCAAACGCTGCTGGCATTGCGGCTGAACGACGCGCCGCTAGATCCCGATCATGGAGCGCCCGTGCGCCTTCGCATACCGCTGCAGTTGGGATATAAGAGTGCGAAGTGGATCGCGCGCATCGAGGTCGTGGGTAGTTTCGCGCGGATCTACGCCGGAGGCGGCGGATATTGGGAAGACCAGGGTTACGAGTGGTATGCGGGCATCTGACCACGAACCTCGGACCGCAGCATGAGGAAATCGTTGGCCCCAAGCGCGCTCGCGCTAATCGTCGCCTGCTTCGCCGGCTCTGCGTTTGCGGATACAAATCTACAGTTCGTGCCTCCGGTGCCGGGCAACGTGGTCGATTCAAAGGTCGTCTATTTGACCGGCGACGGAGATCGGGTGTCGTGGAAGGCGGTCATCAGTAAAAAACTCCGGGGATCGTCCAACGGCATCGATTTCTACCAGTGGTATCTGTCGATCTACGCGCTGCGGCGCGGCGCCTACCGATTGCGCTACCAGTCGCCCGGAAACGGCGGGCCGCTTTCGGCCGTTACCCGCGCACCGGGCGCAGCGACGTGGTTTCCGATGCAGGACATTGACTTTTCGGGCGTTGGCTCGCTGATGCAGCCTTCGGTACAAAATCTCGTCGTTCAGTCGAACGAAGCTGCGGCGGACTGCGGTGGCGCGACCGTCACCGTCTTCGCCGGCGGTCCCGGCGGAAGCGTGGTGCAGGCGGTAAAGATAACGAATTTTTGCGACTTGGGCGCGACCATCCAGCACACCACGGAGGGCGACGTGGTGCGATTGTATGGCCCATACTACGCCCCGAACGCTCCGCTGTGCTGTCCCACAAAGCCTGAGGCGACCGCAACGCTACGCTACAGCGGCGGCAAGTGGATCGAGTCGCCCACCTACTTCAAGATCGAATAACTACATCCGAAAGACGCCGAACCGCGTGCGCGGCTGGGGCGCATGGGCGGCCGCGTCGAGGCCGATCGCAATGACCCGCCTGGTATCGAGCGGATCGATGATTCCGTCGTCCCACAGCCGCGCGGTCGAGTAGTACGGGTTTCCTTCCCGCTCGTACTTTTCCAGAATCGGCGCCTCGAACGCCGCCTTCTCGTTCGTTGACATGTCGCCCTTAACGGTCGAGAGCACGCTGGCGGCTTGGGGTCCGCCCATCACGCTAATCCGCGCGTTCGGCCACATCCAGAGCTGGCGCGGCGCGTAGGCACGTCCGCACATTCCGTAGTTTCCGGCACCGAAGCTGCCACCGATCACGACGGTAAACTTCGGCACTTCCGCGCAGGCAACGGCGGTCACCAGTTTGGCCCCATCTTTGGCGATGCCGCGGTTTTCGTATTCTTTGCCGACCATAAATCCGGTGATGTTCTGCAGGAAGAGCAGCGGCGTACCCCGCTGGGTGCAGAGCTCGATGAAGTGCGCGCCCTTGAGCGCGCTTTCGCTAAAGAGAATTCCGTTATTGGCCAGGATTCCGATCGGATGCCCCTCGATGCGAGCGAATCCGCAGACCAGTGTCGTTCCGTACCGCGACTTGAATTCGTGGAGTTCCGATCCGTCCACTAGGCGAGCCACGACCTCACGCACGTCGTAGCCGATTCGGCTGTCGGCCGGGATGATGCCGTAGATGTCGCGCGGATCGTGTTTGGGAGGCTGCGGCTCGATCCGGTCCCACTGTCGCGGCAGCTCGAGATGGAGATTGCTCACGATCTCGCGCACGATCGCCAGCGCATGCGGATCGTCGTTGGCGAAGTGATCCGCGACGCCGGAGATGCGAGTGTGCACGTCGGCTCCGCCGAGCTCCTCGGACGTCACCTCTTCACCGGTAGCCGCTTTGACCAGCGGCGGTCCGCCCAGGAAGATCGTTCCTTGGCCCTTGACGATAACGGTTTCGTCGCTCATCGCAGGGACGTACGCGCCTCCCGCCGTGCACGACCCCATGACCGCCGCGATCTGTGCGATGCGTTTGCTCGACATCCGCGCTTGATTGTAAAAGATGCGCCCGAAGTGATCGCGGTCGGGAAAAACTTCGTCTTGCAAGGGCAAGAACGCGCCGCCGGAATCCACCAGATAGATGCACGGGAGATGATTCTGCTCGGCAATTTCCTGCGCGCGCAGGTGCTTCTTAACGGTCATCGGGTAGTACGTGCCGCCCTTGACCGTCGCGTCGTTAGCGACGACGATGCAATGCTGGCCCTCGACGATTCCGATCCCGGTGACGATGCCTGCCGCCGGCGAGTCGTTGTTATACATGTCGAAGGCAGCCAAGGCCGAAAGTTCCAGAAAGTCCGATCCGGGATCGATCAGCCGCTCGACGCGCTCGCGAGCAGTGAGTTTGTTGCGGCGCCGGTGCTTCTCGACCGCTTCGGCTCCCCCGCCGCCGCGCACCGACATGAGCCGGTCGCGAAGTTCCGCGACCAACCGCTCCATTCGCTGCGCGTTCTCGCTGAAATTCGGCGAGCGCCGGTCAAGCCGTGCCTCTAAGACCGCCATCGCCGCGGCCATTCGGCGTAGGCCGCTTAGAGCCCGGTTAGACCTGGGCAAAACGCGAGGGGAGCGACCCGAAGGACTCGTAGCTACGCGTATGGCCGCACAGGCTCAAATGGACGTCGGCGGCATCCTGCGCCCGCAGGGACGTCCCGACTTTTCAATGGCGTTGCAACCGCATCGCGAGATCCTCGGCGAGCGCGCCGCAGCGCATCTGCTCCGGCGTGCGGGTTTCGGCGGAACGCCTGACGAGGTGCGCCGGTACGCGGCCATGCATGCCGAAGACGCGGCGTCGTCGCTGCTCAAAGTACCGTCGGCCGATTTCGTGGCACCGCCCTCGGAAGTCGACGTCGACGGTCCGATCGAGAAGACGGATGCGCGCGACGCAGAGCTCGCGTTACAGCTCTGGTGGCTCAACCGGATGCTGACCTCGCCGGCGCCCTTGCAAGAGAAGATGACCCTGTATTTCCACGGTCATTTTACCTCGCGCTCGACCCGGCGCTTTCCGCGAATAACCTACAATCAGAACGCGCTCTTCCGTCAGTGGGCGACCGGAAATTTACGCGAACTGACTCGCTCCGTTTCCAAAGACCCGGCGATGCTGATCTATCTCAACGGTGCCAATAACGTGGCGGCCCATCCCAACGAGAATTACGCGCGCGAGCTGATGGAGATCTTCACGCTCGGCGTCGACAACTATAGCGAACGGGACGTTCGAGAGTCGGCGCGAGCCTGGACCGGCTGGCACGTGATCCGACGGACCGCCACCGCTCGCTTCGATCCGTCCTTGCACGACTACGGAACCAAGACGTTTCTGGGGCGCACCGGTAACTTCGACGGCGACGACATCGTGGATATTATTTTCGCGCAGCCGCAATGTGCCCGGTTCTTCGCGACGAGCCTGCTAAACTGGTTCGTTTACAACGACCCCGAGACCGAGCTCGTGGATTCGGTCGCCGCGTTGCTGCGCGATCGCAATTTCGAGCTGACGCCGGTCGTCGGCACGATTCTGGCAAGCAATATTTTCTACAGCCGGCGCGCGTATCGCGCGCTGGTCAAAAGCCCGGTCGAGTTCGTAATCGGCACGTACAAGGCGCTCGGGCTGCCCACGGTCGATCAAAGCGCGCTGCCCGCGCTGACCCAAATGGGGCAGCACCTCTTTTATCCCCCGAACGTTGCCGGTTGGCCGGGCGGCGCAAACTGGCTGACCAGCGCCACGATGATTGCGCGCCAGAACTTTTTGACGCGACTGCTTGGGTCGCAGACGCTCCAAGGATCGTCATGGCTGCGCGCGGTGCCGATGACCTCGAAGAGCGCGGCGAGCGTACTGGCACAAACGATTTTGCAAGAGGACGTCGCGCCGGCATCGCTGATCGAGCTCGAAGGCTATCTCGGCGGCAGCGGCAGCGCGGCGCTGGCCGCGCTTTCTGCGGAGAACTTCGAACAGCGTTTGAGCGGGGCGCTTTACCTGACGATGGCGACGCCCGCCTATCAACTGAATTGATGACAATGAGACGACGTAATTTTCTAGTCGCCACGGCTTCGGGACTCGCGGTAGTCGCCAATACCGAGCACGTTTTCGCGCGCGCTTTGGCGCAGGCGCCGTTGCCCGGGTTGCCCGGAAGCCAAGACCGCTGCTTGGTGCTGATCAACCTGTACGGCGGGAATGACGGATTGAACTGCGTCGTGCCCCACGGCGACGGCCGATACTATCAACTTCGGCCCGGGCTGGCAATCGGCCCCAACGACGTCCTGGCAATCGATTCCCAAATTGGGTTGAATCCGCAGATGCGCTCCTTCAAGTCGCTGTACGACAAGGGCATCGTGGCGATCGTTCAGGGCGTGGGCTATCCCGATCCCGACCATTCGCATTTCCGCTCGACCGAGATTTGGCAGACCGCCGCTCCGGAACGTTACGAACACACCGGCTGGCTGGGCCGATATTTCGACGAAGCCGGCGGGAACGAAAGTTTATTCAGAGGCGTCGCGGTTTCGCGCGTGTTGCCCGAGGTGCTATTTTCCAACAGTACCGATATTCCGGCGATTCCGGCGCTCAACGAATACGCAATGATGGCCGACCGTGACGCCACGGCGCGCAAAGCTTTTTCGCAGGCGGCGCACGACCGCAGCTTGCCGTTCCAGTCCCCATACCTGGCTCACGTCATGGAGATCGAGGGCAACGCGCAGCGCAGCTCTGAAGAGCTGCCCAAGCTCGTTGCCGGCTACACGACCAAGGCATCGTATCCGGCAACCGGACTGGGACGCAGCCTCGCGCTGGCCGCACAGATCATCGGAAGCAACCTCGGGACTCGGGCGATTTACGTCGAGCACGGATCGTTCGATACCCACGTTAGCCAAAAGGCGACGCAGGATCAGCTTTTGATGCAGTTCTCAAACGCCATCGCAGCATTTTACGACGACCTCGCCGCGCACGGGAACGACCGCCGAGTGCTGACGCTGACTTTTAGCGAGTTCGGTCGGCGGATCGAGGAGAACGGCAGCGCGGGCACCGATCACGGCGAAGCGTCGCCGCTGTTCATGATCGGCGGCGGAGTCAAGGGCGGTCTGTACGGAACGGCGCCCGATTTGAGCGACACCAACATGGGGAACGTCCGCTTCACCGTCGATTTCCGCAGCGTGTACGCAACCGTGCTCGAACGTTGGTTGGGGCGGCCCGCCGCGCCGGTGCTCAACGGGCAGTTCGCGCAACTTCCGATTCTCGCGTAGGTTGGCGTCCTCGATTCTCTTCCTCGGCAGCGGCGGAGCGCGCTTCGTCGTGGCGCGACAGCTTCGCGCGTCGGGCGGAATGTGGATGCGCTTGGGCGATACGCAGATTCACGTGGATCCCGGCCCCGGCGCGCTGGTCCGCGCGCTTTCCAACGTACCGCCCTGCAATCCGCGCGAGTTGGATGCGATCGTGCTCTCGCACAAACATCTCGACCATTCCGGCGACGTGAACGTTTTAATCGAGGCGATGACCTCGGGTGGTTTCCGGCGGCGTGGGGCGGTCCTGGCGCCGCCCGACGCGTTCGATCGCGAGCCGGTCGTGCTGCCGTACGTGCGCCGCTTCGTCGACCGAATCGAACGTCTCGAGCCCAGCAGCGGTCCCTACCGGATCGGCGACGTGGAGCTGTTTACCTCGATGCTTCACGCCCATGCGGTGCAGACCCACGGGCTGCACTTCGCGTACGGCGACCTGCGCGTTGCCTATCTTCCCTGCGGACGCTACTTCGAAGGGCTCGCCGCCGATTACGCCCGCCGGCGGCCTGACGTGCTCGTCGTCAACGTGCTTCGCTATCGCGACGCCATGAACGTAGATCACTTTACCTGGCTCGATGCCAAGCGTGTCGTTGCCGAGGTTCGGCCGAAGGTTGCCGTCTTCCAACATTTCGGAACGAAGATGCTCGAAGCCGATCCGCCGCATCTGGCGGCCGAGCTCGAAGACGAGCTGGGACTGCGCGCGATCGCCGCCTACGACGGCTTCGTTTTAGATTTAGAAACGCAGATCGCAGCCGTCGCCGGCTAGTGCGGTGGCCTTCCGCGCGGCGCGGCAGGCGGTGGCGGCGGTGGTGGCGCGATGCGCATCGGCAGCCGCGCGCTGCCGCTGAGCTCTTGGCGCACGTGCGGGTGATCGTTGATCGAACCGCTGTACAGGTAAACCGAACCGTTCTTCGAGGTCGCGGTAACGACCGGTCCGCCGCCGTGAACCGTCGCCTGCTGGGTCGTGGGCCCGCCCTGAATCTGCGCGTCGTCGTCGTGGAAGCTCGAGACGACGTGCCCCGACTCGCTGTGCGCGCCGATTTGCGCGTTACCGCGAACTCCCAGGGCGACGTTTCCGTGCTCCGACTCGAAGCGTGCTAGACCGGGCTCGAAGCTGCCGTTGTCGTAAACGATCGATCCATAAGCGCTGGTCGCTTGAATCTGATGCGACGTGCATCCTTCGAACAGCATGTTTCCGGTTGCCGTTCGCACGCGCAGACGGTCGAAGGACGAATCGGTGGCGCTCACCCGTCCTCTGAGCGATTCCACGAAGCCGGTGCCGCTGACGTGATTCAGCGAGACACCGGCTCCGCGTGCGTGCGCAACGAAGACGCCCTGGTAGTTAGCGAGCGTCAAATGTCCGGCGCGCACCTGTGCGACTACCATCGCCGTACCGCGGGGAATCGTGATCGTCATGTTTCCGCTGCCGTGTGGAACGACGATTGCGTCATGTGCGCTGCCGGGCAGCGCGGGCATGACGAACGATTCGGCCGGAAGCGTCACCGATCCGCGATCGGTCGGGATGGTATCGGAGGCAAACTGCAGTTGTTTGGGGATTTTGGGGTCGACCTCGGAGGGCGCGAGCTGATGAACTTCGGGCGGATTGTCGGCCGAAATGGCCACTTGCGGACGATCCCAGGTCTGAATCGTCACCTGTCCGCGGCTGACGTGCACGTTGACGATCGGCGTGGGGCCAACGTCGAACTGTTCGTCGGCGCGCGCCGGCGCCGAGTAACCCAGATAGCACAACGCGGCGAAGAGCGTCGCGATCGCTCCTCGCCCCCATTTACCGCGCACGGCCTCATTGTATCGGGGCGCGGTGCGGGCCATCATGAAAGATCCGTGAACGGAACCTTGACGATTGGTAAGACCACGCGAAAGAGCGCTCCGCCGCCGGGAGCTCGCCCCGCGCTAGCCTCTCCGCCGTGGACCCGAGCAATCGAGCGGACGATCGCTAAGCCGAGACCCGTTCCCGGGACGCTGCGCGAGCGTGCCTTGTCGGCCCGGTAAAAGCGCTCGAAGATATGCGAATGCTCGCCCTCGGCAATGCCCGGGCCGTTGTCTAGGACTTCGACCCAGGCCAGTTGTCCGTTTTGGCCGACCCGCACGGCGACTCGGCCCCGCTCGGTGAACTTGATCGCGTTATCAACCAGATTGCCCACGAGTTGCCGCAACAGGTGCGCGTCACCGTAGACGATCGGAGTGCCCGCGTAACTAAAATCCAGCTCGATCCGTTTTTCAGCGGCGCGTGGACCGGCATTCTGGGCGACTTCGCTGGCGATCTGCGCCAGCGACAGCGGTTCCTTCGGAATCTCGTCGCCGCGGTCGGCTTTGGCGAGCGTCAGCATCCCGTTGACCATTCCCGCAAGATCGGCGCTCTCGCGGGCGATCGTTTCCAAGCTTTCTCGGCGAATCGTTGGGTCTTGGTCGCCCCAACGCAGCAACATCTGTGCGTTGGCGTTGATCGAGGTGAGCGGCGTCTTCAGTTCGTGGGATGCGTCGGAAATGAACTGGCGCTCGCGCGCGAACGCTTCGGAAAGCCGCGCTAACAGGTCGTTGAAGCTCTTGGCGAGCCGGCCGATCTCATCGCGCCGGCGCCGCAACTCCAGCCCGCGCCGGCTTCCGTCGAGCGCTCCCGCGGCGAGCGCCAACCGGTCGGAGCTGATTTCGCGCATTTCGCGCGAAAGCTCGTTGATCGGCGTCGTCGCCTGCGATGCGAGCACGATGGAGAAGATCACCACCGCCGCCGCGGTCGCACCCAGCACGATCTCGATCGCTTCGCGCGCGCGCGCAAAAGTACGATCCAGAGTGTCGAGCGACTCGGCCACGTGAATGACCGCCGAGTTTCGGCCTTCTTGCAAAAAGCGATCTTCGACCAAAAACGGGCGTCCGCCCAGCGTTTCCTTACGGTACCCTACGTCGTGCGCCGGCGAAATCTTGGGATTCGGTGGGATCGTGAGCTCCCCGAGATTCGCCGTCTTTGCCAGTGGATACCCATCGCTCGAGTCGACCTGCACGTAACTGTTCGACGAGCTCCACGTCGCAAGATTGCTGCTGTTGAAAAGAAACTGCAGCGTGCCCAGCGACGAATCCTCCAGCGAAAACGGCGTCGCGGACTGCTGGGCGAATTGCACGATCGCGCGCATCGTCGAGTTCACGCTCGCCTGGGCCTGATCGTAGAGAATTTGCTGAAAACGCCAAATGATGCTGCCGCTCATCACGCTGATCGCCACGATCAAGAGCGCCGAATATCCAAGGGCTATGCGCCACTTTAGAGACAAATCAATCTTTTATCGTGTAGCCGACGCCTCGTACGGTGGTGATCAGCTTATCGTCGAAGCCGTCGTCGATCTTCCCGCGCAGATAGCGGATGTAGACGTCGATCAGGTTGGAGTCGCCCAAGAAATCGCTGCCCCAAACGCCATTGAAGAGCTCGTCCCGGGTATGAACCTTGTTGCGATGCAGCAGAAGGTACTCGAGCAGCGCATACTCTTTGGCAGTGAGCGCGATCGGCTTGCCGGCGCGGTGCACCTCGTGACGATCGCGGTCCATCACAACGTCGCGGTACTCGATCACGTTGCCTTGCGGCGTCCGCTCGCGCAGCCTCGCGCGGACGCGCGCCAGAAGCTCTTCGGTGGAAAACGGCTTGGTGACGTAATCGTCCGCTCCGACGTCGAGACCGGCCACCCGATCAGGAACGCGGTCGCGCGCCGTTAGCATGATGATCGGGACTCGGCTCTTGGCGCGAATACGCTTGCAGACTTCGATGCCGTCCATGCGGGGCAGCATCAAATCCAGAATTACCAGATCGGGTTCCTTGAGCGCCTTTTCCAGGCCGGATAATCCGTCGCGTGCGACGTCCACCTCGTAGCGTTCGTGCTCCAGCTCCAGCTGTAAGACGCGGCTGATCGCTGCGTCGTCCTCAATGACGAGGACTCTATAAGGGCGTCGCTCTGCCGCTGCGTGTTTCTCCATGCCGATAGATTATCGGCCGGCACTCCTGTGGGACCTGTGAGAGTAAGCAGTCGCCGGTTGAAATCCGGTGAAAAGCGTTAGCCATAGCGCCGTCGCGCCGCCCGCCGCCATCCACGCCAAAACCGCACCGTTGGAGAAAGTGCGAGCCAGCACGGCACCGATGGCCGTTAGCGTGTGGACGAAGAGCGTGCCGCCGCCCAGAACGAGCATCACGATCAACCACAGAGCAACCGCTCCAAGCGAACCGAGTACGGCAAAGTCCACGAACGAAAACGGGGGTGCCGGGCGGTAGGCGGTCGCCAGTAAAATCGAGGCGCGCAAGCCCTCGGGCGGCTCCTCCAGCGGCAGTTCGAGAATTGCGCGTTCCAGCGCGTCCATTCCGTATCCGTGATCCACGTTCATGACTCCGTTACCTCCATTTCGCCCAGAAGCCTGCGCAGCTGCTCCTTAGCGCGAAACAAATGTGTCTTTACCGTACCCATCGGCAGCCCGAGCACCGTCGCGATCTCCTCATACTGCCGGCCCTGCAAGTGAAAAAGCGTGACGACCGCCCGGTACTTCTCGGGCAGTGCGTCGATCGCGGCCCGTAACCGGCTGGCTTCGTCGAGAGCGATGACGCGCTGCTCGGGCCCGGGCGCCGAGTCGGCTCGCTCGGGCAGCTCGTCGCCGGAGTAATGCTTTCGCCGGCTAAGCCGATCGCAGCACGTATGGTACGCGATCGCAAAGATCCAAGTCGAAAACTTCGCTCCCGGCTTGAAGGTTCGCAAGCTGCGAAAGGCCTTGAAAAATGCCTCCTGCGTTGCGTCGCGGGCCTCCTCGACGTCGTGCATGGTGCGGTAAGCAAGATGGTAAACCGCACGCTCGTAGCGCTCGACGAGGGTAGCGAACGCCTCCGGGTTGCCCCGGAGCGTCAGCGCCACCAAATCGCCGTCGTTCGGCTCGGCTCTCACCCGGCCGGGCGGGGTCCTTCGACAAGGCTCAGGATCACACGCCAAGAGTGCCGACACGCCCCTCGTACGCGCGAGCCTGGCCATTTGTTTCGGCCGTATTCTCGAAACATCACGCTCGGCCGCCCGTAGCTAGGACAGAAAGTTTTCACGGAGGCGTAACTCGACAGATGACCACGATTCCCAACAAGACCCTTCCCCACGCTGGGCGGTTCGACCGTTCGCTGACTGAGGACGAGCGGAACTCCGCGCAGGCCTTGCGACCCACCTTTGACGGCTGGGGCCCGCGCCTGTAAATGTCTCGAGCTTCGATCGTCGGCATGCTGATTGCCGCCGAGGTCGCCGTCGTCGCAATGGTGATCTATGCTCTGGGCCGCGGGCACGTGAGCTTTGCCTCCGACCTGCGTCAGGCAGAGTTTACAGCTGCGCCGATCGCGCCGATGGCCGCTGGTCCGGCGCCGCACGTCGTCGTAGACGATGCCGATTCGCTCGTCATCGTGAGCGTTTCGCGCGACGAGCTGGTGCACGTGCGCGACCTCACGCAGCTGCGAGGTGCCGTCTTTTCGAACCAACCCTATCCGCGGCTTGCGGTCACGCGTACGGCCGACGGCGTCCGCATCGAACGCCCGCACGTCGAGCGTCTTTCAGTCGAGATCTTTGGTTTTTCGACCCAGCGTATCGAAATCGAGGTGCCGTCGCGCTCCCGCGTTGAGATCGCGCGCTGCTCGGGGGCCGACGTAGCCGGCGTGCGCGGCGGCGTCGCGGTTCACTCAGTAGACGGTCGTATTACCCTCACCGACCTGCAGGGCTCGATCGACGCGCACAGCGACGACGGCCGGATCGTCCTGCAAAACGTTACCGCGGGCTCGATGCTTGCCGACACCAACGACGGACGGATCGAAGCCAGTGGTCTGAGCTTTTCCGGCGATGCGACGCTGCGCACCGGCGACGGCTCGATGTGGCTGCGGCTCGCCCCCAACGCCAACGTAACCATCGACGCCTCGACGAGCGACGGAAGCATCTCCGTTGATGGGAGCTCGTTTCACGGCGACGATTCCGCCCATCGCACGGTCACCGTCGGCACGGGCACGAGCCGGGTCAAGCTGACCACCGGCGATGGATCGATTCACATTTTTACGAACGGAGAAACTCACGATAATGGACTATGACGATCTGATCCCCTTGTTTGCCATCATTTTCATGTTTGGCGTGCCGTGTGCCGTGTGGTGCATATCCCGTGTGCTCGCACATCAGGAGCGGATGGAAATGCTGCGCCGCGGCATCGTGCCGCCGCCGAATGCGCGCGAGATGCGGCGCGCGATGAAGTACGGCTGGCATCCCGGAATGATGCAGCAAGGTCCGGCAAGCGATTACTATTACTCGGAGCTCGCCGCCCAGAAGCAACTGCGCAAAGGAATGCAAGTCGCCTTCATCGGGATGGCATTGCTCATCGGATTGGGATTCATCGGTTACCGCGGCGACGGTCACATCGATCCCGGACCGTGGCTCTTGGGCGGATTGATTCCGCTCTTCGTCGGCATCGCCCAAATCATCGGCGCGGTGCTCAGCGGAGCCTCGCTCGGCGTGCCCGCTGCGCGTCAGCGATTCGACTCGGGGTCGAGCTCGAGCGCGCCGCCGCAAGGAGGATCGGGAAGCGCCGTTCCGCCTCCCACATACGGCGGATGGCGGCCCGGCCCAACGCCTGAAATCGAAAAGCCCGCATCGCCGCCGGATTATCGGAGTTGACGCCCGCGGGCGTGGCGCAAAGCAATGCCGCCGGTCGCTTGACCGGCGGCATTTAGGTTTCGAATAAAGACGTGCCTACTTGCAGGAAACCAAGGCCATCGCCCAGCCGGCGGCCGTGCGTGTCCTGACCAGATATCCATCTGCAGTCCTATCGTAAACCTGATAGCCCGCTCTGAGTGCGTCGGCTAGCGATTTGAAGACGATGAGACCTGCCATCCGGGGACCCTCCTTTCCCAATTACTTACGCCCTCTATACATTATAACGGCTCCGGGAGCAAGGGCGTTCACCCGCTTTCAGAGATTTTCGTAAGAATTTGTTGAAAAAGCCTGAAGAGATGCCGAGGCTCGACCGAGATGCGGCCGTGCACGCGACCACGGTGATTCAACGCCGCGTTCTCGCGCCCGGCGTTATCGCTCTGTCGCTGGATGCGGCGGCGCTCGCGCAGGCCACGCGGCCCGGCCAATACGCCATGGTCATCCCGCCGAGCGCACAAACAGCCGCGACGGCGCTAGCTATCTATGAAGCCGAAGGCAAGCTCGCAAGCATACTCTTCTTTACAATCGGACGCCGCACGCACGAGCTTGCCGAACTGCGTGCCGGAGATCGGCTGGACGTCATCGGTCCGCTCGGCAACGGTTTCGACGTTTCGGGCAGCGAGCGCGACGTGGCCATCGTCGCCGGCGGCGTCGGCATCGCCTCCGTTTTCCTCTGCGCGCAAGCGCTGCTGCGAGCGGGTGCACGCGTGCGTCTGTTCTATGGAGCGCGCACTGCCGAGCTGCTGGTTGACGCGCAGCGCTTCGCCGAAGCCGGCTGCAAGCTCGTGGAAGCAACCGACGATGGAACGCGCGGGCACCGCGGATTTGTGACCGCCGCGCTCGAGCGCGAACCCAAGCCCGAGATCATTTACGCCTGCGGCCCCACGCCGATGCTTCGCGCCGTGGCGCGCGTCGCCGCCGAGCTGGGCGTCCGCGCGCAGCTTTCGCTCGAAGAAACCTTCGGTTGCGGCATCGGCGGATGCTGGGGATGCGTCGTGCCACTAGTCGGGAGCAGCGCACAAGCGCCGAGCTTCCCCCCGGCGGCGGACGGCGGCAGCGACGTCGTTTACGCGCGCATTTGCCGCGAAGGTCCGGTCTTTTGGGCCGATGAGTTGCGATGGTGAACGCGCGCCCGAACCTGCAAACAAAGCTTGGCGCTCTCGAGCTGGCCTACCCGACGCTGATGGGCAGCGGATGCTACGGGTCGGGCGAGGAGTTCGCGGCATTCGCCGATTTGAGCAAACTCGGCGCGATCGTGCTCAAGAGCGTCACTCGTCGCGCGCGACTGGGAAATCCGATGCCGCGCATCGTGCACACGCCGGCGGGGATGCTCAACGCGATCGGATTGCAGAATCCCGGCATCGATTGGTATCTGGCGCGCGAGCTTCACAAGTACGCCGGCCGGCCGTGCAAGCTCATCGGCAGCGTGGCTGGCTTCTCGGTGGACGACTATGCCTACGTTTGCGAACGACTGTCCGCGCGCGACGAGATCGCGGCCGTCGAGCTGAACGTTTCCTGCCCGAACGTTGCGAGCGAAGGCGAAACGTTTGGCTGTCACGCGCATCTCACCGAACAAGTCGTTCGCGCGGCCCGCTCGACAACCGATAAGACGCTGATCGTCAAGCTGTCCCCAAACGTTACCGACATCGTTGAGGTCGCGCTCGCGGCGCAAGCTGCCGGTGCCGACGCCTTGGCGGTGATAAACACCGTGCGCGGGATGGCGATCGACGTCGAAACCTGGCGCCCGCGCTTGGGGAACTTGGCCGGAGGGCTTTCCGGCGCGGCGATTCGTCCGATCGCCGTGCTGGCCGTTTATGAGGTCGCGCAGGCCGTAACGATTCCGATCGTCGGACAGGGGGGTATCGAAACCTTCACCGACGCGCTGGAGTTCTTTTTGGCGGGTGCGAGTGCGATCTCGATTGGAACGGCAAACTTCACCGATCCGCGCATTCCCGAACGCATCGTCGCCGAGCTCCAAGAATATCTCGCGCGCCGCGGTCTGGCCGGTCTCGAGGCGATCGTAGGAAAGGCGAACGTCGGTTTCTCGACGCCCCATCAGTACGAAGGAGACGAAGGGTGAGACGAAGGTCGATTCAATGGCCCAGCTGATCGTTGCGCTCGACGTGCCCAGCGCCGAACGAGCGGAAGATTTGGTCGACCGGCTTTACGAGCTCGACGTAATCGTGAAGGTCGGGCTGGAGGCCATCTGCGGCTATCCGCAGCGCATTCTTTCGTACTGCGAGGCGCGCGACGTGAGAACGTTCGTTGACGCCAAGCTGCACGACATTCCTCGCACGGTCGGCGCGGCTTGCCGTCAGCTCGTTCGCCCCAACGTCCATCTCATCAACGTGCACGCCTTGGGCGGTCTCGAGATGATGCGCGCGGCAGTGGACGCCGCGGCCGAACGCGCGTCCGAGCTGGCGATCGATCCTCCGCAGGTCTTTGCCGTGACGCTGCTCACCAGCGTCGCGCCCGAGGATCTCAACGAGCTCGGTTTGCAAGGTGGCCCCGGTGAGAACGCGATTCGTTTGGCGGCGCTTGCGCGCGACGCCGGGTGCTCGGGCGTCGTCTGCAGCGCGCACGAAGTTCGCGACCTCAAGCGTTTCTTCGGCGACGACTTTTTGACACTGACGCCGGGCATCCGTCCGGCCGGGAGCGCCCACGCCGATCAGAAGCGCGTGACGACGCCGGCACAGGCCGTCGCAGCCGGCTCGGATTATCTGGTCGTCGGGCGTCCGATCGTTGAAGCGCCCGACCCGGTGGCGGCCACGAAAGCCATCCTCGAGGAAATGTCCGTGCGAGCATGAGCGAAACTTCACTCGATCTGCGACGTGCGCTCACGCAGTACGGCGCGCTGCTCGAGGGGCATTTTCGGCTGAGCTCGGGTCGCCACAGCGATCGCTTCGTTCAAAAGTTTCGTATTCTGGAAGACCCCGCGCTGCTCGAACCGGTGAGCCGCGCGATCGCCAGCCGATTTGCGGAGCTCGCGCCCACCGTAGTCGTGGGGTCGGCAGTGGGCGGCATTCTGCTGGCCTACGAAGTCGCCCGCCAGCTCGGCACCAAAGCGATCTTTGTTGAGAAGGAGAACGGCGTTGCGACCTTGCGCAGAGGCTTCGCTCTGCGGCCCGGCGATCGCGCGCTGATCGTGGAGGACGTCATGACGACGGGCCTCTCCGTGCGCGAAACGATCGACGTCGTGCGGCGCTGCGGCGCAGCGATTACCGGCCTCGGCGTCATCGTCCGGCGTCAACAGGAGGACGACGCGCTCGCACAACAAGGTTTTCCGGTGCACGTTTTGCTCGAGCTGCCGATAGATTCGTACGATGCAGACGAGTGCCGGCAGTGCCGCGCCGGCGAACCGATAACCGATCCGGGCTCGCGCCGTTGGTAGAGATTGCAGTACGCGCCAGCGAGCGGGGTTCGGCGCACTGGGATGCCGACTGGGCCTTCGTCAAAGAGCTTGGAGCGCGCACCGCGCTCTCCAGCGTTTCTTCGGCGCGGCCCTGTTCGGATGCCATGGTGCGGGTAGCCTTCGCGCGGCTGTGCGAAACGGTCGAACGGCAATCGCTGGTAACGCTGATCGCCCATCGCGGCGACGATCGCATCGGCTTCTTGCTAATGCTCGACCAACTTCCCGACGAGGTTACGCTGCTGCCGCAGGGTTTTCTCGCCTATCTCGCCGTCGAGCCGGAACGGCGGCGAGCCGGGGTCGGCACGGCTCTGCTGGATGCCGCCGAAGATGAGGCACGGCGCCGCGGTCTGCCGTATATGTCGCTGATAGTGAGCCAAGAGAATCGCGGCGCGCGCCGTCTCTACAAGCGGCGCGGGTATCAGACCGAACGGAGGGTGTTGTGCAAAGCGCTTTAGGCCCCGACGTTTGGCGCCGAATAGGGGCGATCGCCGCGGCGGTGGCTCTGGCCGTTATCGCCTATTGGCTGGTACGGCACATTCCGCGGACCATCGCCATCTTCGTCATCGCGGCGTTTATCGCGTTCGGCGTGCAGCCGGTCGCCGCGCGCTTGGAACGGCGCATGCCCAAGCCGCTCGCCATCTCGATCGTTTTTTTCTGTCTGCTGCTCGCCGTTGCAGTCTTCTTGGTGATCGTCGTCCCGCTGACGATCAACCAAGTGCAACTGCTGGCCGCAAACGTTCCCAGCTACGCCGCGACCGCGCAGAACTGGCTGCTCGTCGCGGAAGCGTCGGTCCACCAGCACTTTCCCATGCTCAATATTCCGGCTTCAGAGGTAAACTTTACAAAGATCGGGTCGGGGCAGGTCACCGCAGTGGTCAGCGCGACGCTCGCCTCGCTCGGAACGATCGCGGTCAACACCGCAACGGGCTTCTTCATCTTGTTCTCGGCGGTGATTCTTTCGTTTTTCTTCCTGTTGAGCGACTCGCAGATCGCCGAAGGTTTTGCATCGATGTTTCCGCCGAGTCGTCGGGAGACCGCACGGAAACTTGCCGCCGAGATAACCGCCCTGTTTGGAAACTACATCTCGGGTCAGGTCATCGTGAGCGCGATTACCGGAGCAGTCATCGCGATCGGGACGGCAATCATCGGTTTTAAGTTCTCGCTGATCATCGGCATCGTCTCGGGCATCGCTTATGCCATTCCGATCATTGGAATGCTGATTGCCGAGATCGTAGCCGTCCCGATGTGCGCACCGCAGGGGATCTGGATGGTCGTCTGGGTCCAGGTCATCATGTTCGGGATGGCCCGCATCAGCGACAACGTGCTCGTTCCCAAGATTATGGGACAATCCGTGGGCGTTTCGCCGATCGGCGCGATGTTCGCCGTCTTTGCCGGAGGTGAGCTGTTCGGCATTCCCGGATTGCTGCTTGGCATTCCGGCGGCTGCGCTGATCAAGATCCTTTGGCGCTACTTCATGGCGCCCTGGATTACGGCCCAGTTCGATAAAACTTGAATGGCGGTTTACGGCTGCGCGACGATCGCGCTGGAATCGTGGTAGAGCGTGCGTCCGCAGGCGCGCGCGCGCGCGAGCCGCTCGGCGTTGGTCGCTGCGGGCAGATCGCTCTCCGCGGCCGCTACCAGCAGCGCACCCGCGCGGCGCGCTCGATCGCATGGTGCATCTCCGGCGAGATCCAGCGTGCGGGTGGAGGGTGAGAGCACGTTAATCGCTCCGAGTCGAACGCCCCAGCCGCCGACCGCGGCCGGACGTTGGGTGGCAATCCAGCCGTAGAGTCCCGACGGTGCGGCTCCGGCCCGTAGCGCGTCGGCGTAGTAGTCAACGGGGTGGCGAGCGCCGAGGTAGCTCGCGATGACGACTGCCAGGACGAATGCCACGGCGTTGGGCCATGCGACTCGTGCCAGATGCGCGGTGGCGGCGATTCCCACCGCGTAGGCTGCGAACACGACGGCGACGCGCGTTGGCGCGTCGTTCCAGAATACCGAGAGCAGATACAACGTACCGAAGAGCGCCGAAAGCAGCAGCAGCGTTGCGGCGACTCCGGCGAATCGTCTAGCCGGCCGTCCCAGAATCACCGCGCCGGCCGCGATCGCCGGTGAGGCGAAACGCAACGAGCTTCCGGTTGCGAGTTGCGCCACCGACGTCGCGTAGCCGAACGGCAGCACGAAGAAGAGCAGCGCTGAGGCGCACGCGGCCCAAGCCAGACCGCGTTGGCGTTGCTCGATCAACGGACCGCAGAGCGCGGCGAAAAGCGCGAGCAGGGCGAAGGGCGATGCGGCCGCTGCGACGCGCACGAACAGCGAGAGTGCCGAAGTCCCGTGTGCCAAAATCGTGGAGTCGAACAGGTTGCCGTAGAACGTGCTCGCCGGCGCAACCGCGGCACCTTTCCACATGCACGCATCGCGTAGAATCCACAGTGCGAGCGCGCTCGCCGGCGCCAACCAAAGCCGTGCTCGCGCCTTGGATGCAAGCAGCGCGATCGCGGTCAGAAGCCATCCTTGCGGCTTGAGCAACGCGGTGACCGCTAGTGCCCGCATCGCGGCGAGGTCGCGGCTGACGCTTTGCAAGAGCCACAGAGATTCGAGCCAAAACGCCGCCAGCCAGACGTCGTTTTGCAGCGTACCCGCCTGAATCGCCAGCGGATAGGA
>Ga0187783_10000778_pt1 | contig 23503 bp, 20 predicted proteins | sample 1015_SJ02_MP02_2_FD_132471 | JGI IMG/M metagenome (GOLD analysis project Ga0187783, IMG submission 132471) | Tropical peat soil microbial communities from peatlands in Department of Meta, Colombia - 1015_SJ02_MP02_20_MG | ecosystem: Environmental > Terrestrial > Soil > Wetlands > Peat | place...
GCTGAGCGATCAGCTCTTCAGCATCGACCGCGACCGCTTCACCTGCTCGGGCGGAGTGGCGCCGCTCGATCTGATGCTGCACCTCGTGGAATCGAAGCACGGCGCACGCGTCTCACAGCTCATTTCCGAGCAGTTCATCCTCGATCGCGTGCGCAGCGACCGCGATCGCCAGTACGTGCCCCTGCGCGCACAGATCGGTGTCAGCCACGAGAGTCTCATCAAGGTGGCACAGCTGATGGAGGACAACATCGAAAGACCACTGTCGCTCGATGAGATTGCCGCCGCCACCGGGTTGTCGCGCCGCCAGATCGAGCGGCTCTTCAAGCGCCACCTCAACTGCGTGCCCAAGCGCTACTACCTGCAGATGCGTCTGCGCCGCGCACGCGAGCTGCTGCTACAAACCTCGATGCCGATCATCGACATCACAACCGCCTGCGGTTTTCAGTCGCCGCCGCACTTCTCGCGCTGCTACCGGGCCCAGTTCGGCTGCCCGCCGAGCGCCGAGCGCCAGAGCCGGCACGGCCGACCCGGACAGTCGGCCCGGGCCGGGGAAGGAAGCGCCTTACCTTAACGTGCGCCTTGCCTTAATGCGCAGCGCTGTCGCGCGCGGACATGCCGCGGTCGCGAAGCAGTTAGTAACGCCGCCACCCTCCCCTTACCATGCGCTTCAGCGACCGCGCGAGTCGCTAACCCGAAGTCGCGCATGGGGATTTCGACATGGCCGACTCCGCCGCCGATGAATTCAATCTAAGCGATCTGAACGACCAGGAGCTCGTCGAGCAGGTGCACGATGATCTCTACAACGGGCTCAAGGCCGAGGTCGAGGACGCCACGCACATCTTTCTCGGGCGTGGCTGGAACGCGGAGAAGGTGCTGAACGATGCGTTGGTCGAAGGCATGCGCATCGTCGGCATCGACTTTCGCGACGGCATCCTGTTCGTGCCCGAGGTGCTGCTGGCCGCCAACGCCATGAAGGGCGGCATGGAGATCCTGCGGCCGCTGCTGGCCGAGACCGGTGTGCCGCCGATCGGCAAGATCGTGATCGGCACGGTGAAGGGCGACATTCACGACATCGGCAAGAATCTCGTGTCGATGATGCTCGAGGGCGCCGGGTTCGAGGTGATCGACCTCGGCATCAACAACCCGGTCGAGAAGTATCTCGCGGCGCTCGAGGAACACAAGCCCGACATCCTCGGCATGTCGGCACTGCTCACCACAACCATGCCCTACATGAAGGTCGTCATTGACCGGATGAAGGAAACCGGCATCCGCAAGGACTACATCGTGCTGGTGGGCGGCGCGCCGCTCAACGAGGAGTTCGGCAAGGCGGTGGGCGCTGACGCCTATTGTCGCGACGCGGCGATTGCGGTGGAGACGGCCAAGGCACTGCTCGCCGCACGCCGCGCCGCCACCCGCGCCGCGAGCGCGGCCTGAAGACGCGAGCGACCGCCCATGAACACTCAACAGGGCACGCTGCTCATCGCCTGCGGCGCCCTCGCGCGCGAGATCGCGGCGCTCAAGCGCGCCAACGGCTGGACGCAGCTCGAGGTGCGCTGCCTGCCGGCGCAGCTCCATAATCGTCCCGAACGCATCGCCCCGGCGGTGCGCGAGGCGATTCGGGCGAACCGCGATCGTTTCGCCAGCATCTTCGTCGTCTATGGCGATTGCGGCACGGGTGGGCAGTTGGATGCCGTGCTCGAGAAAGAAGGCGTCGAGCGGCTGCCCGGCGCCCACTGCTATGAGTTCCTCGCCACCGCGCAGGTGTTCGCGCAGCTTGCGGACGCAGAGCCCGGGACGTTCTACCTGACCGACTTCCTGCTCAGGCACTTCGAGCGGCTCGTCATCCGCCCGCTGGGACTCGACCGTCACCCACAGCTGACGGCCGAGTACTTCCGCAACTACCGCAAGCTCGTGTACCTGTCGCAGGCGCCGCGCGCCGGTGCCGTCGAGCAGGCCCGCCGCATCGCCGATCGCTTCGGCTTCGAGTTCGAGCATCGCTTCACCGGATACGGAGAGCTCGGCACGCGCCTCGCCAGTCTGGCTGCGAGCCAGAACACGCTGGCATGGCAACCCTGACCGTCATCTCCTGGCGCGACATCCCGGCACAGGTGATCGTGAAGCGCGGGCGCGAGACCGCGAAGGTGCAGCTGTCGGCGCGCTTTCAGGAAGCGGTCGATCGCGCCGCGATGCGCGCCGGCAAGGGCAGCTCGGATGCTTATCTCGCCGACTGGAAGCGCAGCGCAGGGCGCCCGTGCGGCGATGACATCCAGGCGGAAGCCGCCGCCGAGGCGGCACGCATCGAGGCGCGCTTCAGCGACGAGAACCTCGAGGCATTGATCCGGGCGAAGGGGCTGGCAGCAGGTTCGTAGATGTACGCGATCAGACAATGGTCGGTGCGACACGCCCGCGGATTGAACGCCTTCTACAAGGTCTTCGAGTCCGCGCTCGTCGCGCTGCACCCGCTGTGGAAGGGCCTCGGCTACCAGCGGCTCGAGCGACCGGTGGCCGCCGTCGAGCGGCGGGTGAAGGGACTGCTGTTCGACTGCCGGATGTGCGGCCAGTGCGTTCTGAGCGCGACCGGCATGTCCTGTCCCATGAACTGCCCGAAGAACCTGCGCAACGGTCCCTGCGGGGGCGTGCGCGCCAACGGGCAGTGCGAGGTACGCCCGGAGATGCGCTGCGTGTGGGTCGAGGCGGTGGCCGGCAGTGCCCGCATCCCGGGCGGCCGCGATGCCCTCGCCGCGGTTCAGCCGGCGGTCGATCGGCGGCTGCAGGGCAAGTCCTCATGGCTGCGCGTGGCACGTGAGCGCGCCGAGAGTGGTGTGGCGGTCGGCGGCGCGGGCGGTGCCTCGTGATCTTCGAGGACGAGCCGGTGCCGGGCTATCCGCTGCCCATTTTGCCCGGGCACAGCTCGCCAGGGCGTTTCGAGCGCGTGTTGCGCGCCGGGGAGTTTGCGGTGACGAGTGAGCTCGCGCCCCCCGACTCCGCGGATCCCGAGGACGTGTATCGCCGGGCGCGCATCTTCGACGGCTACGTCGACGCCATCAACGCCACCGACGGCAGCGGTGCCAACTGTCACATGTCGAGTCTTGCGGTATGCGCGCTGCTCACTCGCGTGGGTTATGCGCCGGTGATGCAGATCTCCTGCCGCGACAAGAACCGCATCGCCATCCAGGGAGACATCCTCGGTGGCGCAGCGATGGGCGTGTGCAACCTGCTGTGTCTCACGGGCGATGGCGTGCAGGCCGGGGATCACCCACAGGCACTGCCGGTGTTCGACCTCGACTCGCTGACGCTGCTCGGGACCGCCCGCACGCTGCGCGATGAGCATCACTTTCTCTCCGGGCGCAAGATCACCTACGCACCGCGCGTGCTGCTCGGCGCCGCCGAGAACCCGTTCGCCAAGCCGGTCGAGTGGCGCGCCCAGCGCCTGGCGAAGAAGGTCGCCGCCGGCGCCCAGTTCGTCCAGACGCAGTTCTGCTACGACGTGCCGCTGCTCACGACCTTCATGGGGCACGTCGAGCAGCTCGGGCTCCTCGACAAGGTGTTCATACTGATCGGCGTCGGACCGTTGCGCTCGGCCAAGGCGGCCGAGTGGATCCGCACCCACGTACCCGGCGTGCACATTCCCGACGCGGTCGTGCGCCGCCTCGCCGGCGCCGCCGATCAAGCGCTCGAAGGCCGCAAGGTCTGCATCGAGCTGATTCAGGAAATCCGCACCTTGAAGGGCGTGCACGGCGTGCACCTCATGGCTTATCGCCAGGAAGAGACCGTCGCCGAGATCATCGAGCGCTCCGGAGTATTGAGCGGCCGCGTGCCGTGGTACCCGGGGCGCGACCCACAGACCAACGCAACGAGGATGGCCTCATGACCGATACCGTGATCAGTTCCGCCACCCGCGAGGTCGTGATCGGCCTCGAACGCCCGTTCGTCATGATCGGCGAACGCATCAACCCGACGGGGCGCAAGATCCTCGCCGCCGAGATGGCCGCGGGCAACTTCAGCCGCGTCGAGTCCGATGCGCTCGCGCAGCTCACCGCGGGCGCCCACATGCTCGACGTAAACGCCGGCATCCCGCTCGCCGATGAGCCGGCAATCCTCGCCAAGGCCGTGCAGCTCGTGCAGTCGATCACCGACGTGCCGCTGTCGATCGATTCCTCGATCGTCAGGGCGCTCGAGGCGGGGTTGTCCGTGTACAAGGGCAAGCCGCTGGTCAACTCCGTCACCGGCGAGGAAGAGCGCCTCGAGTCTGTGCTGCCGCTCATCAAGAAGTACGGCGCGGCGGTGGTGGCGATCTCCAACGACGAGACCGGCATCTCCGAGGATCCCGACGTGCGCTTCGAGGTGGCGAAGAAGATCGTGCATCGGGCCGCCGACCACGGCATCCCCGCGAGCGACGTGGTAGTGGATCCACTCGTCATGCCGATCGGCGCCATCAACCAGGCGGGCCGGCAGGTGATGCATCTGCTGCAGCGGCTGAAGAACGAGCTCAAGGTAAACACCACCTGCGGTGCCTCCAACGTGAGTTTCGGGTTGCCGGCGCGCGAAGGCATCAGTGCGACGTTCCTCTCCATGGCCATCGGTGCGGGCCTCACCTCCGCGATCATGAACCCGATGCACCTCGAGATCGTAAAAGCGTGCATGGCCGCCGACGTCATGATGGGCCACGACCCCGATTGCGCGCGCTGGATCAAGCGATTCCGCGAGGCTCCGCCCCTTCAGGCCGGCGGCGGCACGGCGGCACCGGTGGAAGGTGCGGCGCGCGGGCGGCGCGAGGGCGGTCATCGCCGCCGCGCGCAAAGTACGGCCTGAGCGCTGCGGCGCTGAGCGACGACCGATGAGCGACACGGAAGCCCTCGTAGTCTTCACGCCGTCGGGAAAACGCGGACGTTTCCCGCTCGGCACGCAGCTGCTGCAGGCAGCGCGCAGCCTCGGCGTGGATGTCGACTCCGTGTGCGGCGGCCGCGCGCTGTGCGGGCGCTGCCAGGTGCTGGTGATGGAGGGCGATTTCCCCAAACACGGCGTGAGCTCGCATGCCGAGCACCTCTCGCCCCTGAGCGCCGTGGAACAAAGCTATGCGCAGCGTCGCCCGCTGCCCGCCGGCCATCGCCTGTCCTGCTCCACGCAGATCCAGGGCGACCTCGTGATCGACGTGCCGGCGAGCAGCCAGGTGCACCGCCAGGTGGTGCGCAAGGCGGCCGACGCACGCCCGATCACCCTCAATCCCCTCGTGCACCTGCACTACGTGGAGGTGCGCCAGCCGGACATGCACGACCCGGCGGGTGACCTGCAGCGGCTCCTCGAGGCGCTTAATCGCGAGTGGCAGTTCGGGCCGCTGCGTGCGGACCTCCTCGTGTTGCAGAAGCTGCAGGCCGCGCTGCGTCAGGGCGAGTGGCGCGTCACGGTCGCGGTGCACGCCGGTACCCAGCTGATCGGTGTATGGCCCGGATTCCACGACCGAGTGTACGGGCTCGCGGTCGACGTCGGCTCGACCACCATTGCGGCGCATCTCTGCGACCTCGAGAGCGGCGAGGTGGTCGCCTCGGCCGGCGCAATGAATCCGCAGATCCGCTTCGGTGAGGATCTCATGAGCCGGGTGTCCTACGCGATGATGCACCCGGGCGGAGCGCAGCAGATGACCGAAGCGGTGCGGGACGCGCTCAATGGTCTCGCCGCGGACGTCGCGCGCGAAGCGCAGATCGACGTGTCGGATATCCTCGAGCTGACGATGGTGGGCAATCCCATCATGCATCACCTGCTGCTCGGCATCGATCCGACGGAGCTCGGCGGCGCGCCGTTTGCGCTGGCCACTGACTCGGCGCTCAACCTGCACGCGCGTGAGCTCGGGCTGACGTTGCATCCCGGTGCGCGCGTCTACACCCTGCCCTGCATCGCCGGTCACGTGGGCGCAGATACCGCCGGCATGCTGCTCGCGGAACGTCCAGACCTCTCCGACAAGTTGACACTGCTGGTCGACGTCGGCACCAATGCCGAGATCGTGCTGGGCAATCGCGAGCGGTTACTCGCCTGCTCGAGCCCCACGGGACCCGCCTTCGAAGGCGCGCAGATCAGCTGCGGCCAGCGCGCCGCGCCGGGCGCCATCGAGCGCGTGCGCATCGATCGCGACACGCTCGAGGCGAAGTTCAAGGTGGTCGGCTCGAACCTGTGGTCGAACCAACCCGGGTTCGAGCAGGCGGTGGCCGCGACCGGAGTGACCGGCATCTGCGGCTCGGGGATCATCGAGGTGATCGCGGAGATGTACCTCGCCGGCATCATCAGCCAGGACGGCGTGATCGACGGCGAGCTCGCCAAGCGCAGCGACCGCATCGTGCAGACCGGGCGCACCTATGCCTACGTCGTGCACCGCGGCACGCCGGCGTTGCAGATCACGCAGAACGACGTGCGCGCAATCCAGCTGGCCAAGGCGGCGCTGCGTGCCGGGGTGGCACTGCTCATGGAACACCTGGGCGTTGACCACGTCGACCGGATCCGTCTCGCCGGTGCCTTCGGCAGTCACATTGACGTCAAGTACGCGATGATCCTCGGCATGATCCCGGACTGTGACCTGTTCATGGTGTCTGCGGCGGGCAATGCCGCCGGCACGGGAGCACGTATCGCGCTCGTCGACGGCGACTCGCGCAAGACGATCGAGCAGCTGGTGCACCGCGTGGAGAAAATCGAGACCGCCATCGAGCCGAAGTTCCAGGCGCACTTCGTTGCGGCCATGGGGATCCCGCACTCGACCGAGCCCTACACGCAGCTGCGCAAGGTGGTGCAGCTGCCCGAGCCGAAGGCCGCTGCCCCGCGGGGCGGCGCGCGCGGGCGCCGCCGCGCCGGCACCTGACTCTCGGCCTGTATCCGGCTATCGTCGCGTGCCATGCGCCTCAGGGCCCTGGCTTTATGTGCATCCGTCCTGCTCCTTGGCCGCGGCACGCTCGCTCGAGCAGACGCGGCGGTGACGATCGTCACCGATCGACCGGCCGTGACCGAATCCAGCCTCGTCGTACCACAGGGCGCGCTGCAGTCGGAGAACGGCATGCTTCTCACGGACAGCGGCGGAGCGTACGTGCTCGACCTTCCGGAGTCGTACCTGCGCTACGGCCTCCTCGAGAAGACGGAGCTGCGCCTCGCCCTGCCAGACTACTACTACCATCTCCCGGTCGGCGCCGCGACAACCTCGGGTTTTGCTGACCTCTCGTTCGGCGTCAAGCAGCAGCTCGGGCCCGTCGCGGGCTTCGACCTCTCGCTGATCGCGTACCTGAGCGTCCCGACCGGAGCCAACGCGGTCTCGAGTCATGGCTACGACCCTGCCCTGCAGCTGCCATGGTCACGGAGTCTCTCAGCCAATTGGACGCTGGCCGGACAACTGGCGGCCTACTGGCCGACACAGGACGGACGGCGCAACTACACGAGCGAGGCAACGCTGCTGTTGGATCGGCAATTGAGCGCGCCGTGGGACGCCTTCATCGAATATGCTGGCGACTTCCCGCAGCAGGGGGGGTCGAGCCAATTGATGCACGTGGGGTCAGCCTACAAGCTCAGCGCCCGTCAGCAGATCGACGTCCACGTGGCGGTCGGTCTGACGGCGGCTGCGCCGCGCTGGTACGCCGGTGTCGGCTACTCTTTTATGTACCTGACACGCTGAGCGGCGGGATCGTGCCATGGAGCGAGCCGCGCACATCGATCACGTCACCGCCGGCAGGCACCGCAGCTCCTGGGCGGCGATCGCCTGCATGGGCGTCGTCTTCGGCGATATCGGCACGAGTCCGCTCTACACCCTCAACGTGGCCGCGAAGGCTGCCAGCCCCTCAGGCAGCGTGGCACCGGAAGCCGTGGTCGGCATCGTCTCGCTGATCTTCTGGTCGCTGATCATCGTCATATCGATCAAGTACGCCATCCTCATCATGCGCGCCGACAACCACGGCGAAGGTGGAATCCTGGCGCTGCTCGCCCTGGTGAGCCCGCAGCGTGCGCGGCAGAGCCGGCGGCGTGCCGCCATGGTGCTGGTCGGGCTGATCGGCGCGACGCTGCTCTACGGCGACGGTGCCATCACCCCGGCCATCTCGGTGCTGAGCGCGATCGAAGGCATCAAGGTGTACGCGCCGCACCTCGATCGTTTCGTCGTGCCGTTGACGGTCGTCATTCTGCTCGCACTCTTCATGGTGCAGCGCAAGGGCACCTCGTTCGTCGGCGGAATGTTCGGCCCGGTCATGCTGGTGTGGTTCCTCGTCATCGCCGTGCTCGGCGTAGCCGGAATCGCCAGCGCGCCCGCGATTCTCGCCGCGCTCAGTCCGCTGCCGGCGATCACCTACCTGTGGCACATCGGCCCGCTCGCGTTCGTCGTGATCGGCGGCGCCTTCCTCGCGGTGACCGGCGGCGAGGCCTTCTATGCGGACATGGGCCATTTCGGTACCTTCCCCATCCGCCTGGCCTGGTTCACGGTGGCACTGCCGGCTCTCGCGCTCAACTACTTCGGCCAGGGAGCACACCTGCTGCGGCACCTGCGTGACATCGAGAGCCCGTTCTACGCCCTCGCCCCGCAGTGGGCGCATTACGGGCTCGTGGTGCTCGCCACGCTTGCGACCGTCATCGCCTCGCAGTCGATCATCTCCGGCGCCTACTCCATGACCCAGCAAGCGATCCGCCTCGGCTTCCTGCCGCGCCTCACCGTAATCCATACGGCCGGAGCGGAGATCGGGCAGATCTACGTGCCGCTGGTGAACTGGGCGCTCGCTGCGCTGACCCTGACGGCCGTGATCGGCTTCGGCTCCTCGGATGCGCTCGCCGGGGCGTTCGGCATCGCGGTGTCGCTGCTGATGGCGATCACGACGATGATGGCGACTTTCGTCGCGCTGCAGTGGCAGGTGAACGTCGGGCTCGTCGCACTGGTGAACGGGAGCCTCCTGGCGCTCGATCTGCTTTTCTTCGCCTCGACTTCCACCAAGCTCCTCGAGGGCGGCTGGTTCCCGCTGCTGATCTCCGCGGTTACCTCGTTTCTCATGATCACCTGGCGCAAGGGTGAGCAGATTCTCGACTCGGTGCGACTGGTGCTGCGCCAGACGTCGCAGCAGTTTGTCGCGGCGCTGAAGAGTGACCCGCCGTTTCGCTTGCCGGGCACGGCCGTAGTGCTCGGCCGCATGGCGCAGGGGGTCCCGCTGATGCTGACGCAGAACGTGCGGCACAACCACGTGCTGCACGAGCACGTGCTGCTGGTCGCCGTCAGCATCGCGGAGGTGCCGCGCGTGGCGGATGAGCAGCGCGCCACGGTCACTGTGCTCAACACCGGGCTGACGCGCGTCGAGCTGCACTTCGGCTTCATGGAGCGCGCGGACGTGCCGCAGGGGCTGGCGACTGCAGCCGCGCAGGGCAAGATCACGCTGCCGGACCCCACCGGCATGACTTACTACGCGGGACACGAGACCATCGTCGCCCTCGGACGCAGTCCTCTCATGGCGCGCTGGCGCGAGGCGCTCTTCGCCTTCATGCACCGCAATGCGCAGCGGCCCGCCGCCTATTTCAACATTCCGAGCGTGCAGGTGATGGAGATCGGCGTCGAGTTCGAGATCTGAGCGTTCGGCCGACCGCGACCGCGCGGCGCAGCCACGCAGTGCCCTGGCGGCGGCGGTTCTAGACGTTGGAATCCGGGAACGAGGCCTTGCGCCGATTGATGTAGTCGAGCAGTGCCTCGTCCACCGCCGGATCGAGCGGCGGCGGCTGGTACTCGGCGAGCTGCTTCTTCCACAACGCATTGGCGCGCCGAGTCATGTCCTTGGCGCCCTCCGCCTCCCATTGCTCCACGCTGTTGTTGTCGGCAAGCGGCGAGCGGTAGAACGCGGTCTGGAAGTTCGCCTGGGTGTGCTTGCAGCCGAGGAAGTGCTTGCCCGGCCCGACTTCGCGGATGGCATCGAGCGCCTGCCCGTTGTCGGAGAGATCGACGCCGGCGAGCAGTGTGTGCATCATGCCCGCCTGGTCGGTGTCCATGACGAACTTCTCGTAGCCCATCGCGAGGCCCCCCTCGAGCCAGCCGGCGGTGTGCAGCACGAAGTTGACCCCGGCGAGGCAGGTCGGAATCAGCGTGTTAGCGGACTCGTACGCTGCCTGCGCGTCCGGGATCTTCGCCGCGCACAGCGCGCCCCCGGAGCGGAACGGCACGCCGAGACGCCGCGCGAGCGCCGCCATCACGTACAGCACCAGCGCCGGCTCGGGCGTGCCGAAGGTGGGCGCGCCCGACTGCATCGAGAGCGAGGAGGCGAAGCTGCCGAGGATCACCGGAGCGCCCGGGTTCACCAGCTGCGCGAGCGCCATGCCGGCCAGCGCCTCGGCGAGCGTCTGCGCGGCGGTGCCCGCCACGGTCACCGGTGACATCGCACCGGCGAGGATGAACGGCGTGACGATGGTCGCCTGGTTCGCCCGTGCGTAGGTCTTGAGGGCCCCGAGCATGGTGGCGTCCCAGGTGAGGGGCGAGTTGGCGTTGATGAGGCTCGTGACGCAGGTGCGCGGCTTGCCGGTTGCCGGGTCGGTGAAGTCGTCACCGAAGAGAATACGGGTCATCTCGACGGTGTCGCGCGCACGCTCGGGATGGGTGACCGAGCCCATGTACGGCTTGTCGCTGTACTTCATGTGCGTGTAGACCATGTCGAAATGCCGCTTGTTGACCGGCAGGTCGACCGGCTCGCAGATCGTGCCGCCCGAGTGATGGAGCGAGTTCGCCATGTAGGCGAGCTTCACGAAATTGCGAAAGTCCTCGATGCGCGCATAACGCCGCCCCTCGTCCAGGCTGCGGACGAACGGCGACCCGTAGGCGGGAGCGAACACGGTGCGGTTGCCGCCGATCACCACGTTGTGCGCGGGATTGCGCGCGTACTGGGTGAACTCCTGCGGCGCGGAACGGCGCACGATCGCGCGGCACATACCGCGCGGAAAGCGCACCCGCTCGCCCTTGACGTCGGCGCCCGCGTCCTTCCACAGCTTGAGCGCCTCCGGGTCCTCGCGGAAGTCGATGCCGATCTCCTCGAGGATGGTGTCGGCGTTGTGCTCGAGCAGCTCGAGTCCCTCGTTTCCGAGTACCTCGTAGTAAGGGATCTGCCGTGTGATGTACGGGACGAACGCGTGGCTGCGCGCGGTGCGCGCGGCAATCTTGGCGTCGCGACCACTCGGGCGGCGCCCGCGCGGTGACGGGCTGGGCTGTGGCTGATCTTGCATCAGTATCGTCCTCCCGGTACGCGTCGCGCACGGGACGCCGCCCATTATGGTCAGGCCTCGCGGCCGGAACTGGCCGGTTTGCGGCATGGACTTCTCCGGCAGCGCCATTGACACGGCGGCTGCCCTTGCGCGGCAGCACCGGGGAGCCCTCGGCGGCGTTACGGTCCTGGCTCGGACCGCCTTCGCATTCGGCCACGCGACGGCGTTAGGATGGGGCATGGCCGGCTCCGACATCGCGGCAGCGCTGCGCGCCGTTCTCCCCGCCGACTGCGTGCTCTCCCGCGAGGAAGACCGCCGCCCGTACGAGTGCGACGCGCTCACGGCTTTCCGCGAGCTGCCGGCGGTGGTGGCCCTGCCGCGCAGCGACGATGAGGTGCGTCGCGTGCTGCTCACCTGCAGCCGCCTCGGCGTACCACTCGTGGCGCGCGGCTCGGGCACGGGCCTCTCGGGCGGCGCGACGCCGCACGCCGAGGGCGTGTTGCTGTCGTGCGCACGCATGAATCGCGTGCTCGAGATCGATCCCCGAAGCCGCCTCGCGCGCCTCGAGCCGGGCGTACCCAATCTCAAGGTCTCGGAAGCTGCCGCACCGCACGGTCTGTACTACGCGCCAGACCCCTCCTCGCAAGTCGCCTGCTCGATCGGTGGCAACGTCGCGGAGAACTCCGGCGGCGTTCATTGCCTCAAGTACGGACTCACACTGCACAACGTGCTCGGCGTGCGCGGCTATACGGTGGACGGCGAGCGCATCGAGCTCGGCGGCGGCCGCGCGCTCGACGCCCCCGGACTCGATCTGCTTGCGCTCGTCATCGGCTCCGAAGGACTGCTGATGATCGTCACGGAAGTCACGGTGAGACTCATTCCGCGCCCGCCGTGCGCGCAGCTCGTGGCCGCCTCTTTCGCGACCGTGCATGGCGCCGCCGATGCGGTTGCCGCCATCATTGCCGCCGGCATCATTCCCGCGGCACTCGAGATGATGGACCGCAAGGCCACGGCCGCAGTCGAGCCGTTCGTGCACGCCGGCTACGATCTCGATGCGGCGGCGATCCTGCTGGTGGAGTCGGATGGCACGGCGGAGGAGGTCGCCGACCAGGTCGAGGAGATCGAGCGCGTGCTGCGCCGTGGCGGGGCGAGCGCGCTGCGGGTGTCGGCCTCGGAGGGCGAGCGCCAGCGGCTCTGGTCCGGCCGCAAGAACGCGTTCCCCGCGGCTGGTCGGCTCTCGCCCGATTACTACTGTATGGACGGCACCATTCCGCGCAAGCACGTCGGCCGTGTCCTCGATGCGATCAGCGAGATGGAGAGGCGCTACGGGCTCTCCAGCTTCAACGTCTTTCACGCCGGTGACGGCAACCTGCACCCGGTCATCATGTTCGATTCCAATCGACCCGGCGAGTGGGACAAAGCCGACCGTTTCGGCGCCGAGATCCTCGAGCTGTGCATCGCGGTCGGCGGCACCATCACCGGCGAGCATGGCGTCGGCGTCGAGAAGCTCGGCGGCATGTGCGCGCAGTTCTCGCCCGCCGAGCGCGCCGCCTTCAATGCCGTCAAGGAGGCCTTCGACCCGGCGGCCCTGCTCAATCCCGGCAAGCTGATTCCGACGCTGGTGCGCTGCGCCGAGTACGGTCGCCTGCACGTGCACGGCGGCGCACTGCCGCACGCAGATCTGCCACGCTTCTGAGGCGACGACGCGTGGCGACGGCGGACGTTGCAGTCCTCGACGCGTGGCGCGAGCGCATCGCCGCCGCCGTGGCCAGCGGCGCGGCGCTGCGCCTGCGGGGCGCAGGGAGCAAGGACTTCTACGGCGAGCGTCTCGCGGGGGAGGTCCTCGACCTCACCGCCTGGCGCGGCATCGTCGCTTACGAGCCCTCGGAGCTCGTCGTCACGGCCCGCTGCGGCACGCCACTCTCCGAGCTCGAGGCTGCGCTCGCGGAGCACGACCAGTTTCTCGCCTTCGAACCGCCGGCGTTTGGTGCCCAGCCGACCATCGGCGGCGTGATCGCCGCAGGACTCTCTGGGCCGCGTCGCGCATACGCCGGCGCCGCGCGCGACTTCGTGCTCGGAACGCGCCTGCTCACGGCCGACGGCCAGCTGCTGCGTTTCGGTGGAGAGGTGATGAAGAACGTCGCCGGGTTCGACGTGTCGCGGCTTTTGTGCGGCTCGCTCGGCATCCTCGGCGTGATCACCGAGGTCTCGCTCAAAGTGCTGCCGCGGCCGCGCCTCGAGCAGACGTTGCGGCTCGAGCTGCCCGCTGCCGCGGCGGTGGAATCGTTCAACCGCTGGGCGGCGTTGCCGCTGCCCCTTTCGGCTGCAGCGTGGTGGCAGGGAAGCGCCTGGGTGCGGCTCTCGGGTGCGCCCCCGGCGGTGCACGCCGCGCGCGCGCGCATCGGCGGAGAGCCGGTCGATGCGGCACCGGCGCACGAATGGTGGGATGCGCTGCGGCACCTGCGGCTTACGCACTTCGCGAAGGAGGCGCTGTGGCGGGTCTCGCTGCCCGCCGCGAGTGCGCCACTCGCCCTGCCCTGCGAGCCGCTCATCGACTGGGGCGGCGCGCTGCGCTGGTACGGCGATCTGCCCGCTGATGCACCCGTGCGGGAGCTGGCCGCCGCCGCGGGCGGCAGCGTGCTCGCCTGGCGCGGCCCGGCCCCCGGAGGACGGTTTCACCCGCTGCCAGCAGGCGTCGCACGACTACATCGCCGCCTCAAAGAGCGCTTCGACCCGCGCGGGATCTTCAACCCGGGACGGTTGATCGCCGGGTTGTAAGGGTAACGGATGTCAGAGCGTGATCGTGCCGCGGCCGAGCTCGATCACATCTCCGCTCACGAAGATCCGCCGCTCTGCGTCGATCCGCAGGCGCAGCGCGGAGGGCCGCCCGGCGTACTCCCCCTGCGAGATCTCGAACTCGCACGGCAGCGGGCGCTCCAGCGCCAGGCACCACCCGCCGAGGTTCGCAGTGGCCGAGCCGGTCGCCGGGTCCTCGAGCACTGCACTGCCCTTGGGGAAGAAGAAGCGCGACAGCAGCGCGGCCCCGACAGGGGCAAACACGTACGCCATGCTGCGACCGTCGGCGCTGCGAAATTGCGCGAGCAGCTCGGGGCGCACGCGCACGCGGCGCACCGCCGCCTCGCTCGTGAGCGGCACGATGAGCTGCTCGGTGCCGGTGTTGACCCAAAGGGGGCGCTCGCCGATGTCGTGCTCCTCGAGCCCGAGCATCGCGGCGACGGTGAGGCGTGGCTCTTCGATTTCGCGCCACGCGGGTGCCTTGGCCTCGAGGCTCCAGCGGTCCCCGCTGGCGCGCACCGGGATCACCCCCGCGGCCATCTCCAGTGTCAAGCGATCGCCGCCGAGCCCAAGTGCCCGGCACACGTGCGCGGTCCCGAGCGTCGGATGCCCGGCAAACCGCATCTCGTAGGCCGGAGTGAAAATCCTCACCCGGGCGCTGGCCTTGTCCGAGGGCAGGATGAAAGTGGTCTCGGACAGATTGAACTGCAGGGCAAGCGCCTGCATTCTTGTCTCATCGAGCGCACTCGCCCTCTCGAACACACACAGGGGATTGCCACTGAGCGCGGCTCGGCCCTGCGTGAAGACGTTCACGATGCGATAGGCGTAGACGGCCATACGGGTGCATTCTAACCTCGAAGCGCAGGGGTCACAGCCATGACCACGCAGCTGCTGTTCCGCGAAGACGCGTACCTGCGCACCGCCAGCGCTCACGTGGTGGCCGTGAGCGCGCGTGGCATCGAGCTCGACCGCACGGTGTTCTACCCCTTGGGCGGCGGTCAGGCGGGCGATGCGGGCTGGCTGGTGCGCGCGAGCGGCGAGCGCGTGACGATCGCCGATACCCGCAAGGGCGACGGCGAGGGTCGCGTGCTGCACGTCCCCGCGGCCGGCGCGCTGCCCGCGCCGGGAGAGGCGGTCACGCTCGAGATCGATTGGCCGCGACGCTATCGGCTGATGCGGCTGCACACGGCACTGCACCTGCTGTCGTGCGTGATCACCGCACCGGTCACGGGGGGCAACATCGTGCCTGACAAGGCGCGCCTGGACTTCGACATCGAGCTCAGTCAGCTCGACGCCGCGCACATCGAGCGCGCGACCAACGCGCTGATCGCCGCTGGCGCCGCCACCGAGACGGTCTGGATCACCGACGCGGAACTTGACGCACAGCCGGAGCTGGTGAAGACCATGAGCGTGCAGCCACCACGCGGCGCCGGACGGGTGCGGCTGCTCAGGATCCCGGGCATCGACCTGCAGCCTTGCGGCGGCACGCACGTCGCCAACGTCGCCGAGATCGAGGGAATTCGCGTGCTGAGGATCCGCAGCGAAGGCCGCCGCAACAAGCGCGTGGAGATCGCGCTCACTGGTAGCGACTGACCTCCAGGCCGTTGCCGACGGCGAGCAGCACCGAGCTCATCCCAGTGGCAGCGCGCACGCGCCCGCGGTAGGCCTCGGCGTGGGCACGAGCGCCGGGCGGGTTCAGCATGTTGTCGGCGACGATGATCGCGCCGGGCGAGAGCTTCGGGTGCAGCAGATCGAACGCCGGAACGTACAGGTCCTTCCACAGGTCGAGGAGCACGAAATCGAAGGGCCCGGGCAGCTCGGCGAGCGTGGCAAGCGCATCGCCGACGCGAAACTCCACGTAGCCATCGAGGCCGGCACGCTTGAGCTGCGCGCGCGCATACTCGGTCTTGGCGGCGCGCAGCTCGAGCGAGGTCACCTTGCCGCCGACGGCACGCGCCGCGGCGGCAAGCCAGGTGGTCGAGTAGCCGTAGGAGCTGCCGACCTCGAGAATGCTGCGCGCCTCGGCGCCGCGGATGATGAGGTTCATGAGCGTAGCCGCCGCCCGGCCAACCGGCAACAGGAACTCATCGAGCCGTCGCCGCAGCTCGTCCTCGGAGAGCTTGTTCCACAGCTCATCCTCGCGCTGGGCGCGCGCCTCGTAGTCCTCGATCACCGCCCATACGGCGCGCTCCATCGACACCGGATCCGTCACGTTTCCTCCTGCTGATTTCCTCAGACCGCGCTCGAGAAATACTCCTGCAGCGAGGCAACGCCCAGCCGCTTCGCCTCGAACAGGCTCTCCAGGTGCTCGCGCGAGTTGACCAGCCCGCGGGCGCGCAGAATTCCCTGCTCATCGAGCAGCGCCGCGAATGGCAGGCGGCCGACCTGGTAGGCCAGCCCGAGCGCCGCCGACACCACGTAGGGGATCCCGTCGAGCCCCTGCGCGCGCACGAACTCGCGCTGCACGGCGGTATCGCCGTCGCTCGCAAGAATCACGTCCATCCAGGCACGCTCGTCCTTGCGGCTCGACTTGACCGCCGGCAGCAGGGACTTGCACACGGGACAGCTCGGCGAGACGAACAGCAGCAGCGTGCTGCGCCCGTCCTCGCGCGCGCTGCCCAGGCGATGCGCGCGCCCTTCGAGGTCGGCCACCTCGAGCACCGGGGCCGGCTCACCCACCGCCGGGCCACCCCTCAGCATGAGCGCGCCGGCCGGGGCGATGCGCTCGTGCAGCACACCGACCTGCCGCACGAGCGCCAGCACCACGCCCGACAGCACCACGACCAGCACCCATAGGGCAGCGTTGGAGATTGCGAGCGCAGTCATGGCGCGCCCCGCAACAACGCGGCACGCACACGCACGCGTCCGAGCAGCGTGTCGACGCTCATGTAGAGGAGTGCCGCCACGCTGGTGCCGGCGCCGATCGTGATGGCATCGGCCGCGGCCAGCGGCCGTGAGCTCCACGGCAGTAGTGTGAGCGCCAACAGTGCCGCCAGGATGAGATTGCGCCACACCATCCACGCGGCGATCGGTCGCTCATCGTTCGCCCCACCGCAACCGCAGGCAAGGTCGCGCCGCCCGCGGCCGAGATTGATAGCGATCGCAGTCGAATAGGTCACGAGCAGCGCCACGCCGCTCGCCGCTGCGCCGGTGCGCGCGCCGGCCGTGAGGAGTGCCGCACCGACCGTCAGCTCGAGCAGCGGCACGAGCGCGGCCAGCCGCCCGAGCGATGGCGGCAGCACGCCGTAGGCGCGAAAGACGCGGCCGAAGCCTTCGCGGTCGAGGAGCTTGTGCAGCGCGGCGCTCGCGAACAGTAACGCGAACGCTCCCGCGAGCAGCGCGCCTATGGCAGGGTCGATCATGCGGCAGACATGATAAACCACCCGCGCCGCGGCAGGCGCCGCGCTCGCAAGCTCAGGCGCGCAGGTCTTCCTCCCAGAACTCCTGCGGTCGCCGTTGCGCGGCTGAGCCGCGTGACTGCTCGAGTTGACGCAGCTCGATGCGGCGGATCTTTCCCGAGATCGTCTTCGGCAGCGCCGCGAACTCCACCCGGCGGATGCGCTTGTAGGGAGAGACGCGCGCGCGCACGTGCGCCAGGATCGACGCCGCCGTGGCCTCATTCGCCGGCACGCCCGCCGCCAGCACCACAAACGCCTTCGGCACCGACAGGCGCAACGCGTCGGGACTGGGTACTACGGCCGCCTCCGCTACTGCCGGATGCTCGATGAGCACGCTCTCGAGCTCGAAGGGGCTGATGCGGTAGTCGGAGGACTTGAAGACATCGTCCATGCGGCCGACGTAGGTGAGGTAGCCGTCGGCATCGCGCGAGGCAACATCGCCAGTGTGATAGTAACCGTCACCCATGGCGCTCGTCGTGCGCTCCGGATCGTCGAGGTACGCCTGCATGAGTCCGAGCGGGCGCTGCGCGAGATCGAGGCAGATCTCCCCTTCCTCGGCCAGCTGGCCGTCGGTGTTGACGAGCACTACCGGAAAGCCGGGGAGCGGACGACCCATCGAGCCGGGCTTGATGGGCTGACCCGGCGGATTGCCGACCTGCGCCGTCGTCTCGGTCTGTCCGAAACCGTCGCGGATCGTCACGCCCCAGGCGTCGTGCACCTGAGCGATGACTTCGGGATTCAGTGGCTCCCCGGCACTTACCGCCTCGCGCAGCCCGACGCGCCAGGCGCGCAGGTCGTTCTGGATGAGCATGCGCCACACGGTCGGCGGCGCGCAGAACGTGCTCACGCGGCAGCTCACCAGCTTGGCAAGCAGGGCGCGTGCATCGAAGCGCTCGTAGTGATAGGCGAGCACCGTTGCCTGCGCGTTCCAGGGGGCGAAGAAGCACGACCAGGCGTGCTTCGCCCAGCCGGGTGAGCTCAGGTTGAGGTGCACGTCCCCAGGTTTCAGGCCCAGCCAGTACATCGTCGAGAGGTGTCCGACCGGATAGCTGACGTGGGTGTGCGCGACGAGCTTCGGACGCGCCGTCGTGCCGGAGGTGAAGTACAGCAGCAGTAGCTCGTCGGCCTGCGTCGCGGCGGACGCGAAGGCATCGGCGGCGGTGAGAGAGTCCGCAAACGTGGTCCAGCCCTCGACACGCCGCCCCACCGCGATCCGCAGCGGGGCTCCCGGCAGGCCGTCGAAGCGAGCCGTGAGCGCCGCGTCGGTGACGACGGCGGTGACGCGCCCGCGCTCGAGGCGATCGCGCAGGTCCTCGCGCTCGAGCAGCGTCGTCGCCGGGATCATGACCGCGCCGAGGCGGATGGCGGCCAGCATCGTCTCCCAGAGCGCCACGCTGTTTGGCAGCATCAGCAGGATGCGGTCACCACGCTTAACGCCCTGCGCCGCAAGGAAGGCGGCCACCTGCACCCCGCGGCGCGCCATCTGCGCGAACGACAGCGACTGATCGCCCTCGGCGTCATCGACCACGCGCAGCGCGGTCCCGTGGTTGCCGGCGGCAATGACATCGAAATAGTCGGCCGACCAGTTGAAACGCTCGAACGAGGGCCAGCGGAAGTCGCGCACTGCGCCGTGCCAGTCCTCGCGCGAGCGCAGCAACTGGTCCCGCAGCGCGATGAAGCGGTGAGAATTACTCATGGCGGCGCCCCCGGCTCACGGCGCACAGAAGCTTAGCACCGCGCCCACGGAGCGCTCGACGGTGCGAGCACTCCCCATCGTCGTGCTCAGTATCCTTTTATTTCATAATGGCTTACGACGGCAAATGCACGTAGGATCTACGCCATGGAGCCCGCGCGTCTCGAGGCCTTCACCGACGGTGTCGTCGCCATCATCATCACCATCATGGTGCTGGAGATCCACGTGCCCCAGGGCCGCGATCTCGCATCGCTGCAGGCGGACGTGCCGGTGCTGCTCGCGTACCTGCTGAGCTACGTGAACGTCGGCATCTTCTGGAACAACCACCACCATATGCTGCAGGTCACCGAACGCGTCGACGGCAAGGTGTTGTGGGCGAACCTCGCGCTGCTGTTCTGGCTGTCGCTGGTGCCGTTTGTGATTCGCTGGATCGATGAGAGCGGTTTCACGGCACTGCCGACCGCGGCCTACGGGGTGGTGCTGACGTGTGCCGCGATCTCCTACACGGTGCTCGAGCGACAGATCATCGCAGTCAACGGTCATGATTCGCGTCTCGCCGTCGCCGTCGGCAATGACACCAAAGGGAAATTATCGATCCTGCTATACGTATCCGCCATTTTTCTCGCATTTTTCCAGCCTTTCATCGCCATCGCACTCTACATTGTGGTCGCCGTGATATGGCTCGTCCCGGACAGCCGCATCGAAGGGCTCATCAAGAAAAACTGACCCGAAATCGTCTCAAGTTGCACTGCGGGTTGCCACTGATACCTGAGGCGGCGCCCGCGCCCCAAGTCCACGCCGACCGCAGCACGCTCAAGAATCGGTTGACGGTACCGGGCTGGCGGCCGCCGGCGCGGAGCAGATCGCGGCCCTCGCGCAGCTTCACCACGCCGAACCCCAGCACCTTCTCGGCGCCGTAATGGTTCACCCACCAGGCGAGCAGCTTCATGCATCTTTGAAGTTGGGCGCGAATGGCGAGTCCGTTACAGTACGGCTTGGGCAAGTGCGACTTCGGCTAAACACGTTAACGCAGGCAGAGCTCCACGCCGCGCTTACGGCGCTCCTTATTGGCGCTGCGTACGAGTGTCCAGTTGATACCGAGTCGCTTCCCCCTATTCAGTAGCAGCGCGTCGCTAAAACTCCGAACGGAAAGGCAAGGGCATGAAGGTCGGCGCGACCATACGTCTCGCTATTGTCGAGTGGGAGCGTGCCGAAGTTGAGTTGGCGATGCTGCACGCTCGCAACGCTGTCGATGGAACAGCTGGAAAGTCAAGAATCGCTGGGGCTCTGTTGGGCCGCGCTTGCTTCTCATTCGCCTGAAGCCGCATGAACCTGACTTAGCCTCGAGCAAGCCGGACACTTCACTAGTTTCTTGAGCTCCAGCTCAATCCATGATCGACCACATTCGCAGCGCATTCTGTAGAAACGCTGCGCGATGGCTAAGCCGAGCTGCGGGGCAACCTCTAAGTCTGATCGGATCCTCCTGCAGACATTGCCGACTCGCACTTTCGCTTCTTTCACAACTGGCCTCCCCAGGAGCTTCTCTGTGCGCTTCTTATTCGGATCCCCGAGGAATTCGACCGAAGAATTGCACATTCCTTCGCTTCAATCGAATCACCGTCGGGACGCCTACCGAATCTGCGATCGCGCTTTTGGGGTTGCCTTGGAGCCCCAGTGGAGCCGAGTTGTTCTTATCCCGCAGCGTCGACAGCGCATGCTGCGGTACGGCTCAAAGTGCTCGCCTTCACGTTGAGCGGGCTCAGCGGGAACTTGCCACCGATGTAAGCCAAGAGAGCAGCACAACTGAGACCACCAAGAGTCTCTCAGCAGGGGGCCTCCAACTTCCTGAGCGTCTGCTCGGTTGCTTCCGGTAGTTTGCACAGAACCCCTTGTTTGTTCTTGTTCTGCTGAGGAATTTACGCGTTTGTTCCTGTGCTGTCGAGGAATTTACGGTCGTCTAAGATTATGACCTATCGAGACTGCGGGCTTTGTCGACGCCACGGCTAGGCAAAACAAACTGACAATCAGTCGCGAGGCCGGCACTTGCCCTCTTGAGCAGCCTCCGCAATGTCGAGGTTCTCCACGGTCCTGGCGAGTGTTCCGGGCAGTGTCCGGTTCTTAGGACATAGTGGGAGCGACACACGCGTCGAGGTTTTGGTCTTCTGCGTCGAATGCAAGCTGCTGTACATGACCTCGGCTCCCCAGGCAGCGAGAAGGAAGAGCACCAGGGCCCATGCGTTGCCTGTGAACCTCGTCGCGGCAGCGCGAGCCCGCACGGTTCCCAGCGCGACGCCGTATACGGTAAGGCACAGAAGGAACAGCACTGCGGCAATCACGATTAGCGCGCAGATCACCCAAAGTCCGAAGTGGATCACGACTTCGTCTCAGCCAGCGCGCCTCTCAAGAGACGGAGCCTTTTGTGGTGGATCATGCGTGTCGCTGAGGTCCCCAACCGAGTTTCCCGTCAACGGCTTCTCGCGCGCTGTCCGAAGCCGCAGAATCTCCTGCCGCATAGCGATCATCCAGTGCATGTAACGCTGCTTGGTCTCGAAGCGGGAGAAGTCAGCGGCGCGCTCCAATGCTTCTGCGAGATCGTCCATGTTTCACCTGCTAGGGTTGGTGGTCTAGGGTCCTGATCTCTTCTCGAGGCAGCAAGCTAGGCTAGACGCCGAGGAGAAGCGTGATTTACCAACGGTCTAGCGGGATGCCGCGCCAGAACGCGATTACCACGCAGAGCACCGTAATCGCCGCGAAAGGCAGGTCCATAACGAGCGATAGCGGAAACACCAACGCCAACACGATGGGGGCCAGCAAGAAGGCAACCCCGAGGCAGTCGCTCGCTGGCCGGTGCGATTTCCGCGCGGTAGCGGCTTGCCCTGCGAGGTGCCGCTTCTGCGGTGTTGGTGTGGCGGCGCCACGGTATGCGTTACTGGCAGCGGCTCGTGCCGCGCGCAATTCATTCGCGCTGTCAGTAGTCCGAATGACCATCCCCATGCGGTCACTCTACTACTTGGCCATTCGCACTCTGCGCACGTCAGACATAACTTGCCGCAGTCGGATCTAGTAGACAGTGGATGCCAGGCAAATCCGTGGTTTAATCCATCCTGAAATAGAGTGAATGAAACCTGAATGAAATCCCGTTGTCGCTAAACGGCGTGCACGCAGGCCTGCCGCGTTTCGTCGTTAGGACACCGATTCCGTTGCCAGCCCGCAGCCAGGTGGACTCCCCCACACACGGTGGCGGAGCCACCGCCAGTATTGCCCGGCAGATCCTGCGCGGGGCGATTGCAGGACCCGAGGGCCGCTACCAGCTCGCCGAATCTGTGCCGGTGCCGAGTGGCGATGCGTTAGCCAAGGCGCAGCCGATGGAGGCGTACGAGCCCGGTAAGTGCCCGAAGTGCGGCGCGCCGATCCAGATGCACCTGAAGCGCACGCAGCAGCGGCAATAGGCATTCACCCGCCCTGCTCGAGCAGATATTCCATGTACTTGCAGGATGCCTCCAGCACCCGGCGCCTGATTGATAGCGGGGACGGCGTTATTGTCGCGTTCCTCGGGTACTCACGAAATTCAGTCAGCTTTGTGTCCCCGGCCGGCCGTCTCCCTGAGGGGCCCCTGCGCGCCGCGGCAGCGGTTGCACGGTCGTGGTATAAGCCCGCGCGGCTTGTTCAGGCTCTCATCAGATCACATCACGGGGGAGGACCAATGGTGAACGCGTTGTCGGCGGCCCTGATTGCCCTGACGGGACTTGCGGGTGCGGCGTACGCACAGGAGCCCGCGGCCGCACGGGATGGCGCGCAGGGGACGCGCGCCGCGACGCCCTCCGAGGCGCCCTCGCCGGCACTGGTGTCGCAGCTGTGCAAGATCGACCTGAAGGGTGACAAGAAAGAGCAGTGGATGCTGCTGCCCAAGGTGCAAAGCTCGGTCACGCAACACCGTCTGAACATGCGCGGAAGGAGCATCGACTATACGGCGACGGCCGGCACACTGATCATCCGTGACGACGAGGACAAGCCCATCGCCAGCATCGGCTACGTTGCCTACGCGGTGCGCAACGCAAAGGGCGCGGGGAATCGCCCCATTACCTTCGCCTTCAACGGCGGACCGGGCTCCTCCTCGCTGTGGCTGCACATGGGGGTGCTCGGGCCGCAGCGGGTCGTGGTATCCGACCCCGATCCGACACCGCCGGCGCCCTATCACACCGTCGACAACGAGTACGGAGTGCTGGACAGGAGTGACCTGGTGATGATCGATCCGGTCGGCACGGGCGTGAGCCGCGCGGTCTGCGACCACAAGGACGAGGAGTTCTGGGGTGTCGACCCGGACATCGACTCGGTGAGCCGCTTCATCGCGCAGTATCTCAGCGACAACGACCGCTGGACCTCCCCGAAGTACCTGCTGGGCGAGAGCTATGGGACCACGCGCGGGGCGGCGATA
>Ga0187783_10000779_pt1 | contig 23485 bp, 24 predicted proteins | sample 1015_SJ02_MP02_2_FD_132471 | JGI IMG/M metagenome (GOLD analysis project Ga0187783, IMG submission 132471) | Tropical peat soil microbial communities from peatlands in Department of Meta, Colombia - 1015_SJ02_MP02_20_MG | ecosystem: Environmental > Terrestrial > Soil > Wetlands > Peat | place...
GTGGCGCACCCGCTACCCTCGACCTTGATGACCGTCGAGCATGACGCGGAGCCTACCCAGCCCACGCAGCCAAAGGGCATCGATCCGAAGACCGGCAAGCCCTACGAGCCCGTCCAGATCCCGGTGCCCAAGATCAGCACCTTCCGAGCGGCCATTCGGAAGGTCGCTCAGCCGGTCAGGCCGAAGGAATAGCGGCTCTACTAATGAGCAGGTGGAACAGCGACCGCTGGTCGTTGCGGTGGTTGTAGCGCCACGTGAACTCGTTGAGGTAGCCCTGCAGCCACTTGTGGGACACCTTCTTGTAGTTCCCACGAATCCCGGTCTTGAGATTTCCAAAGAAGCCCTCGACGGTGTTCGTGTGCACGTCGCCCATGACGTACTCGCCGGTCGAGTGCCGGACTCGACCATGGCCGGCGAAGTGACCGCCGAGCTGGTTGTACGCAGGCCACTCGTCGGTGTAGATGATGGACTCCGGTTTGACCCACTCGACCACCTGCTTGTGCAGGTGCGTCCCGCGACGAGAGGGCACAACCGTAGCCTTGATCCGCCCCCCTCGCTCAACGGCAGCGAAGACGGTCGCTCTACTACGTTCGCGCAGCTGCATCGCTTTGAAGCGCGCGTCGGGGTCCTGCGACATGCGGTATTTGGTCCGGGGCCGACCGTCCACGGAGGTCTCGTCAACCTCGACATATCCCGTGAGCGGGCGCTTGTCCTCAGTCATCAGTTTGTTGCGGATCAGGTTGAACATCCGCCACGCGGTCTTGTATGTGACGCCAAGCTCGCGCTCAAGGTGCTTGGCCGACACTCCGCAGCGAGTGCTCGCCATGATGTAGATCGCGTAGAACCACAGATGCAGCGAGGTAGAGGACTTGTGGAAGATCGTCCCGGCCAGCGGGTAGAGCGAGTGCCCGCAGGAGTCACAGGAGTACGCCGGCCGCGACTTGATCCGATGGAACTTGCGCTCGCGCTCGCACTTCGGGCAGACGGCGTGGTGGCCGTCCGAGGCGTAGCGCTCGCGCCAGAGCATGTCCAGGCACGCGGCGTCGTCGGGGCATTCCCGCACGAACTCCATGAGCGAGTAGCGCGAGTCCGTAGCGCCTGGCTTGCCGCGCTTCGGCTGGTTCCTGTCTACCGCTGCCATAACGCCAGTATAGCACAACTACCTGGCGTAAAGGTATATGCGTGACGGATGTCACACTTATCCCCTAGCGGTCTGTACCTACTGAATGGACCCCCGCGGTGCGACCCAAACGCTTTGATAGCCGCCAAGCAGCGGCGAGATCCTGTCGAAATCCTTGTTGTAGTGGAGCACGCCGATCCCGTTCGCTTGAGCAGTCGCCGCAATCAGCGCGTCCACAACCGGCGCTTTGTCGGGGTCCGGCGACCATCCGACCATCTGCCCGAGTGCAACCAGCGCTTTGTCAACGATGTCCTGTGTGACCCGTAGCTCCCGAGCACCCGTCAGAACAGCCGCCGTCGCCTTGGTCTTTTCTTGAGCCTCTTTCGCGTTCCGCGCGCCCCACGTAAGCTCCAACGCGACGAGCGGGCTTGATCGAAGCTGTCCGCCCAGGACAGCTTCACGGACCTCTTGCCTAGCGGTCTGGGGCGCTGCCTTCTTACGGATGTTCGACCAAACAGACGTGTCCGCAATCAGAGTCGCGCCGCCGTACGGCATGGGTGCAGGTGCTGACGCTAGTCCTCGGTCCGGGCGCGCTCGACGGCGTCCCAGTCGAGAGAGTCCGACATCAGCCACTGAAAGAAGCGATCAACGTCCCTCGCAGAGGGCGGCTCGACCTCTTGGGAAACCTGGACACGGAGAAACGCCCCCGCATGGTTCCAGACTGTGCGGAGGTTGGGGGCAAACTGGATCAGCGGGATGAGGGCAACCTTGATCTTCATTTCCTCGTGTCTATCCCAGAGGGCGTCAGAGGTTTCTTTCGCACGCCATCCGAGCGGCCATTCCGCCGTCCGCCAGTCGGGATGTCTAATGGCCACCCGTGTTGTAGGACGCTCAGCGGTGGCCTGTAGGGCGAGCTTTGGCATCGTTACGACCGCCGTGCTTTTCGTGCCGCCGGCGCTCTTTTCCGCGCCTGCCGTGGCCGTTTTTTCTCCACTACTAGCGGCTGCTCCGTGATCGTGCCCTCGAATGTCCGAAGCTCGCCAGCCTGCTTTTTGTAGTCCGCCAGGGCGTTCAACAGAAGCTCGTTGAGGACGAGCGCGTGCTCCCAAGACATCACCACGCGCGCTGGGAAGGCATCGGGAGGCCCAGATTGCGTGTTGTAGCCGACGTCAAGCGCGAGGTCGAACGGCGTCGGCACGAGCCGTACCCAGTTCGCGTAAACGAGCGCGGGCTGCGGCTGGTCGTCAGCGGCCACGACGATACCTATACTTGATCTCGATGCCAGACGCACCGCCGGACGAGCCCAAACAGACCACACCGAAGGGGACCGTCATCCCGATCCCGTCGCGAGAGCAAGTCTTAGAGGGTCTTAGGAAGATCGCGAAGCCCATTCCGAAGCCTTCATCGGGTGACGACAGCAGCTCGCAGGAGTAGCGTCTCGAACATTGCACGACCGTCTGAGCGATGGTTGTAGCGCCAGGTGTACTCGTTCAGGTACCCCTGCAACCACTTGTGCGACACCTTCTTGTAGTTGCCCCGAATCCCGGTCTTGAGATTGCCAAAGAAGCCCTCGACCGTGTTCGTGTAGGCGTCCCCGATGACGTACTCGCCAGAGGCGTGTCGGACTCGACTATGGGCGATGAAGTGGCGCCCAAGCTGGTTGTAGGCGGGCCACTCGTCCGTGAACACGATCGACTCTGGCCGGACCCACTCGATGATTTGACGCTGTAGCTGAGGACCGCGACGCGAAGGCAGAACGGTCGCCTTCACCCGTCCGCCGCGCTCTACGGCGGCGAACACCGTGGCTCTACTACGCTCGCGCAGTTGGTGGGCTTTCGAGCGCGCATCAGGGTCCTGCGACATACGGTATTTGGTGCGTGGGCGACCGTCGACGGAAGTCTCGTCAATCTCGACGTCGCCTCTCAGCGGCTCCCCATCGTCTGCCATGAGCTGGTTGCGGATCAGGTTGAACATCCGCCACGCGGTCTTGTACGTGACGCCAAGCTCGCGCTCAAGGTGCTTGGCCGACACTCCGCAGCGAGTGCTCGTGATGATGTAGAAGGCCAGAAACCACAGGTGCAGCGAGGTCGCCGACTTGTGGAAGATCGTCCCGGCTAGTGGGTGCAGCCGATGTCCGCAGGAGTCGCAGCAGTAGGACGGCCGTTTGCGGTCCCGGTGGAACTTGCGCGTCCGATCGCACTTCGGACAGACCGCATGATGCCCGTCAGGCGCGAACCGCTCGCGCCAGAGGAAGTCGAGGCAGGCCGCGTCGTCGGGGAAGTTCTGCATGAACTCGACGATCGAGTACTGCGACGTGGACGCCGATCCACGCTTCGGATTGTTGCGGTCAACCTGCGACATGACCGCATCATGGCATAAAAACTACCGACTGTCAAGGGATAAGTGTGACATCCGTCACACACTTCCCAACCACCGAACCCATAGGGTCCATAAAAGCGTTACTACGCTGCCGAGTCGCTCCCGGTGATGGGGGCGAGCGGGGAACCCATTGCCAGGCCGTGTAGGACGCGGCGTGGTTGGGGCGAGTCGGCCGCTGATGCGGTCGTAACGTCCGGCCGGCGCATGCCCTGTCGTGCTGTGCGGTCGACGTGAGCCCGACAGCTAACCCCGTAGGCAGGATCAACAAGGAGGTTGGACTGTATGGAAGCCGCCGTGCCGCCCACGCGACTGATGGACGCGTTCGCGCCCCCCGGAATCGTCGCGCTCGACTCAGAAACGAAGGCACCGCTGCTCGGTCAGCTGGCCGAACAGGGTTCCACGGAAACAGAGCTGCATGTGCGCCGCGACTCGCTGAACGTGCTCTACGGCCACCCGGCCGTGGTCACGGGCGCGCTGCGCCCGGGCCTCGCCGGACGCGTCGTGGCGCTCCAGGTCGCTCTGCGCCGTGGCTGGCGCTCGGTGGCGTGGACGCGCACCGGACCGCTCGGCGGCTTTCGCCTGCGCTACACGCCGCACACGATCGGCAGCGAGCGCGTGCGCCTGCGCTTCGCCGGCGACGTGCACGACATGCCCGCGGCCAGACCGCTCGGACGGCTGAACGTGTATCGCCGGGTGGTCGCGTCGTGGTACGGGGGAGGGGGCAGCCTCGCCTGCGGGGGCTGGCTGACGAGCTCTACGCTCGGCGTGGCCAACAAGACGCTGCCCTGCGGCACGCTCGTGACGCTCCGCTACGGCGGGCGCTCGGTGCGGGTGCCGGTCGTCGATCGCGGCCCATACGTTGCCGGCCGCGAATTCGACCTCACCGAAGCGACCAAGCGCGCGCTGCGCTTCGGGAGCACCGGCGAGGTGTGGAGCACGGGCTGAGAAGTGGGAGTGTTCGTGCAAAGGTTGGCTTTCGCGCGCGTGCGTCGTTGAATCACCGCGATGCCTGCCGGAGCACAGGGGTCACGTACACAGGTGTGGCTGGAGAGCCTGGGCGACTGGAGCTGGCCGGGGCGCGCGGGGGCGGCGGTTGAGAGCCTGCCGCCGTCCTGGGTGCCCGCGCTGCCACCCCGGCTGGACCGGGTTGCGGTCGGCCCGGGCGCACCTGTGGCGTGGCCCCGTGAGCGCAGCCTCCCACGCGCCCGAGCGCTGCTCGTGGGGGTCGCGGCCGCGATCTGCGCGACCCTCGCGCTCAACGGCCCGCTCGAGCGTGCGATCGGGCTGGGCGGTGGATCTGCAGCCACCCTGCCCGAGACGCGCCTGCCCGACACGCCGCCCGCGCCGCTGGCGACGCTCACAGAGATCAGCCGTGACGGCGCCGGCAGCTCGATCGATGCCGCCAGCTACGCCTCCCCGGCGCTGCGCGGGGGCCATGGTTCGTTTCTCGTCTACCTCCCGCGCGGCTACGCGAGCACGACCGCCCACTATCCCGTGATCTACCTGCTCCACGGCGACGACCAGCCCGACAGTGCCTTCCTGCAGGTCGGGCTCCAGGGCGCGCTCGATGAGCTGATCGCCAGTCGCGCGATCCCGCCGCTTATAGCCGTGATGATTCAGGGTGGTCCCGGACCCAACAACTGGCGCAACAGCGCCGCCGGCAACTACCAGAGCTACGTGCTCGAAGTGCAGCGGCTCGTGGACCGCATCCTGCCCACGATCCCCGCGCGCGACGCGCGCGCGATCGCCGGCGACTCGATGGGTGGCTACGGAGCTATGAACATCGCGCTCTCGAACCCCTACCGCTACTCGGTCGTCGAGAGCTGGCTGGCCTTCTTCAACGGGCTGGAAGGCGAGCTTCGCCAGGACCGCCCGATCCTCACGCGCCTGGGCCTGCGCGCGTTCGTCTATGGCGCCGAATCGGACCACATCGCCGATCCCGCCGAGGACGCCCCCTTCGCCGCCGCCCTGCGGGCCAACGGCGCGCGCGCCAAGAGCGCGATCTACCCTGGCGAACACAGCCTCCAGACCGTCGAAGCGCACCTGTCGAGCATGCTCCTGTTCGCCGGCCACGCGCTCGCCCAGCAGCTCGCCCAGGCCGCGCCCGTCGCCCCGCCGGCCGCGGGCGCCCAGGCCGTTGGGCAGGCGACGGCCGCGCAGGGACGCGCCCACCAGCGCTGACTCAGGCGGTCAGCCAGCGCCGGGGGTTGTCGACGAACACCGTCTGGAAGACCGCGTCGTCCATCACACCCAGCTCGCGCAGCGTCGGAAGGATCTCCTCGAACAGCAGCGACATCGTCCAGTTGTGGATGGCGCCCGACGCTTCGAACTGCGGTCTGGACTCGGCCGGGTACCAGTCGAGCGTGGGGGATGCGTCCTGGGAGAGCATGATGCGCTCGGCGTGTCCGCGGCGCAGCAGCTCGGCGACCGTGGCGTTTCGCTTGGCGATCGGCAGGAACAGCTCCAGGCCGTAGCGGTCCATGCCGACGTACACGCCGCGCTCGATCAGCGACTCGATGAAGTCGACGTCGTCGGTGTCGCCGGCGTGCGCGATCTGGATGCGCGCCGGCTCGACGCCCTCCTCGAGCAGGATGTCGATCTGGCGCGAGGCGTTGGCCGTCGGCGGCGCCGAGTGGGTCATTATCGGCACTCCAGTCTGGATGCACGCGCGCGCCGCGGCGCGGTGGATCTTCTCGATGCTCTCGGTCACGCCCTCCGCGTCGGCGGCGCACTTGATGAACGCCGCGCGGATCGGGGTGCCCTGGATGCCCTCCTCGATGTCCGAGACGAACAGCGCCGCCATCGCGTCGAGGTCGCGGTTGGTGAAGAACTGGGGGAGGTGGCCGTAGCTGTAGATGCCGGTGCACGCGACCACGTGCACGCCGGTCTCATCGGCGATCTGCTTCATGAAGCGCACGTCGCGCCCGAGGAACATCGCGGTCGGGTCGACGATCGTCTGCACGCCGTGGCCCTGCGCGCCGCGCACTTCGCTCAGGACTTTCTCCAGTTCGTCGCGCTCGTCGTATGCGCGCGGCCACTGCGCGGCGACCGCCTCGTCGCGAGTGCGCATGTGCTCGTGGATCAGCGTCACCCCGAGCTCGGAGGCGTCGACGGATCCCTGCACGGTCTGGACCTCTGGCACGGTCTCCTCCTCGTGTCGTCGTCTGCCGGGGTGCCGGCACGCGCTCAGCGCAGCGGCTCGCCCCAGTCAGTCTCGTCGCGCAGCTTGCTCTTTAGCACCTTGCCGCTGGGATTGCGCGGCAGCGGCTCGGCGCGCACGGCGACGTACTGGGGCACCTTGAAATCCGCCAGGCGGGCCTTGGAGTATGCGACGATCGCCTGCGGGTCGACGTGCTCGCCGAGCGCCGGGACGATCACCGCGCCGACCTTCTCGCCCATCATGTCGTCGGGCACGCCGACGACCGTCGCCTCGCCCACGCCCGGCGCGCCAGCGAGCACGTTCTCGACTTCCAGCGAGTAGACGTTCTCGCCGCCGCGGTTGATCATGTCCTTCTTGCGGTCGACGATGTAGAGCAGGCCGTCGTCGTCGATGCGGGCGAGGTCGCCGGTGTGAAGCCAGCCCTCGACGAACGTCTCGGCCGTCTCCTGCGGCTTGTTCCAGTAACCCTGCACGACGTTGGCGCCGCGCACGAGCAGCTCGCCCGTGCCCGTCGCGGGATCGGGATCGTCGATCGCCAGGTCGACCACGGGCATCGCGAAGCCGACCGAGTCGGCGTGCTCGGCCGCCTCCTCGTGGGGCAGGAACGACGTCAGCGACGAGGTCTCCGTGAGGCCGAAGCCGTTGCCCACGCGCGCGTTGGGGAACGCCTCCATGATCTCGTGCACGAGGCTCTCGGCGATCGGCGCCCCACCGTAGGAGGTCCAGCTGACGTGACTCGTGTCCAGCTCGGCGAAGCGCGGGTGGCGGATGACGGCGTGGTAGATCGCCGGCACGGACACCAGCTGGGTGATGTGGTGCTCGGCGACGGCGGTGAAGAACCCGTCGAGGTCCAGCGGGTTGGTGAGGATCTCCACGCGCCCGCCGAGCTCGAGCACCGGGATCAGCTGGCTATTGCAGCCCGTCACGTGGAACAACGGCACCTGCACGAGCGTCGCGAGCCCAGGCCCCTCGGAGCGAGCGATCTGCAGGGCCCGGAACGAGTTCTCGCTGTTGGTCGTGAAGTTCGCGTGCGATGTCATCGCACCCTTTGGAAAGCCGGTCGTGCCGCTCGTGTAGAAGATCGCCGCGAGCTCGTGGGGCTCGAGGTTCTCGGCGGCGAGCGCATCGCCGTCGGGCAGCGGGTCCTCCAAGCCGAGCGTCAGCCGGGCGCCGGAGTCGCCGACGACGTAGGCCGCCTCGTCGTCGGTGAAGCGCGTGTTCACGGGCACCGCGACGGCGCCGGCGAGCTGGATCCCCCAGAAGGCGAGCACCCAGTCGTTGCCGTTGGCCTTACGCAGCGCGACGCGATCGCCGCGCTCCACGCCCGCCGCCCGCAGCCCGCCGGCCACGCGTGCGGAGTGCTCCCACAGCTCCCCGTAGGAGAGCGACGGACCCCCGATCTCGACGATCGCGGTGGCGGCCGGGTCGCGGTCGACGCTGGCCTTCAGCAGCGCCACCAGCGACGGCGGGCGATCGACGTAGCGCGCGACGCCCGCGGCGTCGCGCTCCACGCCGGAGTCGTCGAACGGGTTACGACCGCGCGGGGCTGGCTGCACCACGGCTTCGCTCCACGTCCCCCTGGAGACCGACGGGCGCACGCGCCCTCGCTCCTTGGGATCTCATCCGACCTGCAGTCCCCCCACGCGCTCGACGAGGATCTCGGCCAGGCGAGCCCGGTGGCGCTTTGCGCCGCCGAGCAGCTCGGCGTCGAGCTGCGCGCGCTTGTAGAGCCAGTGCACGTCGGCCTCCCAGGTGAAGCCGATGCCCCCGTGCATCTGGATGGCGGCGGCGGTGACCTCCCGCCCCGCCTGTGAGGCGGCGGCCTTGGCCATCGCCGCCGCCTCGGGCAGCCGCTCGGGATCCGCCTCGGCCGTCCAGGCCGCCTGTGCGGTCGTCGAGCGCGCCTTCTCGGTTTCCAGCAGCATCTCCGCGCAGCGGTGTGAGACGGCCTGGAAGGAGCCGACCGGGACGCCGAACTGGCGGCGTTCCTTGACGTAGTCGATGGTCATCGCCAGCGCCCGCTCGCTCACGCCAACGAGCTCTGAGCTGATCGCCACGAGCCCGCGATCGACGCCTGCTGCGACGTCGCCCGACAGCAGCTCGCCGGCATCCTCGGAGGCGACCACGCGCGCACTGGAGCGGGTGGAGTCGATCGAGTCGACGCGCGTCACCTCGGCCTGCTCGGGCGTGACGGCGTGGGCCCGGCCGTCGCGCAGCAGCACGATCACGTCGGCCTCGGGGGCGCTGAGCACGAGCTCGGCCGTGTCGCCGTCGGCGACGCCGAGCGCGCCGATCGTCTCGCCGCTTGCGAGCCCCGGCAGCCAGTGCGCCTGCTGCTCGGAGGAGCCGGCCCGCTCGATCACCGCCGCCGCGAGCACGCTCGGCAGGAACGGCACCGGCGCGAGCGTGCGCCCCAGCTGCTCGCACAGGATCGACAGCTCGATCGGGCCGAGTCCCTGGCCGCCGTGCTCCTCTGCGATCGCGATCCCCGGCCAGCCGAGCTCGCACAGTTCCTTCCACAGCGCCTCGTCGGTCGTGCCGGCTTCGGCGTGCTCGCGCACGCACTCGGGACGCGCGCGGTCGTCGAGCAGGTCGTGGGCGGTGCGCTGGATGTCCTGCTGGTCGTCTGTGAGGCCGAAGTCCATCTCGCTCCCGCTCCGCCTAGGACGCGGCGAACTTCAGTCGCGGAAGGCCGAGCACACGCTCGGCGACGATGTTCTTGAGCACCTCGGTCGTGCCGCCCTCGATCGAGTTGCCGCGCGCGCGCAGCTGCTCATAGCTCCAGCTGGTGCCGCCGGTCAGCGCCTCGGGGCCGATGATGTCGACCGCGAGCTGGGTGAGGCGCTGGTTGGTGTCCGACCACAGCCACTTCACGAGCGAGCCCTCGGGTCCGGGCTGCCCGTAGCGCTCGACGTCGGTCAGCCCCTTCCAGGCGAGCAGGCGCACCGCCTCGGTGCGCACGTGCAGCTCGGCGAGCGCGTCGGCGTAGAGCGCGTCATCGAGCAGGCCGCGCTCCGCGGCCGTGGAGATGAGCTCGTCGAGCAGCTGGCGCAAATTGATCTGCAGCAGGAAGCCCAGCCCAGCGCGCTCGTTCATGAGCGTCGTCAGGGCCACGTTCCAGCCGTTGCCCTCGCCGCCGAGGATGTTGGCGTCGGGGATGCGCGCCTCCTCGATGAACAGCTCGTTGAACTCGGGTGAGCCGGTGATCTGGCGCAGCGGGCGGACCTGCACGGCCTCCTGCTCCATGTCCATGATGAAATAGGTCAGCCCCTTGTGCTTGGGCACCTCGGTGTCCGAGCGCGCCACGAGCATGCACCACTTGGAGTACTGCGCGCCGCTCGTCCACACCTTCTGGCCGCTGACCACCCATTCGTCGCCATCCTTGACGGCGCGCGTTTTCAGCGACGCGAGATCCGAGCCGGCCTCGGGCTCTGAGAAGCCCTGGCACCAGATCTCCTCCGCCGAGAGGATCGGGGTGAGGTAGCGCTCCTTCTGCTCGTCGCTGCCCCAGGTCATGATCGTGGGGCCGGCGAGCAGCAGCCCGAGCACGTTGGCGGGGAGCGGCACGCCCGCACGACCGATCTCCTCGAACCAGATCGCCGACTCGGTCTGGGTGGCGCCGCGCCCGCCGTACTCGGTCGGCCACGCCGGCGCGGCCCAGCCGCCCTCGTAGAGCTGGCGCTGGAAGCTGCGCCGGCGGGCGTAGGCGGAGTCCTCGTCACCGTTGGATGAGCCGGTCTGTGGCCTGTTGTCCGCCAGCCACGCGCGCAGCTCGTCGCGGAAGGCCGTCTCCTGCTCGTTGAACGTCAGATCCATGCTCTCCACCTAGCGTACTTCACGGGCGTCCACAGGTGTCGTTACGCGCGATCTGTCGCTTACCGACCGCGCCGTCGGCCCGCCGCGCGGGCCGCTAGATTCGCCTCGATGCCCGACGAGCCGCGCATCGCGCACGTCGACTGCGACGCCTTCTACGTATCGATCGAGCTGCGCCGCCAGCCGCAGCTGCGCGGGCGCCCTGTCGTCGTGGCGGGCAGCGGCCCGCGGGCGGTTGTGACCACGGCGAGCTACGAGGCGCGCCGCTACGGCGTGGGCTCGGCGATGCCGGCGGCGCGCGCTCGGCAGCTGTGCCCGCAGGCCCTGTTCATCGCACCCGACTTCGCCGCCTACCGCGAGGCGTCGGCCGAGGTCATGGGGATCGTGCGCGCGCACGTGGGGCAGGTGGAGGTCGTCGGCCTCGATGAGGCCTACCTCGACCTCGCAGGGCTGTACTCACCACGCGCCGCGATGCGCCGGCTCGTTGCCGAGATCCGTGACGCCACCCAGCTGACGTGCTCCGTGGGCATCGGCCCGAACAAGCTCGTCGCCAAGGTCGCCTCCGACGCCGAGAAGCCGGCGGGCTTCGTCGTGCTCACGCGCGAGCAGGCACGCGCGCGCTTTGCCCGGGCCTCGCCGGGGCTGGTACCCGGGATCGGCCCCAAGACCGTGGCGCGCCTGGCCGCGCTCGGCCTGACGACGCTCGGCGCCGTGGCCGCTGCCGACGAGGAGCTGCTCGTGGCGCGCTTCGGCCCGACGCTCGGCGTCGAGCTGCGATGTCGCGCGCGCTTTGAGCACGACGGCGTCGTGGGCGCCGAGCGCAAGGTCGTGTCGGAGTCGCGCGAGCGCACGTTCGATGTGGACGTGAGCGACCCCTCCGCGCTGCGCGCAGAGCTCGCGCGAATGGCGGCACAGCTGTGCCAGAGCCTGGTCGCGCGCGGGCGAAGCGGGCGCACGATCGCCATCAAGGTGCGACTGGACAACTTCCAGACCGTCACGCGCGCCCACACGATCGAGCGCCCCACGTGCGACGCGGCTGTCGTCGGGGCGATCGCCGAGCAGCTGCTCGACCGCTACGCGCCGCCGCGCCCGGTACGCCTGCTCGGGGTGCGCGTGGCCGGGCTCAGTGGGATGGCCTCCGACGGCGCCGGCACCGAAGCGGAGACGCGGACGGCGCCCCGACCAGGGCGAGCCCGCTCCGCGGCCGACCAGCTCGCGCTCCCGCTGTAGCGCTGCGGCCCGCCCGCGGGCTGCGGCTAGGATGGCGCGATGTCGCTCGTGCGGGTTGGGGGGGTCGAGCTCGACTGCGAGCGCAGTGGATCGGGTCCGCCGCTGTTCATGATCATGGGTATGGGGGGGACGATGCTCACGTGGGGCGAGCCGTTTCTCGATGCCCTGCGCCGGGACTTCGAGCTGATCGTCTACGACCACCGCGGCGTCGGCGCGAGTACTCGCCTCGATGGCCCGATCACGATCGGCGAGCTCGCGCGCGATGCGGTCGGGCTGCTCGACGCGCTGCGCATCGACAGCACCCACGTGCTGGGGATATCGATGGGCGGGATGATCGCCCAGGAGCTAGTGCTGGCCCGTCCCGAGCTCGTGCGCACGCTCGCGCTCGGCTGCACCTACTGCGGCGGGCCCGGAAGCACGCCGATGCCGGCCGACGCCGCCGCGCGCCTGGCCGAGGCGCGCAGCTCCGGAGACCGCCGGCGGGCGGTGCGCACGTCGTGGGAGATCAACGTGTCCCCGGCCTACGCGAGCGAGGACCAGGCGTGGGAGCGCTACCTGGAGATCTCACGGCGCCGGCCGGTCGCGCTGGAGGTGATCACGCGCCAGCGCGAGGCGACCGCCGGGCACGACACGTGCGAGCGCCTGGGCGAGATAGACGTGTCGACGCTCGTGGTGCACGGAAGCCTGGACCGGGTCCTGCCGGTCGCCAACGGTCTCATGGTCGCGCGGCTGATCCCCGGCGCGCGTCTGGAGGTCTTCGAGGGCGTCGGGCACCTGTTCTTCTGGGAGCGCCCCGAGCGCTCGGCCGAGCTCGTGCGCGCCAACGCGGCCGTGCATGCCTGACGCGCGCACCCTGGGCATCACGACCGGCGACGACGTGACGCTGTCGGGCGAGCAGACCGGCGAGGGACCGCCGGTCGTCCTGCTGCACGGGCTGACCGCGACCCGGCGCTACGTCGTGATGGGCTCGGGCGCGCTGGCGCGCACGGGGCATCGCGTGATCGCCTACGACGCCCGCGGCCATGGACGCTCCTCGCCGGCGGGCGATCCCTGCGCCTACGGGTACGAGCGCCTGGCGGCAGATCTCGGCGAGCTGCTCGATGCGGCCGAGGCGCCGCGCGCGGTGCTCGTGGGCGCCTCGATGGGGGCGCACACGATCGCGCGCTTCGCCCTCGATCATCCCGAGCGCGTCATGGCGCTCGCGCTGATCACACCGGCGTTCGACCCCGGCGTGACGGAAAGCCTCGATCGGCTCGCCCACTGGGACGCGCTGGCACGCGGCCTGCGCGAACGGGGAGTGGAGGGCTTTCTGGCCGCCTACGATCTCGACGCGGTCCCGGCGCGCTGGCGCGGCATGGTGGCGCTGGTGATCCGCCAGCGCCTGTCGGCCCACGAGCACCCCGAGGCTGTCGCCGATGCGCTGCAGGCGGTTCCGCGCTCGCGTCCCTTCGAGGACCTCGCGCAGCTCGCTGCGATCCGCGCCCAGGCGGTCGTGATCGCAAGCCGCGACGAGGCCGACCCCGAGCACCCGCTCGCTGTCGGCGAGTGCTGGGCGCGGGCGATCCCCGGCGCGCGTCTGCTAGTGGAGCGCCCGGGCGAGGCTCCACTGGCCTGGCAGGGCGCGCAGCTGTCGCGCGTGATCGCCGAGCTCGCGAAGGCTGCAGCCTGACCGGCGTTTGTCCGTGATAACGTACGGTCGTATGCCGACGACGCACACCTGGGATGGGGGCACATACGACCGCGTGTCGGGCCCGCAGGCGGCCATGGGCGTGGGCGTGCTCGAGCGGCTGCGGCTCGCCGGCGATGAGACCGTGATCGACGCGGGCTGTGGCTCGGGGCGCGTCACCGAGGCGCTGCTGGAGCGCCTGCCGCGCGGCCACGTGATCGCGATCGACGCCTCGGAGTCGATGGCGGCGGCGGCGCGCGAGCGCCTGGGCGCATACGGCGAGCGCGTGGACGTGCGCGTCGGCGACCTGCTCGAGCTGCGCGTGCAGCGTCCGGTCGACGCGGTCTTCTCGACGGCCACGTTTCACTGGATCGCAGACCACGAGCGGCTGTTCGCACGCCTGCGCGCCGCCCTGCACGACGGCGGGCGGCTGGTGGCGCAGTGTGGGGGGGAGGGCAACATCACCGGGCTGCGCGCCCGCGCCGGCGAGGTGCTCGCGCGCGACCCCTACGTCGAGGCATTCGCCGGCTTCCAGCCGCCATGGAACTACGCCGCGCCCCAGGAGACCGAGGCGCGCCTGCTGGGCGCGGGCTTTCAGAGCGCGGAGTGCTGGCTCACGCCAGCGCCCCAGCGGCCCGAGCACGCGCGCGAGTTCCTGCAGACCGTCGTGCTCGGACCGCACGTTCAGCGCCTGCCCGCGGAGCTGCGTGAGCCGTTTCTCGACGACGTGCTCGAGGAGCTCGGCTCACCGGTGGTCGTGGACTACGTGCGCCTGAACATCGACGCGCTGGCGTAGGCGCCGCGCGCGGTCAGGCGAGCGCGGCCTGCGAGCCTGTCGAGTGGGCGCTATTGGCGCCCTCGCCGACCGCGGCGCCGCTCAGCAGGGCCGCGTAGCGACCGTCGAGCTCGAGCAGCTCCTCGTGGGTGCCGCGCTCGACGATGCACCCGGCATCGAGCACGAGGATCTGGTCGGAGTCGCGGATCGTCGACAGGCGGTGGGCGATCGCGATCGTCGTGCGCCCGCGCGCCAGCTCGTCCAGCGCCGCCTGCACGGCGCGCTCGGTCTCTGTGTCGAGCGCGGATGTCGCCTCGTCGAGGATCAGCACGGGCGGGTTTCGCAGGATCGTGCGGGCGATCGCGATGCGCTGCTTCTCGCCGCCCGAGAAGCGGTAGCCGCGCTCGCCGACGGGGGTGTCGTAGCCGTCGGGCAGCGACACGATCAGCTCGTGGATCTGGGCCGCCTGGGCGGCGCGTTCGATCTCCTCGTCGCTCGCCTCGGGGCAGGCGAAGCGCAGGTTCTCGCGAATCGAGGCGTGAAACAGGTAGGTCTCCTGGGAGACGAGCCCGACGGTGGCGGCGAGCGATTTGAGCGTGACGCTCGCGATGTCGACGCCGTCGATCGTCACGCGCCCGCGCTGGGGCTCGTACAGGCGCGCCACGAGGTAGGCGAGCGTGGTCTTGCCCGAGCCGGTCTCGCCGACGAGCGCCGTGCGCGTGCCCGCGGGCACCTGGGCGGCGATCTGCTGCAGCGTCCATGGCGCCTCGGGCGCGTAGCGAAACCAGACGTCGTCGATCGCGACGTCCCCGCGCACGTCGGAGAGCGTCCTCGCGTCGGGGCGCTCTGCGATGTCGACGGGCAGGTCGAGGTACTCGAAGATGCGCCCGAACAGCGCCAGCGACGTCTGCACTTCCAGGCCGACCGAGAGGAGCTGCTGCATGGGGAACAGCAGGCGCGTCTGCAGCGTGGTGAACGCGACGACCGTGCCGATCGAGATAACGGCGTCGCCGTGGGCGCTCGTGTAGCCGGCGAACCAGTAGACGGCCGCGGGCATGATCGCGAAGCTCATCTGCACGGTCGCCATGCGCCAGCGCCCGGCCATGCGCGCGCGCACCTCCAGGTCGGCGACCTCGCTGGACTCGCTGCTGAAGCGGTCGACGAGCTCGCGCGAGCGCCCCATCGTCTTGCCGAGCAGGATGCCCGACACCGACAGCGACTCCTCCACGAGCGTCGACATGTCGGCCAGGCGGCTCTGGCGCACGGACTGGATGCGCCGGCGCTCGTTGCCCACGCGCCGCGTGAGCCACACGAAGAACGGCAGCAGCGCGAGCGAGAAGGCCGCGAGGATCCAGCTCAGCGCGAACATCGCGGCGATCGTCGCCACGACCGTCGTCACGGTCGACACCGTGGAGGTGGCGGTGCTCGTGACGACGTCGTCGATGCCCCCGATGTCATAGGCGATCCGTGACTGGACCTCCCCCGAGCGCGTGCGCGTGAAGAACGCCAGCGACATGCGCTGCAGGTGCGCGAACACCGCCGCGCGCAGATCGTGCATGACACGCTGGCCGACCTGGTTGGAGATCCAGGTCTGCGCGACCCCGATCACGCCCGTCGCGACAGACAGCGCGACCATTGCGCCGACGAGCACGGACAGGAGCACGACGTCGTGCTCGGGGAACGCCTTGTCGATCACTTCGCGCAGCAAGAACGGCGAGATGACGCCGAGGATGGAGCTCGTGAAGATGAGCGCCAGCAGCGCGCCCAGGCGCACGCGGTAGGGAGCGAACAGCCGCGCCACACGGCGCAACGAGACCGGCCGGTCGGGGAGGTCCTCGGGCCGTAGATCGGCGCGCTGCGCCCGATGCCCGTCGCCCCCTCGTCCCTGGGCGAAGGGCTGACTGCTCATCGCGGTTGACTGTAGCGCCCGCGAATGGCGCCGCGGCCACGGGGTCTGGGCCTAAACTCAAACGGCCGTGAACCTGTCAGCCTCCGAGACGCGCGTGCTCGGCTGCCTGCTGGAAAAGCAGCGCACGACGCCCGAGACCTATCCGCTGACGCTCAATGCGCTGCGCCTGGCGTGCAACCAGTCGACCAACCGCGATCCGGTCGTCGACTACGACGACGAGACGCTGCGCGAGGCGCTGCACCGCCTCGAGCGACGCGGGTACGTGCGCCTGGCCAGCGGTCGCGGCAGCCGCGCGCCCAAGTACCGCCACCTCCTCGAAGAGGCGCTCCCGCTGGCGCAGGACGAGCACGCGGTCATGTGCGTGCTCATGCTCCGCGGCCCCCAGACGCCTGGCGAGCTCAACCAGCGCGCAGAGCGCATGCACCACTTCGGCGGCCTCGACGGCGTGCAGGATACGCTCGAGCGCCTGATCGCCCGGGGTCTGATCGCCCGGCGCGAGCGCCGCCCCGGCCAGAAGGAGGAGCGCTACGCGCAGCTGCTCGAGGACGACGAGGGCGCCGAGAGCGCGCACGCGGATGGCGGCCACGCGGACGCCGCCGGCGCGACCGCGGACGGGCCGGTCGCGTCGGCACCCGGTGATGGCAACGGTGGGAGATCCGCGGTCGACCACGAGCCGGCGGGCGATCTGGCGACACAGGTGGGGGAGCTGCGTGAGCGTGTCGAGCGCCTGGAGCGCGAGCTCGCCGACCTGCGCTCGGCCTCGGCGCCGGCGTCGCAGCCGGCGGGCTGGTCGTGAGCCACGCCCACCTGGCCCTCGCCGCCGCCAGCACATCGGACACGGCGACGGGGGTGGGCATCCCGCTCGCGCTCGCGGCCGGCCTGGTGTCGTTTCTGTCACCGTGCGTGCTGCCGCTCGTCCCCGGCTATCTGTCGACTGTCATCGGGGTCACGCCGATAGAGCTCAGGGACGCCGGCGCGCGGCGCGTGCTCGTACCGAGCCTGCTGTTCATCGCGAGCTTCTCGGCAATCTTCATCCTGCTCGGGCTGAGCGCGACCGCGATCGGGTCGGCGCTGAACACGCACAAACAGACGCTCGAGCAGATCGGCGGCTATGTGATCGTGGCGATGGGGGTGATCTTCCTCGCCACGCCCTTCGTGAGCGCGCTCAACCGCGAGTGGCACCCCGACGCGCTGCTGCGCCTCGCCGGGCGCGGCGGGCCGCTGATCGCCGGGGCGGCATTCGCGATCGCCTGGACGCCGTGCACGAGCGTGACGCTCGGCGCGATCCTCACGCAGGCGGCGATCTCGGGGTCGGCGGCGCACGGGGCGCTGCTGCTCGCCTTCTACTCGGCCGGCCTGGCGATCCCGTTCCTGCTGATCGCGCTCGCATTCGAGCGCGTGACCGAAGCGCTGAAGGTCGTAAAGCGCCACTTCCCGATCGTGATCGGCGTCGGCGGCCTGATCATGATCGTGCTCGGACTCCTCATCCTCACGGGCGAGTTCACCGTGCTCAACGCCAAGGCAAACACGCTGCTGCAGGGCACCGGGCTGGACGTGTCGGGCGTATGAGGCGGAGCTCTCTCGCGCTCGTCGCGCTGACGGCGCCGGCCCTGTGCATGCCGGCCGGCGCCGGCGCGCAGGCCTCGCCCACGGTGCTCCCGGGCGGCGTTCAGATCACCGCCATGGACACTCCGACGACGCTGCAGTCGCTGGGCAACCGCGCCTTCAGCCTGGCGATCACGTTGCACGAGCCCGGGCCCGCGCAGGAAGTACAGCTCGACCCCGATCGAGGGACGGACCGATCCAGTGATCCGCGACCGGGTCGTGCGAGTGAGCGTGAGCCGCCTGGAACGTAGCGGAGGCAGGCTCTCGCCCGGCCCCGCCTACCTGCTCGCGAGCGAGCGCACCGATGCCCGCGGGCGCTTTTGCGTGAAGGGGTGGCGGCCGAAGACGGCGGGCTCCTACGAGGTGACGGCGAGCATCGCCCAGCGCGGTCCGGGCGTGCTTCACGACAGCACGTGCCCGGCGAGGGTCAGCGTGTCGAGCGCGCGGTGAGCTCCGGCGGCGCGTCGGCCTCGCTCGCGGACGACGGCGTCTCATCTCTCGCGCGACGGCGCGACAGGTAGCGCTTTTCCCACGCCTGCTGGTTTCGCTTGGCGTCGAGCACGAACGGCGAGAAGGCGATCGCCTTGACGATCAGCTTGTTGATCGCCGACTCGGGGAAGGGGAGGGGGCGCAGGACGTCGACGAACAGCACCACGCGCGTCTTGTCGGTGTCGTTCCAGACCTCGTGGTTGTAGGTGTCGTCGAAGATCATGCTCCCGCCCTCCTCCCAGTGGCGGAAGTCGTCGCCGACGCGGATGCGGCAGGCCTCGGCGTCGTGCGGCACGATCAGGCCGAGGTGGTAGCGCAGCACGCCCTTGTAGGGGCCGCGGTGGTCGAGGATGTGCTTGTGCGGGGAGAGGATCGAGAACATCGCCGTGGTCATGCCGGGGATCTCACGCATGAGCGCGGCCGTGCGCGGGCACATCTCCACGCCGAGCTTGGCCTCGAAGCCGAACCCGTAGAGGAAGAACGTCTTCCAGTTGTCGTCGTCGGTGATCTCGATCTGGTCCTTGGAGATGTCCTGGAAGTTGGGCAGCGCCTCGCGGTCCTCGAGCACGTGCTCGAGCTCGGAGCGGATCGTCTGCCAGTTGGCCTCCACGTGCGCGACCCACGGGAAGCGCGCGTTGTCGAAGAACGTCTCGTCGCCCACCAGCGAGCGCCTGCCGATGTAGCGCTCGATCGGAGCGAGGATCCGTTCGCCCACGGTGATCGTGAGCTCGACGGTGCGCTCCCAGAGAGACTTGTCCGACATGCCGAAGCGATGATCCTAGCCCCTCGCCCGGCGGGGCACCCGGCCGGCGTCAGTGCAGGTCAAAGGGTCATGCCGCATGCGGCATGACCGCGGGCCGCACATGTGCGGCCCGACCCGGACCCGTGCATGCACGGGTCCGCCGCCGGGCGCATGCGCCCGGCGGGAACACCGATAGATCTACTGAGGTCAAACAGCGCCGACGTTTCAGAACGCGATCTGCTGGACGAGAGCCAAGGCTGGCAAGGACGCAGGGGGCGAAGTGTGCTTGACGCACACCGGCGACCGAGGACGCCGCCAGGCGCCGACTATCGCTCAGCAGATCAGGCCGCCTCGCGCAAAGCGGCGAGCTCTGGCGACTCGGCGAGCTTCTTCAGGGCGCGCTGCTCGAGCTGGGAGGCGCGCTCGGCCGAGAAGCCGAGCCGGCGGCCGATCGCGGTGAGCGTCTGGGGCTCCTCGTGGCCCGTGCCGAAGCGCAGCGTGAGCACGGTGCGCTCGGTGTCGGGCAGCTGGGAGATCGCGCGGTGCACGATGCGCTCGCGCTCGTTGTCCCAGGCGGTCTCCTCGGGGGCCTCGGTGTCGGCCGGGAGCAGATCGCCCAGGGCGGTGTCGCCGTCCTCGCCGACCTGCTGGTCGAGGCTGACGAGCGCCACGCGCTGGTGGCGGACCTCCTCGACCTGCTCGATGTCCAGGCCGGCCTCGGCGGCCAGCTCCTCGATCGTGGGCTCGCGGCCCAGGCGCACCGACAGCTCTCGCTCGATGCGCCCGACCTTGCGCGAGCGCTGGGCCACGTGCACGGGCAGGCGGATCGTGCGTCCTGAGTTCTCCAGGCCGCGCTGGATCGCCTGGCGGATCCACAGTGTCGCGTAGGTGGAGAAGCGAAAGCCCTTGCGCCAGTCGAACTTCTCGCTCGCGCGGATCAGCCCGAGCATGCCCTCCTGGACCAGGTCGGCCAACGGCAGGCCTTGGTTCTGGTAGCGGCGCGCGTTGGATGCGACCAGGCGCAGGTTGGAGTTGACGAGCAGTTCCTTGGCGTGCAGGTCGCCGCGCTCGATCCGCTTGGCGAGGTCGATCTCCTGGGCCGGCGTGAGCAGCGGGTAGCGGCGCGAGTGCGCGAGCAGCTGGTCCACCGACTCGGGGATGAACGTGTCCGGCGTGCCGACATCCGCGCGCTCGATCGGGCTGTCCAGCCGCCCAGGCGCGGACGCCGCGGGACCGTCCGCGGTCGTGTCCACGTGCGTCTCGGGACCGGTGACCTGGTCTCGATCTGGCGTGTTTGCTGGGGTTTTGCGCGTGTCTGGCATGTCTGTTCTTCTAATCCGATACTTGGAGTCGGAATTATACGCGAGGGTAGTTGTCTTGTCAATCATTGCGCTGGACATGTTGCTAGTGTGTCGTTCGACACTTTGTGCGGGCTCACCTGCCCGTATGGGTGGAAAGTGCCCTAGTCGCCTTGCGTTGAAACCCGCGGGCCGCCGTGAAGGCGCGCTGTTTTTCGCTGCGGGAGATCCCTATCGGGCCGGCGGTCGGTGCGCGTGAGCGGGTGCGCGCCGCCTCGGCGGATGGACGGGCCGGGCGGCGAGTCCGTCAGCGTCCCGTTGGACCGTCAGCGTGCGTTCGACGGCCCGGCGGGGGCGCCGTGGGCGCCCGGCGCGGGCAGCTCGATGTCGAGCAGCTCGTCGGTGCGGTGATCGACCTGGAGCGTCGTGTGGTCGAGGCCGAAGCGCGTGCGCAGCAGCGTCTCGAGCTCGCGCCGGGCGATGTGGCAGTCGCTCTGCGCGCCGACGAGCACGTGCGCCGAGAGCGAGGGGAAGCCGCTCGAGATCTCCCATACGTGCAGGTCGTGCACCTCGACCACGCCCGGCTGGGCCACGAGCGCACGCCCGATCGCCTCGGGGTCGAGACCCTGTGGCGCGGCCTCGAGGAACGTCCGTCCCGAGGCGACCACGAGCGACACGCCGGCGCGCGTCATGAGCGCGGCGATCACGAGCGATGCGATCGGGTCGGCCCGCTCGAAGCCGCTCACGAGTATCACGCCGGCCGCGATCGCGGTCCCGATGAAGCTATAGAGGTCGGTGAGCACGTGCTGGAAGCTGCCCTGCACGTTGAGGCTGCGCCGGTCCGCCCGCGAGAGCGTCCACACGGCCGCAAGGTTCACCACGATCCCCACGAGCGCCACGGCGAGCATCAGCCCGCCGCGCACGTGCTCGGGCGCGATCAGGCGCCGCACGGCCTCGTAGGCGATCAGCACGGCCAGGAGGAGGAGCGTCACGCCGTTTGCCTGCGCCGAGAGGATCTCCAGCCTGCGCAGGCCGAACGTCATCGCCCCCCGCGCGGGGCGCGCGGCCAGGCGCAGGGCGAGCAGCGAGAAGCCGATCGCCGCCGCGTCGCCGAGCATGTGGCCTGCGTCCGAGAGCAGCGCCAGCGAGTGGGCGATCACGCCGGCCGCCACCTCGAAGGCCATGAAGGCCAAGAGCAGCGCGAGCGTGAGCGTGAGCTTGCCGCGATCGACGTCGGGGTCCACGCCGTGGGCGTGTGCGGCGTGATCTGAAGGCATCGCCTCCCACGATACGGCCCGGCGCCGCGCGTACGCGATCGTGCGGGCGATCGTGCGCTCGCACCTTAGGCTCTAGCGATGGTCGAGGCCAGCAGCAGCGCCCGCGCCTTGACGCCGCGCCGCACGACGCTCGTGTCGATCGCGGCGGCCGGCGTGCTCGTGGCGCTCAAGCTCGGCGTGGGGCTGGCGACGGGCAGCCTCGGGCTGATCTCCGCCGGCATCGAGTCCAGCGGCGACGTGGTGGCCGCCGTGGTCACGTTCTTCGCCGTGCGCCTGGGCGCGCGCCCGGCCGATCCCGAGCACCCCTACGGCCACCGCCGGGCCGAGAACCTCGGTGCCCTCGGCGAGGCCGGGATCCTCGTCGTCGGCGGGGTGCTCGTGAGCGTCGAGGCGATCGGGCGTCTGCTCGGCACGGGCTCGAGCCTGACGACCGCCTGGTATCAGTTCGCGGTGCTCGGGGTGGCGCTCGCCGTCGACTGCAGCCGCACCGCCGTGTCGCTGCGCGCGGCCCGCCGCTTCGACAGCGCCGCGCTGCGCTCGAACGGCCTGCACTTCGTGGCCGACCTGGCGGGATCGCTGGCCGTGCTCGCCGGGCTGCTGGCGGCGCGCGCGGGGTTTCCCGAAGGCGACTCGATCGCCGCCCTGTTCGTCGCGGCGATCATCCTCGCGACCGCCACCCGCCTGATCGGGGAAAACGCCAACGTGCTCATGGATCGCACGCCCGAGCGAGCGCGAGCCGCGGCCGAGCGCGCGATCGCGGGCCTCGGCGCCGACATCGAGCTCAACCGCCTGCGCGTGCGCGAGTCCGCTGGGCGCTACTTCGCCGACGTGGTCGTGAGCGTCCCACCGGGGCGCGCCGTCGTCGAGGGCCACCAGGCGGCCGACATGGTCGAGTCTGCCGTCGAGGGGGCGCTCCCCGGCAGCGACGTTGTCGTTCACGTCGAGCCGCGGCACGGTGGCCTGGATCTGCGCGAGCGCGTGCTCGCGATCGCGCTGGCCGAGCCGCTCGTCACCGAGGCCCACGACATCACGATCATCGAGCAGGACGGCGCCGTGAGCGTGTCGCTGCACCTGAAGTTCCCGGCCGATCTGGACCTGCGCGCGGCACACGACGTGGCCGAGCGCGTCGAGCGCGCGATCCGGGTGCGGCTCGGGGTCGCCGACGCGCAGACGCACCTCGAGCCGCTCGAGCGCACGCTCGCCGCGCGCCAGCCCGACCGCGCCTCCGACCTGCAGGCCGAGCGCGAGGTGCAGCGCGTCGTGGGCGCCCGCCCCGGTGTCGAGCCGGTCGGGGTCAGGCTGCTCTCGACCGAGGCCGGGCGGGTCCTGTTCCTCACGCTGAAGATGCCCCGCGGCGGCTCGCTGGCCGCTGCGCACGCGCTCGCGGGCGAGCTCGAGGAGGAGCTTCGCCAGTGCGTCCACGGCATCGCCGACGTGGTCGTCCACACGGAGCCCTAGGCCCACGCCCGGCGCCGCCCCGCCCCTTCGGCGCGGAACCGCGCCGAGGCCGCGCGGGCACGCGACGTGCAAGGAAACGGCCGTTTCGGCGTCTAGCAAGAGCAGCGGGCAACGACCAAAGGAAGGCTGATGATCGGTTCAGAGCAGCAGAGCGGGCGAGCGCACCGGCGCCGGCACCCGTCGCGCCTGGCGGTGTGGGGGACAGCGGCAGCGCTCGCGCTGGCGGCGTCCCTGGCGGCTGTCGCGCTGGCCTCGAGCACGAGCGTCGCGGTCGACGCGGCGTCCAGCTCCAAGCTCGACGAGCAGATCGCCGTGACGTCACAGGGACGCACGCTCTACACCCTCAGCGGCGAGACGAGCAGGCACCTGAAGTGCAAGACGAGCGAATGCCTGAAGGCCTGGCCACCGCTGACCGTGCCCTCCAAGAAGACCAGGCTGAAGGCCGGCTCCGGCGTCAAGGGGCCGCTGGGGATTTTGCGTCGCAGCAACGGCACGCTCCAGGTGACGGTCCGCGGCATGCCCGTGTACCGCTATTTCGCAGACCACGCCGAGGGCGAAGTCAAC